>ENA-UOWO01005176-UOWO01005176.1-activated-sludge-metagenome-genome-assembly--contig:-NODE-5176-length-13946-cov-5.493701_pt1 | contig 13946 bp, 14 predicted proteins | sample MGYA00238148_ERZ761564 | MGnify/ENA primary metagenome ERZ761564 (study PRJEB28885, sample SAMN05720194) | activated sludge metagenome | isolation source: Anaerobic digester | place: USA...
ATTCAGTCCCGATAGCACCGACATTTGTCCTGCAAAACCAATCAGAAGCCATGGTTGAAGGTTTTCTTCGGAGGGAATATGAACCACCAACACCTGGTTGCGAATTATTGCCTGCTGATTCGACCAGTCAAGATGTCGCGATATCACTGGGGTACCGTTAAGGCTGGTGCCTTGCGTTGCTTCGCCCCAGTTGATGAAGGAAGAACACCCGTTATCGAGTCCAAGATCTTTTCCAACGAAGTTCTGCAAATCAAGAAATGAATTTGCCAATAAAATATCGACGTAATCAACCTCCATTTCCATAACGCCTGCATCATTAATAGCGTCGGCCATTGCCTCTGCTTCGGTCTTGTAATCATCGTCAATACTTATATGAGCATCGGTTTGTATCAACATCCTGCCGGTTTCATAATAACTTCCGAAAGCAGGCAGCAGATAACTGTTGAAAATATCAGCAATTCTATCTGCAAGAAGGAATCCAACTGCATACCCGCGCTCTGAGTGGGTTCCATGAACCACAATTACTTCGAACTGGTCGTCGGAATAAAGCACTTCACCATTGATGGTTTGTGCAAAAATCTGTTGAAAAAAAAAGAACAGAAAAATTGAGAGAATAATTTTTTTCATAGGTTTTATTAAGGTTTACACAAAAATACATCAATTTTAAACAACCTGCAGAGTAAATTTTAACCGTTTAATTAAGAAAAGCACCCGATCAGGAGTGCTTTTCCTAAATTACTATATGTCGAGTTTCTTTCTGATATCTTTTGGTACAGCGTCTTTATGCACCACAATGTTCATTGTTTTATAGCGGACGTAAGCTTCCGAGGCATAGAAATAGCCTTCGTAAATATTGTTGGTGTTCCAGCTGTTTTTTACAAGGTAATATTTGTTCCCTTTCTGGTCGAAGGCAATACCGGTAAACACCATGCCGTGGTCATCGGTTGTCTGGTAATTGTCGAATGCAGCCTGGCGTAACTCCTGGGTAATTTCCATTTCGGGAAGAATTTCACTGAAACTGTAAAGTTTTTCATTTTTTTCTTTGTCCGATAGTTTTTCCCACTTATCCCTTTCCAATCCGTCCAGATCAGGTCTGGTATCTGCCGGAACAATAGCGATTCCCTTCGACCATGAAAAACCTTTTTCACTAACATCGGCACCCCAGCATACAGGGTATCCGTTGTTGAGTGCATTGTCGATTACCTGCATCATTTCGTCGAGGGGCAGGTTCTGAGCACTTCCCCATGCCCAGTTGTCGGGAATTTCGAGAATGAAAGCTTTGTAGAAAGGATGGTGTGTGTATGAGGTAATATCCACATAATCATCGGGCTTAAAGCCAATATTGTCTGCGAATTCTTTAGGCGTATATTTCTTGCCCTGGTAGGTGAACGACTCCGGCATTACGCCGAAATATGCATCAAGAATGCCCATAAAAGCTTCTTTCCATGCGGTGGAAAGTTTTTTGTTCCCATTCTCAATTACGCCATCAACGAATTTCTTAAGTACTCCGTCGAGCTCACCATGCACATGTTTTTCTTCTCCATAGTTAAGGCCAGGGTAGGCTTCTTCGGGAACAACTCCATATTTTCGCCATGTGTCGAAAACATCGTGGAAGGCACCACCGCCACCAAAGTTTAATGAGCCGTGCACACGTACATATTTTTCGGCTTTATCCTGATATGCATGGCGAACCATCCACATCTCAGATATATCCACCTCCGGTTTACCCATTCTGAGTAATTCTGTTTCAATAAAAGCATTGGCACTAAAGCTCCAGCAGGTTCCTGAACGATACTGGTCGCGAACCGGGGTAGTTTTGATTTGCTTTTTGATTTCGAAGGTGTAGGATTCGTCTTCAACTTGCTGGGCGTATCCGACCCTGAAAAGTGAGAGCAGTAAAATTGCTGTAATTAGAAAACTGATTTTTTTCATAACGATAATTGTATTTGATTGTTAAATAATAATTTTCATTCCATCATAACTTAAAAAAATGTTTTCGGGAAGCGTTGCGTTTATTTCATCATGTAACCCCATCTGATCGCTCAGGTGAGTAAGATAGGTTTTTTTTGCATGACATTGCCGGGCAACATCAATAGCTTCTGATAATGAAAAATGTGAAATATGCTTAAATTGACGTAATGCATTGATTATCAGATGTTCTGTCTTCGACATTTTTTGAAGCTCGCTTTCAGCAATCCAATTTGCGTCAGTAACATAGGTAAAGCCACCAATGCGGAAACCTAAAATGGGAAGATTATAGTGCATGAGCCTGATGGGTGTAATTTCCGTTCCGGCAATTTCGAATGGGTTTTCGTTGATGCAGTGCATTGTTAGCTTTGGTACGCCCGGATATTTTTCTTCAGCAAATGCATAGTTATATTCCCTTGTAAGGGCTTTAATTACTCTGTCTTCGGCATAAACGTCCATGGGTGCCTGATTAATGTAATTAAAAGCTCTTATATCATCAAGTCCGCCAATATGATCGCGGTGTTCGTGTGTGAAAATAATTGCATCGAGTCGTTTAACATTTTCGCGAAGCATCTGCTGTCGGAAATCGGGACCTGCATCAACAAGAATCACAACCTTTCCCGTGTCGATAAGAACCGATGACCGGAGGCGTTTGTCCTTTGGGTTTTTAGAGGTGCATACATTGCAATTGCATCCAATTATTGGAATGCCCTGCGATGTGCCCGACCCAAGTACAGTGATTTTCAAGCCTGAAAAATTTTACCGAAGATAGCAATTCCTTATAATTTCCATTATGAAAATAATCAGAATGATAATGAATAGAGTTAATAAATTATTAAAGACTTTGTTAATTTTGTACTATGGATCAGGGTGAGCTTATTTTAATTCCGACATTACTGGGGCCCGGAGCACCTGCTCAGTTGCTTCCTGCTGCGGTTAATCAGGCTGTTTGCAACCTCAGGTATTTTGTGGTGGAGGAGTTACGGACGGCACGTAGATTTTTGAAGCAAGTTGACAAAAGCATTGATATTGATTCAATTACTTTTTTCATTCTGAATGAACATACTCCGTTGCTTAACATTAGTGAGTATCTGCAACCTGTGTTCTCCGGAGAAAGTGTGGGACTTATGTCGGAGGCAGGGTTGCCGGCATTGGCTGATCCGGGGTCGGCTCTGGTAGCCCTGGCGCATAAACAAAATGTAAAAGTGCGGCCTTTAACAGGGCCTTCATCGGTAATGCTGGCACTCATTGCTTCGGGATGTAATGGGCAGAATTTTGCTTTTAACGGCTATTTACCGGTGAATCGTAAGGAAAGGATTCAAAAGCTTATTGCACTCGAACGGCGATCGGCTGATTTGCGACAGTGCCAGATATTCATCGAGACGCCGTACCGAAATATGCACCTTCTCGAAGACATACTTTTGCACCTGAAACCCGAAACCAGATTTTGTGTAGCTTCGGGCATAACGCATCCTGATGAATTCATAAAAACACTTACGATTCGCGAATGGAAAAAGATAAATTTGAATCTCGGCAAAAAACCTTCAGTTTTTATTATTGAAGCATGAAAAAAATAGGACTTAGGATATTGCAAACAGCAATTGTTTTGGGGTTGTTCATTGGCGTTTATATGATGAATGGCAGATTATTGAATAGTGATTTACGCCCCGTGACGTCTCAGAAATTTCAAGATAGCCTGTTTGTGATAAGGAGTGTTTTTCCCGAAAATAAATTTATAGCTTCTCCCGCAACAAATACCGTGATTGTTAAAAACAACGCCGGAAAAAAAGTTGCTGAACTATTGTTTACCATGCCATATTGCGAAAACATAAAGGGTTTTGGAGGGAAAATCCCAATGATAATTGTGCTTGATACCGAAAGAAAAATCGAGCAACTTGTGCTTTTGTCAAACAATGAAACCCCCGACTGGATCGGCTCTTTAGAAGACGCAGGGTTTATGAAAACCTGGAATGGACTCACCCCCAACGAAGCTGCTGTAAAACAAGTGGACGCTGTGTCGGGTGCTACCTTTTCGAGTACTGCCATACTCGAAAGCGTAAAACGGAGGTGCTCGGTTTATTGCAACGAAGTTCACAAAAGTGAAGAGTTAAATAAAAAGTCACTTCTTATAAACATTGCTGTGATTTTGACGGTAGTGTTTGCATTGATACAGTTTGTTTTTCAGGGTAAGCTCCGAAAAGTCCGCTGGCTGATGCATCTGCTTAATATAGGTGTCATGGGATTTTTAACCGTGAACTTCCTTAGCGTAGCATTTTTTTATAACTCATTGCTAAATGGAATGGATCTGATTCAAAAAATGGGTTTATTTCTGGTTCTCATTTTGTCGGTCATAATTCCTTTATTCTCTGGCAAAGCTTTTTATTGTCAGTATGTTTGCCCTTATGGTTCACTGCAGTATTTTTCAGGGTTATTGATAAAAAAGAAATTCAAAATCCCTATGAAAGTTTCACGGATTTTAAGCTACACAAGGTATGTGTATCTGTTTACCCTTCTTGCATTACTTGTTTCAGGAGTAAGTATAGTGCTCGAAGATTTTGAGCCATTTTCGGCATTTGCATATAAATTTGCGTCAATTTCGGCATTTATTATTGCCGGGGGCTTTGCTGTATTGGCAGTATTCCTGAATAAACCCTGGTGTCGCTATTTTTGCCCTACCGGTGCAGTATTGGAATTAATGCGAAAACCTTTAATCGCTAAAACTAAAAACGAAGATGAAGAATAGAACTTTAACCATTTTTTTACTGTTGTTGGCAATTATTGTGCTTGCTACAGGTAATTTGTTCCAGTACTTGAATTTAAGAGATACAAAAAATAATAAAACCGAAGCTATGAAAAACGATTCCGTCATAGGCGCCCTCGACATTATTCATCAGCGGAAAAGTGTCCGTCATTTTACAGGAGAACCTGTTGATACTGCTCTTTTGGTTGAGATTGTTAAAGCCGGCATGGCAGCTCCCAGTGCACGAAACCTTCAACCATGGGCATTTATTGTAGTAACCGACAGGGTTTTACTCGACTCACTTGGGAATGCTTTGCCCTATGCAAAAATGCTTTCCACAGCGGGTGCCGCCATTGTGGTTTGTGGCGATATGAATAAAGCTGCTACCAATACAAAAACCGATTATTGGGTGCAGGATTGCAGTGCTGCAACCGAAAACATACTTCTTGCAACCGAAGCACTGGGTCTTGGCGCTGTGTGGACAGCAGCATTCCCTTACGACGAACGTATTAACCCTGTGCGCAGGGTGTTGAACCTGCCCGAAAACCTGATCCCGCTTAATGTTATCCCCATTGGCCACCCAACCGGCGAAGATACTCCGAAAGACAAATGGAAACCGGAAAACCTGCATTGGAATAAATTCTGATTATGGAATCGAAAAGACTTTTTTTAGCCATTGAAGCCGATGATGACATAGCAGCAATTGCTGAAGAAATAAAAGCGGCCAACAGTCACCTTGCTGGGTTACGATGGGCGAAAACCGGTGATTTACACGTTACCCTATGCTTTCTCGGAGAAACACCCGAAGAAAAAATCCCTGAGGTGAAAGATAAGATTACCCGCCTGCATAAACATTTTATGCCATTGGAGCTTAAAAACCCTGTATTTTGTAAGGTTTCCGGTAACAGAGGCTCCGGAATGCTCTGGCTGAAATTTGACAACTGCAATTGCTTTGCAAGAATGGTAATGCACTCGTATCGAAGCCTGCTAAATGCGAAACCTGATCATACTCCAACCCCTCATGTTACCCTTGCCAGATTTAAAAATGACATCCTTTCGATTGATATGTTGAATCGGGAATACAAATACTCTAAGATTTTTACAGGAATAGCTTTGTTCGAATCAGTGTTAACTCCTCATGGAACTGAATATATATTGCTTGAAAAATTTGGTTTTAATAATCGGGTACTTGGCAATAATAAATTCTGAAAATTTGGTTACATGGAATTTATTGTATATTTTTAGCCTAATTAAAATTACTTTTAATTCACTCAAATACTAACACAAAAACTTAAAAAACTATGGAAGAACAAACTACTCAAATCGCAGAACAACCAGAACAGCCGGTTGTAAAAGGAAAAAACGGACTGGGTCTCGCAGGATTTATTCTTGCCTTGATTGGCTTGGTTTTATGTTGGGTTCCGGTATTAGGCTATATTCTTTTATTGACAGGGTTCATTTTATCAACTATCGGACTTATCATGGGAATTGTTAAAAAGAGAAAACTGGGATTGGCTATTACTGGATTGGTTTTATCCTGTGTTGGCTTTATTCTTTCTGCTGTTGTTATGGCTGGCTTAATGCAAGCTTCTCATATGTTTTAACAGACTTAAAATGTTTTAACAAAAGAGATTGATCATGCGGTCAATCTCTTTTTTTTTCTATATAGGTGACAATATGACGTGTGTATGTCCGTAAAAATGCTAAAATGGCAGTAAAATTGGGTTGGTATATCATTTGCCATCCTGTACATGAAATTAATTAATGTTAAATAAACTAAAATTATAGGAGGACAAAGCCATGTTAGCACGTAGAAACAATATGTTTATGCCGGCAATTTTCGACGAAATTTTCAACAATGTTCGTCAGTTCGACAACAGTGTGTTCACCACACCTGCATTCAATGTAAAAGAAACCGAAAAAGAGTTTGTAATTGAAGCCGCAGCTCCGGGAATGGACAAAAAAGATTTTAAGATTGACCTGAAAGAGCGCGTTCTTACCATTTCGGCAGAAAAAGAAGTAAAAGAAGAGAATCAGGAGGGTGAAAACTACTTCCGTAAAGAATTTTGCTACGGCTCATTCTGCAAATCGTATCAGCTTCCCGAAAATGTGAACGAAGAAAAAATTGGGGCATCATACGAGAACGGCATTCTTATCGTGAGAATTCCCAAAGCAGAGGAAAAAGAAAAATTGTCGAAAATGATTAAAATCAGCTAAGCATCAGAGCCCCTTCGGGGGCTTTTTTTATTTCCGATTGGCAACAATCATGCACCAGTGCACCGGGTGATACCCAAATTTAAACGGCAAGCGAGCTGGCTTAAGAGAGTCGATGTCGTGACGTAGTTCATCCTGTTTTCTGCCGGAAAACAATGCAATCGGACCGGAATACTCACCATGCAGCGTAACATCCCATGTATCGCGAAGATTCATGTAGGGCATGCCTGAAGGATCTGTGATAATTTGTGATGCATTGTTTAAAATGGCTGATTTAACGGTTGTGAACATGTTTTGAAAACATAAGTATGAGGCAGCTTTTAAAAAGACAGTATTGTTTTTGGAAACATTTTCTACCAGCTTTAGATTTCCGTCTTTCAATCCTGTATTACTAAGATCCATGCTGAAGTAAACCAGTTTCTTAATCGTGCTATCAGTAGTGTCGCGGTAAGTAAAAACCACACCATTATCAAATTCCTTATGAAAATCATGAACGAATTCAAGATCGGGGGCAGTGTTAATTATATTGCCCAAGCCATCGATTTCAACCGGATGAATGTTCAGAATTTCTTTCCCATGCCTGTTCAGAAACAACATGATCATTGGAATAGTGCCATTTAGAGAAACACTGTTGAGTTCGTTCTTCATACTTTTAGTTCTGAAATAACTGACTTTGAGGTTAAAGTAAATTGAATTATGTATTGCATCCAGATAATTTGCAAGGCTATCGGTCGTAACAGTATCCGGTTCGGGAATACTACCTGCACTTTCGAGCCCTATCAGCACGGCATAATTGGCTTCAGGGAAAAATGCATTCAAATAGTTATAATCAGGTCCGCTGAAAGGGTAAAAAATAGTATCGCCATAAACCAGATGTTCATTCGACCATTGTTGAATCACACTAATAACTGAATTGTTGTAGGTGTTCCAATTTGATGAAAATTGCGTTGCGTAGTTCTTCCAATGTTTGTTATCGAAATAGGAAGAAAGAAATGATTCCTTATTATGAAGTTGATTCCCTGCAATAAAACAGGCAATATCGTTATACGCAGTGTAGGAGAATGTGTCGTAAGGATTGGTCTGAAGCTGCTCTGTATTAGTTTTACATGGTTCCGTTAGGTTACTATTCTTTTCGGTTTTGTTGCGCTGTTTACACGAAAATCCAGTCAGAACAATCAGCAAAATAAAGAATGGCGATAGATATCTCATGCGCGTTTTTTGTTCAGAAAAATAAAATAAATAAGCAGTCCGATTCCCAGAGTAAGCAGTCCGAAGAGAGTTTCAGCGGTTTTTATCTGAAACATGAACCAAACATTCCATATAACAAATATCATAAAAATAGCCGGAAGTATCGGATATGCCCATGTTTTGTAGGGTCGGTGCATTTCGGGGTGTTTAATGCGGTGAATATACACACCGGCGATGGTAAGAAATGCAAACAAATTCATTACAAAGCCCAGATAGGTGAGGAGTGCATCGAAAGTACTGGTAAGCAACAGGGTGAGGCTAATGGTGCTTTGAAGAATGATTGCATTAAGCGGAACTCCATTATTGCGTTTACGTGCTAGAAAACCAAATATCTTATAATCTTCGCCCATTACCTGAATTACCCTCGGTCCGGCAAAAATCATTGAGCTAATGGTTGATATCAGCAATATACTGATGAAAAGTGAGACGATTTTTCCACCACTTTCACCAAAGATGTAGTAAGCTGACACAAAACCTACGTCAAGTTGTCCTGCTAATTCCGAGACTGGGGCAGTATAGAGGAATACCAGATTAAGCAGTAAATACAAAGCTGCAACCACCAATGTTCCAATAAGCAGCGACCTGGGAAGGTTTTTCTGCGGGTTGCGCAGCTCGCTAACAAAATAGGCAGAAGCATTCCATCCCGAATAGGAATAGTACACAAAAATCAGGGACACTGCAAAACCCGAACTAATCATTTGCGCCCACGAAACATTCGTTGGCATCAGGCTTATGGGCTGCGGATTCTTGGTGAAGAAAAATCCGGCCACTATAAAAAAGAGAATCAGTAATATTTTCAGGGTGGTAAATATTATCTGAAAGCGTGACCCCGATTTAACACTGATAATGTGAACCCCGCTTACCAGAACAATAATTGCTGCGGCAACAATCTTGGGATGAATTCCGCTATAGATGTTTGAGAAATATTGTGATAATGCCATCGAAGCCAGTGCAATGGGAGCAGCAAACCCGATAAATGCTGAGAAGAAGCCCGACATGAACCCCAGCGAAGGATGGTATAGTTGCGACAGGTAGTGATATTCTCCGCCTGAGCGCGGCATAACCGAACCCAACTCACCATATACCTGTGCGCCTGTAAAGGCAATTATCGCCCCGAAAAACCAGAGCATCATCACTGCAAATACATTGTCGACTCCACCCGCTAACTGAAAGCCCAGGGATGTGAATACACCGGTTCCCACCATGTTGGCAATCACATAGGCAATGGCTGTTATCAGGCCTATTCCGGCAACTTTTGTAGTTTTATTCATAGCACGCTTTTAAAAGACGCAATTATAAGATAAATTTGCGATTGTTACAAAAACGCCAGTTAACTCAACAGCTAATGAAAAATTTTATCCCAAGCCTTGCTATCAGTGTTACCCTGATGCTTTTCTTGTCAGTTTCCTGTAAAAACACAACACACAAAAAACCGGATGAGAAGAAACAAGACTACCGGTATGAAAACATAGAACCCAACGACAGGTTACTTTCGTACAATTTTCGCGATTCGGTAAACTATGGAATGAAAATAGTTTTCCCCGATAATGAGGCAAAAGCCTGTATTCTGATGCTGCATGGATGGAACCTTCCGGCGGAAGAGTGGTGCGAAAAGACGGATTTCTGCGAGAAAGCATTAGCGAGGGGATACATACTGATTATTCCCGACTGGCAAAAGTGCAATTATCCTTTGTCGGTTTACCCTGAAACGAAACGCGAATACTGGCGTTATCCTGATTTACACTGGATTATCGACACAATAATCAACGATTTACAGGGCAATCATCATCTGCTGTTGGATGGTCATAACAACTTTGTAGCCGGTATTTCGACCGGTGGGCGGGGAGCAGGCTTGCTGGCGTTTTACAAACCGGATGTTTTTACCGGAATGGCAAGCCTTTCCGGTGATTTCGACATCACCTCAATGCAGGAAGAATTTTTGTATCAGGCATGGTTCGGACCCTACGAAAAGTTCCCTTTACGATGGAAACAAGAGTGCTTCGCCTATAATTGCAGTGAATACAAGGTACCCTCGTATATAGCCCATGGCAGAGCTGACAAAGTATCACCGGTCGAGCAAAGTATTGCCATGTACGACTCGCTGACGAAATACCACCCAGAATTGGGTCATAAAGCACATTTTCCTGATTCTGCCGGGCATGACTATAATTTTTGGAGTAGTGAAACTGAGTCTGTACTTGATTTTTTTGATAGTTTATGTCGTTGAAAAATTGCAAATGATTTGTCGGATATTATCAAATAATATTACATTTGCACAGAAAACTTAAGCGGGAGTAGCTCAGTGGTAGAGCATCAGCTTCCCAAGCTGAGGGTCGCGGGTTCGACCCCCGTTTCCCGCTCTCTTCGAAAAACGCTAAAATGCTTCTGATTGCTTCGATTCAGGAGCATTTATGTTTTCATTTTGTTGACAACTTTTTTAGTCAAAAATGCAAAATAATGCATAAAAAAGCATTAAAAAGTTAAATTTGTTAGTCAAATTTTATTCACACGCTAACAAATAAATATAAAAAATAAGATATGGTATTTACAAAACTAATGCTCGACAAACGCCGTCAGCGCAGCGATTCTACGTATCGAATCAGTCTCAGAATAACCCATAAACGAATTCCAATTATGATTGGATCGGACTATTGTGTTAGCACATTTGACTGGGATGAGGAAAATTGCCGTATTAAACCCGATTGTAAGCGATTTAATAACGTTGCTCGCGTCAACAATAGCCTGGACAAATTTCGGGTTAATGCTGAACAAATGATTGATTTACTTACATTGAGTGGAGAGATAGATAAACTGTCGCCAAACGAATTGAAAAATCGAATTGTAAATAAAAATCGACCTACAACTTTCAGGGAGTTTAACAATAAAATTATCAAGGAACTCGAACTTTCGAATAAACTGGGGAACGCATCCTGCTATATTCAGGCACAGCGTTTTCTCGACAGATATTCGAATCAAAAAGATCTGAGTTTCGAGGATATTGACTTTAAGTTTCTGAAAAGCATGGAAGCCATGCACCTCTCGAAAAACAACTCTCTAAACAGCCTGAGCTTCTACCTGAGAACAGTGCGGGCGGTGTTTAACCGTGCAATTCACGAGGGAGTAATCCGCCGCGAGATTTATCCATTCGATAAATACTCCATCAAGGAAACCAAAACCAAGAAACGTGCTATTCGTAAAAACGACATCAACCTGATTCGTGATCTCAATATTGAGGAAAACACACCCATGTGGCATGCACGCAATTACTTTATGTTCTCGTTTTATTGCATCGGGATGAACTTTGCCGACATGGCGAACCTCCGGCGGTCTGATATTATAAAGGGACGCATTGAGTATGTGCGTGCGAAAACCGGAAAACCCTATTCTGTAAAATTGGTGGAGCCGGCACGAGATATTATTGACCTGTACGACCACGGTCAGGGACCCAAAGACTATGTTTTTCCCATCATCAAGCGCGAAGACCCCGCATTACGCATGAAAGACCTTCAAAACGAGCGAAAAACCTACAATAAGTACCTGAAGCATATTGCAGCTGCCTGTGGTATTGAAGCTAACCTGACATCGTACGTAGCCCGACACTCATGGGCTACTATAGCCAAAGACCTGAACCAACCCATCAGCGTCATCTCCGAAGGCCTCGGCCACGAAGACTCCAAAACCACCCAAATTTACCTCGACAGCTTCGACGATGAAGTAATTGACAATGCCAATGAGTTGGTTACGGGGTAGGGGGTGATTTAAGTAATTACAGATCCATCAATTTGTGACCCATTCGTCATGGTTAAATGGAGTTTATTCGTTTTTGTAGCTCTGTCAATCTTTTTATTAGTTCCTCAAAGTTCAATGTTTCACCGTAAAGCATACTTTCTCTCATATCTTGATAGTCTTTTTCCCAGAGAGGCAACAAGTTGGCTGGTGGAACAAATTTAATGTTTTCAGGTTTGTGATTAGCATAATCAACTCCTTGAATTTTTGTAAACTTACTGCGATGTTCAACGATTGTGTAGTATAAGTCAGTGTTCTGTAATGCAGTTGTGGCAAAATCAGTTTGGCTTATTTTTTCAATGTCGTAAAGATGGCGGCTTAGTCGTCTATATCTTATTTTACTCGTATCTTTTTGAAATTCTTCGTGAAGCAGAAAAATCTTTTCCAAAAATGTCCTTTCAGGATTTACGACAGGAATGGTAATAGGGTTGTCTGAAAATGGCTTGCCTGCAAAAACTTCTGAAGTCATAGTTCCGAAAGTCCGTTGTGTAAATGGTTCTTTCAAAGAGCGACTTCCTATTTCTACCAAAACGCCTGGTTTTATGTATGTGTCAGTTTCTGTAAGTTTGTTGTAATATATTTCAATAATCAACGGGTCTTGGTCGTGATTTTCAACTTCTCGATATTTTACGGTTACTTCTTTAAAGCCCAATTCAGAAAATTTGTTTTTCAGTTCTTCAGTGAAAGTTTCAGTGATAAACTGGTAGGATTTTCTTCTCAGTTTTTTTACGTCATTCTTGCTCAATTCGCCTGTAAATCCTAAAAACTCTCTATCCAATACCAAATCAATATCTTCCGAAAAGCGTTGTATCAAATTCCAAGCTTTACTCAACGATGTTCCCCTTTTAAAAATCAAAGCATTTGCACATTTTAAAGAGAAAATAACAGACAAAGTATGCACTACCCACCAATCTTTTTCAGCGGTAGGTGGGGAAGGCAAGCCAATTTGCTTACTGGTTTCTGCGAATATTCTGACTTTTGTTTCGTCTGGTAATTTAAACCACTCGTGTAAATGCGAAAAATTAATCATTCATCTTTGATTTTTAACAATTGCCTAATCCATACAGGTGCCAGCTCAAGGTCGTGATGCAGGTGTTTGGGATTTTCTTTATTTAAAATGATTTTTATTTGCTTCAGTTCTTCATTTGTTACTTGGTTTTTACCGATTGTTCGTAGTGCCTGTATAACCAACATACTAACTTCGCCAACAAAAGCTAAGTTTTTTGAACTTGCTTTTTTAAATGTAATTGTTTGTTTGCCAATTTTAATTTTCCTTGCCGAAGTATCGGTATAATAAACCACGTTTAGCGGGACTTGGTTTGTTAGCCCCAATTTATACATTGCGTAACTCCCTGTTGGAACAATCGTTGCTCGGTCTCTTTTTGCAATAGCTATTGCAATTTCTTCAATATTTGGCAATACCTTCCCAATGTGATCATCGATAACAGGACGAACGTAAATACCAGTGGCTACCCGGTGTAAATCACCTGATTTCACCAAACGTTCCAAAGCCTTACGCACTGCTTCAGGATTCTCGTTTTTTAAAACACTTTCTGTAAATAATAGTGTTCCTCTTTCTTTGCGTTTAACTCTTGCAAGTATTTGTTTCTCAACACTTATATGCATGTGTAAATCATATTATTTTGTCACAAATTTAGTAATAATTTGTGACAGTATAAAGACTATTTCGACACTATTGAATTTTTTGTACTGTGGTAAAATCGGCATAGGTGAACACATAATATTTAGCAAGTCTGTCGATGGTAACTACTATGTATTCAGCGGTTTTCATTTTGTTTATTATGGTGCAAATACAATCAATTTGTCCAGTTGATTGGCGAAATAACCGGACATTTTGAAATTTGTCGTAGGAAAGTGGGGGAGCGGCGAGAAGCACTTTATCTTCTTCAAGGGGGTCAGTATGTGTCGAAATGGAAGTTTTCTTCCGAAATATATTTCTTCTGCACAAGTTGTAAATTGGTGCTTCCAA
>ENA-UOWO01005177-UOWO01005177.1-activated-sludge-metagenome-genome-assembly--contig:-NODE-5177-length-13944-cov-9.875297_pt1 | contig 13944 bp, 10 predicted proteins | sample MGYA00238148_ERZ761564 | MGnify/ENA primary metagenome ERZ761564 (study PRJEB28885, sample SAMN05720194) | activated sludge metagenome | isolation source: Anaerobic digester | place: USA...
CCCGATGCTGGTCGGTTTTGGGAAATTTGCGACAAACACCAGGTTACCCATTTTTACACCGCGCCTACCGCCATTCGGGCCTTACAAGCCCAAGGCGATTCCTGGGTAGAAAAACATTCCTTGTCCAGCATCAAGGTGCTCGGCAGTGTGGGCGAACCCATCAATGAGGAGGCCTGGCGCTGGTACCATGAAAAAGTTGGGCACGGCAAAGCGCCCATTGTAGATACCTGGTGGCAAACCGAAACCGGAGGCATTCTGATCTCTCCATTGGCCGGGATTACCCCACTCAAACCCTGTTATGCCACTTTGCCACTGCCGGGCGTACAACCCTGCCTTACTACCTCTGAGGGTAAAGAAATTGAAGGAAACAACGTAGAGGGTTTGTTGTGCATGAAGTTCCCCTGGCCATCCATTCTGCGCACGACTTACGGTGACCACGAGCGTTGTCGACAAACTTATTTTAGCCCCATCAAAGGGATGTATTTCACCGGCGACGGTGCCAGGCGTGACAAGGATGGCTACTACCGTATCATTGGCCGGGTAGACGATGTCATCAACGTATCGGGGCATCGCCTGGGTACCGCTGAAGTAGAAAACGCCATCAACCAACACCCCGGTGTAGTGGAGTCGGCAGTAGTCGGGTATCCACACGACATTAAAGGTCAAGGTATTTATGCTTACGTAATCACGACTGATCCGGTGAGTGACGAAGTCAAATTCCGCAAAGAAGTAATGGATGTAGTGAGTAAAGAAATTGGCCCTATCGCCAAACCGGATAAAATCCAAATTGTCAGTGGATTGCCTAAAACGCGTTCGGGAAAAATCATGCGCCGCATCCTCCGCAAAGTTGCCGAAGGCGATGTCTCCAATCTGGGGGATGTTTCAACCTTGCTCAACCCGGAAGTAGTGGAGGAGATTAAGACGGGAGCCGCAAATCTTTAAGGGTTCGGGGGTTCGAAGTTGGAGGGTTCGAGGGTTGTCCTTCGCCCTTGGAGCCCCCGAACCCCCGAACTTCGAACCCTCAAACCCTCCAACATGAAAGGAAACGTCCCCTCCCAAAAAAAACAAGTCTACCCCATCAGAGAGCCTCTGTTGGAATACCTGATCAAATACAATCGCGCTATTGATTTACCGCTGCAATACAGCGATTTGCTGCGCTACAATACTGCGATACCCCTTATCGATCAGGAAGGCAATGATACCCTTTGGGAGACGGTGTATTACCCGGAATACGAACAAAAGGAAATTTTTCAGGCACTCAAATACATTTATTCACTCTTGAAAGTGGATGGCAATGTAGAATTGCTCGATCACCTCACCATTGCCCGGATCGACTATTGTAACTTTGGCAACTCCAAGCCTTTCCGCATCCGCATCATCAACCGCATCAATGACAACTACGACCATTTTTACGTCAAACGCGCCGATGCTTCGCGGGTCTATGGCCTGGAATTGGAAGATTTACTCTCGCCCAATACGATGATTTATATGGTGAGTGGCAGCACGCTGATTGAAGAACATATTGCCGGAGTTCCTGGCGATGATTTTATGAAAAAACACCTCAATGAATCGGTCTTCAACAAAACCCGCATTGCCAAGGAGTTTGTAAAATTCAACGAGCGCTGTTTTGCCCGGCTTTTGGGGGACATGCGCTCGTACAATTATGTGGTAGACATCACCCCCGACATTGAGGGCAACCAATACCGTATGCGGGCCATTGATTTTGACCAACAGTCGTACGAAGGCCGCAAGAGTTTTTACCTCCCGCAGTATTTTAAGGAAAACAACCCGATTATCTTTTTGGGAATCAACAACATGGCGCCAGAATCAGTTTTACAATATCAACTCGAAGAGCGCAGTTTGATGGCAGTGCGGATGAAAACACAGCCCAATCGCACCGCTTTGTTCTTTCAGATCATGATGGCTGACGATATCGCGCCCTCCGAAAAGATCCAGCAACTGCGCGAAGACCTGATTTACCACCACAAAAACGATATTTTTGACAAGTGTTATACGATGGGGCAAATCGTGGTGAGCAACATCAATATTTTGACGCAGAAGTACCATCGATAGTTGAGGGTTGAGAAAGTTGAGAAGTTGAGGCTACCGCGAGCGACTCGGCTTCCCTCCGCGAACAGCTCGGTGACCTAGTCGCTCGCGGTAGCCTCAACTTCTCAACTTATAAACAAAAAAAAGGCCTCCCCCGAAAGCGGAAAGAGGCTATCCCAAAAACCGATTATACGTTATTGTGGTTATACTAGAGCATAGAAACAGACCACCAACACCTCGATAACATCTTTCAACCCTGGTCAATTCTAGGCACTGCGGTAAAATTAATCAAAGTTTCAGTTATATAAAAAAAACATTTCTTTTTTCCACAAACATGCACTATGATTTACGGATCGGAGGCTTTGCCGAGGTTAACGGCAGCAGAAGAACAAAGATACGCCCGACACCTGGCTTTACCAGATTTTGATGTAGAAGCCCAACAAAAGCTCAAGGCGGCCAAAGTATTGGTGGTCGGGGCAGGAGGATTGGGTTCTCCGCTCCTACTCTACCTCAGTGCCGCCGGCGTAGGAACCCTTGGTATTGTTGACTTTGACACCGTAGATCTGAGTAATTTGCAAAGACAAATCTTGTACACCCCCGCCGATTTGGGCAAATCTAAAGCCCAGGCCGCTGCCCAACGCGTGCAGGCGCTCAACCCACACGTAGAAGTCCGGGTATTTGAAACGGCACTCAACGCCGAAAATGCCCTGGACATCATTCGGGAATTCGACATCGTTGCCGATGGAACTGATAATTTTCCTACGCGCTATTTGGTGAATGACGCCTGTGTTCTAGCAGGAAAAATCAATGTATACGCCTCCATTTTTCGCTACGAAGGACAGGTTTCCGTTTTTAATTACCCACTTTCAGATGGAAAACGAGGGCTCAATTACCGCAACCTGTACCCCGAGCCACCCGCGCCGGGCACCGTTCCTTCCTGCGCAGAAGGAGGAGTACTGGGGGTATTACCGGGTATCGTTGGCAGCATGCAAGCCAACGAGGTCATTAAAGTCATCACCGGGATTGGAGAGCCACTGGTAGGTAAACTGTTTTTGTTTGACGCAGCTTCCATGAGTGCCCGCAGCATCAAACTCCAGGCGCAAGAAGCCTACCCCATTACTGCCCTGCGCGACAGCACTTATTATTGTACACCTGCTCAATTGGAAGTACCAGGCGTCACGATGGAGACTGTAAAAGCTTGGCGCAAGGAAAATCGAGCCTTCCAACTCATCGATGTGCGGCAGCCGGAAGAATACCAGCATAAAAATCTGGGCGGGGTGCTCATTCCCCTTGGTGACCTTATGGAAAACCTCGATAAAATTGAGCGTCAAATCCCCGTGGTCATCCACTGCCAAAGCGGGCAACGCAGTAAAGAGGCCATTTTGATGTTGCAGCGGAAAATGGGTTGGGGACATTTGTTTAATTTGGAGTTGAAAGGTTTAGGGTTGAAAAGTTGAAGAGAAGGCAGCTCGTGCTCAGCGACCGCTCTTTTCAACTTTTCAACCCTAAACCTTTCAACTTAAAAATTAACGCTCAGCGCCAAAATCACATTCCGCCCCGGCGCAACAATCCCCGAGCTATAAGGCCGGTAACGTTGATCCGACAGGTTTTCAACTCCGGCGGTAAGGGTAAGACGTTCGTTGATGGGGTACAGCGCTTTAAAATTCAAGGTGTACCAACTTGGAGAATAAGGCCTTCCCTTGGCGTCGATGGCGTAAATGTAATCGGTAGCCCGGCCTTCGTCAGACAGGTTTTCATAACTCACTTCACCACTGTATTGTGCATAAAACTGCAGATTGAGCCCATTGGCCACATACGTCAAGCGCGAAATTCCAAACCAGGGAGCGGCGTGTCGAGACGGGCTTTTTTCTCCATTGTCCAGTTCTTCTTCTCCTTCTTGCAGGTTAAATTGAGAAGAGAAACTGAGGCCTTTGGCAATTTTCAATTCCAATCCGGCCTGAAAGCCATACACATTGGCCACTGCTGCATTTTGGATGGCTTGTACCTGACTCAAGGTGCCGTTGTAGTCAATTTGGCTTTGGCCATTGAGGGTATAATTGCGGCGCACCATGGCATTTTCCAGCGTAGTGTAAAAGCCGGTCAAGTCAATTTTCAGTACTTCACCAAATACTTTGGCAATACCCAGTTCGAAATTATAGGCGTATTCCGCTTCTAAATCGGGATTGGGAATCACCACCGAGCCTGGTGTAGAATCAAACACTTTCCCCACATCATCCACGTTTGGCGAACGGAACCCAGTCGAAGCATTGGCACTGATGGACAGTTTATCGCTTGGGTTGATGACAAAGCCTAAACTACCCGTAATGGCACCGTCCTTCAATTCGGCTGTGGAAAAAGGGAAGGGGTAAAAAGCCAGGTTGTTGCTAAAATCGGCATTCAGGGCGAAGTTGTTGTAGCGCAGCCCCGTTTGTAGAACGAACTTGTCCGAGGCTTTCCATTGGTAGTTCAAATAAGCGGCATAAGAAGACCAGGTAGATTGTGGGTAACGGGATGGGCCTACCGTTTCTTTGTTGTTCGATACATCGACATTGGTTCCGGTAGATTCCACCTCGTCAATCACGCCTTCAAGTCCATAAAACAGTTTGTGCTTGGTGCCGAAAGACTTCAAGAAGTCGAAATTGGCTGAAGTAGCAGCTACTTTTTCCACCCGGATGCGCCGTTCGGTACGGTTCAAGTCGCGATCGACCCGGCTTTCTTCAAAAAATTGATGTGCAAGGCGAATGGTCATTTGATCGTATAAACCTTTCTTGGCAGTATGTGTAATGTTGAGATGGTTCATCATCCAGGCCTGCGGGCCGTAGTAAAATTCGCCGCTGCGGGGCAAGCCATTGCGCAAACGAATGTGCCGATCGTAACGCGAATAATCCGAAGTGCTGGAATAGTGGAAAGCATACTGAAAATCCCAGCTATCCGAAGGTTGAAAGCGGATTTTTTGCATCAGGTTGATCTGCTTATACCCTGTAGGGCGCTGTACGAGTGGATCTTCGTTGGTCACTACAATGTCGGTGTTGTTTTGTCTTTGGACATAAAAAGGTCGCAAATACGTTTTTGGCCCAAAACGCCCCATCTGCAAATCGTCAAAATCAAAACTGGAAAAACTGCTCACCAAAGCCCATTTTTTCCAACCCACATTGAGGTCAAAATGGGCTGTTTTTTCATCATTGGCCGATGAAAACCGGCTCAGTGCTTTGCCAGTAATCAAAGGGTTTTCATCGGATGAAAATTTAGGACTCAGGGTTTCAAAGCTCATTACTCCTCCAATGGCATCACTGCCGTAAATGATCGAGCCAGGGCCGAAAAAAACCTCTGTTCGCTCGGTGGCAAAGGGATCCAGTGAAATGACGTTTTGAATGTTGCCACTGCGGAAAATTGCCGTATTCATGCGCACTCCGTCGATGGCATACAACAAACGGTTGGTAGAAAAACCCCGAATCATCGGGCTTCCTCCGCCTTGTTGGCTTTTCTGGATAAACACTTCACCCGAAGCCCCCAGCAAATCTGCAGCGGTTTGGGGATTTTGCAACACCATATCCCGGGAGGAAATGATCGACACTTTAGAAGGAATATCCCGGCGGTTTTGGTTCCAGCGGGTCGCAGAGATCACCACTTGATCCAGCGATATATTGGATGGAATCAAGGCCAGCATAAATTGAGCCTCGGCCAATTCCGCATAACTTTGAACCAGTGTTTTGTAGCCAAAATAACGGATTTCGATTTTTTCAGCGCCGTTTAATGCACGGATCTCTGCCTGTCCTTTAGCGTTAGTGCTCAACAAAATCTTGGGATTTTCACTAGAGACTGTAGCATTTTCAAGGGGCAATCCACTTTCCTGGTCCTTCACCGTAAGCACTTGTGCATGAGCTAGTAAAACCATGCAGCAGTACCAGCAAGTAAAAAATATTCTGTTCATCACCTGATGTTTAAACAGTTGAAACAAATAACGATAGATCCAGCATGCCCTAGGCAAAGCTGAATACCATCCAGTAAACCAATATGTACTGTTTAAACTAGCTCAGGCGGCGGAGCGGGAGGACCTGTGTTCAGGGATTGAACATGGAATTGGTAAGTGCAAGGCATTTTGTGCCTAAGTTGAACACAGCCAGGCAAAAAAGTCAATAAATTGCCTTTAGAAGGTGGGCAACAGAGTCCATCAAAAAATTGGTTCAGTTGATCTTTCGCGTTTTGTCGTTGTGGGTCCCGTTCAAGAATTCTTTCTACCAAAGTCAAAAGATGCTGGTTGAGCAGGGTCTCTTCCTGGTCCCACCAACACCAATAAACGGAGGAATCGCTACGGATTTGGGCATCTACGACATCGTACATTTGCCCCTGGTATTCAAATTCCCTGCTGTGTTCCCAACGTAACAAGGTTTCAGCTTGAATTGGAGTAAAAGCCAGTCGAACCAACCTTTCTTTCTCCATCCCTACCATCAATGCTTGTTTGACCTCACTTTTGACCACCAGTTTTTGGTACTGAAGCCAGGCATAGGTTCCCAACAGCGGAACACCTAAACAAGCGAGGAGCAATATGCCGTGCAGGTTTTTCAAGCTTAAGTTTTTACCACAATAACCAATTACAGTTCCACCACTTTCCCGGAAAACGCTACCAAGATAGTAGTTTTGTGTAAAACCAGTTGTTGAAGTTTCTATTGTGGCTGGATCCGGTTGGGGTAATCGGTAATGATGCCATCTACCCCTATGGCCATCAACTTTCGCATCTCTTCGGGTTCATTGACCGTCCAGGGAATCACCTTCATCTTCAGGGCGTGGGCTTTTTGTACGACCTCCGCAGAAAGCAATTTGTAATAAGGGCTGTAGATTTCCGGGGTGTATCCCAACTCCTGGATATTGGTGTCAAAACTTTTGAGGTTTTCCACCAAAAGAGCGGTAACCGTTTTTGGAGAAATGGCTTTTACCTCCCTAAGTACCCGTGGATCGAACGACTGAATACAAACTTGCTTGCTAATGCCCAATTCTTCAATCTCCCGGAGAACAATTGTGGCAAACTGTGCCGGTGGAGGCGATTTTTTCCCATCCCAGTTGGGCTGACTTTTGATTTCGATGTTGTATTGTGGGCGTTTGAGCTGATTTTTCGAGCAATAATGATTGACCGATTGAACCACGTCTTTCAGCAAAGGTTTGTTGGCGGGCATCGCTTGTTGTTCAGGAAAACGGGAATTCCCTCTTTTGCCACAATCAAATTGTGCGATTTGAGCATAGGGCATTGCAAAAAGCAAAAAATTTTCTTCATCCTCTGCTTTTACAGGCAAACCATCGGGAGTTGTACAAATGGCAGCAGACATCCAGGGTTCGTGGGACACCAGAACCTGGCCATCCGCAGAGATCGCCAGATCCATCTCCAAAGTGGTGATTTTTGGAAACTCCAGTGCCTTTAAAAACGCGGGGATGGTATTTTCGGGCGCCAAACCACGTGCACCGCGATGACCCTGCCAGTCGAATTGATCTGTTAGCATTTTGTTTCCGCTTAATTTGTCTTTGGACAACATACAAGCCGCCAAACCAAACAACAAGAGTAGAAATAGAACGGAAGGAATTTGTTTTAGCGCTGTTTTCATGTTTTTCGAAAAAAATTACTTCAAGATAATTTTAATACCTCGATGTTCACCTCAGCAATGGCCGAACCGCTCAGTCCCGAGGTTCCACAAACGGCGCCATCACTGCCAGAAAAAATTTTGGATTTGCCAATGACTTTGGCCGAATACTTCACGGTGTACAAGCTGGCGTTTGCGCCCAATAAACTGATTTGAAAGCCAATTACCTTCCTTCGAGCATCCGTGGTTCCGGCAAAAGTGCCATTTTTTTCGAATGCCGAGGCACCTAGTTTTTGGATAAACAATCGATATTGTACGCCTATGTCGGATGATTGTGGTTCAATCTTGAGTTCCAAGCCCAATAAACGGTTGTTGGAATGTGCATCACTGGTCCATTTCCCTTCTTGCAAAACGACACTGGAAGCCAGGTTAAAATGCGCCTTGCCCGCAATGTTGACTTCAGGAATCGGCTCAGCGGTAGCTTTGGCATTTTGTACTGCTTTAAGGGCATTGATGCGCCCATAGCCGTAAAATGCGCTGTGCCCCTGATCGTCGTAGCCGCCGCCCTGTGTGTCAATTTTATCACAAGAATTTTTGAGCAAATTTTTAACCTGACTGACCGTTAGTTCTGGGTTTGCGGCCAAAACCAGGGCAATCACCCCCGCCACACCTGGGCAGGCGCTCGAGGTGCCGCCAAAAGTAGCCGTATAATTTCCTTCCTTGTCTCCGATCGAGTTCTCAGCATTGGACATTCCTGTATTGTACCCACGGCTACCACTGCGATCTGTGGTCCAGATACCTGGAGTTAGGGGGCGAGTAGGTTCAAGATTGGGTGCAAATACATCGTTGCTGGGAAAGGCGCACCAGATGGCTTTGCCAAAATCACTGTACAGGCTGCGTTTTCCCCGGTCGTTACAAGCAGCTACAGCGACAATGGGGGCGTACGCTGCGTAGCCATCAAGATCGACCCGCTCGTTGCCATTTCCGGCGGCCCAAACGATGACACAACCTTTTCCTTTCCGTCCATTTTTGAGCGCATAATCAATCGCCAACCGAGCGCTGTCTGGTAATGGAAAAGAGGTTTGGTGCAAGGGGTCATTGGGATTGCTCCAGTCTCCGTCGGCAGGGCCCCAACTACAGGAGATCACGTCGGCACCATTGTCGGCAGCCCAGGCAAAAGCTTTAGCCTCAGCCATGGAACCCAGTCCACCCGAACGAATCGGAATGAGCCGGGCATCTGGTGCAACCCCACTGGCTTTTCCAACACCTGCGGCACAAGCTACTCCTGCGCAAGCGGTGCCGTGGTTGTCGCCAAAACCGCGTGGACGGGGGTCATCGGTATTGCGAATGGTATCGCGTGGTGCTACAATTTTTCCAGGAATATTGAACTCAAGGTGATCAATATCAACCCCGTCATCAATGACCGCAATGGTAGTACCCTGGCCTCGGGTAATTTTCCAGGCGGCTTCGGCTTGCACGTTTTGTTCAATGACGTTTCCGTTGATTTTGGTATTGATCAGGTGCCATTGCATGGGGTGCAGGGCTCGGTAGCGCTTTTCTTGTACCAACTCGGGGTGGCAATACTCCACTTCAGGAACAAGAATCAGGGTTTCGGCAATGCCAAAAATATCCAAACCAGTACCTTCCGGAGCCTTGGCAAAATAAGAATTGGGGGCAAAAACCAGTTTTTCGGCAATGTCCAGTTTATGTGCTTTGAGGATGGCTTCACATTTCTCGGGTGATACCTCATCTTTAAATTTTATAAAAAAGTTCTCGGTATACACATAGATTACCCCTGTATTGGCATCTTTCAAAACCCGGCCAGCAAAACGGATGGCGGGCTCTTTTTTGAACAATCGGCGGATGGTATTGCGCAGTGTTTTGACCACCGCACGTTTTGCCTCAAGCACCTTGTAAACCACCACATCCGCTTCAGGAAAAGCGACCACGGGGATTAATGAGGAGGCCGCTTCACGGGAAGCTTCCGACAATTTTACATCCGATAGGGATTTGCCCGTTTGGGTACGGACAACCACAAGGTCATTGGCTTCGACCAATTGAATGATTTGGCCATCGCGGCCACCGTAGCGGATAGAATACATGGTGTTTTGGTTTTGGTGTTGATTAAGCGCAAGTCTATTCTTTAATTTAAATGTGAACGGTTAGAAGGCTTCGGCAATTGTAAAGATTTGGAAGCAAAAACCAGGATCTGTATCAATAATGCAATGATCACTAAAATGGCCATCTCGAACTGCGAGGAAGAAATATTCACCAGTAGTATTTTTTTTGACTGGCTTCTGATGATGCTTCCCTCTGCTGTTTGAATGATAGAGAGTTTGGACAAAAGGGCAAAAGCTTCATCTGTAGTTGATGTACTGGTTTTAATTAAATGGGCCTGCTCAATCTCTTTTTGCTGCCCATTCAATACCTGCGCATCGATAGCAAACATGCTAGACAACACCGTTTTTAAACGTTTGAATATTGTTGTTTCTTTTGGTGTTAGCCAGGTTTTTTCATATTTCTCAACAATCTCCTTAATCTCCTGGTTGTGCTGCTCAAAATCAAACTCCTCGTCAAGGGATCGGCCTTGGTAAACACTGGCCTCAAAAAAATCATTTTTCTGGTGCAAGCGCTCGTACATTTGAAAAAGGTAACTTTCGGCAAGAAGCCTGTCTTCGTACATCGATGAAACCGATTTGTCCAATCTTTTGATTTGATTACGTTCTACCATATTGTTCAGCATGACCAAGGCCAGTACAATGGCAAGCAATATGGATGCTGTTGTTTTATGCTGTATGCTGTATGCCCATTTCATAATTGTATGTTTAATTGGCGGTATACCCAATGATCAACTACTCGAGCCGCCAAGGAAAGTTACAACAAATATCCATGCCGTGAACATAAAATTGAGGTTGCGTTGGGCAAAGGATAGCCGCCAACGTATTGGCCAAAACCCATTTTTATGCATTGAGCGATGGTATATTAATGTGAATTCTATCTTGTTTTTTAAAAAAAGGTAAAAAAACACCACAATGCGTCAATTTGGGCATGGTTTCCTAGTTCAGACTCGTATACATTGCGGCATAATTCCATGGTAAGTCAAGGTTGTCAAAATGACCTGACTTTTTTGTTCACTAAAAAACAACACATGACCAAAGGATTTCTGATTGACATGGATGGAGTAATTTACGGTGGTGATCACCTCATTCCAGGTGCGGATACCTTTATTGCCGCGTTGCAAAAACGCGAAATCCCCTTCTTGTTCCTAACCAACAACAGTCAACGTACCCCCCGCGATGTAGTCAACAAACTCGCTGGGCTCGGCATACATGCGGAAGAAGACAACGTTTTCACCAGCGCCATTGCTACGGGTTGGTTCCTCTCCAGATTAAAACCCAATGGTACCGCTTATGTACTGGGTGAAGGAGGTTTGATCAACAGTTTGCACGAACATGGCTACACCCTGGTGACCCAAAACCCCGATTTTGTCGTGGTGGGCGAAGGGCGAAATTTTACTCTCGAAATGGTCAACCATGCGGTGGACATGATCCTGGATGGTGCAAAATTGATTGCGACCAACCTTGACCCTTCCCCTAAAACCAAAGGCTGGACCAACCTCGGTATCAAATCCGTAGTGGCCATGATTGAAGAAGCCACGGGGGTGAAAGCCTTTTCGGTAGGCAAACCCAGCCCGGTAATGATGCGGGTAGCTCGCAAAAAACTGGGGTTAAGCAGTGGCAATACCACCATGATCGGGGATACGATGGATACCGATATACTCGGGGGCATTCAGGTAGGTTACCGCACAGTGCTGACCCTCTCCGGGGTTTCCAAACTGAAAGACTTGAAACGTTATGCTTTCGCTCCGGATTTAATTGTTAATACCGTTGGAGAACTGGACCTCGACGCCTGGATGATGGAAGAAACGCAGGATAATTTTGAGATGTCAGAAAAGAGCTTACTTACGGAAGCGCAATATTGATTGCACAACTTTCAAAAAAAATCATACTTTTTTCCAAATTTCATTCAAAAACCTAGATTCTACCGTACTTTTAGCACTGAATTAACATCAACAACTCATGCAAAAGATTAAAGCTGCGGTAGTGGGTCTAGGTTTTATTGGCCCGGCTCACGTTGAAGCGCTGCGTCGCGTACCCACGGTAGATGTCATCGGTGCCTTACACTTTGACTTGGAAAGCAGTCGCCAAAAAACCCAGGAATTGGGTATCGCCAAAGCTTACGGTTCGTTCGAGGAAGTCATTGCCGATCCCGAAGTGGAGGTTGTACACATCTGTACGCCCAATGCCATGCACTTCCATCAAGCCAAAGCCGCATTGTTGGCAGGCAAACACGTCGTGTGTGAAAAACCACTGGCGACCACCATTGCCGAAGCAGAAGAATTGGTGGCCCTGGCCGCCAAAACTGGATTGGTCAACGCGGTCCATTTCAATATCCGCTACTACCCGATCGTGCGCCAAATGAAAGTGATGCGCGAAAAAGGAGAACTGGGCGATATTTACTCCGTGGTCGGGACGTATTTGCAAGACTGGTTGTTTAAAGATACCGACTACAACTGGCGTTTGGAGCCGGAGCAATCTGGTGAAAGCCGTGCCATTGCCGACATTGGTTCCCACATCATGGACGTATTGGAATACATCACCGGTGTGCGCATTGAGGCGGTTATGGCCGATTTCAACACCGTACACAAATTCCGCAAAAAACCGCTCAAGCCTGTAGAAACCTACTCAGGAAAGATGCTGACCGCAGAAGATTACCAGGATGTACCCATTACCACCGAAGACCACGCCAACGTCATGCTGCGTTTCAGCAATGGCAACCGAGGGGTGATCACGGTGAGTCAGGTATCGGCAGGCCGCAAAAACCGCATCGATCTGGAGATTTCCGGCTCGGTGTCTACGTTCCATTGGTGCTCGGAATCGCCCAACAACCTCTGGATAGGCAACCGCGATGGGGCCAACGGCCAGTTGATGCGCGATCCTTCACTTTTCCACGGCGAGGCCAGAAGTGTAGTGTCTTTCCCTGGTGGTCACAACGAAGGTTTCCCCGACACCTCCAAACAACTGTTCAAGGAAGTATACCAGGCGGTCGCCAGCGGCAAACAACCTGAACACCCTAGCTTCCCTACTTTCGCGGATGGACTTCGCGAATTGCTCATCTGCGAACGCATCGTGGAGAGCAACAAGAAGCAGGCCTGGGTAACGGTTTAGAGGAATTATTCACCACGGATTCGCACAGATTTACACGGATTATGAATAAAATTTGTGTAAATCTGTGGTGAATAATCAATTTGGTTTAGCCCAAAAAACCGGCAATTTCGGCACGAATGGCCTGAAGTGCTTTTTCAGAACCAGAGGTTCCCCGCTGAGCCGACAAATTGAAGATGTTATCGTACAATTGGCGTCCATCGGCTTTGGCGTCAATTCCTTCCGCAGCCAGAGAAATCAAGCCGATGGTATCCTCACCGGCCAATTTGATGATCTGCCAGAGTTGATTCGACAGGTAAATCTGCTGGGTTACGTTGTGCTCATATTCCTGACGTATATTGAGCATCAGGGTCAACTTGTATTCCGCCACGTTTAAACCCTCCGGCCGCACCCGCATCAGCAGGTTTTCGGGAGTTATTCGTTCGCAATAAAGCACCATCCGCTCGTATGCTTGCAGGCGCAGCTGCAAAATGGCATCGTCCGTTTTAGCCAAAACTGGCGCGGAAGCCTGTGGCTGTTGTGCCCGCAATTCAAAATAACTTTTCATGACGTCTTTGACGATGGTGTACACCACAAAGGCCAAGATCGAAAATTTCAATACATCCAATAAATGGGGAATCAAATCCATGCTGTTCTTTTTTCTGGTTTACATACCCTGATAGGCGGCAAAGGTAGAAAGCCCTGGCGCTTCCAGCAATTTTAGGGAAATTTTTCTTGTTGATTCAACCAAAAAACGCCACGCAATGTTACAGAAGTTGTATCTTTGCACTTAGATTCAATCTAAATAACCATAGGATGAGCGAAGTTAAAACCGAAGCAAAACCGATAACCCTTACCCTTGGCGCTGTAAAACAACTACAACGCATCAAAGCGGAACAAAATATTCCCGAACATTACGGCCTGCGCATCGGCGTTAAAGGCGGCGGATGCTCGGGCTTTTCGTACATGCTCGGATTCGATGACTCAAAAGACAACGATTCGACTTACGAAATCGAAGGCATCAAAGTATACATGCAAAAAAGCCACGCCATTTATTTGCTGGGTATGGAAATTGACTGGCTGGATGGCCTGCAAAACCGCGGCTTTGCCTTCAATAATCC
>ENA-UOWO01005187-UOWO01005187.1-activated-sludge-metagenome-genome-assembly--contig:-NODE-5187-length-13929-cov-5.324708_pt1 | contig 13929 bp, 11 predicted proteins | sample MGYA00238148_ERZ761564 | MGnify/ENA primary metagenome ERZ761564 (study PRJEB28885, sample SAMN05720194) | activated sludge metagenome | isolation source: Anaerobic digester | place: USA...
CAACCTGCCTCGGCGCCGCGGTGCCGACGCTGCTGATGGGTTTGTGGGCCAAGTACCCGCTGGCGTTGGCGAGCGGCATGGGTTTGAACGCCGCCCTGGTCATGCAGGCTTCCCAGCCCGGTATGACCTGGCAGACCATGATGGGCGTCGTCGTCGTCGAAGGCGCCCTGGTCACCCTCCTGGTTTTGACGGGCGTGCGCGAGCAGGTGATGCAGGCGATCCCGATGAACTTCAAGCGGGCGATCGGCATCGGCATCGGCATCTTCATCGCTTTCCTCGGCCTCCAGCAAATGGGCTGGGTCGCCAAAGGCCCTGGCGGTGCCTTCCTGGCGCCCGGCAACTTCAAACTGCTCCCGACTCTGATCGCCAGCGCCGGCCTCGCTCTCACCATGACCCTGCTCGCGTTCCGAGTCCGCGGCGCCATTCTCTGGGGCATCCTCGGCACGGCGACGCTCGCCTGGCTCTCGGATCGGTTGTCACCGGGCGCGCAGCCTCTGGTCGCGCTGCCCGGCCAATTGGTGGCGACACCCGAGTTCGCCACGTTCGGCGCGGCGGATTTTGTGGGGGCTCTCAGACCGGCCCTGTGGGGTGTGATCTTCGCCTTTCTGATCACCGACTTCTTCGACACCATGGGCACAGTCATCGCCGTCGGAACGCAGGGTGGCTACATGGACGCCCAGGGCCAACTGCCCCGCCTCAAACGGGTCCTGGTGGTGGATTCGCTCGCCGCGGCCTGGGGCGGCCTCTGCGGAGCCAGTTCCGTCACCACCTACATCGAAAGCGCTGCCGGCGTGAGCGCAGGCGGGCGGACCGGTTTCGTGTCGGTGGTTGTGGCCGCGCTCTTTCTCCTGGCCATGTTCTTCGCCCCCGTCATCGGGGCGGTCCCGGCCATCGCCACGGCGCCCGCCCTGGTCGTGGTCGGCTTCCTCATGATGAGTCTGGTGCGTGAAATGGACCTCGAAAGCCCCGACGAAGGGATACCGGCCTTTCTGACCTTGCTGCTGATCCCGATGACGCAGAGCATCTCCTGCGGGATTGGCGTCGGGTTCATCGCGACCGTGGTGGTCAAGGTGTTTGGGGGCAAGGCGCGCGACCTATCCCCCTGGCTCTACGCGATCGCACTCCTGTTCGTCCTCCATTTTGCGCTGTAGAGCTTATGTTCCGGCTCGGCGCACTCGAACTGGCCTCGAATCTGTTTCTGTCGCCTCTGGCGGGATACACCAACCTGCCGTTTCGCCTGACGATCCGGGAATTGGGCGGCCTCGGTCTCTGCACAACCGAACTGGTCAACGCCCGTTCCCTGATCGAGAAACGGGATAAGGCGCTCAAGCTCATCGAGTCCAACGAACGCGACCGCCCCCTGGCCGTGCAACTCTTCGGCGCCGTGCCCGAGGAAATGCGCGACGCCGCCCGGCGCCTCGAAGCGATGGGCGCCGACTCGATCGACATCAACATGGGCTGCCCCGCGCGCAAGGTCTGCCGCGTGGGAGGCGGGTCCGCGATGATGTCGGAACTGTCGAAAACCGCCGCGCTCGCGCAGGGAATCGTCCGCGCCGTGCGCATCCCGGTCACCGCGAAAATGCGGTTGGGCTGGGATGACGCGAATCTCACGGCGCCCGACCTGGCCCGCGCCCTCGAAGACGCCGGCGTGTCCGCCGTGTTCATCCATGGCCGCACTCGGGAACAAGGTTTTGGAGGATGCGTCAACCTCGCGGGCATCCGGGCAGTGGTCGATGCCGTCCGCAGCATCCCGGTCATTGGGAACGGCGACGTGACCACGCCGCAAGCCGCCAAACGCATGCTCGAAGAAACGGGCTGTGCCGGCGTCAGCATCGGACGGGGCGCATTCTACAATCCCTGGATCTTCCGCCAGACTGAGGCCTTCCTCGCGTCAGGCGATCTGCCGCCCGAACCGCCGTTCGAGGAGCGTGTCCGGGTCATGTGCCGGCACCTCGACCTAATGATCGAGGTCTTCGGCGAAACGCACGGATGCAGGATGTTTCGCAAGGTCGCGCCGTGGTACGCAAAACGGCTCGGACCAGCCGTCGAGTTCAAGAGACGCGTGGCGTCCCTGGCGCGGCGCGCGCAGTTCGACGAGATTCTCGCCGAGTATCGGACCTGGCGCGCCCAGTTCCTTGACGAGCGTGGCGAACTCCTGCCCCGCTTTGCCCCGACACCCTCGAACCCCTCGTTCGTGACCGGCGAACCTGCGTCGCAATCCGCCATCCCGACCCCTCGAGGCCCGGTCGAAACGTGGTGATTTCCCGGGGTCGGGACTCTGGATTCATGAATTCGGTGGCGGGTCATGGAGGGCGGATGACTCTGTGCGTTTCCCTTGATGTGAGAACAACGGAAGTGAACGAATCGAGCGACGAGCGACGTCGAGGGAACAGGATTCTCGCTTCGATAAGACTCCACGCCCCGGTGTCCGTGAGTTCAGAAGTTATTCGCCATCCCGATCAGGACGTGAGCATCTCAAAGTCGGCTGCGGCGCAGGCGTCGCCGGCCAAAGACCAAAAAGGGAAGCCGCGCCCGAAAAACTGTTGCGCCGGTCCCAGCCCGCATGTTTGATGGAGTCATGAGCGCCGCGAAGCCGAAGACTCGGACACGTGGTTCCATGCGGGCTGGCCTGATCGAGGCTCGCTCGTCGGTTTGAGGCGGAGCTGGGCTGGAATTCTCGAGACCCCGAATTATGAAAACCGCCAAAACCCCGATCGTCACGAGCGCGCTCGCGCGTGGCGTTGACTCACCGGAGACTGTTTCCCAGTCGGCCCGGGCTTTCGCAGCGGGAATGTTCGATCCCCGGGCTTCGACTGCGGCGTTCCCGGGCTGCGGGTGTTGTCCCTTGAGCCGGCGCTCGTTTCTCAAGAAGGGCGCAGCGGCCTGTGCGACCGCACTGGCCTTGAGCGTCCGACCGGTCGAGGCCGCGGAAAGCCCGGCGGGCCGGCTGCGCATTCGGATTGTCTATGTCCTGTTCGGTCCCAAGCAGCCGCGTCCGACCTGGCCGAACATCGGGTTCGATTTTGGGCCGGTCATGCAGCGGCTCGAAGCGGGGCTGGCCAGGGAGTGCCCGGGATTCGAGTTCGTGACCGCGATGGCCAGCACGGAGGCGGAGGCGAAGAAGATACTCGAAGAGGACCAGGGCTCGAGCGTGGCCGGCTACCTGGTCTATCAGATGAACAACTGGCCCCGGGTGGTGCAGACCATCGCCGCCTCGGGCAAGCCGGTGTTGTACGCCGATTTTACCTATGCGGGCACGGGCGGGTTCCTGACCTACAACGCCGCGCTGCTGCGGGCTCGGTCACCGAATGTTGGCTTCGTCTCGTCGTCGGAGTTGGCCGACCTGATCGAGGCGGTGAAGTGCTTCGAACTCGTACGCCAGGGTCGGACGCCGTCTGAGTTTGTGGCGGCAACCGCGCGGCTGCGGCAAAGGCGGACGCCGCCGGCGGCGTCCGCGGGCTGGGCCGAGGACCCGGTGCGATGCCTGTCGATTTCCGAGTGCGTTGGCCGGATGAAGGCATCGAAGGTTCTTGCCATTCGCGACCAGAACTCTGCGCCGACGACCGAGATCATGGGCATCCCGATCGTGTACGTGCCATTCGCCGAGTTAAACGGGCTCGCCCAGGCAGCCGATCCCGATGAGGTGCGGCTTTGGGCCGATCGCTGGGAGCGCGGGGCGCGGCGGATCGAAGGGGTCACGCGCGAAACGATCGAGCAATCGGCGGCGATGTACCTGGGCCAGAAGGCCCTGCTGCAGAAACACAGCGCCAACGCCATCACCATCAATTGCCTCGGCGGGTTCTACGGCAAGCACATCAACGCCTATCCCTGCCTGGGCTTCTGCCAGTTGGTCGATGACGGCCTTGTGGGCGCTTGCGAATGCGACATCAGGTCCGCGGCGACCATGGTCGCGATCACCACCCTGACCCGGGGCCGGCCCGGTTACATTTCAGACCCGGTCATGGATTCGGCAAAACGCGAAATCATCTATGCTCACTGCGTGGCGCCGACGCGGGTCTTCGGGCCCTCGGGCGGGGCGAATCCGTATGAAATCCTGACCCATTCGGAGGACCGCCAGGGCGCTTCGCTGCGCTCGCTGATGCCGGTGGGCCATCTCACCACGACGCTCGAATTCGAGCCCAAACGCAAAGAGATCATGTTCCACCAGGCCAAGGCGGTGGGCAACGACGCCAATGACCGCGCCTGCCGCACCAAGCTCCGCGCCCAGCCCCTGGGCGATTTCGAGAAGCTCTTCGCGATGTGGGATGTCTGGGGATGGCACCGCGTCACGTTCTATGGCGATCTCAAGGAACCCGTCTATGCCTTGGCCGATGCCGTGGGTTGGAAGGTGGTGACCGAAACATGAGCGGGCTAACCCGTATACTTCACGCCGACGGTGGACAGGGCGGTCAGACTTCGCAAGATGTCTGCTATGCGGCTTAGCCATCCGAAACACTGCGCGCCGGTTTTGGCAGCCGGCTTGCTCTGCCTCCTCGCAGCGTCCCGGCCTTTGCTGGCGCAAGACGCCGACGCCACAAACCCAGTCCACCTGCGCGTGAACCTGCTCGGGTACCGCCCATCCGATCCCAAGATCGCGATCGCCTTCTCGGCCCAGCCTCTGGCACGGGACTTCGAGGTGCTGAATGCCGCCGATGGCGTCGTGGTCTGGCGCGGGCCGGCGACGCCGGTGCCGGATGCGGTCTGGGGGCGATGGCGCCACCATGCCGAACTCGATTTCAGCGCCTTTCACCAGGCAGGCAAGTTCTTCCTGCGGTTGGGCCCGACGAACTCGGTCGCGTTCGAGATTGGGGGCCAGGCCAGAGCCGATGTGTGCGGGGCGTTGCTCGAATTCATGCGGCAGCAGCGCTGCGGCGACAATCCGTGGCTCGATGCCCAATGCCATCAGCAGGACGGACGCACCGCCTACGGGCCGCGTCCGAACGGAACACCCATCGATGCGCGGGGCGGTTGGCACGATGCCGGCGATTTGCTCAAGTACCTGATGACCTCCGCCAACGCCACCGCCCAGATGCTGCTGGCCTATCGGATCGCTCCAAAGGCCTTTCCGGATTTGGTCCGGGAAAATGGACGCCCCGGAACGAACGGCGTCCCCGATGTCCTGGACGAGGCGCGATGGGGTCTCGATTGGATGTTGAGGCTCCACCCTGCTCCGGATGAACTCTATCATCAGGTGGCTGACGACCGCGACCACTGGGGATGGCGGCTGCCCGCGGACGAGAAGGCCGACTACGGATGGGGACCGGGCGGACCGCGCGTCGTCTATGCGGCGGACGGGCGTCCACAGGGGCTCGGAAAGCACCAAAGCGAGTCGACTGGCCTGGGCAATCTCGCCGGGCGCTACGCCGCGGCCATGGCGATGGCCTGTCAAATCTGGCGCGACGACGCCGACCACGGCGCCTTCGCGCATCGCTGCCTCCAGGCGGGTGTCGAGGTCTACGCCCTGGGACGGAAGCACGAGGGGTTTCAGCAGGGCAACTCCTACGGCGCGCCCTATCGCTATCATGAGTCGACCTGGGCCGACGACATGGAGTGGGGCGCCGCTGAGTTGTACCGGGCGACCGGCGAGAGCCGCTACATCGACGAGGCCCGCCGCTATGCCCGAGAAGCCGGGACGGAATCCTGGATGGGGCGGATCGAGGCGCGGCATTACGATTTCTACCCGTTTGTAAACATCGGGCATTTTGCGCTCCACGACCTTGCGGATGAGGAGACCGGCAAGAGGCTGATCGGGTACTACAGGGACGGGATCGAGCGGTGCGTCACGGCCGGGCGGCGCACGCCGTATCGGATCGGCGTGCCGTTCATATGGTGCTCGAACAATCTGACGGTGGCCTTGGCGACCCAGTGCGTCCTTTACGAACGAATGTCCGGCGACTCGCGCTACCGGGAGTTCGCAGCCGCGCAGTCGGATTGGCTTCTGGGACGCAATCCGTGGAACTGCTCGATGTTCACCGGCCTTCCGCCCGAGGCCTCCTCACCCAGGAATCCACATCTGATGACCACCCGGCTCACCGGACGGATGGTGCGGGGCGGCCTGGTGGACGGTCCGGTCTACGAGCAGGTGTTCCGAAGTCTCAAAGGCGTCAGCATCACACAGCCCGATCCGCTGGCGGAGTTCCAGTCCGATTTGGCGGTGTATCACGACGATCTCCATGATTACTCGACCAACGAGCCCACCATGGACGGCACGGCGTCGGCGATTCTGCTCTTCGCGCTCCTGGCAGACTAACCCGCGTTTCAGGTGAACTGTGACGGTGACCGGTCAGATGACATCAACAGTTGGCGAGAAATGCGGGCTGGCGCAGGCCTTCACCGGCAGACCGTTGCCGCCCTCACGTCTGCCAGCGTCTCCACGACCCAATCCGCCCGGTGCGCCCGCAGCACACCCAGCTCAGCCCCGCCTGTCCCGACCGCCAGCACCTTGGCTCCGATCGCCCGCCCGCACTCGATGTCCAGCGGCGTGTCGCCCACCACGACAATCTCGTCGCCGCCCAGCGGGCGTCCCACGGCCCTGATGACCCGTTCGCGCGCGATGCCGGCCAGCTCGTTGCGGTCCTCGTGGTCGTCTCCGAACGCGCCGGTGGTGAAGCAATCCCACAGGCCGAAATGCCGCAGCTTGATTTCGGCGCCCAGGCGGATGTTCCCGGTCAATAGACCGAGCAGCGGCGGCTGGGCCAGGCCCCGAAGACCTCGGATGAAATCGCCCACCCCCGGACAAACCTGTCCGTGCAGTTCGCCGAGCAACTGGTCCAGAACAAACACGTAATGATCGAGAAAACGATCGAAGTTGGCCGGTGTGGCCTCGATCCCGTGCCGACGGAAGAACTCGCGGACCAGCGATCGGTCGGTGCGTCCGGCAAAGCGCATATGACGCACGCCGTCGGCAACGTGAAAGACCGACTGGCCGGTGCGTTCGAAGGCCCGAACGCCCGCCCCTCCGGTCCGGATGAGCGTGCCGTCGATGTCGAAGAGAACCGAGCGAACCACGGGCCGAGATTAGCGGCCGGGGGCCGCCTTGACAATGGCGGGCAGCCGTTGCCGCTCGACTTCGTGAACTGGCCCTGCTGGCGGGCGGAGACAGCAACGGTGCCTCATCGAGAGCGTTGACATTCATCGGTTGAATGCGCACGAGGACCATGAACCGATTTGTAGCCGTCCCTCGCCGCGCACACGCGTCATACTAATGAGAATTCCCGCGCTGTTCCTGGGAACAGCGCCGTGGTGGTTGTCCAAGTCTCTGGGCCGGAGTTTGTTGTGGCAGTCGCCCATGCTCAGGTCGGCGTCGAGATCGCGAAGTCCCGCATTGCGTCGTCGGGGTGACTGGAGGGTGGCCGTCCTCGGCCACAGCAATGACGGTATGCACCATGATGTGGACGAGACCGACGCGCGCGGTTGCTAGGACACGGCTGCGCCCGAGGACGGGCGCACTCCGCTTCGCGATGGATCACCCGCAACGGCTCTCTCAACTCAGATGCGCATGCGCGGCCGCGGGACGGCTACGGTTCATGCTTCATGTCTCTTGCGTCCGCGTCGCGCGAAAGAAGAGGTAGACCAGGCCGCCAACCAGGCTCCAGAAGAGGCTGCCCGCATAAGCGAGGAGCGAGAGCAGGAGCGCCTGTGTCGCCGGGATGTTGATCTCCGGCACCGCCAGCATCCAGACGTAGATGTTCTCGCGCAGCCCGAGTCCGCTCGGCGTGACGGGCATGGCGGCGATGCAGATGATGACCGGCACAATCAGGGAAAGCGCCACAGGCGCAATCGTCAGGTCCAGGCCGCGCGCCAGCACCCAGATTTGCAGGACGCACATCACGTTGAGCACCGTCGAGAGCGCAAAGGCCTGGACGAGGAATCGGGGCTCCTGCCCGAACTGGCGGCAGGCTTCCAGCGCGCGTTCGAGCAGTTCGCCTTTGGGCAGGCGGCGAAGCCAGATGCGGGCCCGAGGCCAGCGGCGCGAGAGGCCGCCCCAGAAGGACAGGCCGGCAACCGCGAGCGCGCCGATGAGCATGATCATCACGATGCCGGCGAGCGCCGCCAGGCGGCGATGGCCCGACAGCAGGGCCCAGTTCGGAATCATCATCACCGCGGCAAACAGAAGCATGGACAGAAGGCCGATCAGCCTGTCGACCAGGACAGTGACCACCGCTTCGGTCTTGCGGTTGCTGGTCTCGCGCGCGGCGTAGAAGGCCTTCATGAGATCGCCTCCGGTCGACCCGAGCAGAAACGAGTTGAAGAAATGAGCCACGAGCGAGATTTCCGCCGCCCGCCCGAGGGAGAGGTTGATGCCGTGCACGCGCAGGACCATCCGCCAACGGAGGGTGCCCAGGACGATCGTGGCGCCCATGAAGACGAGAGACCAAATGGCGGACGGCGGGTCGATCAGGCAGACGTTTCGCCACAACTCCGGCGGGCCGTAATGCCAGGCCAGCTTCCATTGCTCGGCGCGGCTCAGTGAATCCCAGCCAAGGCCCTGCCGCTCGTACGCACTGCGTCCCTCGTTGAGGAAGATCGCCTGGAACACCCAGCCCAGAAGGACCAGGCAAAGGACGATTCGCAACACCATCGGCCAGGGAGTCGAGCGCGTCTTCACCATGCGATGGCGGGAAGGTCCGGCCTCCTACTCGGGGCCCCAGAGCGACTGCAGGTGGGCCAGACCGGCCCGCACCTCCTCGGGCGGGATCGAGGGCGAGAGTTCGAGGACCTTGATGTGTTCGGGCTTCACGAACGGTTTCAAGGCCTCGAAATTGACCATGCCTTTGCCCGGCGCGCGATGGTCGTGTCCGGGGAACTCGACATCATGGAGATGAAACCCGGCGATGTCGCCGGCGAGCGATTCGAGGTGCATGACGTGGTCGATGAAGCCGAGGTTCTCTTTGATCTGAGCGTGGCCGGTGTCATGCCAGTAACGGATCACCCCGCCGGGAAAGTCGCGGAAAAAGAAGGGGAAATCGGACTCGAACGGGATTTCTTCGAGGGCCTCGCGGTTCTCGATCCCCAGGAGCAAATGGCGCCGCGCAGCTTCGGACTCGAGGTAGCGCAGCGCCTCATACGCAAAGGGCAGATGCCGTTCCTTCTTCGACTCACGCCGCTCATCGGCCTCGGCGCACAGCCGCTGATACTTGGGCGTCTCCCGCAAACCCGCGTCCGCCAGTCGGATCAAAGTGTCCGTGTAGTCCTTCATCTCGACGGCGCCCATGTGAAGCACCACGAGCCGCGCGCCCAGGCGCTCCGCCAACTCGAATGTCTTGAGGGTGTGTTTGAGCGCGCTCTGCCGCTCCCGCGCATCCGACGACGTGAACTTGAAAATGTTGGGGGCAGCCCGCGTGATCCCGATCGGCAGCGGACAGAAATTGTGGAGGGTGGTGATTCGCACCACGCCGGCGGCGACGGCTTCAAGGATGCCCGGCACCAGACTGAGCCGGATGCCGTGGCTGAGTTCCGCGTGCTCGAAGCCCAACTCCCGAATCTCCCGCAGCATGGCATGGCCGTCGATGTGGCGACTCGAGTTCCAGCAGGATGACAACGCGTACATAGATAAAACAAAGGCCGAGCGCGCGTGCGCACGGCACGGGCTCGGCCCTGAAATCAGCACCTGTTCCTGAGTTGCCGACTACATGTCGGCGTATCGCGCGGCCAGCATGGCCGAGAACTTGGCCACTTTGAGCTTGCGCCGACGCCGCTCGCTTGGCTTCTCGTAATGCCGATGGTTGCGCACCTCTTTCAGGGTGCCTTCGCGGTCGACTTTCTTCTTCAAACGCCGAAGCGCTTTCTCGACCGATTCGCCTTTCTTGAGCCGGATTTCCGTCAAAATCGATTCACTTCCTCTCTGGGACCCGGGTCCGCTTGGCCGCACCACGCGACCAGCCCGCCCCTCAGGTCAGGGCGGGGACAGTAGGTGGAACCGCCGCCGCATGTCAATCGGGAATCAACAATCCAGCGGTCTCATTTTAACCACGAGCCGCCTGAAGGCGGCACACCGAACACCGCGCCGAAGCGTTCGACGTGCTTGGGTGTGCCGGCTTCAGCCGGTTCTCGCCGCGCGCCCGGGCCAGATGAGACTGCTGCAAATGTTCGCGGGTCGCTTGACACCCCAACATGTTGTGTGATACCAAACCGACAGCCACATCCGGCAGTGTCCATCCCGTGTGGCCGAATATGAGATGTCCGAAATGCGGCGGTCTGAACGACAAAGTGATCGATTCGCGAGCCTCGCGGGAGGGGGCCACGATTCGTCGCCGTCGTGAATGCCTTCGCTGCGAACATCGGTTCACCACCTACGAAGCGATCGAGACTCAGACGCTCATGGTCATCAAACGGGATGGGCGGCGCGAGGAGTTTTCGAGGGACAAGTTGCTCAACGGCATTCGAAAGGCGTGCCAGAAGCGGCCTGTCAGCCCTCAGGTCATCGAGGAGATCGTCGATCGCATCGTGGCCGAGTTGCACGACAGGTACGAGGGCGAGGTGCCCTGCATGGCGATCGGAGAACGCATCATGGATGAACTCCGCGTCCTCGATGGCGTCGCCTACGTCCGGTTCGCCAGCGTCTATCGGCGATTCGAGGAAGCCACCGACTTCGTTCAAGCAGTCCAGAAACTCGAAGTGCGACATGACACCGCAACCTACCGCCTGCCTGGTTTTTAAAGGGGCGTCGGACGTCATCGCCTGTGGCGCGGCCGGCGTCAGCATCGAGTTGGTCGGCGAAGGCCTCAACGGATGCGAGTCGGACCTGGTCCGCGAAGCCGCCAGCGGTGTCCTGCACTTTTTTCGTCATGACCTCGGACGAGACACCGTAACGGTCGGGGAGTTCGCCGAGGTCCTTGCCAAGGTCTTGCGCGGCTTCGGTCTCAACGTCCAGAGTTGCCTGCGCGTGCGGGACGCAGCGCCGCCGGCTGAGGCGGATTTGACCGACTTGATCGTCGAGGGCGGAGGCACATTCGAACTGGAGTTCTACCAGCGGCTCAGGGAAGAAGTCGCGCGCCAGTTGGAACCGGGTCCCCGCGTGGTCCGTTTCACGGGGCTTCGCGCGTGCGTGAAGAAGTTGGCCGGTGCACGGCGGTGGAGCGGGCGCTGCGAGGTGTTGAGCGATCAGATTGTCGAGTACCTGCGGCAGTGCCTGCATGCCGAGCGCAATGCCGCCCATTGCCCCGTCATTGTCGTATGAGCAAAACCCTGTTCGAGCGCATCTGCGCGAAGGAAATCCCCGCCAAGATCGTTTACGAGGACGACTCGGTCGTGGCCTTCCACGACATCCATCCCGCGGCCCCAACCCACATTCTCCTTGTCCCGCGCCGGCCCGTGCCGTCCGTGGGCAAGGCCGCTCCCGAGGACCAGGCCTTGCTCGGGCATCTGCTCTTGAAGGCAGCCGAGGTGGCTCGCCTGGCCGGCCTCACCAACGGCTACCGGCTTGTGTTCAACAATGGACCCGATGCCGGCGAGGCGGTCCCGCACCTGCATTGCCACATCCTGGGCGGACGGTCCCTGGGCTGGCCGCCCGGTTAGCCCTCTCGAACACCGTGACGGAGGTCAATCGTCGCACAAAGCCCTGTGCGAATGGGCGCTCCCACTTCGGCATGCGAGCCACCAGTCGCAGAATCATCTGCGGCAGCAGACGAATCAAACGTCACAACATGGCTTTTACAGTCTTCATCAGCATCTTCTTCTTGGTTGGTCTCGGCCTGCTCGGCCATGGAGTGCGTGCGTTCTATCGTGGACGGCAGGCTCTGTCGTGGCCTGTCGTCGAGGGTCGCCTTTTGGAGTGCAGTTTGCAGGAGAATTCCGATGGCGAGAGCACTACGTGGGAAGTTCAGGTGCGATACAGCTACTCTGTGGAAGACCGGGAGTTCGAGGGTAAGCGGGTTGCCTTCGGGTACAGCGGAAGCAGCACGCGCGAGGAACACCAGGGGATCTACGAGAAGCTGCAGTCGGGTTCAGGAGTCATGGTGCGCTACCAACCCGACAATCCAAACGATTCCGTGCTGGCGGCCGGCTTCAACCGCTCGACATTCCTGATACTGGCATTCGCGGTCACCTGGCTCCTGTTCACGACGGGCTTCACCATCCTGTGGACCACAGCCTCAGGCCGAGACGCCCGGATACTCGAACAGATTGAGATTCTCGAATGAGTCCTGCCGCAGGCCGATCCGCTTTGCGCGGTCTGCGAGCGAAAGAAACGCTGACCTTTCGGCAAGCGAGTCGTTGCGCAGCAACAGGCTCAGCGTCCCGGCGCGAACAGCCATTTCATCAGGTGCTGATCTTCATTCCCGGCGGGGTTGATGATCACGATGGGATCGGACGGCAGCGAGGCGGCCAGCCGATCGACGTGATCGGGGGCCGTCGTTGGCGGCAGCCAGGCCAAATCGAACTGGAACTCCATCACGCCTGATTCGTCCGCGGCGAAGTTGGTGTGCCAGAAGTTTTTGTACACCATCGACAGCAGGCGGTGAGGATCGGCGACCGGCGACCGGCGCCGCGCCAACGCCTGGGGCGAGCCGAGCGTCAACAGGGGCGCATCCCGGCTAACCCACAGCCAACGCCCCTCGGGCGTGGCGTAATCGGCCCAGCCATCCACCGCAAAGTAATCCCGGCAGGTGCCGGGAAGCTGGTCGTTGAAGGGCGTGAAGGACTCGCCGCCGCAGGTCAGGCGCGGCATCAGGTCGCCTGTGGGCAGGGCAGTCGCGATGTAGAAGATTTCAGGATCGGCCGACGAAATCCGGTTGAGTCGGAAGGTGAGCCGGGCGCGCGGGCTGCCCTTCCAGAGTTCGAGCCGGCGGGTCGCCCAAGCCAGACGCGGATGATCGAGGCGCTGCGTGAACCGCAGTGTGTGCGGAGTCTCGATGAAATCGGTTGCAGCCGCCGGTTGCGCCCGAACCTCTCTCAACCGCTCGCGTCGCATCTGGTCGCGTCGGTCGTCGTTGCCCCTCTCGTTCATGATGTCCATCGTCACCCACCGCGGGGCAAAACCGTCGACCTGGACCGCGACGAAATCGCCGAGCCCAGGCAGGAACAGCGGCTTGGAAAGGCCCGGCCATTGGGCAGTCATCGGCCAGTCTTGGTCATCCCGCGCAACCTCGGGGCCGGGTCCGGTCGGCGCGGGCTCCTGCGTCACGGGCTCGGTGCTCAAGGCGAGGCGCCGAATGCCGTGAGCGGGCAGGGCCTCGACCCAAAATCGGGCGAAGCGTCGAGGCAGGTTGTCGGCGAAAGTCGCGGCCGCATTCTCGTGGGTGAGGTCTTCAGGGCGTTGCGGACGCCCCCAAGCCGCGACGCCGGGATCGAACTCGAGCCGCTGACGGGCGCCGGATTCGGGGTCGTGCACGGATTGATAGTCCTGGCGCAGGGCGGGCGTCGGGATGCTGACCCAGCCGGTGAACGGCGCGTCGGTCGGGTTCGCAAGGAACAGTCCTTCGCCGGCGCTCGCGAGCCGGGTGCGGACATGTTGGCTGAGCAGCCATTCGGCCCGCGCCATGGGGCGAAAGGCGAACGAGGCCTTTTCGTTGAACTGCGCCTGGGTGTCGAGGAGATACGGCATCCCCACGCTCCAACTCGAACCCCAGGTGTGCTCGTCGAACAGACAAAGATCGCGATAGAGCGAGTCGATACTCATGCGGACTTCGGACCCGGTCGGCCCCCACAGAGGCGACCGGACCGCGAGCAGCGCGCGTTTGGCAACGCGGCTGGCGGCGACCTCGCGTGGCGCGCTGGCCGTGCCGTTGGCCCACCAATCGGTCCATTCCCCCGCGTACTCGGGCGCGGTCGGACCGAGAATCTCTTCCATTTGCGCCGCGGCGGCGGACGCAGTCGTGAGATGGAGATACGGCTTGAGCCCGAGCCGATTCCAGGTCGCCACGAAATCGGCCAGCGGCGGGAAGGGAGGATCATTGTCCATCCGCCAGAGGCTGGTGATCGAGGTGGTCA
>ENA-UOWO01005188-UOWO01005188.1-activated-sludge-metagenome-genome-assembly--contig:-NODE-5188-length-13929-cov-4.543535_pt1 | contig 13929 bp, 13 predicted proteins | sample MGYA00238148_ERZ761564 | MGnify/ENA primary metagenome ERZ761564 (study PRJEB28885, sample SAMN05720194) | activated sludge metagenome | isolation source: Anaerobic digester | place: USA...
AGCGTTATTTTTGAACCCGATAAGTGCCGGCTTGTACCCTTCAGAAGCAATTTCTATCTGATATTCGGTTTGATCTTCGATCTTAAGCGATTTTACTTCTGACGGTAGGCCGTTGACCCTGATGCTCGCATCAGCCGGGCCGGTTTTTAATTCAAGAGTAACGGTCGCGCTGCCAGAAGCGTTTTCGAGTTTAGCCCCATCGACCGGGCAGAAGTTGACTTTGTCTTCAAAATTCTGTCGGCAGACCGGGCAGAGCTTATCTGCCATGACAGGCCAGGCTGAACCCAGCAGCAAAAGAAAAACTGACAAATAGCGGTAATACAGTTTTTTCATCGGGATTCCTCTGAGGTTGAGCTGCACTATTATTAGCACAACCTCAGGCCAAGATAAAACAAAAAAATGTGACCGATGACTAGTTCAGCTTGCTGGAACAGTATTTACAATAAACCGCATCATGATCATGCCCTTCGGCACAGCAGACCGGGCAGGCCTGAGAGGTCGGTTCGGCCCTTTTCCCTGCTGCCAGTTCGGCTGTGACAATACCGGTCGGGATAGCAATAATGCCATAGCCCAGAATCATTATCAGAACCGAAAAAGCCTGCCCGAGAGCGGTTTTTGGAGAGATATCGCCGTAGCCAACCGTAGTGAGCGTTACCACGGCCCAGTAAATGCTGACCGGGATACTGGTAAAGCCGTTTTCTTCACCCTCGATCACATACATCGCCGAGCCAATGAACACAACCAGAGTCATGACACCGAGAATAAACACGGTTATTCGCTGCCGGCTTGCAATCAGGGCAGAAGCAAGTTCGTCAGCAGCAGAAAGATACTGGGCCAGCTTGAGAATTCTGAAAATGCGCAGAACACGGAAGATTCTGATAACCGAAAAATAATGAGCACCAGGGACAATGAGGCTAAGATAGCTTGGAAGAACGGATACAAGATCGACAACCCCGTAAAAACTGGTCATGTAGTTTATCGGACGGCTGACAGCATACAGGCGCAGACAGTATTCGACCGTAAAAACAATGGTAATAAACCAGTCGAGCCCGTTTAGAACCCCACCCCAGGCTTCACGAACATTTCTGATCGAATCAAGCATTACGGCAACCGTGCTCAAAAGAATCATAAAAATAAGACAGACGTCAAAGCATTTGCCGGCAAAGGTGTCGGCCTCGTAGATTATGTTATGAAGCCATCGTTGCCGTGGAGTGAGAAGTTCCTGTTCAGATTCAGTCATTTTTCCACCTGTTAAAACGGAAATTCCCGCCAGATATTTTTAAAGCTGGCGGGAATTCGAAATATTACAAATTCACCTGAAATAATTGCATGTCAAATAAATGCTTAATGGAAAGACTGCTTTTTCTGGCGGTCATCCTGAATCTTTTTAATTTCCTTTTCCTTTTTTTCGAGATATCGATTCAGGTCAGAACTTCGCTCACGCAGCGCCGTCATCATCAATCTCGCTTCTTTGGCGTATCTACTGTCAGGATAATAGCGAACGATTCGTTCATAGGCTTCATAGGCCGGCATAGGGTATTGCCAGCGCATCATCAGGTTGCCCTGATAGTAGAAAACGTGGTCACCGAACAGGTAACCAAGAACCCCGAGAATCATGAAACCAATCAGAATCTGTTTAAAAAACATTTTCGGCCTCCGGCTTTACTGAATAGCCGACCGGGTTTCGCATCCCTGAGAAGAAGCAAAGGCAGGCATCATAACCAATCTGTCAGAGGCTTTGCGCGGCTTGTGCGAGGCGACACCAACGGTGGGAGTATAGAGAACCACCGAATTCACCAGGCCAATTTTAACGCGAACCGAAAACTTGTCTTTCAGTTCTGAAAGCTTGCGCTTGCGTTCTTCTTCAAGATTGTCAATGAGCCGGTCGATCTCTTCTTCCTTCTGGAAGAAATAAAGATGAAAACTTACGTTCTCTTTCTTTTTTAACAGTTCATGCTTCTGTTCATCAAGATATGCTTCAAAAACTTTCAGATTTTCCTGGCACTGCTCGTTGTCCCATTCCTGAAGCTCAGCAATGTCGTCGACAAGTGAATCTTCAAGTTTCTGGCATGCCTGCAGATATAAACGCAGAATGTCGGTATTGGATTCACTTATTTTCAGGCCAGCCTGTGGAGCTTCAGAATATTCGGTCATATCGATGCTATAGAGCCCATCTTCGACTCCGAGAACTTCAGAAGCGGTATCAGCGACAACAGAGAACAGCTTTTCGCGCCGCTGATCGCAGTCGAATTGAACCTTGAAGTTGAAGACGACTCTTGGGCGATAATAGATGTTATCTGACACAACCCGCAGCTCATGTGACGGGCCCTGTGGGGGAACGGCCGGCGCCTTGAGAGAGAAAAGACGGCTGACTCTTGGAAGTTCAGCCAGTCGCTCGATAATTTTTCTCAGCAAGAATGAACCTTCGCAGATCAGTTCCAGATCGCGATGAAGCTCGGCTTTCTCACGGTCAAAGGTGAATTTCAGGGTTTCAAAACCGTTAAAAAAGGCCTGCTCTGCAGCGGGAATCTTTGCCATCCAGATACCGGCTTCAACTTCGCTGCGATTGATATTGACCATGTCCATGAAAGAAAATACGAGTTCCTGAATCTTATTCACCATTGAAAATTTCCTCCTGGGCTCTGGTAATATCGTTGTGTGTCTGCAGGGCTTTTTCGAGCTTGTTGCCGAGAGTCTTGAACTTGCGCTTCATGGCATCCTGGTTCGGTGACATCGTGACAATATCGATGATGATCTGTTCAAGAGTGCGTTTGGAGTGCATATTGCCGAGAATCATTTCGAGTTCGCCGATTATCAGTCTGAAGAGATTGATCTTCTTGTCGAGAAGCTCAAGAACGTATGACTCAATTGTGTCGCGGGCGCTGAGATTGATGATATGAACGTCATCGTTCTGGCCAAGGCGGTGAATACGACCTATGCGCTGTTCGATTCTCATCGGATTCCAGGGCAGGTCGAAGTTTATCAGAACCTTGCAGAACTGCAGGTTGCGGCCTTCACCGCCCGACTCGGTCGAAACGAGAATCTGTTTGTCGCGGCGGAATTCTTCGATGCAGCGGTCTTTATCGACCTGTGACATCTGACCATTGAAAACAGCTACAGAATAACCTTCGTCTTCGAGCATCTTCACGATATAATCCTGGGTGCCACGGAACTGTGTGAAGATAATTACCTTTTCATTCAGGCTTTTGACGATTTCCATCATGACCTGGCCCTTTTTCGAATGTTTAACATTGCGGGCCATATCGAGCAGGCGTTTGAGAGAATGATCGAAGTCATCCTTGTAGAAGTTGCTGGCAATCATCTTGTCGAGAGCTTTGGCCAGAGCGTGGGTTGAGCTGCCCATAAGCTTCTGCAGCAGAATCAGGGTGAGGCGGTTGATACCGCGCGGATTCTTGTGAGTCGGCAGGGTAAAATATCTTTTGCGGATAAAATCGGTAAGTTCGCGATAAAGTTCGGCTTCATCGGGGTTGAGATCGACCGCATGGGTATGAACGAAGCGCTGCGGAAACTTGATCAGGGTGTCGGCACGGCGATGTCTGATCATGATGTCAGAAAGCATTTCGCGCAGTCTGGTCGAGTTTTTCGGCAGGCGCTTGTCGCGTTCGGCAAGAAATTCATCTTTGAATTTCTGAACGGTCGAGAGGTGACCTGGCTTGAGAATCGAAATCAGGTTGAACAGTTCGATCATATCGTTCTGAATCGGCGTAGCGGTGAGCATCAGCAGATACTTGGTATTGATCGAGTTCACGAATTTCCAGTTTTTGGTCTTCTTATTCTTGAGTTTATGGGCTTCGTCAACGATCAGCAGATCGTATTTGATCTTCTGAACGGTGCTCTGGTTCTTCTGGCTTTTGGCGGTATCGAGCGAAGCGATGACCAGGTTGCTGTCTTCCCAGTCGTTGATTTCGAGATGGTTTTTGAAGGAAAGATCGAACTTGGTTTTGAGTTCCTGCTGCCACTGAGTAATCAGCGATGCCGGGGTAAGAATGAGAACTTTCTTGGCCATGCCGCGCAGCAGATATTCTTTGAGAATCAGGCCGGCTTCGATGGTTTTACCGAGACCGACTTCGTCAGCGAGAAGAGCGCGGCCGTTGAGCTTATCCATGACCATGCGGGCAGTCTGTACCTGATGAAAATAGGTGCTCACGCCGAAGCAGGTTTTAAGAGACAGCAGCTCTTCTGAGCAGATGCCGGCGGCAAGTTCTTCGCCAAGCTGTATCAGGCTGGTTTCGCGGAAAGGCGAGAATTCACCCTTAACGATGCGGCGCAGAACTTCCAGATTGTGGTCACTGTATGAGATCGCGGCATTTGCCTGAGAGGCGATGCGCAGCTCGACTTTTTCGCCGGCATCGACTGGTGTTTTAACGCCAGCACCGTTCATCAGTTTGAGACGATAGGTGCGATTGGCAAGATCGATCATTTCAATGGCAACGGTGTCACCTTCGTTTACCTTTTTCTTTTCCCACCATTCGTTGAAAGTCAGGCAAACCATGTAGCCGCGCATTTTGTGATAGATGGCAGAATGGGTTACTTCGTCGTCATCGATAAAAGTTACCGAGCAAAGATCTTCATTGAAAGGAAACAGCTCTTTCATCTGAGGGTTCAGGAAAAGATAACCCTGCTGGAAGGCTTTGCCCTTGATCTGAAAGGTGAAGCTCAGCTCATTGCGTGACTCGACCTTAATGAGGGGGGCTTTTTCGGCTCTGGTTCTGGTAAGTGAATTGGTCATCATCAGGCTTTATCTCCCTCAGCTGTTTGATTTCCCTGATTTATTCAGGGGTCTGACGTCTACAATGATTTCTTCGCCGACTTTAACAGAAGAGGCCTTCTCGATAAAGTTCAGATCAGCAATGGCTCTTTCTTTCGAAGCGCTGCCATAATATTTTTCGGCTACCGATTTGAGCGAATCACCCTCTTTTATTACGTAAATGATAAGTTCCTCATCGATAGTTCTGAGCTTCTTGAATTCAGACAGATCGATATTTCTGGGCCGTTCAACCGGGGCTTCTTCAACCACCGGAGCAGTCGCAACTTTGGTTTCCTTAACTTCAGGTTTTTTCTCGGTTTTGGCAACCTTTTCAGCTTTTTCGAGCTTTTCAGTTTTTTCGGGCTTAACTGCCTTCAGTGTTTTTTCGGTCTTTTCGGTCTTTTCGGTCTTTTCAGCCTTCGCAACCACTTTTTCAACCGGGGCTTTTGCGGTTTCTTTCACGGCAGAGACAGATGCGGTTTTAACCGAAACTGGTGTGACAGTGGACTGTTTAACAGAAACAGCTTTCCCCTGTTTCATGTTCATGGCAGCCTTTTCGAGTTCTGCAGCCTTTCTGGCAGTTTTCTCATTTTCAAACGGCACTTCACGTGGAGGTTGAATCATCGAAGGATCCATGGGGGCCTCGGTGTAGAGTGTAGTGATTTTATTATCTCCGTCAGTAAGCACACCCTGAAGGAAAGAATACCTGTCTGACCAGATCATGTTGCCATTGATCTTGCTGAAAACCCTGAACTGACCGCTGGTTTTGTCGGTCTTGCTGACCGGAACTGCCATGCGGAAAGTTTTGAGACCACCAGCAGTGATGGTTTCTTTCGGATTCAAAACAAAGGTTTTCTTTTTGCCGGCATTTTCGATCTCGACCCCAACCTGGTAGCTGCCAGAGTTGATGGCGCTGTTGCCCGAGTTAAAAACATGGGCAAGCACAAGACCTTTGCCAGGGGCAAGTTCTTTACCGGCGGTCTTTTCCGGGAGTTTCTCGATAAAGAAACCCCTGACGAGTGGTTCAGCCGGAAGAGTGGTTAGATTCAGCAGAAACAGGGAAAGTAGTCCTGCGGATCTTACAGTTTGCCTCATTTTTGTGTGCTCCTTAAGTTCTTTCAATTCTCTGTGAACAATATCGGCAATCTGCAGACAAGTTCTTACCTACAAAAAAAAGAACTTTTGGAGTTTTTTTCGGGTGGACGCTTCAGTGGTTGGAAAAATAACCTGAAGTTGAGCTGGAAGCCGCGAAGACAAATGGCATTTTCGAGTTGCATTGAATATTTGAAAACTGTGAAAACGAATCGGAGTCTTCTGTGGTAGATACTTCTGATCTGGGAGCGGCAAAGGGGTTCTTTCCGGGGATAAAAGGATTGGAAGCCCTTTTAAAAGCTCCGTCAATGAGCTCATCTTTCAGTTCAGGAATTACCATCGAACTTTCCGCCGGCAACTGCTGACCGGCTGGTATGGCGGCCACAGCAGCAGGATCTTTGATGGCTCCCTGCAGGCGGCGGATAATTTCGCGCATTTCAAGATTCAGACGCTTTTCTTCTTCGAGCTGCCTGGAAATGGAATCTCTATCAATGGGAGAGACAGCTTCAGATGAGGTCTGAGTAACTCGCGTCTTATCTTTCGAATCTGTCTGACCAAGGTAATTGAACAGAATGATTATCGCCACCAGGCAATAACCACCCGCAATAAAAAGGTTCGAAGTTCTTTTGTCCGACTTAACAGGCATAAAAAAAGTTTATCATAAAAAATACTGTCAATGGCAGGCAAAAAAAAATAAAACTTTTTGATTTTTGCACGGTATTCAGTGAAATAGTTCTGGAAATCTGCTTCTTCAAGAGAGCAACAAAACATTGAGGTTATGATACAAGGGAGGGCAAAGTTCACCCTGGTGCGATAGATTTGTCTACCATTTCTGTTCAGTCAGGAAGTTCATCGATAACAGTCTGTCTGGTGTAGAGAAGATCAGGTAATGGGTCATCGTCCCATAGATATGGTAAAGAAAAACCCCATACTGAGTATGCCCCATAACAAAACTAAAAAAGTGTTATAATCGATTATAGAGATGAAAAAGTTTTTGCACTGTACCGTTAAATGTCCTTGCATTGGCAATAGACGTAACGCCTTCACTCTTGCCGAGGTTCTCGTAGTGGTAGGCATAGCGTCCCTTTTTTCTTTTCTGGTTTTTCGCTTTTACTTTCAGGCCAATCGCTCTCAAACCTTGCTGCTCGATGGCCTGCAAATGCAGACTGCAGTTGTAACAGGCGTTAACAAAGTTCTGCGCGAAGTGCGGAATGGGCGTGGTTTTCTTGTTCCTTCTTTAAATGAAAAATCAACGATACTTGCCTTCTCAGACTTTGAGAATAATGTCGTTTCGGTCTTTCCGCTAAAAAATGCCCAGATGACCAAAGAAGAGGGTGAGGACATCTATGATGTTTACTGCTACAAAACCGATGCAAAATCATATTCGGGTGGGAGCTCACATAACAGTAAAAACCTCAGACATCTCTGCTCGCACGTTAAAGATATCAGCTTTCAACTGGCGAATTCGAATTCAGTAACGATCTCTTTCACCTTCATGAAGGGTGGAAAAGTCTTTCAGACCATTTCCGAAGGTCCTCTGATGAATTCCGGAGACGTATTATGAAAAAGCGCAGCGGTCTGACTCTTCTTGAATTAACGATCGGCATGTTCCTGATTGCCGGTGCTGCGGTAATTTATCTTCAGTCAATGCAGTCATCGAAAAAGAAAAACGAATTTTACTCAGAGCACTTCATTGCCTCGATAATGGCGGCAAAAGTAGTTGAAGCCTGCTTTCAGGAAACCGAGATAAATCCATACGGCATAGAGGCCCTGGGCCTGGCCGACGAGAACGGCAAACCCTTCAAGTTTTCGACAATGGTCACAGAAGGACAGACCACTTTTTTCAAACAGCCCGAAATCAACAAGGAAACAACTCCGTTTCTATACAATATGTTTCAGAAGGATTTCATGCTGAACATAACGACTGATGAATCAAGCAGCCGGCATTTTACGCTCAATACCGCCTTTAAATGGAAAGCCAACACCGGGCCGGGCAGTTTTAACTATCTCTGCCGTTTTCCGGGTTTTTCACCCAAAAAAGAAATCATAACCACCTTTGCTTTTCCAGAGGACAAGCTTGAAAAGAAAGTGGTTGAACGCATTTTTGAAGAAAAAAACAAAAACCTCGGCGCAATAGTAAGCTCTCCTGCCGCCCGCGAGGTTTCTCTCGCCACCGGCCGCATTTACTTTACCTGCGCCGGCATGCTGTCAGCCGCCCAGTTCAAAACGGCCATGGAAAAAGCGGAAACCATTGGCAGCGAACCGCACGCGCCCACTTCTGCAAAATTTTTCGAAGGTACAGAGCATTATTTTAATATCGCTCGCGACGTTCTCGATGTGATGGTCTATCTGCAGCCACACATAGAGACCATTAACAAAGATATTAAAACGATCGAATCGATGAACCTGCGCAATCGTTCGCGTCTTGAGAAGTACATCGTCAATGCCACAATGGGTCTGGATGAAATCAAAAAACTTTTTCTCGTCTGTGTACACGAAGCGGCAAGTCGTTACCGTGCCATGCTCAATGCCTATTCTGACAATCGTCAGCAACGGGCCCTGATTCAGAGATGCCTCGACATGCACCGACTGATGTTTGTGGCCAGAGAATTCGGCGAAGGCACTTTCAGCAGCAGCGATGCCAACACAACCATAAAAAGCGAGTATTATGAATTTCTCGCCGACCTTGAAAAATACTTTTCAGATAAAGACCAGACTCTCGCAAGACTTGCCGCCCAGGAAAAAAAATTCGCCCAGAGTGACCTGCTGAAAAAACGTTATTACGCCTGCGACCTGGTCTACAAAATTTTTGCGACGCTCGCCACTCTTAAAACCAAACTTCCAGAAGTCGACCCCGGCACCCTTGACCCCAGAAGCGATGTAATCGGCAAGCCAATGGGTGACGGCACACGCAGCGGCGCTCTGACATGGGCTCGTGACCAGCTTAACGGCGGCACCGGCGAAGGTTTGAACACCAATAATGGCATGAAAACCAGGGACGACGTTTCGGCCTGGAACAACTGGTGTCTTGCATTTGTGGCGACTGCTTACGGGCGCCGACTGAATGAGCTCAAAGAACTTTCGGCCATCACCAGCTACGAAAATTTCAACCGGGCCGGCAAGATTAAAACTGACAAAAAACCGCCGGCCGGCGCGATTATGTACACCGGCCCAGTTCCAGGGAATCCTCACGGCCACATCTTCATTGCCACAGGCAAATTCAAAAACAAAGATCCGATTATCATTACCACAGGTGGACCAGGGCTTGACGGCCTCCACGAAATGCCACTTTCTCAGCTTCTTGCCTGGGCCGGGGGCAAATACCTTGGCTGGACGCTCCCAAAAGACGCAAAGCAGGAGAATTGAAATGCAGAAAAACACCGCGGGTTACGTGTTTCCGCTGATTCTTCTGGCGACGCTGTCAATTTCGTTTTTTATCATAACCCTTGTACAGCTGCAGTCATCGCACCACAACCAGCTGCAGCACCTCAACAGCTACCAGCAGGCCCTGAATGTCGCCTATTCGGTTAACGTCGACGTAACCGGGCAGATTCGTGAAAAACAGTGGGTCAACCGTTTTTTCAAGGGCAAACCGTTTATTAAAACCGGTCAGACACTTTTTGGCACCACATACGATATGGCAGTCGAAGACCACGAGCCCGCCAAGTACACCTTCAACGTCAAAATCCGCACCACCATTGGCGATAAACGTAATCTCTTTTACTGGCGCCAGAGATATGTTCCGAACATGCTCGACTTTACCAGGGTGGTTTTCCCGGTCTTTTTCGGCGAGTTCCCACCCGAAATGTTCGAACCGGCCAAAAAGGCCGAGATCGACAAACTTGTCGACCAGTCACTTAAAAATGCTGCCGACAACCAGAGCAATCTCGATGAAATAATAAAACGCGTCGCGCAGAAAAACACACCTGAAGACATTCTCAAAGAGCTTGGTGCACTGCCACCCGGCAAATCTGCCGGTGACCTCAAAGATGCCGCCAAACCCAGACCAGTAGTTGCCAAAGTGCCGACCAAACCGTCTACTGCTGCCAAACCAAAAATCAGTGAAATCAATGAAGAGATAAAAAGCTATATTGACCCGATCGAGACCACGAATTACCCTGCCACCGGTAAAATAGTCGAAGACTACTGGAGCGTCATGCTGCGTGACGCTCCATGGGGCAATGTAATCGACAAGATCCCGCCTCTGACTACCGGCCTGAACGTGACCGGTCTGCAGGGTGACTTTTTTGAAGTCGAATATAATGGTAAAACAGGGTATTCACACATGAATTACGTCTGGATACCCGGGCACACTCCTTCGGGCATCGAACCGCCACGCCCGCCGGGCGCACCACCGCCGAAGTGACCCTTAACGGCTTATTATCGCGGCATCAGGGCTGAATTTTTTCCATCAGCACGATTGCCTGACATGCAATCGCCCTGCCCTGCCCCACTGCATCAAAGCCCTCGTTGGTTCCGGCCTTGATCGATATACAACCAGATTCGATCTGAAGCGCTTCAGACAGAACCGCCAGCATTGCCGGTCGATGCGGCGCAATCTTTGGGCGTTCACAATGTATCATGCAGTCCAGATTGCCGATTTTATAGCCCTTTTCACGGGTTATTTGCACTACTTTTCTCAGCAAAAGCAGAGAACTGATATTTTTGAAAGCCGGGTCGGTATCTGGAAAAAGGCCACCGATGTCGCCAAGTGCAAGAGCGCCAAGCATCGCATCCATGATCGCATGTATCAGAGCATCGGCATCTGAATGCCCTTTCAAGCCAAGATGGTAAGGAATCTTCACACCACCCAGCCAGAGTTCGCGGCCTTCGACAAGAGCATGAATGTCGTGCCCCTGACCAATTCTGAATGTATTCATCATGCCCCCCCGATAAATTCTTCGGCACGGCGTCTGGCCTCGACATCAACGTCGATAAGCTGCTCGATACTGGTTGCCGGGCAATTTGCAAAGGCGCCGATTGTCGACGCGATAATTTCCGGGATGCCGGTAAAACCAATCTTTTTCTGCATGAAAGCTTTAACGGCAACTTCATTGGCGGCATTCAAAACGCATGGCATGATGCCGCCGGCTTTTCCAGCCTCATAAGCAAGCTGCAGGCACGGAAAATCGTTAAACCGCGGAGCTGAAAAAGTCATGCTGGCAACCTTTACCAGGTCGAGTGCTGCAACTGGCGGCTGCCAGCGTTCAGGCCAGCTCAGAGCATATTGAATCGGCAGTTTCATGTCAGGCCACCCCAGCTGAGCAATAACCGACCCATCAGAAAATTCAACGAGACTGTGAATTATCGACTGGGGATGCACGGTAACCTCAATCTGATCGTAGTCGACGGCAAACAACCAGTGAGCTTCTATTACCTCCAGGCCTTTGTTCATCAACGTGGCAGAATCGATGGTGATCTTGCCGCCCATGTTCCAGTTCGGGTGCTTCAATGCCTGCTCAACCGTCACGCCGGCAAGCTTTTCGGCCGGCCATTCACGAAATGGCCCACCGGAAGCGGTGATCATGATTCGGCGCGGCGGAGTGTGTGCCGCTCCCTGCAGACATTGAAAAATGGCCGAATGTTCACTGTCGACCGGCACCAGCTTCAAACCGGCCCTGGCGACTGCCTGCATAACCAGACTGCCGCCCACCACCAGAGTCTCTTTGTTGGCAAGACAGATCTGGTGCCCAGCCGCTATTGCAGCCATAACCGGCTGCAGACCGGCAGAACCGACAATTGCAGCGACGGTGGTATCTGCACCGGGCTGCATGACCGCTTCGAGTATGGCGGAAGACCCGGCGCCGATCTTTATGTCAAGATCCTTCAGGGCAAGGCGAAGGTCATCGGCATGCTTTTCAGATGCAATCGCCACGAAACGCGGCTTGAACTCACGCGCCTGCTCGGCAAGCAGCTGCCAGTTATTGCCGCCGGTCAAAGAAATGACCTGCAGCTTTTCGGGGTTATTACTAACGACTTCGAGCGTGCTTTTACCGATAGAACCAGTTGAACCAAGCAGAGCGATATTTTTCATGGCAGTTAAAAGTGTTTCTTTACAGTATGTTCGATAAAGACATCGACGGGAAGCCCGTCAAGATTTTTGACGGCGCGCACAGCGCTTCTTTTGTCAGTAAAAAGACCAAACACTGACGGGCCGCTGCCGGACATCATCACAACCCCTTCGTCAGTGGCGCACAGGCGTTCTTTGATGCGCAGAACTTCAGGGTAGCGGTGCAGAGTGACAGACTCAAGGTCGTTAAATACAAGCTTCTTCAAACTATCCAGATTTCTGTCACGGTAAGCTTCAAGAATCTGATTGAAAGCCCGCTCTTTTGCATCGTTGTTGCCTGGCAGATAATTCTCGTAAGCCCATTTTGTCGAAACCGCCACTCCGGTTGGCACAGCGATAACAACCGTCAATGGTGGCCGGGGCGGTTCATGAAAAGCCAGTTTTTCGCCTCGACCTTCTGCCGCCGCAAGACCGCCATGAATGACAAAAGGAACATCAGAGCCTATGGTCGCGCCCATATGCATAAGATCTGCCACTGTCAGGCGCTTGTCAAAAAGACGGTTAAGGCCAATCAGAACTGCGGCCGCATCGGTGCTGCCACCAGCAAGCCCGGCTGCAACCGGAATTTTCTTTTCAATATTGATTGAAATGGCAGGCTGAACGTTCATCTGGTCGAAAAAAACCGTTGCGGCACGATGCACCAGATTGCTGGAATCAAGTGGCACGCCTGGCCTGCTGCAGCTGACGCTGATACCGGGCTCAGCAGTCTCATTGAGCGTAATAATGTCGTGCAGAGAAATGGTCTGCATGATGCTGCCAAGCTCGTGAAAGCCGTCCGGGCGTTTGAATTTGACCCACAAACCAATGTTTATCTTTGCCGGAGCCTGCAATATCAGAGTTTTTTTCATGTTTCCACCGTCTGGTATTTAGAGTAGTGCTTCAAACATATCTAGATCTTCTGGAGTCGTTATTTTTCCGCTCATCTCAGAACCTTCAGCAAGGTAAATGCGGTAACCAAGCTCGCGCACGAGGCCGGCCTCATCGGTTCCGATCAGCCCCTTTGCAGCCGCATTTTCAAGCGCCTGGCGCAGAACCGCCGTTTTGAAAATCTGCGGGGTCTGTATGCGAAAAACTTCATTGCGGTTAATCTGCCCAACAATCTCGCCATCAACCACCCGCACCAGAGTATCGTGCGAAGGCATTGCACAGACCGCATTGCCAGATGCAAAGGCCTGGTTGAGCGCATTGCTGATGAGCGCCGGGGTTATGCCAGGGCGGGCAGCATCATGTACTGCGACCCAGCCATCAACAGCATCAGCAGCCTCGACGCCGGCCCGAACCGAGTCCTGGCGAAGGACGCCCCCGGGCACCACTTTGAAAGGCTTCTGAGGTTTAAAGCTTTGCAGCCTTTTCATGCCTTCTTCGAGCCACTCTTCTGGCAGAACCAGAACCAGTCCGGTCACTTCCGGGGTTTTGTCAAAGCACTCAAGGCTCCATTGTAAGACGGGCTTGCCCTTGAGCAGCAGAAACTGTTTAGGGGTGGTCGACTTCATGCGCTGCCCCATGCCACCGGCGACAACAACCGCCACGACACGTTTATTATCTGGCATCACCGGTCTCCTAATTTTTGCGAAAAAATATGATATCAGCCATTTCCTTCAGACAGGAAAAGGTCAGCGGAAGCTGGGCGACCAGCGCTACCGCCTCGGCGTGCACTCTGGCTGCATAGTCTCTGGCCCCATCGAGACCAAGCAGCGATGGGTAAGTCGACTTTTCGAGCAACGCGTCGCGGCCAGTGGTTTTGCCAAGGCTCTGAGCATCGCCCACCACGTCGAGAATATCGTCGACAATCTGAAACAGCAGACCAATTCTGCCTGAGTAAAGGTCAAGAATTTTGCAGTGGCTGTCGGCCAGGCCAGCAAGAATGGCACCCGTAAGAATCGGTGCCCTGATCAAGGCTCCGGTTTTCTGGCGATGAATGCTTTCGAGCACCGGCAATTCGGCTCTCTGCTTTTCCCAGGCGATGTCAAGCATCTGCCCGCCGACCATGCCGCCATGA
>ENA-UOWO01005189-UOWO01005189.1-activated-sludge-metagenome-genome-assembly--contig:-NODE-5189-length-13928-cov-4.876379_pt1 | contig 13928 bp, 13 predicted proteins | sample MGYA00238148_ERZ761564 | MGnify/ENA primary metagenome ERZ761564 (study PRJEB28885, sample SAMN05720194) | activated sludge metagenome | isolation source: Anaerobic digester | place: USA...
ATTTTTTCACCCGTATGAAAAGAAACGTTACCTTTAATAGCGCAGTTTCCATTAAAATTTTTTATAACTTTTCTCTCGCTTGCATAAAATGAGTGATCTTTACCTATAAATCTATCGAATTCGCCCCATTCATAGGCAGTTTTAGTGCTAATATCAACCATCCTCATTGTTATAGGATGAACCCTAGTACCTGCACCTGTATTATTAACGTTGTTGTAATAACCACCAAAAGCATTATTTTCAGCCCATTGTTGTTTAGTTTTAGAGAAAATGCTAACCATTTTTTTAGTTTCAAAATCATAAGCTAGTTCATAATTACTATAAAAACCTACTACTGGGCTAGCACATTCTCTAACAAGGGGCTCTGTATTACTTCCAACACAATTTTCTGGATATTTAGAAACTGTTCTTGTTTGTTGAGAATAAGAACACTCACTCCACTTCGAATACTTAAAGGAACAACTAGGGGTGGTGTGAGTACATTTTTGAGATAAAATAGCATCTCCACCAATACAGTTATTAGGAAAAGAAGACAGAACATCTCTAAACTGAAGCCCGTTAGAAGAGCAATCACTCCAAGGTGAGTAGGAAAAATTTTTACAAAGAGGCTTACAAGTCTTCATTGTAATTGGAGAACCGCCAGAACAGTTTAGCGGATAAGATTTTAATACATCCCTCTTAGAATTTCCATCATCACTACACTCACCCCAATCAGAATAATCCCATTGTAAACAAACATTTTGATTAATTTTTGTATTATCCAAATTATTTACTATATCTTTATCCTCTGTATTTACATCTTTAATTTTTTCTAAATTTTTATTTGTAATTCCTAATCCTAAATTTCTCATCACACTAAAAGCATCGGCTGGTCTATTCAAAAAATGGAGTTTTAAATCAACTGGATTAACATAATAAGCTTCCCCGTTAGCCTCAACCCTTAAGAGTATTCTTCCTGATAAATTTTTTGGAGCCACCCCATTAAAAGAATTAAAATTTTTTTCCGAAATACCAAGCCCCAATTCTCTCATAACTCGAAAAGCATCAGATGGACGACCTAAAAAATAACGATTTTTATTTACTGGATTCACATACCAGGCCTCACCACTATCCTCAACTTGAATCAATATTCTACCAGAAAGCCTACTTGTAATGTCCGAATCAGCAAAAGAAACAAGTGGAAATAATAAAAATAGACTAATAAATAAAATAACTTTTTTCATATTTTTAAAATTAATTAGAATTAAAAAATTAAATTTCTGTTTTTATCCACAATATCTTAAATGTTATAAATTTTAAAATTTGTTTAACTTTAAAGTAATAAAATTTAAAAACATCAACGACATTTTTAAACTATGTAGATTAAAAATAAATATAATTAAATTATAACAAATTTTACTTAATTATACAAAAAAGTTCGAATCCCTCAAAGGTTCGAACTTTTAACGATTTTAGCACTTCAGAAACCTCAATAAAACCAAAGCACTCGGGTCTTCCGATACTAAATATTCTTGGCGGAGAGGGAGGGATTCGAACCCTCGGTACCCGTTAAGGCACGACAGTTTTCAAGACTGTTCCATTCAACCGCTCTGGCACCTCTCCTAATATCTTCAAACAATAAGTATAATATAAAATATTTAAAATAAAAAAGCAAGAGCTAAAAAATAAAAAAGTCTGCCCTTTGCTCGACAGACTTTAGACTTTAATCCATTTCCCAGAAAAAACTGTAGGAAATAAATTTCCTCCCTCTAAGAGAACGACTCCTTATTTCGGAGCGCCTTCTATCTTCCATAATTTTGGGAATGTCTAATATATCTCTACCTAACTCCTGACAACGCTCAGTCCAGGCGTCAATAATTTTAAAAAAGCTCCCAACTACTTTCATCGTTTTTACCTGATTATAAACTTTCTCAAAATTATCATTATTCATGTTTCTTATTTCTTCTGTTTCTTTAAGCATAATATATATTTTTTAAGGTTCTATGACCATAAACTAACCTAAAAATTCCAAAATGTCAAGTTGACTTTTTAGAGTAATGGATATAAAATTCTCAAAGAACCTTAAAAACGACATACTATGGAAATTACAAAAACGACCAGAAAGATTACAGTGGAAGAAAAAGAAGCTAACTTAGAAAATATTTGGCAAAACCAAATAGCAAAAATCAAAGAAGCTTGGGGTGAGAAGATTAGTCAAGATTTTATTCAACAAAAAAAACATCTCCTAAATTATTGTTTACAAAATATAGAAGATGAGTATTATGGCCAAGATAATAAATTGCCCTTCATCATGGTTGTGCCAATAGTTGATAATCTTGATATCAAAAAGTACTTAACCCTACTTGATAAAGGAGGATTTTTCTCTTCCATAAAAAAAGAGAGTATTACAACTTGTCATCAAAAATTTCCCTATTTCATCACGGGGATAGAGGTCGGCCAAAATAATTCCAAAAATTACCAAAATATCTCTCCTAATTTTATACCTCCACCAAAAAAGGGAGTAAACTTAGAAGAAATGTTGGCCATTGCTGTTGGCACGGATATTTTCAAAGCCAGATACATAACCTGCACCGAAACAAAAAATAAAAAAACTGGAGAAATCCCGGCGCTTGGAAAAATAGAAGATCGACCTATGCTTTATTGGAGCAAACCAGAACTTTGTCTGGAGTGCGGAATCCCTAGCAAAAAAAGAAATTTTTGCTCAATATAAAGCAAAAAAGCAGAGACAACTCTGCTTTTTTTATTTTTCAACTATCTAATAAATTATTGAGCAATCCAGCCACCATCAACATACAAAACTGAACCTGTAACAAATTTAGATTCATCCGAAGCTAGATAAACCGCCGCGTAAGCGATATCATTAGGTTCTCCCATGTGACCCAAAGGAATAGCACCAGTTACCATAGCATTAGATTTTTCATCCTCCTCTATTCCTTTAGTCATATTAGTTTTAATAAACCCCGGAGCAATAGAATTAACTCGAATTCCCAAAGAAGCTAATTCTAAACTAGCAGTTCTAGTCAATTGATTAACACCACCCTTAGAAGCACAATAGGCCGAAGCTCCCTGAAAACCAACCGCCCCCAAAATAGAAGCCATATTAATGATAGACCCCTTAATATTATGTTCTTTCATAAATTTGGCGCTAATTTGAGTTCCATAAAAAACTCCATTTAAATTAATATCCAAAACCTTTTGCCAAATCTCTTCATCCATATCCAAAACACTTCCGGTCAAACCAACCCCCGCATTATTAACCATAATATCAACTGTACCAAATTTTTCGACAGCAAAATTAAAGAGATTTTCCACTTCTTCTTTTTTAGAAACATCGGCTTTAAAAAATAAAGCCCGATCTCCTAGCTCAGATATTTTGACATAATCATTAACATCAGAAAAAACTACTTTAGCCCCTTCTATTAAAAACATTCTAGCAATAGCTTCGCCTAAACCAGATGAAGCCCCGGTTACTATAGCTACTTTATTTTGTAAACGCATATTATTATAATTAATTATTAATAATAATATAATAGCACAAAAAGACTAATTTTTAAATACTTAATTAATTTTAATAGCTTTGCCATTTATCAAAGCTTCAGCGATTTTTTCATAAGCTGAATAAAGGATTCTTTGATAAGTACTAGCAGAGGTCTTCATTTTTTGAGCTGATTCTTTTTGATCTAATTTATTTACATGTCTAAGACGATAAGCTTCTATTTCCTCTAAGGTCAATTCTACCACCTCTAAATCTCTCATCGAAATCCCTTGGGGCTTAAAATATGTTACCTTAGGATTAAATTTTACTTGTCGACACATTCTTGGTCTAGGCATAAAGATTGAAAAATTATTGTTAATTTGATAAAGTTTATTGATAAAAGAAGGTCCCCGGTTCCCTGTTTTAACAAGGAACCGGACTCAAGCCTTCTTTTATTTTTGGTCTTCTTGAGAAACAGGAGAATTAGAACATCTTCCGCGACCACCTCGACGACAACCTCCTCGGCCACCACCAAAGCCACCACCAAAGCCACCACCAAAACCACGATTATCTGGATTTTTATCATCAGAATTACATTTTCCCATTCCCCGACCAGTCATTGAGCCTTTTCCCAAAGGACCAGTTCCATCCATTTTAGGCATATTATTAGAGTTAATTTTTATAATAGATAACTCGACGACATTATCTAATATGAGTATATACCCAAAACTATTTAATGTCAAGAAATAAAAAAGACCAATTTTATAATTGATCTTTGCTCGCGAAAAATATAGCTAATCAAATAATTTAAAAAAATCTATCTCAAAAAATTATAATCTCTATAATTTTCTTTAATCATTTTTTTCCAGGCGGCTGTTTCATTTTTATTACCAATATCATTTTTGTGATACATCAACAATATTTTAAGCTCATTTTTACTTTTATCTAAAGACATTATGTATCTATTCCCAGAAGCCTTTCTAGAAAATTTTGTACCAGCTATACGAAAATCAGACTTGAAAATAACAATACTCTCACAACAACTAATCAAATCAATATGATCTGTTTTCACAAACTCATCAAAATGTTCCAATTCTAATAATATACCTCTTATAGTAATATCCCAAAAGTTTTTATATTTTTTAGAAAAATTTTTAATATAATGACTTTGGGCAAATTCTTCTATTTTAATAATATAACTAGTAGACATACTCCGGATCTTCCTGAATAATAAGCTCATAAGGTATTATTTCATCAGGTGAACATAATTTATAAGGTAATTGTCCGTGAGTGAAACTAACTATTTCTCTAGTTTTTTTATTTTGCCATTTTTTAGTTATTTTTTTAATTAATTCTAGTTCTTCTTTCTTTATAAGACTTAATTTTTCTTTCTTTGATCCCTGATTTTCACTAATTAAAATAATATCACTTTTTTTATTGTCTCTACTTATTCTACCATCTTCTTCCAGCTCGTCTAAGGCACGGAAGTATGAATCAGGCACTGGCCCATGCTGAATCCGACGATACTGCATACCGCTCATACTTTCCATTTTTTCATAAAACCAAGCAAAATCGGCTAAATATATTAATTTAGCTAACTTAGTTTTTGGTATTTTACCATCTCCATTGGCACTAAAAAATCTTAGAAAAGAAAGAATCATTTCTTTATATTTTTCATAATCAGGAGTAATTCTTGTCTCCATGTCCTTTAGGCTAATTCCAAAAATATTAGAAATTTTTTGGGCCTCAGACAAAGTTAATTCTTTTTTTCCTTGCTCAACAGAAATATACGAAGGACGAGACATTCCTAGCTTATCAGCTATTTCCTGTTGAGACATACCTCGACTCTCTCTAAGGGATTTAATAAATTGATGTAGTTCTTTGATCATATTTTTAAATATTAATAATTAAAGGATATTATATTTATATAATAAAGTATTCTTAGATATTTGTCAAGTATTTTAACATTATAAAGTTAAAAATACTGACATATATTATTAAAATAAATTAATAAAAATAAAAAAGACCAATTTTGTAATTGATCTTTAAAAAGCGAATTATTAAGATTAAAATAATATTTCTGAACCAGAAAATCTTGACTTTATTCTAACCGAATAATCTTCTTTTTTGATTATTCTACCGGCAATACGAGCTGAAATATCAAATTGCTTGGCATATTTAAAAAAGGCATCTACCTCATCTTTATCCAAAACAACCAGGGCTCCCTGCCCACCATTCCAAGTAGAATAGGTTTCCTTATCCGACATACCACGCCAATTAGCGCATTTAACCATTATCTCCGGCGGATAAAACAAATTATCCAAATCAGCTGAAAATCCGGCCCGGCTAACAACTTCACCAAATTTCGTCTCAAAACCACCTCCAGTCAAATGAGAAATCAAAGATAATTTTACTAATCTTTTGTTTTTTTCATTCCAACCATTGAGGTAATTTAAAAAACGATCATATTGTACTGACGGAACAGTAGCTGCCAATAAATCTTCCTTGGCCTCAGGATTATTAAACCAATCATCACCATATTTCAAGCGAAAAGCTTTTCTAACGGAACTAAGCCCATTACTTCGAAAACCATCCTCTCTCAAGGCAATAACAATTTGATCGGAATATAAATCGGAGCCATCAATCATCCTGTCGGGATGATAAACCCCAATCATAAATCCACCTAAATTAAATTTTAATTTAGCATTAGGATCTTCAGACCCGACACATGCGCCTAACTCGGCGGTTTCTCCACCTAAAATTACATAGGAATATCTTTGGGCAATTTCTCCCAGGCCATTCATAATTTCGGCATACATTATTTTTTCTGTTTCTCCCAAACTATGAACATCCAAGATATTCATAAAGACTAAAGGCAATCCTCCATAACGGGTAATATCCATAGCTGTCATAGCTATAACATCATCGGGAGTATTTTTAATTTTTCCCGAAGCCACGATTGGAGTAACCTTAGTCCCAACACCATCACAAACCGCTGTCAAAACAAAACCCTCTGGCAAATTCTGCAAAGTAAATCCTCGTGGACCACGAAAATTTCCTTTAGCTAAATCTAAAACTCTTACATAAGGCGAATTATTATAACTCTCCTTGCATATTTTGGCACATAACGAACTAAACTCGTCTCCAAGTTGAACATTTACGCCATCTTCTAAATACTTTGAATCACTCATCTTGACCTCCTTTTTTAAATTAATATTAAAGAACTTCCAGTAAAATTATCAAAATAAAAAGTAAAAGTCAATTAAAAAACCTCCTGTTGTTTTAGGAGGTTTAAAAACGATTTAAAAATTCTTCAAGATTTTATTGTTTACATGATAGGCAATCGCTACAGCTTTTTCTTCGGCTAATCCAGTATATTTACTGGCATCAGACAGCATTAAGCAAACCTCTTGAGGTATCTTTTCAAAAATTACCATTAATTTTTCATCAGCTTCGGCCTCCTTCCTTAATTGCTCAAATAAAGAAATATTGTTTTCCTTGGCGCCCTTCATTAATTTTCTATTCACCAATTCATGAGCATCACCAGCATAACCATACAATTGAAGTGCCAAATAAATTGGCTCAGCTAAAATGTAATCAGAATTCATGACAAAATTTAATTCCAGATTATTCTTGTCGAAACGAAGTCTTTGCAAAAAAGATATTCCATCTTTTTGCCGATTTAAAGTATCAAGTTGTTGTTGCAAATTAACAACAATAATTGGAAAATCGCGCGAAATACAACTACCAACCAAATCTCTTTGATGCTCGCTGATTAAAGTGTCCATCACCTTACCAAATTCCGACTTATTGCGAAGCCACATCCCTTCTAAATTCTCAAAATTTATCGGATTACGTTTGTGGGCCATAGTAGAAGATCCGACTTGATGAGCATCGAAAGATTCAAACACTTCACCAATCTCACTTCTCATTAAATTTCTACAATCACGACCAAATTGACCAAGAGTAGCTGAAACCAATAGACAAGAATACAAGAAATCTGTTAAATTTTCTGGGGGAAGAATTTGAGTGCTGATTTTGGCTGGCTTCAAACCTAATTTTTCTAAAACATTATACTCAAAGCATTCCATTCCAAAACCATCTTGAGCATTATAAGCTCCCACGGCTCCAGAAATTTTACCACGAAGATTATTTTTAGCCTCCTCCAATCTCTGAACATTTTCTGACAAACGATTTAAAACTGTAGCCAACCAGAAACCCACTGTTATTGGTAAGGCATGTTGTCCGTGCGTCCTTCCAATCTGAATTTGATTCTTATTGGCTAAAATAATTTTAACAAAATCAACCATTAAGCTATTAAGTGCCGGTTTTAAAGAAAGTTCAAAAGCATCTTTAAATTGCAAAACCCTAGCCGTATCAATAACATCATAGCTAGTCAAAGGCACATGAACAAACCTCCGCAATTTCTCTGGTAACCTTGCTTGAATAAGCTGGACTAAGGCCCTAATATCGTGTTTAGTGACCTCGCGCTCCACCTTATCTACCATGGTAGTAGTAATTTCTTCAATAATTTGAGTTCGCAACTCCGAAGTAAAAGATAAAAAGTCTTCCGGAGAAATAAACTTATAATCATAGAGGGTTTGTAAGGCAGCAAATTCCACCTCAATAGCTTTACGATAAAGATTATCATAGCCAAAAATTTCCTGTAAACTTTTAGGCTGATAACGAGGATTTCCAGGTAATTGTAAATTTTTCATTTCAAACAAATTTTAATTAAACATTTAAAAGAACTGGCCAAACCTTACCAAAAGAATATTCAAAAGTCAATCAAAAAAAGAGTTATCCAGCTCTTTAACTATTTATATATAATTATAAAAAATAATTTTAAAATAATAGACATAAAACATAAACCCTTGCTTTTTTGATTTGTATATGCTATATTAACTATAGAATTTCTATAAAAAAGCACCTCTTAAAGTTCCGTCTTTAAGCGGTGCTTTTTTCTTTAGCAATATATTCAAGCTTATTTCCAATTTAATTTATTAATTCCTAAATTTAAATTTTGGCTATCAATAAAAGCATAATTATTTAATTTCTTATCAGTCATATTAGAAGATTTAATCATAATCATCATAAAACAAACATAAAAAAATTATAAATATAACAATTAAAATATTAAACCAAAAAAAGAGCTAATCAGCTCTTTAAATACATATATTCGAAAAAATAAAGAATTAATTAATAATCTCATCTATCCAACCAAATTTCTCCCATAAAACAATTTCATCATAACAGGCCACTTCCTTAGACGGTCTCTTGGCTAAAATTAATTTAATATCTTTCTTATAGATTGTCTTTAAAATTAAACCATAAGATAATTCGGCAAAAGTTTCCGCTCCAATATAGCCAGTAATTCCCTTCTTGTCTTCGTTAGCTACAAACAGAATATCGGCCTCAGCTATATCTTCAAAAAATTTTTTATGAACCTTCGGATACATTTTCTCCTCATCTTCAGCCAGAATCTCTTTGGGGTAATTTAAAACAGAACAATTTTTTTGATTATTCCAATATTCTACCCACTTATTAATTTCATTTTGTAATTTAGCGCTTCCGGCTATAACAATTTTCATATTTTTAAAGATTACCAATCAGATTCAAATTGCTTAATATCACCAGGTAATAATAATCTTCTAAAATGTGAGTGTTTTATCATAGCAAAAGAAGGAGCATGAGAGAACCCCACATATTCAATCTTTTTATCTTTATACTTTATATAATCAACGGCAGGAATTAAATCAGTGTCAGAACTAACCAAAACAGCAAAATCATAAAAGTTGTCTATTGCTCCAATAACTAAATCAATAGCTATTCTCACATCAGTACCTTTCTCCCTCGATCCTCCTCCGTCCTGTAAGATCCTCCCCCTTTTTACGCAAAAACCAATATTTTCTAAATGAGACAAGAATCTCTGTTGATTTTTAACCAATTTTTTACTCTTTTCAGAGTTATCGGTATTTCTGAAAACTCCTGTATAGTATCGGATAGAAGATATCTCCCGACCTCCGGCCAATAATTCTACAAACTTTAAATAATCAAACTTTTTGCCTTTAGGAAAATTTATCTCTTTATCCTTCAAGTAATTATAAAAATTACTGCCATCTATATAGATAGCTACTTTTTCTTTTTTATTGTTCTGATCCTGATTATTTTTCATGTATACATCATAGCACAATTTTGACAATAAAAAAACTGCCCTTATTAGTGCCGAAACACCAATAGTGGCAGTGATCATATTGATTATATTATATACCAATACTAAAAATATGTCAATATTAACCCTAAAAAGTTTTTATAATTTTATTTTAGCACGAAAAATAGAACGATACATATCATCTCGGATATCTATTTTCAACTCATCCTTGTCAACCTTATTGCAATATTGCACCGAGGCATCTCTTATTAAAGCCAATGGCTTTCTCTCATCTCCCTCCCCCATACAGAACACGGCTGCCGTGGCTAAGCTATCAGCCACGTTAACAATAGAGGTTTTAAAAGGGCGCTTAAAGATGTCTAGGCTCTCTCGATAATCTTTTAATCCACAAAACCCGGCATGCCCCAAAGAAACTCCAGCTATTCCTTTTCTCAGCGGTAAGGATCGACTATCAGTTATAACTACGCCAAAATTCTTCAGATTATGTTTTTTAACAAAATATTTTCTAATTTTATCAGCTGTCTTAAAACTGTCTCGAGGTAATAATATTATATTGTCTTGAGCGTTACTCTCGTCTACCCCAGCGCTAGCCATAACCATACCATCCTTTATGGTCAAATAGGCATATTTAGAACGAATACAAAAATCACTTTCCCTTTTTATTAAAGCTATTTTTTCAATATTTCCAATTTTTTTTACAAATCTTCCTTCAGATAAAGCAACAATTTTAGAAGTTATTACCAAAATATCTTCGTCTTTAAAAACTAAAAAATAATCTTCAATGAATTTAATTAAATTTTCGGAAGGTAAAAAAATTCTAGTTTTAATCGCTTTGATTCTCATAGATTTTTTGATAAGATTTTGAATCCCTCCCTAATTCCTTCCTCTCCTTCAAATAAATTTAAATTTTGTATCTCATCTAAAGTGAACCACTTTATTTCTGAATATTGCAGAGAAAAATCAAATTTTGATACATCAAATTTAACCTCATAATAAATTGGAAAATTATAGAACCAATCCATTCCTCTTTTATTATGAACAATGTGAGGTAGGGCTAAAATAGGTTGTTTAGAAATATGTGTAACTTCACATCCAGTTTCTTCTAGTATCTCCCTTTTTAAAGCTTCGCCAAGATCTTCTCCAAAATCAAGACCGCCACCAAAAGTCTCCCAGGTTCTATCATTACCATGGCGACCTAATAAAAATTTATCACCATCCATCATTACTCCTCGAACGCTAACTCTATAGAATGCATCAGGGAAATTTTTTGATTTATTCATAAAAACATTTTTAATAGTATAAATCTCAAGCAATATATTAACACAAAAATAAAAACCCACCAACTATCTAATTGGCGGGCTAAATATTGGTAAAAAATAATTAATTAGAAATTTTGCTTCTAGTGATTGGACCAAAATATCCTAGAGCCGGAATAATATTATTAGCTTTTTGAAAATTAATTAAAGCCTTTTGAGTTAAAGACCCAAAAGAATCTGTTTCATGACCAGAAGATCCTACTCCCTGATCAGCTAATTTAAAACCATTCTCATTAAGATATATCTGCAAAGCCCTAACATCCTCCCCATTGACTCCTATTTTAAGGTCACGAGTGAAATGATATTTTCCCTTTTTAGCTAAATTAATTTCAGGAGTAACAATATTCTCTCCATCTTCAAAAATAATATTATTATCAATTATATTTATTTCGCTCCAATTATATTTATAATAATTAAAAGCCTCTTCATCAACTATCCATTTTTTCTGGTTATTTTGAATTAAGTATACCTTTGACAAGTCTTGATACTTAATTAATTTACCTTCATAACTATTATCTCCAGTACTAGCATCTTCTTCTGTCAAAATATTTAAAAGTGTAATCTCGGCTCTATTTATTATTAAATCAGCAAATTTTATTTCAATATCATTTATACCATCTTTGTCTAAATCAATTTTTTCATCATCCCCCAAAGACAATTCCACCAATACTGGTTCGGATTGAAAAATTAATATAATCTTTTTATTTAATAGGTCTAAATTTTTTATAGTATACTTATGTTTTTGAAGTGAGCGGGTAGCACTGACCAAAGTAGAAAAATCAACTTGAGAATTAACATAATTTAAAATATTTATTCCCCGATCATCAATTTGACCTACCTCACCAGATTTTCCCATATCAACAATGGCACTAAATAGGCCAGCACCAATAGCCGGAGCTGGGACAAAAACAGAACCACTAACTGGTTGGGCTGCAAATATAGCGCTAACTGTAATATCCCCAGAAACATTTAAATCAGTTCGGGGATTAATTGTTGAATTATCGGACCAGCGAACAAAATTATATCCAGAATCAGGCACGGCTGTAATAGTAGAACCATCATTTCCATAATCTATTGTTTGCAAAACACTTCCTAACAATGAACCATTACTTCCAGCTGAATAATTTAAAGTAAATTGATTTATAGTCCATTGAGCAGTAGTAGTAGAATTGAGCGCCGGCATATTGGTTGGTAATTCTGGATCCCAATCAACAAATGTATAACCTGTTTTAGTTGGATTTGCGGGAGGAGTAATTAAAGTATTATAATCTTGAGTTATAGAAGAAATTAATGATCCACCATCAGTATCAAAATTTATAGAATATTGATTAATTGTCCATTGAGCATATAGAGTTACAACAGCTTCGTGATCAGAAGTTAGATTTAAAACACTTTGTTGATCAGAATAAGATGTTCCCGAACCATCAGAACTAGTATTCCAGCCAGCAAAAGTATATCCTGTCTTAGTATAAGAATTAGCTGATAAGTTTTGAGCTTCATTATAAATAAAATTTTGATTAACCATTGATCCGCTGGTAAAGCCATTACCATCAAATAAAATTTCATAAGTACTAGCTTCAAAATGAGCAAGAACAGAAATATCTGCCATAACATTAGTATCAGTCCTGGGGTTATCATATAAACTATCATCCCAGCCAGCAAAAGTATAGCCGGTATCAGCCACGGCGGTAACAGCCTCTCCATCACTGCCCATAGCGACCACCTGGGATGAAGAACCAGTCAAGCTACCACCTTCTTCGGCTGAATAAGTCAAACTAAAAATTGGAGCCTCTGTAAGTCCATCATACTCAAAAGCTCCAATATCAACTGCATTATTTCTATAAAAACCTCTCTGATCAACGCTAGTAATACTAACTCCATTGTTGGCAACAGAATCCCCAGCATTAATAGCTACACTCCCGGCCAAAAGAGCGTGAGTTTTAGCGGGGTAAATGGAAAAATTATCACCCAAAACTGGATCAATATTTAAGCTAGTCTGATTTCCAGTTAAATCACCCTCTCCTTCCCAGGTATAATTTGAAGAAACCTCAACTATGTTATAACCATTATCATAAACAGTACTATCACTGGAACGATAAAAATCATTATTAGCATGATCAGCTATCAAAGAATTTTTTATATAAAGACTTTCGGAACTGAGATATAAACCATCATGATCACTATTACTGGCATCATTATCTAATATTGTAACATTAGATAAGATAGAAGTTCCTCCACTTAAATTAATTCCTCCACCGTAGAGACCGTTATTTCCAGAAATTGTTGTGTTTGTAATAGTCTTATTTCCATAGGAGATATAAACACCAGCAGTTGAAAAAGAAGCAGTATTATTAGAAATTGTCGAATTACTAATATTTAAATTAGCAACTCTATAAGAATAAATACCAGCTCCACTCATATATATTGAGTTACCAGAAATCAAAGTTTTATCAATATTTACTGTTCCTTGATTAGAATTATTTTGAAAATAAAGAGCCCCTCCATAAGTGTTTCCTCCTGTGTTGGTACTACTATTATTCAAAAATTGAGAATTTATAATATTAACGGTCCCTGAAAAGCTATCAATTCTGGCGGCGCCACCATGATCTAGAGAAGAGTTATCTTGAAAAACGCTATTCTCAATAGTAAGATTACTAAAACCGTTAGCCCAGATACCAGCACCAAAGCGACCCCGCCCATCCTTGACAACGCAATTATACAGGTTTAGAGAAGCGTTAGTTGAATACATATATATAGTCCCACCTGAACCAGTTCCGGCATTACCACCTCTTAAAGTTAAATTTCTTAAAGTTGTGGTTTTTCCAGATCCAGAACCAACTGTAATAGTTGGATAAGCTGAAACCCCTGGTGTTGTTACTTGAACAGTAATATTAGTACCACTTCCGGCAGTATTATCACCGTCGATAATGACATCTTCACCCCAAGGAGTATTCAAAGTTGAGGA
>ENA-UOWO01005190-UOWO01005190.1-activated-sludge-metagenome-genome-assembly--contig:-NODE-5190-length-13926-cov-17.173888_pt1 | contig 13926 bp, 12 predicted proteins | sample MGYA00238148_ERZ761564 | MGnify/ENA primary metagenome ERZ761564 (study PRJEB28885, sample SAMN05720194) | activated sludge metagenome | isolation source: Anaerobic digester | place: USA...
GTTCGTCCTGCAACGCATAAATGATGTCAAAACCACTCACCCAAAAGAATACGGCGAATGAAAAGAATAAAGGCAAGATTTCAAATTTTCCGGTAACAGCCAAAAATGCACCGATGGGTGCCAGTCCTAAACCGATACCTAAAATTAAATGACACAAAAAAGTAAAACGTTTGGTTAAAGAATAACCTAAAACCACTGCTAATGCAATGGGTGATAAATAAAAACAAAGTTTATTGATGAAGAAAGTGGTTACAATAAACAAAGCACAATTTATTAGTATAAATAGTACGGCATTTTTGGGTGTAATGATACCGCTTGGAATTTCACGGATGGCTGTTCGTGGATTTTTTTCATCGTATTTTCTGTCAATATAACGATTGAACGCCATCGCTGCATTGCGTGCGGTAATCATACAAATAATTACTAAAGCTAATTTAAATCCAATTTCTTTATAAGCAGGCTCTAATAATACTTCTAATTTTGTTGCTTGAAAAACACCTAACGTAAAACCAATCATCGCAAAAGGCAAGGCAAAAACCGTGTGTGAAAATTTGACTAAAGAAAGGTAGTTTTTCATGTATTATTTTTTGAACCAGCCTTTTTTCTCTTCAGAGGCATTTACTTTTACGCTAAACGTAACGGTTGTTATTGGCGGATTGGTATTGGCTTCAATCATCACGCTTTTCGTATTGGCACCGGCTTTGTGTTCTGAATTAAATTCAATTTCCAGTTTTCCTTTTTTACCGGGCAACACCGGTTCTTTGTCATATTTCGGCACGGTGCAGCCGCAGCTTCCGTATGCCTGATTGATTACTAAAGGTAATTTTCCGGTGTTGGTAAATTCGATAGTTTTTTTCACTTTGTCGCCTTCCGTACAGGTACCAAAATCATAGACTTCTCTGTCAAATTTAATAGAAGTCACTGTTTTTAAGCGCTCTTCTTCTGATTGCTCGGTGACGGCTGCCATCGAATCTGCTTTTTTCAAAACAGGATCATTGCTTAAAATTGAATCCTTATTGAATTTTTCCACAGAAACAACAGCTGAGTCTTCTTTATGACGGCATTGTACAAAGACGAATGCTCCAAATACTAAAAAAATAAGTACATAAACCAGTTTCTTACTCATAATCGGATTTTTGTGCAAAGATACAAAAATGTCACTACCTGTTTTTACTATTGATATACTTTTCAAAGTTATCTTTAGTTAAAGCGTTCAGTGTGTTTTCTCTAAGCAAACCGCCTTTTCTCGCTGCAAAAACACCATATTTTATATCGTGAACACCTATTAAATTATGTGCATCCGGATTGATGGAAACCGGCACCTTTTTTTCCTGACAATAATCTAACCATTTATAATCTATGTCCAACCGGTACGGATTGGCATTTAGCTCTATACTGACATTATTCGCTGCACAGGCATCAATAATTTTTTTATGATTTACAGGATAGCCTTCTCTGGATAAAAGCAACCTTCCTGTTAAATGGCCCAATATAGTTGTAAACGGATTTTCGATAGCCGTCAACAAACGATGCATCGCTTTTTCTTCATTCATTTTTAACTGTGAATGCACGGATGCAATTATTAAATCAAATGATTTCAATATGTCTGCTGAATAATCGAGTTGTCCGTCATATAAAATATCGGATTCCACACTTTTAAAAATCCTGAATGGAAATAACTTTTTATTTAGTACATCTATTTCTTCGTGTTGTGCTATTATTTTGTCTTCTTTCATTCCGCTGGCGTAAAAAGCACTCTTACTATGGTCGGAAATCACCAAATATTCGAATCCCTGATTTTTGCAATACTCAGCCAACTCAGCCATTGTATTGGCACCATCACTATATTTACTGTGCGAATGGACAATCCCTTTAATAGCATCCAGACTGATTAAATCGTTCAGCTTTTTTTGTTCTTCCAGTTTCCATTCCAGTTGATTATCGCGCAATTCCGGAATAATAAATGAATAACCAGCTGCCTCATAAATGGCTGCTTCTGAAGTGTATTTTTCGGATGCATCCATTTTATACGACAAGAAACTGTAATGTTCTTTATCACTTGATAACTCGAGCAGTTTGAGGTAAAAATCCTGTTTTGAAGAAAATTCAAAATGAACCGGATATTGTTTATATTTTTCTGTTATGGCTTGCTGTGTGGAAGCATCCTCAACTGAAACTAAAAAATCTATTCCTTCCAGCACCAAAAATTTCCTTCTGAATTCACCACAAACTGAAACCAATGCATCAGGATATTGTTCCTGTATTTCCAGTAGTATTTCATTGGCTAATGCTTCCAGATTTGCCCACAAAAATTTATTTGAATTCTGATTAATAAATCGAATTTGTTCCAGAATATTGGTTTGTGTTTTTGTTCCAAAGCCTTTTAATTCAATCAATCTGTTTTCGTTACAGGCATATTCCAGTTCACCAATACTTTCAATATCGAGTTCTTTCCAAAGTTGTGCAATTTTTTTGGGTCCGATTCCTTTGAGTTGCAGTAAATCCACAACACCAATTGGTGTTAACGTTAAATACTTTTGCAATAAATCCAATTTTCCCGTTCTGGTAAGCTGGAATATTTTTTCTGCGATGGCCTTGCCAACTCCTTCAATTTCTTCCAATTCAGCAATACTCAATTCCTTCAATGGTGTATTGATGTTTTTTAGATGCCTTGCCGCGAATGCATAGCTTTTAATTTTAAATGGATTTTCAGTGTGCAATTCCATCAAATCTGCCAGTAATCCAAAGTGCTGCGCTATTTCCTGATTTGTCATAGGTCAAAAATAATCAAACAATAAGTGAAATCCACTTAAAAAACAGCATTCTGTTTTTATTCCTACTAACTTTTTAGTAAATTCGGATAACATACTTACCATGGCAAAAAAAATCACCGGCGTTTTATTGGCCGTTCTACTCGTTGTTCTTGTTTATTTTTTAAATAAACCAATAGGCGACATTCCTGCTTTAGGCTCATTCTTATCTCCTACTCACGGTTTTTGGAAAAGTACTTCCGTGCAACAAGATAAAAATACTTCTATTGAAATAAAGTGTCCGAAAGGTACCGCTACCGTTGTGTATGATGAAATTGGCATACCTCATATTTTTGCAGACAATGAAGAAGATTTGATGTATGCACAAGGTTATGTAGAAGCAAAAGACCGTTTGTGGCAAATGGAATTTCAGATGCATGCAGCTGCCGGCAGACTCACAGAATTGGTTGGCGAAAAAGCCTTATCCTTAGATCGCTTTTCACGAAGAATCGGCATTGTACGTGCGGCTGAAATTTCTCTAAAAGAAATGGAAAAAAATCCGGTTAGTAAAATGGTCGTCGAGAGATTCACTGCTGGTGTAAACGCTTACATAAACGATTTGAAACCTGCCGATTACCCTATCGAATACAAATTAATCGGTTACCAACCAGAGCAATGGTCAACGTTAAAATGTGCCTTACTGATGAAGTATATGGCAAAAGATTTAACGTATTATGATACTGATGTAGAAAACACCAATGCCTTACGCATCTTTGGTGAAGAAGCATATAAAAAAATGTATCCGGATTTTCCGGCACCTTCCATTGATCCGATTATTCCGGTTGGAACAAAATGGGATTTTAAATCTGTAGATTCATTCTCGACAAAAGCCGGTAACGTTCTTGCAGAAGTTTTATATAAAAATCCATACAAAGAATTTTATGCGAATAAATTTTACGGCAGCAACAACTGGTGTGTAAACGGCAGCAAAACGAAATCCGGTAAACCAATTTTATGCGGTGATCCGCATCTTGGATTAAACCTTCCATCTATTTGGTACGCCATACAGCTAAGCTGTCCAGGATTAAATGTAGAAGGTGTTACTATACCAGGCTCACCAGGTGTTATCATCGGACATAATGAAAACATTGCATGGAGTGTTACAAATGCAGAGCGCGATGTAGTCAATAATTTTTCCGTCGAATATCAGGATAAAAACAGAAAAGCATACAAGTTGGGTAATGAATACGTGCCTTTTGAGTATGATGTACAAGTCTTTAAAATCAGAGGCGGAAAAGATGTGATAGACAGTATACGAATGACAAAAGTGGGTTCGGTAGTTTACGATGAAACGTTTGGCGAAGTAGATGATCAAAAACATATTGCTACCTATTGGCGTGCTGAAGAACCTTCTAATGATATAATGGCATTTTATTATTTAAACCATGCAAAAAACCAGCAAGATTATCTGGAAGCATTGACGTATTATGCCTGTCCGGGACAAAATTTTATTTATGCGGATGTCAACAATAACATCTCTATTAAACAACAAGGTAATTTCATGTTGCGTACTGTTTCCGGAGATGGTTCTTTTGTAACACCACTGGCGAATGTGGATATTGCAAAACTGAAAGCCAGGATTCCAGTTGAACAAAATCCATATGTTTTAAATCCGGAAAGAGGATTCTGCTGCAGTGCCAATCAAAATCCTGTAGACCAAACTTATCCGTATTTGACCAATGGCGTTTATGAAAATTATCGTAATCGTGTTATTAATACTACGCTGACCACTGCCGCCAATTATACCTGGCAAGATATGGGAAAGCTGCAGAATAATAATTTAAGTTTACTCGCCAAAGAAATTTTGCCCACCTTACTGGCAAATGTTTCAACTGATGGTAATGCAGATGCTGAAAAAATTTACAAGGTGCTTCGTGGCTGGGATTATAATGCCAACCATAACACTGCAGCTCCGAGTTATTTCTATAAATTCTGGGATTATGTGGAACAAACCACTTTTGACGAAATGGATGGAACACCTACTTCTTTCCGTTTACCTGAACCCTACAACACCGCTCATCTGATTATTAATGATGCAACCTTTAAGTTGTTTGATGTAGTAAACACAGATACAATTGAAACGGCAAAACAAGTTATAGATATTGCATTTAAAAAGACGGTAGCCTATTTTAAAGAGTTTGCAAAAGACAAAACTAAAAATGCGCAATGGCAATATTATAAAAGCACCAGTGTTTCACACCTGGCACGACTGGATGCCTTTTCTATAAAAAATGTACCTATTGGCGGCTACAATAATATCGTAAATGCCGCCTCAGAAAATGCAGGTCCTTCCTGGCGAATGATAGTGGATTTTGCAGAAGGCAAACCTCAATGTTATGGTGTATATCCGGGTGGACAAAGCGGCAATGCCGGAAGTAAAGGATTCACTGAATTTATTGACAAATGGAGCAAAGGTGAATACTACAAGCTGCATTTTTATGATTCAAAAGAAACTGCACTAAATGCTATAAAAACAAAATAGAAAATAATTTTAAAAACACATAGACATATAGTCTGGATGGTAAAGAAAGAAATAGAAAGTCAAGCATAGGTATTCATCAAAGATGAATACAACTCTGTGAAGCTATGGTTGTGCAAAAAAAATCTGTCTTCCTTTCATACTCAATAATCTATGATGCTATGTGTTTAAAAAGAATAAAAAAATAGAGACTTATGTTTATCCTGAAAATTTTAATTATCGCCATCCTGAGTTGTTTACTCACTTTTTTCCTACCATGGTATGTTCCATTTCTGGTAGCCTTTTTAACCGGTGTCCTATTATCTAATAAACCCGGAAACAATTTCCTCGCCGGATTAATCGGCATTGGCATATTCTGGCTTTCTTACGCTCTTTTTTTAGATATCAAAAATGAGCATTTATTAAGCGGAAAAGTAGCATTGTTGTTTTCTGAAAGTCTTGGAACGGAAATTACATCTGGTGTATTAGTGATGGTGACTACTTTTTTGGGTGCTATTTTAGGTGGTTTGTCCGCAATGGCTGGTGCTATGATAATGGATGACGGCAGCCGTTTACGCTTACGAAAAGCGGTCAAAAGTGGGCGCTATACAATAAAGATGAAGTAATGTCTCATTTTTTATACAGATAATTTATTAAACTAAAAACCACTCTATTAACGATCTATTCCAGTTGTCAATTTATTGCAATATCAAATATTTGCTGAAGTATAAATTCTACATATTCCGGATAAATATTATTTAATAATTTTAATCCATCATTTATATACTTATTAAAATAGTAACTTAAAATAGAAATAAGTTTCTAATCACATTTTTTATCTAACATCAATATTATTTCGCACAACATTTCTCTATCTTTATATTTAGTTTAATACACACGAATGTCCAGAACCATCCAACTTGAAACACTTACTCATCCGGCAACCTTGTATGCACGCATTGCAACAACATTTTTCAAAAAAGGCAATGGCAATCTGCCGGATATTTCCATTGAATTACCTAAAACTACGCTCACTCCAGATATCTTAAAAAAATACAATAAGGCTTGTGGATTTGACCACACTTTAATTGTTCCGGCCACTTATATTCATGCATATATTTTTCCATTGCATACACAATTATTAAGTCAACCTGAAGTGCCTTTTCCATTGCCTGGTCTGATACATTTTGCCAACTCCATAAAACAATACAGACCATTGTATATTGGTGAAACTTTTTCAGTTACCTGCAAACTCGGCAACCTGATTGCACACGATAAAGGTCAGGCTTTTGAAGTATTAAGTTATGTAGCTGTAGATGGCAAACGTATTTGGGAAGACACCAGTATTTATCTCTATAAAGGAAAAGAAGGAATAGGAAGTGTTCTGGAATGGGAACAGCCTGTTCTTCAAGAAAACTGTATTAAAGAAAGCTGGAGTTTGTATCAGAATCTGGGTTTTGAATTTGCGCTTGCATCCGGAGATTTTAATCCGATACACCTTCATCCGCTGACCGCAAAAGTATTCGGCTTTGAACGACATATTATACATGGAATGTGGGGCGCAGGAAAGATATTGGCCCTGTTAGAAAAGAGAGTACCTCAGGCATTTGAATTCACTGTCTTATTCAAAACGCCGATTTATTTGCCTGCAAGCGTTATCTTCCGACACGAAAAAACAGAAGAAGGTTTTAATTTTGATGTGGTAGACCACACGCAAGAAAAACCACACCTGAAAGGTTATTTAAAAGTTTTGGAGAATAGTCATTAGTTATAGTAACTTAATGAATAAGTACACTAAACTACTTCGTATTTGATTAATATTGTTCTGTTTTTCTTATGACTATTTTCTAACCACGAATGAATACTAAAAAAAGAGATCCCTACCTGGCTTTACGGTATAAAGAATTCAGAGCATACGTGCTGGCTAGATTTCTGATTACCATTGCATTGACTATGCAGGCAGTGATTATCGGATATGAAGTATATGAGCTGACGAATTCCAAAATATTGCTTGGATTAATCGGATTAACGGAAGCAATACCGGCTATTGGTATTGCATTGTACGGTGGATATGTAGCGGATAAATCTGAAAAGAGAAATATGTTGGTCGCTTTCATTTCTCTGTATACAGTAATGTGTGCACTGTTGCTGGTATTCACACATTCTGATATGATTGCATCCATTGGAAAAGAAAATGTTGTCATCCTTATTTTCTTTATCATTTTTTTCACAGGCATTGCACGCAGTTTTTCAGGACCTGCATCATTCGGTTTAGCAGCACAAATCGTTCCCAGAGAAGTATATCAAAGTTCTATTACCTGGGCAAGTACCGCATGGCAATCCGGAGCCGTTTTAGGACCAGCAGTTGGTGGTATATTATTAGGAAAAGCAGGTATCACCTTCACCTTCGGCATTATAGTGGTTTTTCTATGCATTGCCATTATTTCGTTGTTGATGATTGATAAAAAGCCTATTCAGTTTATTCCAAAAGGAGAATCTGTATACGAAAGCGCTATTCAGGGTTTAAAATTTGTCTATCATAACAAGGTAATTTTATCCTGTATTTCTTTAGATTTATTTGCCGTTCTTTTTGGCGGTGCAATTGCATTATTACCTGTTTATGCAAAAGATATATTGCATGTCGGTGCAGAAGGCTTAGGTTGGTTGCGAGCCTCACAGGCAATGGGTGCTATTCTAATGTTGTTGTTTTTAGCCTATTTCCCAATTAAGAAAAATGCCGGTAAAATTTTACTGGGTGCAGTATTCGGATTCGGTATTTTTATCATATTATTTGGGATTAGTAAACTATTCTGGTTTTCGATGTTTTGTCTTATTATGAGCGGTGCGTTGGATGGCATCAGCGTTTCTATCAGACACACCATTGTGCAAATGGCCACACCAGATGAAATGCGCGGAAGAGTATCAGCAGTGAACTCCATGTTTATAGGTTCCTCTAATGAAATAGGTGAATTTGAAAGCGGTGCCACCGCATCTTTGATGGGCACCGTACCTGCAGTTATTTTTGGTGGCTGTATGACTTGCCTGGTGGTTATCGTCACGTTTTTCACGTCTCCTTCCATAAGAAAACTGGAACTTAAAGAGCATTCTGCAGCAGATTAATTCATCTAACTGATTCTATCCATTATAGAAAATCAAAAAATACGATAATAACAATTTTTAATCTTTTTACTGCTTCCTTTTTCCGATATTTAGGTTACTAATTTCATATTCATTTTATCATGAGAAAACTATCCAATTTATTATTGCTTGTATTGTTACTAAACAATATCAATGTTGCAATTTCCAGATCAACCGATGAATCACAAAAACCATTACCACTTAACAAAGAAGTACGTTTTGGCAAATTAGCAAATGGACTCACCTATTATATTCAACACAACACCAAACCAGAAAACCGGGTTGAATTCAGATTAGCAGTTAATGCCGGATCAAATCAGGAAGAAGTAACACAAAAAGGGTTAGCGCATTTTGTTGAACATATGGCATTTAATGGCAGCACGCATTTTTCAAAAAACGAGCTGGTGAATTACCTGGAAGGCATCGGAACAAAATTTGGTGCGCATCTCAATGCCTATACCAGTTTTGATGAAACAGTGTATATGCTGCAACTGCCAACAGACAAAAAAGAAATCTTAGATAAAGGATTGAATGTTCTGGAAGACTGGGCCGGCGGACTGAGTTTTGATACTACGGAAATTAATAAAGAACGCGGTGTTGTTTTTTCCGAATGGCGCAGTGGCTTGGGTGCAGGAAAACGAATGATGGAAAAATATTTACCTGTACTGTACTATAAATCTCGGTATGCAGAACGCTTACCTATTGGCGATACAGCCATCTTGTTACATGCGCCGTATGAACGATTCACATCATTTTATAAAACGTGGTACCGTCCGAACTTAATGGCAGTCGTAATAGTAGGTGATATAAATGTGGATGAAATGGAAAGCGAAATTAAGAAGCGATTCAGCAGTTTGAAAAATCCGGAAAATGAAATACCTAAACAAATTTATAAATTACCAGAACATAAAGAACTACTGGTATCTATTTGCACAGATCCTGAAGCAACTTATTCAAGAGCAAATATTGTGTACAAACATCCTGCTGAAGAAGAGAATTCAGTGGAAGGATTTAAAAAGTACTTAATGAACAGCTTGCTGAATAACATGCTCAACAATCGACTGCAGGAACTCATGCAACAACCTGAACCTCCTTTCTTTGCTGCTTATTCAGGGTATGAAAGAGAAACAAGAGCAAATGATGCATTTAATTTAACTGCTGTTGCAAAAAGCGGACAAACCGTGGATGCTTTATACGTATTGCTTACAGAGAATGAACGAGTACTAAGATATGGTTTTACGCAAACAGAATTAGACAGACAGAAATTAGAATTGCTAACCAGTTATGAAAATGCCGTTAATGAAAGAGACAAAACGGAATCTTCCAGTTTAGTGAGTGAATATGTTTCTCATTTTTTATCGAATGTGCCGGCTCCGGGAATTGAGTTTGAAGCAGCATTTGCTAAAAAAATACTGCCGCTCATTTCATTAAAAGAAATAAATGCCTTACCTGAAAAATATATTACCGATAAAAACTGTGTAATTATACTTACTGCACCGGAAAGCGAGAAGAAATTTCTGCCCTGGGAAAATGACATTAAAGATCTTGCTGTTAAAATAAAAACGGCAGACATTAAACCCTATGAAGATAAAACGGTGAACGAACCTCTGATGACTGAAAAACCAAAATCATCAAGTGTTGTAAAAGAAACAAAAAATGAAAAATTAGACATAACCACTTTAGAACTAAAAAACGGTGTACGCATATTGCTAAAACCCACTACGTTTAAAAATGATGAAATCCTGATGACAGCTTACAGTCCGGGCGGCACTTCTTTATATCCTGACAGTGCTTACATGAGTGCCGATTATTCGAATGCTGTTATCATAGAATCCGGAATTTCTAAATTTGATAAGCTGACTTTGCAGAAATTACTGACCGGAAAAACGGCTGGCGTTTATCCTTATGTTGCTGAATTAAATGAAGGATTTAACGGCAGCAGCAATCAAAAGGATTTAGAAACGATGTTGCAGCTCACCTATTTGTATTTCACTCAACCCAGAAAGTCGGTTGATGATTTCAAAACATTTATGTCTAAAGAAAAAAGTCAGAACGAACACTTATTGGATAATCCGGGTGCTTACTTTGCACATAAATTTCAACAAATTATTTTCAATAAAAATATACGCAGAGGACTTACCACTATTGACAAACTAAACATGGTAAATTTTGAAGATGCTTTTAAAATTTATCAGGAACGATTTAAGGACGCGAGTGATTTTACATTTATTTTTGTCGGAAATTTTGAAGTCGATAAAATAAAACCCTTGTTGGAAACCTATCTTGGCGGTTTGCCATCAAACGGACAAAAAGAAAGCTGGAAAGATCCTTCTATTGAGAAAAGAGAAGGATTAGTGGTGTCGCGCATTCAGATGGGAAAAACACAAAAAGATTTAGTAGGCATCCATTTTCACGGACAAACGAACTGGACAGAAGAAGAAAATTATACTTTTAATTCTATGATCAAAATTCTGAATATACAGTTGAGAGAAGCGCTGCGTGAAGACAAAGGCGGTGTGTATGGCGTTGGTGTAAATGGTGGATTTTCGCAACGACCAAAAAATGCGTATGGCATTAATATTCAGTTTAACACCGAACCAAAACGCGTGGACGAACTGATAAAAACGGTGTATGAAAATATCGATTCGTTAAAGAATAACCTTGTTTCTGAAGAAAAGATAATAAAAGTAAAGGAAACACAACGCCGTGAACGAGAAATGGATTTAAAGGAAAATGACTTCTGGTTAAATGTCCTTCAATACTACGATGAATATGGAAAAGACATACAATTATTATTTGACTACGACAAACAAATTGACGGTTTAACTGCTCAAAAAATTAAAGACGCTTTTAAAAAATATTTCGATATTAGCAATCATGTTGAAGTTGTCTTAGAGCCTGAAAAATAAGATTTAGTAATTTATTTTCACGAAAATTTATTAAATTGCAATATGAAGGACAAAGATTATCCATCAGCAGAACAGCCTGCAAATATCGTAAAAGAGGATATGGATGCTTTGTTTGAAAAGCAAAATATAGAAAGATTAAGAGAAGCAATCTTACTTTCTGACACGGAAAAATTCCATTTATTTACAAGACTTATGCGCATTAATAAAATGCTACAGAATGCAAAAGTAACGCATAAAAAAATTGAAGAATAAATTGTATGGATATTTTCGATGAAGAATTATTAGAGTTTTGGAAAGCATTAAATGCAAATCAAGTTAAATATCTAATGGTAGGTGGTTTTGCAGTAAACATGCATGGTTTTTCGAGAGCAACACAAGATGTTGATATTTGGATAAAAGATGAAACACAAAACAGAAAAAATTTTGGAAAGGCTCTAGAAACTTTTGGATATAGTGAAATAAACTTCGAAGAATTAAAGTTTATTCCTGGCTGGGCAAATTTTTATATTGGAAAAGGTGTTGCTTTAGATATTCTAATTGACATGAAAGGTCTTGAAGATTTCACATTTGATGAATGTTTAGAGCTAGCCACCGTCGCAGAAATAGAGACTGTAAAAGTTCCCTTCTTGCATATCAATCATTTAATAGTAAATAAAAAAGCAGTTAACCGTTCAAAAGATCAGATTGATGTAATAGAATTAGAAAAAATTAAATTATTACGTAAAGAAATGGGCCTTGATTAAATTATGCCTACTATTTCAAACAATTTACTACAACTGAAAAATGAAAAGTCTAATCAGTTATTTTTTTCTATTGTGTATCAAATATTTTTCGAGACTATTTTACCGTTTTGAAATAGGCTGGCCGGCAACAAAAATAAAATGGAGAAAAGTCAGACTGATTATTTTTTTGCATCACACATCCTTATACGAGTTTTTGTATCTCGGTTTTTTGCCGAATCATTTTCTGCGTACACTATCCAAACGCATGGTAGCACCAGCAGCAGACAAAACACTTAACCGACCGCTGGTGGGATTTTTCTTTAAATTATTCAGTCCCGGAATGATTCCTATTACACGCAAAAGAGATGATAGTTGGGGAAATTTTCTGGAATCCATTTATGATGACTCCATCATCCTGATTGCACCGGAAGGCAGAATGAAACGCAAAACCGGTTTTGATCTGGATGGAAATAAAATGACAGTAAAACCCGGTGTCGTAGATATTCTTGCAGGTTTACACGCAGGTCAAATGGTGATTGCCTACAGTGGCGGTTTGCACCATGTACAAGTTCCTGATGAAGGCTTGCCCAAACTATTCAAAACCTTAAAAATGAATCTGGAAGCATTTGATATTGTAGAATACAAAGAAAAATTTTCTGCTGTTTCCGGATTAGAAATCTGGAAAAAATCTGTGCTGGAAGATTTACAAATGCGTCTTGAAACCAAAGTGCCTGTTTAAAAAAGAATCTTTATCTTTAAAAAAAGAAATTCTATGTGGATATTAATTAGTCCATTCTTTATAAAATATTTTACACCAAAAAAAGTTTCCGGTGTCAGTATATTTCCATTTATAATTCTCGAAAAGGAATCCATAAAAAATGATAAAACCTTTGTGAATCACGAAATGATACATATATATCAGCAGGTTGAACTGTTGTTTATCTTTTTTGTATTGTTCTATTATATTGAATATTTTATTTTATTGCTAAAGTATAAAGACGCTCATAAAGCATATCTGAATATTTCATTTGAACGAGAAGCTTACCAAAACGAGTCCAATTATAATTACTTAAAAACAAGGAGATGGTTTTCTTTTATAAAATATTGGTAAAACGGCTCGAAATTTGATGAATATGGAATACCTTTGCAAAACAATTTTAAATAAACTTTATGCAGGAAATAAATGTATTTGTAGTAGATGATCATCAGATTTTTTTAGATGGAATTGTTTCTTTATTGGATGATGAACCAAATATAAAAATTGCCGGAACCGCACATAACGGAAAACAGGCTATTGAGCGAATTAAAAATTTAAAAGTTGACGTAGTGCTGATGGATATCAATATGCCGGAAATGGATGGTATTGAAGCGACTAAGTTATTGAAGAAAACTCATCCAGATTTGAAAATTTTAATGCTGACGATGCACAGTGAACCGCGTTTTATAAAAGAATGTCTGGAGATTGGCGCTAAGGGTTATGTGATGAAAAATATTTCGAAAGATGACTTACTGAAAGCTATTGATACCGTTTATCAGGATAAATCTTATTTAGATCAGGATTCTCAGGAAAAATTAATTTCTTCTATTTCCAATGCTGATGACGATGATGACAGAAACTACGATGAATTAGCGGCACAGATCACTCAGCGTGAATTAGAAATTTTGCAACTGATTGCTTTAGGTTTAACATCACAGGATATTGCCAACAAATTATTTATCAGTAAGAACACGGTGGAAACGCACCGAAAAAATATGCTTGCCAAGTTGAATGTAAACAACACTGCTGCATTATTGAAAATTGCTTACAAGAAAGGATTGGTATAATAATCACTGTTGTGTCGTCCTGAAAAATTGATACAGGATTTATAAAATTAAAATTACAAATTTAA
>ENA-UOWO01005200-UOWO01005200.1-activated-sludge-metagenome-genome-assembly--contig:-NODE-5200-length-13909-cov-6.867980_pt1 | contig 13909 bp, 8 predicted proteins | sample MGYA00238148_ERZ761564 | MGnify/ENA primary metagenome ERZ761564 (study PRJEB28885, sample SAMN05720194) | activated sludge metagenome | isolation source: Anaerobic digester | place: USA...
CCGCGGTCCCTGGACCGGTTGCATCTGGTGGTGCAGAACGGCCGCACCTTCCAGCAGGAGCACCCGGACGTGCCGGTGCTGGCGGACCAGGGCCGCTACCTCGTCGTCGACCTCGACCCGGCGACCGCGCGCGAGCTGGACGGCCCCGATCAGGTCTGCTTCAGCGTGCTGCCCCTGCCGCTGAACACGACCGTCTTCGCCCGGGCGGTCGCGGAGCCGGTGGCCGAGCAGCCGTGGATCCGGGAGCTGGTTGACCGGGTGGCCGCGGGGCGATTCCGGATGGATCTGGACAAGCTGGTCGCCTTCGGCAGCCGGTATTCCACGAGCAGCGCCTACCGGGCCGCGGCCACCGCGACCCGTGACGAGCTGGCCGCACAGGGCTACGCGGCCGTCCTAGTCCCGATCACGGTGCAGGGCCGGCAGTCGTGGAACGTCGTCGCCGACCACCCGGGCAGCGGGCCGCAGCCCCGCCCGGTGGTGCTGGTGACGGCCCACCTGGACTCGATCAACCAGGCCGGCGGTCCGCAGGCCATGGCGCCCGGCGCCGACGACAACGCGTCCGGATGTGCCGGCCTGCTCACCTTCGCCCGGGTGTTCGGCACCCACCCGAGTTCGGCCGATCTGCGGTTGATCCTGTTCGGCGGGGAGGAGCAAGGCCTGTTCGGCAGCCGCCAGTACGTGGCCGGGCTCGATCCGGCCGAGCGCGCCCGGATTGCGGCCGTGGTCAACATGGACATGATCGGCACCCTGACCACGCAGCGGCCGACCGTGCTGATCGAGGGCGCCGCGGTGTCCCGGCCGGTGATGGACGGCTTGAGCGCGGCCGCCGCGACCTACACCAGCCTCATCGTGCAGACCAGCCTGCACCCGTACAACAGCGACCACGTGCCGTTCCTGGACGCCGCGATCCCGGCCGTGCTGACGATCGAGGGGGCGGACGGCGCCAACGACCGGGTGCACACCGACCAAGACCTGGCCCGGTTCGTCGACGACGAGCTGGCCGTGCAGATCCTGCGGATGAACGTGGCCTTCGTCGCCGAGCAGCTGGGCCGGGCCGGTGACCCCGGCTAACCCCGGCTGAATTCGGTCAGCGATCCCGGTTCAAATAGCGCATGACGGCCAGCACCCGCCGGTGCTCGTCCGGGTCCGGCGGCAGGTCCAGCGTCTGGAAGATCAACGCGATGCTGCGGGCCACCGCCTTCTCGGTCACCACCAGCTCGCGGGCGATCCGCGCGTTGCTGTAGCCCTGGGCCATCAGGCCCAGCACCTCCAGGCGGCGCGGGGTCAACGCGGCGATGCCGTCGTCGCGACGGTCGCGCACCTCGCGGTGCACCATCGCCGAGATGACCTCGGGGTCGATCGCGCTGCCGCCGGCGGCCACCCGCTGCACCGAATCGATGAAGTCGTCCAGCTTCATCACCCGCCGTTTGAGCAGGTATCCGACGCCGGCCGCGCCGTCGCCGAGCAACTCGACGGCGCCGGCGGTGTCCACATGCTGGGACAGCACGATCACCGCGGTGCCCGGGTGGGCCCGGCGGATCTGCCGGGCCGCGACCAGCCCTTCGTCGGTGAAGTCCGGCGGCATCCGGATGTCGGTGACGACCAGGTCGGGGCGGTGCGCGGCGACCTTTCCGATCAGCTCGTCTCTGCTGCCGGCCAGCGCGACGACGTCATAGCCCTCGTCGGCCAGGATGCGGGCAATACCCTCGCGCAGCAGCACCTCGTCCTCGGCGATGATCACGCGCATGCGAACTCCGCCCGCAGGATCGACCCCCGGGCGGGTCCCGGTGCCAGCGTCACCGTACCGCCGAGGGCGGCCACCCGGTCCTGCAGGCTGCGCAGGCCGAACCCGGGCGTCGGGTCCTCGCCGGGGCCGCGCCCGTCGTCGCTCACGGTGATCGCCAGCCGATCGCCGCGCACGACCACGTCGACCGAGATAGCTTGCGCCCCGGCATGTTTGACGGCATTGGTCAGTCCTTCGGCGACCACGAAGTACCCGGTGGACTCGACCTCGGCGGGCAGCCGGCCGATGGTGGGGTCGACGTGCACGGCCACCGGGATCGGCACCCGCTCGGTCAGCGCGGCGACGCCGGCCGGCAGGCCACGCTCGGCCAGCGTGGCCGGCATGATGCCGTGCACCAGGGCCCGCAGGTCGTCGAGCAGGTCGCGCAGCTGCTCGCTGATCGTCTCGGCCAGCGGGGCGACGAAGCCGGCGTCCCCGGCGCGGCGACCGATCCGTTGGGCCTCGATGCCCAGCAGCACGATCCGTTGCTGGGGACCGTCGTGCAGATCGCGGGCGATCCGCCGTCGCTCGGCGTCGGCGGCCACCACGATGCGCCGGCGGGACTCGCGCACCTGCTCGACCGCGGCATCCAGCTCCCGGACCGCGGCCCGCAGGTCGACCACCAGCCGCCGGTTGTCGATGGCCAGGGCCAGCGGTCCGGAGGTGGTGGCCATCAGGCCGGTGTCGGCGATCAGCGACTGGTCGTAGGAAAGCCCGCCCACCGGTGCGCCGGCCGGCCCGATCGGCCACCAGCCGCGATCCGGCCCGTCGCCCGGATCCCGCACGGCGCCGCCGCTGTCGACCAGGTCCGGACCAGCGGTCCACAGCACCCGGGCGCTGCGATCGCCCAGCGCCCGCACCACCAACTCGTCCAGCCGGGCCGGATCGGCCGAGGCCTGCGCGATGCCGTGGGCCAGCTCCTCCAGCTCGCCGGCCCGGCCGAAGGCGCCGGCCAGCAGCCCGACGACGAACGCGGCCGGCAGGATCGCCACGGCGGCCACCTGGACCAGGGTGGCCAGGTCGGCGACCGCCGGTGCGGGATCGGCGTGCAGCACGAACAGCGTGCCGACCACGATCGCCAGCATCACGCAGCCGGCGCCGATGAACGGGGCCAGCTGCCGGCGCAGCACCGGTGGTGACCCGGCCAGACGGCGGCTGACCAGCACGAACGCCGAGATCAGCACGATCAGCCCGAGACCGGCCTGCACCGTCCAGAGCAGGCTCGAGGCGGCCGGTGGGATCACCCGCTGCGGGTACTGCAGGACCAGGGCGATCACGTAGCCGGCGCCGGCCGTGACCCGTGCCGCCCGGCCGACCAGCCGCCCGGACGGGTAGGCCAGCAGCAGGTGGATCAGCAGCGCCAGCGGGAGCGACTCGGCCAGCTCGCCCAGGACGCGCAGCGCGGGCACTGCGTCGTCGTTCATCCCGCCGACCAGCAGGGCCGCCGCGGTGGCCACCATCAACCGCCCGGTGCGGTTGTGCGGACGCCGTCGCCAGGCGATCAGGCCGGTGACCGTGAAGGCGGTGACCGCCACCGCGTCCAGCACGGACGCGGCGGTGACGGTCGAGAGGGACGGGACGGCCAGTTCGACGAACACCAGGGCCCCCATCAGGGTGCCGATGGCCAGCAGCGCGTCGCGCAGCGAGGTCCCCGGATGCGGCCGGGTGGCGTCCGGGGCCGACGGATCAACGGACATCGCTTCAGGATCGCAGCCCGACTGTGGTGCAGGCACCACACCGGTTGTGGCGTGCGGACCATCGAAGGCCGGGCGCTCCAATCCTATTGTTTTCTTATCACCAGCGAGGAAATGGAAGCCGGAAAAACAATCCGCATCCGCTCCTTGACATCAACCAATTCCCGGGGCGGGACCGCTCGCCCCGAAACGAAAGGACAGAGGTCATGAAGACCATCGACGAACGCGGTTCCGGCACCCGGATGGCGCTGCGGGTGCTCACGCCGGTGCTGATCGCCGGCGCGTTCGCCGGCCTGGCCGGGGCGACCGAGGTGGCCGCCGCGACGGCCCCGCCGGCGGCGGTCAAGGCCGCATCCGCGCACCTCACGCAGGGTTTTGATCTGCGCAACCTGTCCAGTCACACCATCACGCTGACCGGGATCGACGGGGCCGGCAAGGCCGACGGCGCGCCGCGCATCGGCAGCGTGCTGCGGCCGGGCGACGCGATCCACTACGAGAAGGTGTTCTGGTTCGGCAACACCCCCAAGACCATTCTCACCTTCAACGAATCCGGCTCCGACGGCTCCGTCAGGGTGTTCCAGATCGAATTGTGGGTCGACTCCTTCCTGAACAGCCCGAGCATCATGATGCCGGGCAGTGACGGGCGCATCGGCGACATCGAGGTCCAGGGCCTGGGGTACACCGCCAGGAGCGTGTCCTTCGTGGACAAGTTCGGCAGCGCCCCGATCGAGGTGCCGGCGGCCGACAAGCAGCGGCAGGCCGATCTGCTGAACCGGCTCTGCGCCGAGGGGTTGGCGTCCTGCACGTTCCGGACGACCTCGACCGAACCCGGTGCGGTGCTGGTCGACCGCAAGCACTCGGAGGTGAACCTGCTGGATGCGGCCTATCCGTTGACCATCACCGACGGGTTCACCTTTACCGCGGCGACCAACGTGGAGGCCTCGGTGAGCGGCAAGGTCACCCTCTTCGGGTTGGTCGACACCACCCTGTCGGCCAAGTACGGCAAGTCCTGGAGCGAGGCCAAGACCGGCACGGTCAGCCGGACCATCCCGGTCAAGCCGGGCTACCGCGGCTACATCGAGCTGCAGCAGCCGACCATCCGCCAGCACGGCGACTTCACCGTCACCATGGGCAACACCACCTGGATCCTGACCGGCGTCTACTTCGACATCCCGGACATGGCCCAGCACCGAGACGTGGTGGTCGGCCAGGAGAAGTACACCGGCTGAACCCCGGCCCGGGCACCTCCCGATCACCCGTCGGGGGTGCCCGGTCTACGTTTCGTCACGATCGGAAACAAAAGGCGTTCCTGAGTATCGGGCTCGTCAGGTCTCGGGTTTACTGTGATCCGCGTTCGTGATTGGAACCATTTCTGCGGACCTAGGCGAGGCTGACCATGAGCACTGACGGTTCGGAACAGGTGAGTGCCCAGGGGCACCACCACCCGCAACAGGAGAAGGGTCTGGCCAGCGGATCGGTCGGCCTGCTCGGCGGCACCATCCTCGGCATCTCCAGCGTCGCCCCCGCCTACACCCTGACGGCGACCATTGGCCTGGTGGCGGCGGTCGCCGGGGTCAAGATCCCGATCATCTTCATCGCCGGGTTCATTCCGATGTTCTTCGCCGCGTACGCCTATCGCGAATTCAACCGGGTCGACCCGGACTGCGGGACCTCGTTCACCTGGACCACGCGGGCCTTCGGGCCGTACGTCGGCTGGCTCGGCGGCTGGGTGGCCATCCTGGCCACGATCATCGTGCTGGCCAACCTGGCCGCGATCGGCGTCCAATTCTTCTATCAACTGCTGGGCAGCATCTTCAACAATCCCGAGCTCGGCGATCTGTGGACGAACAAGCTGGTCAATGTCGGCACCTGCCTGGTCTTCCTGGCCATGGCCACGGCGGTGGCCTACCGGGGCATCACCACCACCGAGAAGGTGCAGTTCGTGCTGGTCTTCTTCCAGCTCGCGGTGCTGCTGTTGTTCGCCGTCATGGCGTTCACCCAGGCCGGTGGCCCCGACGATCCCGACGGCCTGTCCTTCTCCTGGGATTGGTTCAACCCGTTCACCGGGCTGACCCTGTCGGCTTTCGTGGCCGGCCTGGGCGCGTCCATCTTCTCCTTCTGGGGATGGGACACCGCGCTCACCGTGAACGAGGAATCCAAGGATTCGGACAAGACCCCCGGCCGGGCCGCCCTGTTGTGCGTGGTCTCCATCCTGCTGACCTACCTGCTGGTCTCGATCTCGGCCCTGATGTACGCCGGTGACGGCACCGAGGGGTTGGGCCTGGGCAACGAGGAGATCTCCGACAACGTCTTCGGTGCGCTGGCCGAGCCGGTGATGGGCTCGCCGTGGAGCAACCTGCTGTTCCTGGCCGTGCTGGCCTCCTCCGCGGCCAGCCTGATGACCACGTTCCTGCCGACCACCCGCACCATGCTGGGGATGGCCACCTACCGCGCGTTGCCGGCCCGGTTCGCCAGCATCCACCCGAGGTTCAAGACCCCCGGGTTCAACACGATCGTCGCCGGCTGCATCGCCGGGGCCTTCTACACGGCCCTGTACCTGGTCTCCGAGGCGGTCCTCACCGACACCATCCTCTCGCTGGGCCTGATGATCTGCTTCTACTACGGCCTGACCGCTATCGGCTGCGTCTGGTTCTTCCGGGCCGAGCTGTTCACCAGCTTCAACAACGTGATCTTCAAGTTCCTGCTGCCGCTGGTGGGTGGCCTGGGCCTGTGGTTCGTCTTCTTCGTGACCCTCAAGGACAGTGCCGACCCGGACTACGACGGCACCGGAGTCAGCATCTTCGGGCTCGGCGTGGTGTTCGTGCTGGGCCTGGGCATGATCCTGCTGGGTGTGGTGGTCATGCTGATCATGCGGGCGCGGCAGCCCGCGTTCTTCCAGGGCAAGACGCTCAACCGGAACACGCAGACGCTGATCATCCCGGAGTAGCCTGCCGGAGCCACCTTGACACCGTTGTCAGAAGGGACTCCGCCCATGGGTACAGCGAGCTTCGAGCAGGTTGAACCGCAGGACGTCGGCGTCAGCGCGCCGTACCTGGCCAACATCGATCGGCTGCAGCAGCGGTACCTGGCCGAGGATGCCTACCAGGGGTCGGTCGTGCTGGTCGCCCGGCACGGAAAGGTCTGCTACTTCAAGGCGTTCGGCAAGGCCGACGAGGTCGACGGCGAGGTCGTGCCGATGGCCACGGACAGCATCTTCCGGCTCGCCTCGATGTCCAAGGTGGTGGCCGCGGTCGCCGTCATGCAGCTGTTCGAGCAGGGCCGGATCGCGCTGCACGAGCCGATCTCGACCTACCTGCCGGCGTTCGCCAACCCCAAGGTGGCCGTGGTCAAGGACTGGCAGGTCACCCAACTGGCCTCGGCCGACCGGGAGATCACCATCCACGATCTGCTGTCGATGACCGCCGGAATGACGAACACCTGGTGGTACCGGATGTTCGAGCCGCCGGTATATGGCGTGGTGCCGCAGCTGTACAAGGACGCCGGCCTGATGGACGACCTGAACGCGCCGCCCATCACGCTGGAGTCGAACATCGAGATCCTGGCCCAGCAGCCGCTGATCGCCCAGCCCGGGACCATGTTCGACTACTCCAACAACAGCGTGGACACCTTGTGCCGGATGGTCGAGGTGGTCTCCGGGCAGGACTTCGACAGCTACTTGCGCGAGCACATCTTCACCCCGCTGGGCATGCACGAGACCTGGTTCTTCCCGCCGGCCTCCGAGCATCACCGGATCGCCGCGGTCTACTGGGGTGGTCGGGACGAGAAGCAGACCGAAGGCTCGCCGCTGGGGCACGGGCTGCTCGGCCCGCAGTACACCTTCAGCGAGCATCAGAGCTACTTCAGCGGGGCCGGCGGGCTCCACGGCACCACCGCCGACTACTTCCGCTTCGCCCAGATGTTGCTGGGCCGCGGCGAGCTGGACGGGGTCCGGGTGCTCAGCCCGTCGTCGGTGGCCCTGATGACGACCAATCAGATCGGCGACCTGCGGAACTGGCAGCTGACCCAGAACAAGTGGGGTTACATGCTCGACATCCAGGAGGGCGTCAACGCCCCGGCCGGGTCGTTGCACTACCTGGGCGGGCCGGGCGCCTACAGCTGGCAGGGCTTCTTCTCCACCAAGTTCGTCAACAATCCCGCGCAGGACACGGTGATCCTGACCATGAGCACGCCCGGGTTCGACGGGGCGCTGCCGCACAACCTGCGCATCGTGGCCGCGGCCGCGGCGGCGGTGCTGGACTGACGACCGTCGCGGGCCGCCTGGCTCGTCCGGTTCAGGCGGCCCGCGGTGCGTACATGATGACGGCGACGCCGATCAGGCAGACGGCCGCGCCGATCAGGTCCCAGCGGTCGGGTCGGAACTTGTCCACGACCATGCCCCAGGCCAGTGACCCGGCGACGAAGACCCCGCCGTAGGCGGCCAGGATGCGGCCGAAGTTCGCATCCGGCTGCAGGGTGGCGACGAAGCCGTACAGACCCAGTGCGATCACCCCGGCCCCCACCCAGAGCAACCCGCGATGCTCCCGGACCCCCTGCCAGATGAGCCAGGCACCGCCGATCTCGGCGACGGCGGCAAGCACGAACAGGGCGATCGATCGGGCGACGGTCACGGCTGCCGACGCTAGCCGTGGGCGGGTCCCGAGGCTGGCCCGGGTCGGCTCGGCGGCCGCCGTCGGGGGCACTGTCGGAGCTGACCCGCACAATGGGCGGCGTGACCACCGCCAGACCGGAGCCGGCCGGACCCGGGACGTCGGACGCCCTGAGCCGGTTCCATCCGCTGGTGCGGGACTGGTTCACCGGCGCGTTCGCCGACCCGACGCCGGCGCAGACCGGAGCGTGGGATGCCATCGGCCGGGGCGAGCACACCCTGGTGGTCGCGCCGACCGGCTCGGGCAAGACCCTGGCCGCGTTCCTGTCCTCGATCGACGAGCTGGCCTCGGCGCGGCTGTCCGGGGCCGAGCTGCCGGCCTGCACCGTGCTCTACCTGTCCCCGCTCAAGGCGCTGGCCGTGGACGTCGAACGCAACCTGCGGGCGCCGCTGGCCGGCCTGCGCGGTCTGGCCACCGCCCGGGGGGTGGCGCTGCCCGAGGTATCGGTGGCGGTCCGGTCCGGGGACACCTCCTCGCAGGACCGGCGGGCCTTTGCCCGCGACGGCGCCGACATCCTGATCACCACCCCGGAGTCGCTGTTCCTGCTGCTGACCAGTCGGGCCCGGGAGATGCTGGCCGGGGTCCGGACGGTGATCATCGACGAGATCCACGCCGTGGCCGGCACCAAACGCGGTGCCCATCTGGCCGTCTCGCTGGACCGGTTGGACGCGCTGCTGGATCGGCCGGCCCAGCGGGTCGGGCTGTCGGCCACCGTGCGCCCGGTGCAGGAGGTGGCCCGGTTCCTGGCCGGTGGCCGGCCGGTTCAGGTGGTGCAGCCGCCCTCGACCAAGCAGATCGACGTGGACGTGGTGGTGCCCGTCCCGGACATGAGCGCGATGGGTCAGGTCACCGACGACCTGACCGGCAAGGCGGCCGGGGAGGTCAACCGCAGCTCGATCTGGCCGCACGTGGAGGAACGGGTGGTCGACCTGATCGAGTCGCATCGTTCGACCATCGTGTTCGCCAACTCGCGGCGGCTGGCCGAACGGCTGACCGCCCGGCTCAACGAGATCCACGCCGAAAGACAAGGTGAGCGTCAGCTGCGCGAGGAAGCCGAGCGGCTGGGCTCGCCGGCCCAGGCGATCGCCCAGTCGGGGGCCTCATGGGGGGCGCCGTCGGTGCTGGCCAAGGCCCATCACGGCTCGGTGTCGCGGGAACAGCGGGCCCTGGTCGAGGACGAGCTCAAGACCGGTCGGCTGCCCGCGGTGGTGGCCACCTCGTCGTTGGAGCTGGGCATCGACATGGGCGCGGTCGATCTGGTGGTGCAGGTGGAATCGCCACCATCGGTGGCCAGCGGCCTGCAGCGCATCGGCCGGGCCGGGCACCAGGTGGGGGCGCCCAGTCACGGCGTCATGTTCCCCAAGTTCCGCGGCGATCTGATCTCGGCCGCCGTCGTCGCCGGCCGGATGCAGTCCGGGGCGATCGAGTCGCTGGCCACCATCGCCAACCCGCTGGACATCGCCGCCCAGCAGATCGTCGCGATCTGCGCGATGGACCCCATCGCCGTGGACGACCTGCACGACCTGCTCCGCCGGTCCGCGCCGTTCGCCGCGCTCGGCCGGGGCGCCCTGGAGGCGGTGCTGGACATGCTCTCCGGCCGGTACCCGAGCGAGCAGTTCGCCGAGTTGCGCCCGCGGATCACCTGGGACCGGACCACCGGCTTGCTCACCGGACGGCAGGGCGCGCAGAAGCTGGCCGTCACCTCGGGCGGCACCATCCCGGACCGGGGCCTGTTCGGGGTGTTCCTGGCCACCGATGCAGGTTCGGGCGGGGCCGGACGCCGGGTGGGCGAGCTGGACGAGGAGATGGTCTACGAGTCGCGGGTGGGCGACGTGTTCGCGCTCGGGTCCAGTTCGTGGCGCATCGTGGACATCACCCGCGACCAGGTCCTGGTGCTGCCCGCCCCCGGGTTGCCCGGCCGGCTGCCGTTCTGGAAGGGCGACAGCCTGGGCCGGCCGGCCGAACTCGGGCGTGCGCACGGCGAGTTCGTCCGCTCGCTGGTCTCCGCGGCCGCCCCGGCCGCCCAGGATCAGCTGATCGAGATCGGCCTGGACGAGTTCGCGCGGTCCAACCTGCTGGACTACTTGGCCGAGCAGAAGCAGGCCACCGGGCTGGTGCCGGACGAGAAGACGCTGGTCGTCGAACGTTTCCGGGACGAGCTGGGGGACTGGCGGATCGTGCTGCACTCGCCGTACGGCGCGGCCGTGCACGCCCCGTGGGCGCTGGTCGTCGGCGCCCGGATGCGCGAACGCTACGGCGTGGACGTGGCCGCGATGCACGCCGACGACGGCATCGTGCTGCGGTTGCCCGACGTGGAGTACGAGGACGGACCACCGGACTTCACCGAATTCCTGGCCCTGGACCCGCAGACCGTCGAGGCCGACATCACCGCCGAGATCGGCGCCGCCGCGGTGTTCGCGGCCCGGTTCCGGGAGTGCGCGGCCCGCGCCCTGCTGCTGCCGCGCCGGCAGATCGGAAAGCGGCAGCCCCTGTGGCAGCAGCGGCAACGGGCCAGCCAGCTGCTCGAGGTGGCCTCGGCCTACCCGTCGTTCCCGATCGTCGCCGAGGCCGTGCGCGAGTGCCTGTCCGACGTCTTCGACGTGCCCGCGCTGATCGGCCTGCTGCGGGACCTGCAGGCCCGGTCGGTGCGGATCGTCGAGGTCACCACCAGCACACCGTCGCCGTTCGCGTCCTCGCTGATGTTCGGCTACGTCGCCCAGTTCCTCTACGAGGGCGATTCGCCGCTGGCCGAACGGCGGGCCGCCGCGCTGACCGTCGACCCGACGCTGCTGGCCGAACTGCTCGGCCATGGCGACGGGCTGGCCCTGCGGGACCTGCTGGACCCGAACGCGCTGGCCTCGGTCGAGGCCGAGCTGCAGCGCCTGGCCGACGAGCGCCGAGCCCGCAACCCCGACGAGATCGCCGATCTGCTCCGCATTCTCGGTCCGCTGAGCACGGCCGAGATCGATCTGCGGTCGGAACTGCCGGACCTGGCCGGGGTGCTGGACGCGCTGCTGGCCGCCCGGCGGATCATGCCGGTGCGCATCGCCGGGCAGCCGCAGTGGGCCGACCCGACCGACGCGGCGATGCTGCGCGACGCGCTGGGCACGCCGCTGCCCGCCGGGGTGGCCGAGTCGCTGCTGGAACCGGTCGAGGACCCGCTGGGCCGGCTGCTGCGCCGGTACGCCCGCACCCATGGTCCGTTCCTGGCGTCGGAGGCGGCCACCCGGTTCGGCCTCGGGGTGGCGGTGGTCACTGACGCGTTGCGCCGGCTGACCGCGTCCGGGCGGGTGGCCGAGGGCGAGTTCCGGCCGCTGGGTGCGGCGGGCGGCGGCGACGCCGGGCCCGAGTTCGTCGACGCCGAGGTGCTCCGGTTGCTGCGCCGCCGCTCGCTGGCCGCGCTGCGGGCCGAGGTCGAACCGGTGGACAAGCGGGCCTTCGCCCGGTTCCTTCCGGCCTGGAACGGGATCGGGCAGCGCCGGGCCGAGCTGCGCGGGGTGGACGGCCTGCTGCGGGTCGTGGAACAGCTGGCCGGGGCGGTAGTGCCGGCGTCCGCGCTGGAGTCGCTGGTGCTGCCGGCCCGGGTCGCGGACTACCGGCCGTCCCTGCTGGACGAGGTGATGACCACCGGGGAGGTGCTCTGGACCGGGCACGGGTCGCTGGCCGGGGACGACGGCTGGGTCGCCCTGCACCTGGCCGAGTCCGCGCCGCTGACCATCCCGTTGCCGGCCGCCGACGCGGTGGCGCCCGACGGCGAGCTGCACCGCGCCGTGCTGGAGGTGCTGGCCGGCGGGGGCGGCTACTTCTTCCGCCAGCTCGCCGATGCCGTGCGCGCGGTGACCGGTCCCGGTCCGGAGGGCGACGTGGCCGATGCGCTGTGGGAGCTGGTTTTCGCCGGGCTCGTCTCCTCGGACACACTGGCCCCCTTGCGGGCCCGGTTGACCGGCGGCCGGACCACCCATAAGCCGAAGGCGGCCGCCCCCCGCGCGCGGATGCGCGGGCCGTCGGGGCTGGCCATGCTCTCCGGCCAGTTGCGGGCCGGGCAGAACGGGGCCGGTGGGGCGCGGCGCGGGGTGCCGCCGTCGGTGGTCGGCCGCTGGTCGTTGGCACCCGAGGTGGAACGGGACACCACTGTGCGCACCCATGCCGCCGCCGAGGTGCTGCTGGACCGGCACGGCGTGGTCACCCGTGGCGCGGTCGTGGCCGAAGGGGTACCGGGCGGGTTCGCCGCCGTCTACCGGGTGCTGTCCGCGATGGAGGAGACCGGGCGGATCCGGCGAGGCTACTTCGTGGAGGGGCTGGGCGCGGCCCAGTTCGCCACCGCCGGCGCGGTCGACCGGGTCCGTGGGTACGCCCAGGCGCCCGACACCGACCGCGACGTCGGGATCGCGGTCGTGCTGGCCGCCGCCGATCCGGCCAACCCGTACGGTGCGGCCCTGGACTGGCCGGACCCGGTCGCCGCCGACCACGACGCGCACCGGCCGTCACGGCGGGCCGGCGCGCTGACGGTGCTGGTCGACGGGCAGGCGGCGCTGTTCGCCGAACGGGGTGGGCGGACCATGCTCAGCTTCACCGACGACCCGTCCGTGCTGGCGGCGGCCGCCGCGGTGCTGGCCGATCAGGTGCGCTTGGGCCGGATCTCGTCGATGACCGTGACCAAGATCGACGGCGCCGACACCCTGGCCGACCGCGGCCCGGTGATGCAGGCGCTGACCGAGTCCGGCTTCTCGGTCACCCCGCGCGGGCTGCGGCTGCGCAGCGCCCCCCGATGACCGGTCCGCGCCGCCCGCCCGGATTCCTTTCGGCGCGAGCCATGGACGGGTGGCGTCATGCCCGAGGGTGACACGGTGCTGCGTACCGCCCGCCGGCTGCACCAGGCGTTGGCCGGCCGGGAGTTGGTGCGAGCCGAGCTGCGCTGGCCGTCGCTGGGGGAGGCCGACCTGGCCGGTCGCACCGTGACCGAGGTCGCCGCCTACGGCAAGCACATCCTGACCCGGATCGCGGCCGCCGGCCCGGCCGCGGCCGGCCCGCGCCGGCCGACCGTCCCGGCGGTGCCGCTCACCCTGCGCTCGCACCTGCGGATGGAGGGCCGGTGGTACGTGCACGCTCGCGACGCCGAACCGTGGCCGTCGCCCGGCCGGGCCAGTGTGCGAGCGGTGCTCGGCGGCGCGCAGTGGACGGCGGTCGGCACTTGGCTCGGCCTGCTCGACCTGGTCCCGACCGAGGGAGGGGAGCGCGAGCTGATCGGCCATCTGGGCCCGGACATCATGGCCGACGGGTTCGACCCGCAGGTCGCGGCGGACCGGCTGCTGGTGGTCCCGGAGCGCGAGGTCGGCGCCGTGCTGCTGGACCAGACCACGGTCGCCGGGATCGGCACCATGTACATGGCCGAGGCGCTGTTCGTGCAGAAGGTCTCGCCCTGGACTCCGATCGCCGAAGTGGACGTGCCGGCGCTGCTGGCCACCGCCCGGCGGCAGTTGCTGCGCGGGGCGGCCCAGGCCGTGCCCAGCACCACCGGCAACCCCCGCCGCGGGATGCAGACCTTCGTGCACGGGCGGTCCGGTCGGCCCTGCCAGCGATGCGGCGGCACGGTGCGGGTGGCCGAGATCGGTCCGGTCGACAAGCGGCGGCCGGCGTTCTACTGCCCGGCCTGCCAACCCGGGCCCACCCCGACCGACAGCGGGCGACCGCAAAAGCCGCTCGGCGCCAACCCGGCCTACCGGGAGTTCCGGCGGCCCAACGGGTACCGGCGCTGATCGGGACGG
>ENA-UOWO01005202-UOWO01005202.1-activated-sludge-metagenome-genome-assembly--contig:-NODE-5202-length-13903-cov-15.555459_pt1 | contig 13903 bp, 9 predicted proteins | sample MGYA00238148_ERZ761564 | MGnify/ENA primary metagenome ERZ761564 (study PRJEB28885, sample SAMN05720194) | activated sludge metagenome | isolation source: Anaerobic digester | place: USA...
AACGTGACCTCCGGACTGCCGCTCCGCTACACCTTACACGGCGGGACGGAAATCATTGTTAAAAGAGGCAATAAACGTACGGAGCCCTCGTTTATCTCACCGAATTTCCTGTTCGTATCGCAAGGACCTTACAAACAATTGAATGTCGGAGCCTATGCCGGGCTAAATGTTATGTTTGCGGGAGCCTGGTATCGCCATACTTTCAGAAACGCAGACGCGTTAATCCTACTGGCAGGTTTTAGAAAAGATATTTTTAAGATCGGTGTAAGTTATGATTTGACCGTTTCTGGCCTCGCTGGCCGCGCCGGCGGAACCTATGAAATCAGTTTTGGTATCCTTTTTGACAAAAACGAAAACATCCGAAAAAAGAAACAACGGGCGGATATCAACAATTGCCTTCGAATGTTTCAGTAAATTTCGTGCCTTTTTCGTTAAATTTGGAAGAGTCTGCGAAAACAGAATGCTTTATTTGCCTACATTTGCCACTCATTTTTTAAAACTTGTTTTTTTATAAACAATGAAAAAAACACTCATTCACGGGTTTAGCTTGCTGCTATTGGTCCTGCTCGCTGCCAGCTGCGGTAAAAAAACCGAAAAATCTGCAACGACCGGCTGGAAATACAACGACCAAAAGTGGGGCGGCTTTGAAAAAACCGACTATGAAGGCCAGGCTACCGGCCCTAACCTTGTGCTTGTCGAAGGCGGCACTTACACGATGGGTCTTACCGACCAGGATGTTACGTTCGAATGGAACAACATGGCGCGCCGCGTAACGGTATCTTCGTTCTATATGGACGAAACCGAGGTCCGCAACATCGACTACCGCGAATACCTGTACTGGGTAGACCGCGTATTCGGCGAAACGTATCCGGAAGTCTGGAAACGAGCACTCCCCGATACCCTGGTGTGGCGGGAAGAGCTGGCGTACAACGAGCCGCTGGTGGAAACCTATTTCCGCGCACCTGACTACGACGAGTATCCCGTAGTAGGTGTGAGCTGGAACCAGGCAAATGAATTCTCCAAATGGCGTACCGACCGCGTGAACGAGATGATCCTCATCCGCCGCGGTATCATCGATCCGACGCCCGACCAGAAAAACGAGAACAACTTCAACACCGAAGCATACCTCGTAGGTCAATACGAACCAAGCGCCCGCAAAAACATCAAAGACATTCGTACCGGTGGTGAACGCCGCGTTCGTCTGGAGGACGGCATCCTGCTGCCTGCTTACCGTCTCCCGACGGAAGCGGAATGGGAATACGCCGCACTCTCGCTGGTCGGCAACCAGGCTACCAGCAAGGACGAGCTGATCAGCGACCGTCGTATCTACCCATGGGATGGCAATACGACCCGCTACCAGAAACGCAACAAGTACCAGGGTAAAATGCTGGCCAACTTCAAGCGCAGCGGTGGTGACTACGGTGGTATGGCAGGCGCTCTGAACGACCGTGCATTTACGCCCGGCCCGGTTCGCAGCAACTGGCCCAACGACTACGGCCTGTACAACATGGCCGGTAACGTCAACGAATGGACTGCCGACCTGTACCGTCCGATGACCAGCGCCGACCTCGCAGATAACGAGAACCAGGACCTGAACTCTTTCCGTGGTAACATCTTTACCACGAAAAAACTGGACCCGGAAACCGGTGCTCCCGTAACGAAAGACAGCTTGGGTCGTCTTACCTACGAACTCATGGATACCACCACTACGGCGCTGCGCGACAACTATAAACGTCCCGAAGTGTATAACTATCTCGACGGTGACAAAGAATCGCTCGTAGAATACCGTTATGGTGTCAGTACCCTGATCAACGACCAGGCCCGCGTAATCAAAGGCGGCTCCTGGGCCGACCGTGCTTTCTGGCTGTCGCCCGGCACCCGTCGTTACCTGGATGAAAGCAAATCCAGCAGGACCGTCGGTTTCCGTTGCGCCATGACCCGCAAGGGTGGCCCGACCGGCAACGGCGAGCCCGATGGAAACATGTTTAAGACAAAAAGGAAAAAAGAAAAGCGCCGTTACGATTAATCGCAGGCGCCAATCGTTAAAATTTGCAGGAGGCCGACCCGTTCATACGGGTCGGCCTCTTTTTTTTATATGCCCTTCAGAAGGCCCTTAAAACGTTTTTTGAGCCAAAAAAACCTTCAAAAGCCTATTTGACAAATAAAAGTTTGCCCTTTGACGCTAATTAAAAATGAATTTCCGCGCGGCTTTGTTGGAAATTGTAATGCCTACACTATTTTTACCGCCACTAAGATTCACCTTTCTCCATAGGAGGGCATTTTTAGGTACTGAAAAATATTTTTCAAGGCACACACGCCACAAATATTCTTTCCCGCATCTATGGCGGTAACGGAGTTTTTGGAAACGGAAATCCATGTTTCAGTCCTATGTGAAATGCGCTGTCTGGCGAGGAATCAGTCAAACTAAATCATTCATTAACTAAAATTTTTACGCAGCATGACAGCAGCAAAACCCACACAGGCAAAACAACAACAAGGTGGCGGTTTATCGGCTATTTTTCCGTTCATCATTATTCCTGTTTTGTACGTCGTAGCATTCCTGATCTGGAAATACGTTTTCGGTTCTCCGGATAATTTTGTGGATGGCGACAACACGAAAGACCCACTGCCGGGCAACTACGCCGGTACCGTTTACAAAGGCGGGTTTATTGTACCAATTATCATTACGTTGCTCTTTACCGTAATCGTATTTGTTATAGAGCGTTTCATTACGCTGGGCAAAGCACGTGGTGCCGGTAACATCGACGCATTTGTTCGCGCAATCAAGGGTTTCCTCGATCGTGGCGATATCAATGGCGCAATTGCCGCCTGCGATAAACAAAAAGGCGCCGTGGCAAACGTAGTACGTGCAGGCTTGCACAAGTACGACGAAATGACCAAAATGACGGGTATGGAGAAAGACGAAAAAGTGATCGCTATTCAAAAGGAAGTGGAAGAAGCCACAACCCTCGAACTGCCGATGCTCGAAAAGAACCTCAATATTCTGGCTACGATCGCTTCGATCGCTACCCTGATGGGTCTGTTCGGTACGGTACTCGGTATGATCCGGTCGTTTGCTTCGCTGGCCAACGCCGGCGCGCCCGACTCCACTGCCCTGGCAACAGGTATCTCCGAAGCCCTTATCAATACGGCACTCGGTATCGGTACTTCCGCCCTCGCGATCATTGCCTACAACTTCTTCACGAGCCGCATCGACGCAATGACGTACCGGATCGATGAAGCAGGTTACAGCCTGACGCAGACGTTCGCAGCCAAAGAACACTGATTGCTCATCACTCTTAACTGAGAAAAAAATATGCCAAAACATAAACCGAAACGGAGCGCGCCGACCATCGATATGACGGCCATGTGCGACGTGGCATTCCTGCTACTCACCTTCTTCATGCTGACCGCGAAAGCGAAGCCGCAGGAAATGGTAGTAGTAGACACGCCTACGTCCATCTCCCAGACCAAGTTGCCCGACGCCGGTACGCTGACTATCCTGGTGGACAGAGAGGGAAAGGTTTTCCTCGACATGGCCGGGCAACACACGCGGATGGATTTGATCAGTACGATGAATTCTACCTATCAAATGGGACTGACCGAAAAGGAAATGGCGATCTTTTCCAATGTGGGCAGTTTCGGGGTGCCTCGTAACCGCTTGAAACAGTTTCTTGATACGCCGGTTTCCGAGCGCACGAAATTCCCTTCATTGGGTATCCCGATCGACTCTGTCGACGTGAACAAAAGCGAACTGGCCAACTGGATACACAACGCCCGTCTTTCCCAGTTCCGCATGAAACAGGAAGGCAAGGTAAAAGACGAGTACGTGATCGTGGTGAAAGCCGATGCCAGTACGCCTTATCCGGCGGTACAGGGCGTTATCAACACCCTGGTTGACATCAACGTGAACAAATTCAACCTCATTACTTCTATGGAAGGCAAGCCGTTAGCGGAAGGCAGTAAGAAGTAGGGGATCTCATCACTTAAAAACGCAAGAGCGCTATGGCTGAAATAGCACAAGACAGTGGTGGTGGTCATAAGAAAGGTGGGAAGGTAAGATCCAAAAAAATGTCCACACGTATCGACTTAACGCCGATGGTGGACCTGGGCTTTTTGCTCATTACGTTCTTCATGCTAACGACTACGCTCGCTAAACCCAATATTTTGGCGCTGGTGATGCCCGAAAAAGACATCAAAAAAGAAGATGTCGAGCCCGTAAAAGAATCGAAGGTGCTGACGCTGTTGCTCGGTCCCAACGATAAGGTTTACTGGTATGAAGGTATCACGGATGCCAAACTTGACTCCACAGACTATTCCGCCGAAGGTTTACGCCAGGTCATTTTGAATAAAATGGAAAAGGTGAAAGGCCAGTTCGGTCAGGAAGACTATGAGGATTTTAAAACGAAAGAACCCAAAAAAGGCTCTTTCATCAACGTAATCATCAAACCGACCAAAGACTCCCGGTACAAAAACCTGGTGGACGCACTCGACGAGATGGCCATTACGAAAGTACGTTACTATGTAATTCTGGATGTTTCAGAACTGGAATTGGCATTCATCAAGAATCCCGCCGCCGGTTTGAAATTCAATGCGGAAGATCAGGTAGAAGCTGCTACGAATAACTAGCGCACCGTACTGTAACTGATAAATTGTTCAACAACTTAAAAATCTAACTAATGGCAGAAGAAAAAGGCCTTGCTCCTGAAAGGGACATGCTCGATATCATCTTCGCCAACCGGAATAAGGCATATGGCGCCTATCAATTGCGCCGCTCATACTCCCAGTATCTGGGAAGAGCGCTTGGTTTCGGTTTGCTGTTGATTGGGTTATTCTTCGCACTCCCGTTTATCCTGAGTGCCGTTCGCGGCCTGGTGCCGAAAGAAAAACCCATCGATGTCGTAGCAGAACTCGGTCCGCCGCCGGATATCGATCCGAATAACCCGCCGCCGCCGCCGCCGCCGCCGCCGCCCACACCGCCGCCGCCCACGCGCTCGACGGTGAAATTCGTGCCGCCCGTCATTAAAAAAGACGAGGAAGTACAGGATGAAAAGCCGCCGGCAGTAGAGGAACTGATCGAAAAGAAGGAAGATATCGGTACCGAAGACAAGAAGGGTAACGATGAGGCAGCGCCAGCCATCGATGAGAACCCTTCCGAACTTCAGATCATCGAAGAACCGAAAGTCGTAGAGGAAAAAACCTACGAACTGTTCGACATCCAGAAGCCGCCGAGTTTCCCCGGAGGTGAAGGCGAACTGATGAAATTCCTCAGCAAAAACATCGAGTACCCAACACTCGCCAAGGAAAATAACATCCAGGGCGTTGTGGCACTCACCTTCGTCGTCGGTAAAGACGGCTCCGTGAGCGATGTTCAGGTAGTGAAAGACATCGGCGGTGGTTGCGGCAAGGAAGCCGTACGCGTCGTGAAGGCCATGCCCAAATGGGTAGCCGGTGAAGCCAACGGTAACCCCGTAAAGGTCCGTTTTACACTTCCCGTGCGTTTCCGTCTGGACTGATCTACGTCAAAAATTTACTGCTTTATAAAAAAGCGGCATCGAGCAATCGGTGCCGCTTTTTTAGTTTATGGTTTATAGGTTTATGGTTTATGGTTTATGGTTTATGGTTTATGGTTTATGGTTTATGGTTTATAGGTTTATGGTTTATACGTTTATGGTTTAGGAGTGTAATGTGTAATCTACGTTATAAACCTATAAACCTATAAACCTATAAACCATAAACTCATAAACAAATCCCCTTCATTATCCCGCCAAAATACTGACTATCAGCATCTTACATGCATCTGTTCATCTTCTAAAATGTACGATCATGGCTGAAATTTCAAATCAAACCGCCACCGCCCACAGCCCCGACCACAAGCCCAGGGTACGGCGCATGTCCACCAGAATCGACTTCACGCCGATGGTCGATCTGGGTTTTCTGCTCATTACTTTTTTTATGCTCACTACCTCGCTGGCCAAACCCCACATCATGGCGCTCGTTATGCCCGACGACTCCGGCAAACAAACACAGGACGTCAGTGCATCCAAAACCCTTACTCTGATCCTGGGCCCGAATGACCGGATCTACTGGTACGAAGGCCTCGAAAACGCCGTGCTCGATTCGACCGAATTTTCTGACCGCGGACTGCGTCGGGTTGTGCTCGATAAAATGGGAAAAGTACAAGCCAAATGGGGCCTCGAACGCTACGCCGACCCGAAAACCGGTGTTCCAAAAGAAGGCTCTGCCCTCTATGTGCTCATCAAACCCACTCCCGGCTCCCGATACCGGAACCTGGTGGATGTGCTCGATGAAATGGCCATTTGCGGCGTTCGATATTATACTATTCTGGATGTGTCGGATGCCGAACTTAATTTTGTGAAAAACCCTGCTGAAGGCTTGAAATTCAGCAAGTTATGAGAAAAAAAATTACCCGGGCGTACGCCAGAATGAGGCGCTCCTGCATCTTGCTTTTAGTTGGTTATCAGTTATCGGTTATTAGTTATCAGTGTGGTAGCGCCATGAGATATGTGAAAATGCTCCCTTACTACCCCTGATAACTAATAACTAATAACTGATAACTAATAACCAACAACACCCGCTGCGCAGCGACTATTTCTTCACACTACAATCAAACAAGTATGGCAACTCCATTATCTCCTGTGTCCTACCGGGACGCACTGGACATCGTTTTTGCGCGCCGCAACCGCGCATACGGCGCCTACGCTCTGCGCCGCGAGTACCCTGTAAACCTCGGAAAAGCCCTTGCCACCGGTCTGCTGCTGATCGGATTCTTCGTCGTGCTGCCACGGCTGCTCAACGCATTTTCGGGCCTCGTGCCGGAAAAAACCGTGCTGTACGACAGCGAAATCGTGCTGAGCCAGCCGCCGGACGTCGATGTGCCGCCGCCCACGCCCCCCCCGCCGCCGCCTACGCCGCCGCCGCCCGTGCGCGCTACGGTCAGGTTCGTGCCGCCTGTGGTGGTGGAAAACGACAAAGCGCCTGATGAGCCACCCCCGGCTGTAATGGATGTATTGGAAGATCCGGGAGCGGTGGGCGCTGTATCGCAGGCCGGCATCATCGACGCTCCACCCTCCGATATCGATCCGGATGATTTTGGCACAGTGATCGTCACACAGGTGAAAAAGGAAGACGAGACTTACGACACCTACGGCGTCAATAAAATGCCTGGCTTCCCGGGGGGCGAACGCGACCTGATGACTTACCTCGGCAAAAACATCGAATACCCTACACTGGCCAAGGAAGCCAACATCGAAGGCATTGTCGTGCTGGGCTTTATTGTCGGCAAAGACGGCAGCATCAACGATGTTAAAATCCTGAAAGACATCGGCGGCGGCTGCGGCAAGGAAGCCCTGCGCGTGGTGAGCAACATGCCTGCCTGGGTACCCGGCGAAGCCAACGGCCATGCCGTGAAGGTGCGGTTTACGCTGCCGGTGCGGTTCAGGCTGCAGTGAGTGCGAAGTGCGAAGTCGTCAGTGCGAAGTCCAAACCGGATGAGGATTCTGAGAGAATCTTTGTCCGGTTTTTTCTTTTAATTGAAGATATGGATTATTTTGCATCGCTTTTTAATCCCGCTCCTGATTCTTCCGAGAAGAAGGGACATTTTTCTACACGACACACTTCATGATCCCGGGAATGGGTGTGTCTGTGTGCTTATTTTTTCACAACACACTTTTTTAATGATGAAAAACCGTTTAAATTCCCAATTTTCACTTTCCTTTTTCCATGTATGTAGAAGGCGTTATCTTATTATATGCCTTTTTTGTTTGCTGACGATTTCAAAAGGCTTCACGCAATCACTTGTTACGATCCCCTGTGATAAGCTGGCAGTGGAAGTTTTCCCGACGGAGGCCCCAGCTTGTTCGGGATCGAATAAATGTGGGAAATTGTATTATCAGGTAAGGTTGACTACCCATAATGGATTCTCAAATGTGAATAACGTTTTTAAACTGCGTTATCACGTATTGACCGTGCCGGTCGTTTTAGACATCTCTAATCCTGCTACAGGAGGACTTTCCAGGGTAAATACCGCTATTACCCAAAGTTGTTATAACCAAAGTGGGTTTTCCGGCTTCCCTTTGAGTATTGAACCGGTAAATGGAGGTGAGCAAGTAACTTTCTACCTCTTGAATGAAGGAGAAGGACCGAGCGTTGTTTTTACCAAAGTTATTGTTGGCGGCAATCAGATATGGCGTTCCGACCTTTTTGTAGTGGCAATAGATGCGTTTGCCGGAGAAACCATGTCTCTCACTGCATTGAATCCTTTATACCGGAACTTGCCGCCAGGACAAACCGGAGCGTTCAATTGCAACTTGTCTAATGCATCCTCCGCAAATAACGATCCGGTTACGGTAGTGGCCCCCTCCGAAATGGAGTCTAATGTATGCCTACAGTTCGGAGCATATAATACAACTACGAAACTGCTACCGGTTCAATTGACCAATAACAACCTGTCCGCTACAGCCCTGAACCAGCTCATGTTTTCATTTACCATTACGGCGAACAACCTGATGGAACAGCCGGTTGTCTTAAACGTACCGGCCAATATGACCTGCCTGCTGGTTAGTATCCCCGGAACAATGAACTGGCAGGGAAGGGTGTTTTACAATCCGTCAAGTGGGTCGATTAATTTGCCAGTAGGTGCTACGACAACTTTGTTTAACATCCGGCTTGTGGGTCCCGTCAATACCTCTCTGGCAGCCAGTGCCCAGTTTTGCTTTGGTAGTCAGGGTGTTATTCGGACAACTGTAGGAGGCTCAGGTGGCAGTGATTGTAAAAAAGTATGCACCGGTTCATGCACCACGGTTGGTTTTCCCGGGTCTGATCCTTGTTCCCCCAACGATTTTACATTCCGGATCACGAGCCTGACACCTTCTATCGGCAATTGTGAGAATTTGCAGGCTTCCGTTCAATTATTCTGGAATGAAAAACTCCCGGCGGAATTGTTTTTCGATCAGATAAAATTTACGGTGGCATTCGATATGGCAAGTGGCGTTTCCATTTCAGGAATCGGCGCCAACACGATCGGGTGCCCCGCCAATCCTCAATGCCTGCCTGCAGGTGGGTTCAGCAATTGCTTTAAAATAGACGGGAATAAAGTCAGTTTTTGCTTTTTCCCTGTAACTGCCCAACCTGTTACGAATGGCGCATCTTTTATTGTTGATTTCAGCGCCATTGAAGGTTGTGTCAGTGGCGCCGTTGTTACGGAATCAATGATAGATATATCCGGTAGCGGCGCCTGTGTACCGAATGTAGTGGTAGAAGAAGATTTTGCGCTTTGCCCGCCTCGGTTATCCGGCTCTATACTGGACGAGCTGGGGTATCCGGCGCCGAATTGCCATGTCGATGTGGTACATCCGTCATGCTCTTCCAACAATGTTCCGGTAACGGATGGATTGTTCTCCGAATGTGTTTGCCCGCAGGCATCCGGGTATACCATTAAACCCGTAGCAGCAAACAACGACTGGCTGAACGGGGTCACAACTTTCGACCTGGTGCTGATTAGTAAGCACATATTGCAATTGGAACTCCTGAATTCGCCGTATAAGATCATTGCGGCAGATGCAAATAATTCGACTACCATTACTGGTTTGGATATTGTAGATATCAGAAAATTGATACTGGGAATCACAGTTTCATTTCCAGCACCTACTAACTCCTGGCGTTATATAAAATCCGATTTTGTATTTCCCAACCCTTTAGATCCCTTCCTGACAGCATTCCCTGATAATTGGGCTGGATCTCCACCCAACGACGCCATTAACTTCTTGGCCGTCAAAATCGGCGATGTCAACAATACCCATACTGCCGGTGGCGGCACAGGTATGGCGCGGATCGGGAGCCTGCCGGTCGGTATCGGCAATCCGTCGCAACGTGCAGACGAGTTTATGACCGTGCCGGTGAGTTATGAAGGAGCGGAGGCGATTGCGGCCATGCAACTGGGCCTGCAATTCGACGCCGCCCAATGGGAATTGGTGGAACCGTCTACGGCGGGTTTGGATGAGTTTACCCTGGATTGTTTCAACCTGGCGGAGGCCGATGCAGGCAAAATAAAGTTTCTCTGGTTTACGCCCCTGCCCAAAAAGCAATTGCAACCCGGACAGGTATTGTTCTACCTCACTTTCCACCGGAAACCGGGGACTACGGACGCGCCTTTGAACCTGCGTACAGATGACAGTATCCTGGAAAATGCCGGGTTCAAGGATTCGGGCTCTGCATATAACCTGGTCAGCACCGTACTGGGAGAGGAGCGTACGCACCTTGCGCCCGCGCTGGCGCTGAACTGGTCGGTCGTCTGCACGCCCAATCCTGTCACGGATGCGGCTACCCTACGCATCCAAAACCCCGAACAGCGGACGATGTCTGTCTGGGTATTCAATGCGCTCGGCGTTCGTACTTATTACAGAGAAATCCTAGCCCCTGCCGGCGCCACGGAAGTGACGATACCCGAAGTAGCCAACTGGCCTTCCGGTATTTATACCTGGAAAGTGAAGTCCGGCAAGGATAAGCTGCAAGGGCAGTTTATCCGCAGGTAAGGCCTGCCGTTGCCGCAGCGAACATACCCGGGACCCTGTTCGCTGCGGCGCAAGCGGTAGCACGGCCTTCAGGCCGTCGGGATATGCGCCATTCATGGCGCATCTTAGAAACACAAAAGTATAAATGCCTTTATCCCAACGACCTGAAGGCCGTGTTGCCACTTTCAAATTCTACTTGCCATTTTATTCAGGTTTCACCCGCATGATCTTAGTAAACATGAAAAAATATACGCTACTTTTCCTCTTTTTCCTGTCGCTGCTACACCTTTCCGCCCAGCAGCGCATCTACGTGAACCACGCCGCTACGGGCAGCGCTACCGGCCAGAACTGGTCGGACGCCTACACCGACCTGCAACTCGCCCTTCAATCCGCCGCGTACGGCGACACGATGTGGGTGGCGGCAGGCACTTACAAACCGACTACCGACAACAATCGCGATTCCAGTTTCCGGGTGCCCAACGGACTTCGGCTGTACGGCGGGTTTTCGGGCATGGAAACGGAACTGGCGCAGCGCGACTGGGAAGCCCACCCGGTGGTGCTGAGCGGCGATATCGGCGTGGCGGACGATACGCTGGATAATTCCTACACCATTATGTATATGGCATATCCCGACAGTTTTACAATAGTAGACGGATTTACCTTTCGGTTCGCTTATGCGGAACCCTCCGACCTGGAGTTCGAGGATGGCACGGAGCCATATATCTGCGGCGGCGGCCTGTACATCCAGGGTTTCGAAGGCGCCGCCTACCCCGACATCAGGCACTGTACCTTCGAGTACAACTATGCCTGGGCGGCAGGCGGAGCGGTATTTGTAAATGGAGACGGGGAAGACGCATCGGTCGCACCGCGTTTCCTGGATTGTACGTTTCGCTACAACAACACTGCGGGTTATGGCGGGGCGATCTACCGCTTAGGCGGCAGCTGGGCGGAGCGGTACCCGGACTTCGGGGACTGCGTATTCGAGCACAATTTTGCCTTGCAGTGGGGTGGCGCCTTGTACTACTTCGACACCGAGCGGACCGATACCCTGCATATCAGCGGCTGCCGGTTTTCAGAAAACAGCGGAGAATCGAACGCAGGAGCAATGGGACTGACAATAGGCAGGATAGCGGGAGCGGCATTTATCATTAGAAATAGTGTTTTTGATAATAATGTTACAAAATGGGGGAATATATCAGGAATCAGGACAAATGGTATTCTACGGCCACTCAATACTTTTATTGTAAGCAATACCACTTTTGCTCATCAAAAAAAAACACCAATTGGTTTATTGGGCGGAGTGGACGAAGCGTTTTCTTTAAGGCTTTTGGACCATTGTACATTTGACAATAATATGCAGGGTACGTTTGGGTTTGAGGCACAAACGGTCATGATAAGTAATAATAACTTCAATTCATGTGTCTATAGAATAGGCACCGGCGGCGCATCAGGTCAAGAAAACTATTGCAGCATACTGAATAATAGTATAAAAAAATCAAATTTGGTCTTTTTAATAGGGCTGTATTATACGCAAATTGATATATCCAATAACATCTTTATCGAGAATACGCTGACTGATGCGGCAGGATTCTTTCAAATCGGGACTTCCGCTCAGTTTCCACCGCCGGTCATCCGAAATTCTACATTTATTAACAATGGCGGTGTACCGCAGAACTTTCAACCGGAATCAGTGCTTGGAACCGATTATGACGTCATCTACCAGAACTGTCTTTTTTACGGAGCAAAAATAGACACCTTACTTCTTCCTCCCTTCCCCCAGTATGAAAACCAGATTATTTTCAACCACTGCTATTTCGACACATTCGGCTGCACCGACCAGTTATATTACGCCGTCTGCGATGCGGGCACCATCATCGGCGGCGATCCCGGCTTTGTAGATACCGCCGCCGGTGACTACCGCCTGTCCGCCTGCTCCATGCTTCGGGATGCGGGCAGTAACATGGGGCTGGAGGACGTACCCACCGACCTGGCAGGGCACCCGCGCATCCAGGACGGGCTGGTGGATATCGGGGCCTACGAAACACCCGGCTTCGGCTTTACGGCGCCTTCCACTGCTCCGCCACTCTGTACCGACACTACGGCGGGCAGTATCGTACTGTACGCATCGAACGGCTGCGAGCCGTACAACGTGTCGTGGCAAAACGGCGCACAGGCGGGCACAGGTCTGACGGGCCTTTCCGCCGGTATTTATCATTTAAGCATTACGGACCAGGGCGGTCGCCTGCTGCGCGATACGGTGCAGATCGTACAGGGCGCTTACCCAGGTGTAGACAGCATCGTGCAGCCGGTGGTGTGCGGACAAACCAGCGGCGGCAGCGTGGAACTCGTCGCCACAGGCGGCCTGCTGCCGTATGCCTACCACTGGGCCGACGGGAATGCGGATGCCTCGCGCACGGGCCTCTTGACAGGCGTGTACCAGGTGACGGTAAGCGACGCAGCGGGTTGTACTACCCTCGCCGAGGCGGTGGTGGGCTCTACGGGCCACCTGGACCTGTCGGCGGAAGTATCGGGAATCAGTTGTTTCGGCGTACAGGACGGTGCGTTGTCGGTGACGGCGCTCGACGGCCTGGCGCCGTACGGCTATACATGGTCGGAAGGGCCGCACAGCCCGCACCTCTCCGGACTGGGCGCGGGTCTGTACTACGCCACGGTAACCGACGCATTGGGTTGCAGCGGCGTGTACCTGTTCAACCTGACGGAGCCCGCGCTTTTGACGGCGACGGTAGACAGTACGGCAGCAAGCGGCGCGACGGTGGCCGACGGGTCCTTGTCGGCAGCGGGCGCGGGCGGCACGCCGCCCTACCTGTACACGTGGAGCAGCGGTGACGACACGCCCGTAGCGGATATGCTGCTGCCGGGACCGTACCAGTTGACGTTGACAGACCAGCACGGGTGCGAATTCACGGGAACATATTCGGTGCCGTTCACGATCGGGACGCAGGAAAAGAGCGAAACGGCATCGGCGTTTTTGTATCCCAATCCGGCCGGAGCGTTTACGACTTTGTACCTGCATGGGTGGCCCGAAGGCAGGGCGGTGCTGAACTGCTGGGATGCTGCCGGAAAACATGTATTTGAATTGCCTGTGGATGTTTCGGGCGGATCAATAACAAAGGTGATCGCGCTGGAAACGTTGCCGGCAGGTGTTTACAGGCTAGTGGTGACGTCGGATGAAAAAGCGTTGGGTTTGGTGCTTGTGGTGCATAGGTGAGTGAAGGAAACGACGGGGTTGCGGACCCCGCCATTTAGGTCCTCCTACCTAAACGACGCGGTTCCGAACCCCGATAACGCGGTTCCGGACCCCGATGACCCGGTTCCGGACCCCGCTATTTAAGCCCTCAACCTAAACGACG
>ENA-UOWO01005203-UOWO01005203.1-activated-sludge-metagenome-genome-assembly--contig:-NODE-5203-length-13903-cov-4.635904_pt1 | contig 13903 bp, 11 predicted proteins | sample MGYA00238148_ERZ761564 | MGnify/ENA primary metagenome ERZ761564 (study PRJEB28885, sample SAMN05720194) | activated sludge metagenome | isolation source: Anaerobic digester | place: USA...
ACAATATCGCGTCCATAAAAATTCGTTGGAATTTTAACTGTATCACGTGTAATACCTGGTTCATCCTTTACAATTTGGCGGGTTTCGCCCAATATTTTATTTACCAAAGTTGATTTACCAACATTTGGTTGACCCAAAATAGCAACTTTTAATTCATCATCTTTTTTATTGGTAGTTTCTGAACTGCCACCAACTTTTTCCAAAAATTCATAAATTTTATCAAAACCTTTTTTATGTTCTGCTGATATCATTACTGGTTCACCAAAACCCAATTTATAAAAATCATGAATATTTAACAGACGTCTTTCAGATTCGGATTTGTTTACTAATAATAAAACATTTGCTTTATTTTTTCTTCTTATCTGTTTTGCCCAATCCAAATCTTCGGGTAACAATCCAACCCGACCATCAACAACAAACAAAACAGCGTCCGCCCTTTCAACCGCAGAAAGCGCCATATTAGTAGAATCTGCACCAATACCAATTTTTACCTTTTCTAAACCCGCCGTATCAAACAATTGCCAATCCGTATTTGGTACATTTCCTTGAACAACATCACGTGTAACACCTGGTCTGTCGTGAACTAATGCATCACGTGTTCCCGTCAGTGCATTAAACAAAGTTGATTTTCCCGTATTGGGTCTTCCGGCTATTACGATTCTTGTCATAACTTTTTCCATTGATTTTTCCAAATTATAAAGCAAAAATAGAAATAAGCAAATGGGAGAACAAAATGAAAAACAAAATCAAACACTGGACAAAGCACATTTGGGATATTCTGACTCAGCCAAAGCGCTATTTCGGTAAGATAGTAGCTGATGGTAATCTGGAAGAATCTATGTTGCGTGCATTTATGTACGGTTTGCTGGGTGGTGCTTTGGTTTTATTGTTGCGTCTGATTGGTGGCGCCACAATTACCATAGGATCCGTTTTTACAGAAATAATTATTGTTCCTGTTTTGGCAGTTGCACTGTTGTTTATAATGGGTGGACTGTTGATGTTGGTTTCAGAAATAACAGGTGGTGAACGAGATTGGGAAATTGCAATCAAAGGATTGGCGTCTGTTTTCTTTATATATCCGGCTATTTTAGTGCTTAATGCTTTGGCATTTAACTGTACATCTATCTGGATTGTTAGTCTGATTGTAGATTCTTATATATTGTTCCTGTTTTACAATATTAGTTTGTATTGCATGAAGGGTAAAAAACACAACGTAATGATTGTTATAGGTGTTCTAGCATTGTTCATAGGTGTAATTTACATAACAGATTACCGCATAGGTTGGTTTATGTTAAAAAACACCAGCGCAACACTTGCTTGTTTATTGTAAAAAACAATATTATAAAAAAACCGCCAGCTGGCGGTTTTTTTATTAAAACTTTGCTTTTAACCCGGCAGAGGCAAATGGTGTTCCTGCAGAAAAACCAATTGACATCCACCCATCAACATTTTCGCTGTATTTATATCTGAAAGACAATATTTCAGTATGTGCAACATAGTTTGGCATATCGTCCCAAACACCTGTTTCAGAGACCAGGTAAGTGCCTGAAATAGTATAGTTTAATAAATCATAGCTGACACTAGTACCAGCAATAACACCGTCAGACGATGGGCCAATTGGATTTTTATCGTAAATTACACGTCCTGATATTCCCCAAATCCAACTGTTGTATTGTAAATTCAATCCTGTTGAAATCTGACCGCGCCAGTCGGCGGTTGTTGCAGGCATATAAATATCTGTTTGAAAATTTTGTGGCGAATCAATAAATGATGCACCAAATGAAACGGCTGTTTTTGTTTTTCCATCTGGCTTGCGATATTTGATACCAAAATCTGCAGAATAATCATATTTAGAAGATAAACCCGCAACTGAAAAACCAAATTGTAATGGTTTGGTTGGGACAGAAACAATGTTTGCACGCAAATCATAACGTCCACTGGTAATTGTTGTGTTCGAAATAACAGCGCCCGATGGTTCCACTTTTTCGAACAACAGCGTATTATCATTTATTCGCAATCCGCCAACATCTGGTAATCCAACCCCTAATTTGGTCGCAATTGAATCAGTTAAACCCAGTTCAATTCTTCCAAATCTGGAATCTTCAAGAAAAACAAAAGCATCGCGGGCTGACTCATTTTGATAAAGAGCCAATTCATCCAATGCATAAACCAAACCAATTGTTTTATTTGTTGCAATTGCATAGTTAAATTGTGTTCGAGCCATCCAATCCCCAATAAATATTGGATCTTGCAAATCTGGTTCTATCACACCTGCGTTTCCATATCCGGTCAGTTTGAAACCGTATCTACCACGATTATAATCAAATGCATTTGCATCAAAAGCACAAAAACAAACAACGGCTGACAAAAACGATTTTGTTAAAATAGAACTTTCTTTATACTTTAAACGCATTGCTGTTATTCCCCACTCTCTTCCAATATTGCTTTTTTTAATTTACTAAACGCACGTTCTTCGATTTGTCTGACGCGTTCACGCGATATTTTATATTTTTGTGCCAAAACTTCCAATGTTGCAACAGGATCCTGCAATCTTCTGGCGCGCAGTATTTCACGATCACGTTCTGGTAAATCCGCTAAATGTTTTCGCAGCATTTCATAACCTCGGCGACGAAATTCAAGAACCTCCAGACTGTCTTCTATACCATCGCGTTTATCTTCCAGGTTAGATAATGCGTCCCTGGTATCACTTTCGCTGACTGGCGCATTTAAAGATAAATCACGGGCACCCATCCTGGTTGCCATACGTGTTACATCATTTTCAGGAACTTGTAAAAATTCTGCGACTTTTTTTGTTTGGTCATCTGACATGTTATTTTCCATGATTCCCAACGCCTTTTTTGCGCGCGACAAATTAAAAAATACACGTTTTTGATTAGCAGAAGTGCCAATTTTAACAATAGACCAATTATTTAAAATTGTTTCGTAAATTTCCGCTTTGATCCAAAACATTGCATATGTTGAAAATCTGAAACCTTTTTCTGGGTCGAATTTTTGCAGTGCTTCCATCAATCCCAGATTTCCGCTGGCTATTAAATCCGATACAGGAATTCCATAATTTCTAAAATCGTACGCAACAGACACAACTAAACGTAAATGACTGGAAACCAGTTTTTCAGCCGCGGCCATGTCGTGTTCCGAGCGCCAAAGGTTGGCGTATTCATATTCTTGCTCTACTGACAGTATTGGGAACTTTTGAATGGTCTGAATATACTGTTCCAACCCCGATTCATCAGATACACCGCGTGCTGCCACCAAACTTTTAGCAGCTACGACTGGTAAAGCGTTCTTGATTTGCTTTTTCATATTAATTATAGTATACCAACAGAGATATAAATATCAAGCCGGAGAATTTCAATGACTACAATCCTTGAACGAAATAAAAAAGTAAAGGTTCCAAAAAAAACAACCGAAGATTACGCCGAAGATGCATTGTACCGTGAAGTATGGGAAGATGTTAATAATGAAAAAACTATGGCTTTCCTGAAAAAATATTCCAAAATTTTGATTTCTGGTGCAATTATTTTGCTGATATTAATCGTTGGAATCCAGTTAATTAGACACAACAATCATATGACAAAGATTGCAACTGCACAAAACTATGAAATGGCAATACAAAACATGGATGCACGTGCACTGGCGTCTTTGTCGAAAAATTCATCCGATGCAACAGCTGATTTGGCATTATTTCAGTCATTTATGCTTGATGGTGATGTATCAAAATTAGAAAATTTGGCTAAAAATGGTAATACTCGTGATTTCCGTGATTTGGAAAAATTACACTTGGCTGGAATCCAAGGCGATTCAATGTCAGCAAATGAATTTGAAAAATATATGTCTTCACTGAACACAAAAAATTCACCTTTTTATTATGATGGTATGTTGCTGGTCGCACAAAAATATTTGGCCAGCGGTGACAGAAAAGCAGCAAATTCTTGGTTAGATAAAATTATAAATGACAAAAATGCACCATCTGTAATTTCTGCAACTGCACAAACTTTAAGATAGGGTCAAAACTTATGCGTAAAATCGTAATAGCTACATCATTATCTGTTATTGCATTACTGACGGCATGTTCAAAAACTGATCCAATATTACCTGGTCAGCGTGAATCAATATTTGCGGGTTCTGCTTTGACGGTTGTTGGTAAAGAAATTCCAGATTTGCCAGAAAATATATCAGATGAAAAATTGGTTGATTGTAAATATACCCAAGATTCTTCAAACACTGTTTGGAATGGTGATAAAAAAATATTCAGCGGATTTCCAACTAGTAATTTTGTAAAAAACGAACAAAAACCAGTTTGTGATGGTGAATTTGTTTATGCAGGATTAACAACTGGTGAACTGGTTAAAGTAAACACAAAAACCAGGGATATTGCATGGATTTCTGATATTTACCGTGAAAGTAATATGTTGGGTGGTGCAAGTGTTTTGGACATTGTTGCACCAATTGCTGTAAAAAATGACGGGGTTTATGTCGGTGGTCTGGGGGATGCATTTTGTAAAATTAACAAAACCAGTGGGCATAAAATTTGGTGTCTAAATATTGGCGTTGATGTTCCATTTATTTTTGTTGATAAATTTGTGTTTGTTGTTGGAACAAATAATATGCTGTATGCAATAAAAACAGATAATGGTGAAATTTATTGGGGAAAATCAGTTCAGGATAGGGAAAAACCAATATACAAAGATAAAACTGTTATTGTATCAGACGATGTTTTTGATGCATCAACCGGAAAACAAATTGATTAAAAAAAGCCCCATTTGGGGCTTTTTTTATTTATTATTAGTCAAGTAAATTTCTTGCAGTTTTCCCTTAAGTTCTGCTACATCTTTTTCCTGTTCTATAAACATAATAAATGAATTGTATCTGGAAGATATATCAAATTTTAAGTTTGGTTCGGATTTTCTAAAAATAAAATTATCTTTTATAACCCAATCATTTGCACGAATAATATTGCTGCAATTGCCAGTAACAACGGCTTTTGTATTACAAAATATAGCTTTTGCACTTTTTATATTTATTTTATCTGCATTTGGTCTACAAATATACATATAATCCATCCATGGTGTATTTAATTCACCTGTATCTTTACTTATGTTCGAATATAAGCCTGTTTCTTTCATGATTAAAAACCTTTTATTATATTGACAATATAATACATTTTGTCAAATTGTCAATATGTATTGAAAATATTTTATAAAAAATTCAGTAAAAACTATAATTTAGCCTTGATTTCTTCGACCTCGTAACATTCGACACGGTCACCTTCTTTCAAGTCATTATATTTATCAAAGCTCATACCGAATTCAACACCGGCGCCAGATACTTCTTTTACTTCGTTCTTTTCACGACGCAGCTGTCCAATTTTACCGTCGTAAATAACAATATTTTCACGCAGCAAGCGTACCAAGGCATCTTTTTTAATAACACCCTCGGTCATACGACATCCGGCAACTTTAACACCCTTGCCAACTGTGAACAATGCGATAATATCTGCATATCCAATAAATGTTTCATGTTTTTCAGGTGCTAATTTACCAGACAGTATTTCCTTTAATTCATCACTAATTCTGTAAACGACAGAATGATATCTGATATCAACACCATTGGTGCGTGCCATATCACGTACAGCAGAATCCGCACGAACGTTAAATGCTATGATAACAGCATTGCTGGCATTTGCTAAACGTATATCACCTTCGGTAATCTGACCAACACCACCGGCCAAGACATCGATGCAATATTTTTCAGAATTTAAATGTCCCAACATATCGCATATTGCTTCTACACTTCCTTGTACATCTGCACGTAGAATAATAGGCAAGCACATCTTTTTATCACCGTCACGTTTTGCAAACAATTCTTCTAATGAAGAACGTTTCGCAGCGTTTGCCTTATCTTTGGCCTTTTGCGCACGATAAGAAGCAACTTCACGTGTCTGGGCTTCGTTTTCCATAACATTCAGTGTATCCCCAGCGTTTGGAACAGATTCTAATCCCAGTACCATTACAGGTTGTGCAGGTCCAACTGATTTTACACGTTCACCAAAAGAATCAATTAAACCACGTACGCGACCAAATGTTTCACCAACAACGAAAACATTTCCGATTTCTAATGTACCTTGGCGCATAAGAACGGTTGCGACTGGCCCTAAACCTTTTTCCATTTTGGCCTCGACAACAGTTGCAATAGCTGGCATATCAGGATCAGCTTTTAAATCCATCATTTCAGATTGCAATAAAATTGCATCCATCAATTTATCTAAACCAATTTTCTTGGTTGCGGATATTTCAACAGCCTGAACATCGCCACCCATTTCTTCGACCTGGACTTCCTGTTGCAATAAATCTGTTTTTACTTTTTGTGCATTTGCTTCTGGTAAATCTATTTTGTTAATTGCAACAATAAATGGAACCTTGGCGGCACGAATATGATTAATAGCTTCGATTGTCTGTGGCATAATAGAATCATTTGCGGCAACAACCAGCACGACAATATCTGCAATTTGTGCACCACGGGCGCGCATAGCAGTAAATGTTTCGTGTCCCGGAGTATCCAAGAATGTTATAGTTTGACCAGATTTTGTTTTTACTTCGTATGAAGAAATATGTTGGGTTATTCCACCTGCTTCACCTGCAACAACATTTGCATTACGTAAAGCATCCAACAAAGAAGTTTTACCATGATCAACGTGTCCAACAACAGTTACAACTGGTGCACGTGGTTTTAAATTTTCTGGATTTGGCACACGATCTACTATTTCAGCAAATGGATTTACATCAACACGCTTTATTGTTGCCCCAAATTCACACGCAACCAGTTCCGCTGTATCTGCATCAATTGATTGATTTTGAGAAACCATCAATCCCATTTCCATCAGTTTTTTTATTACATTGCCAACTTTTTCAGCCATTGCAGATGCCAATTCTTTTACGACAATTGTGTCACCCAGTATAACTTCGCGGGAAACTTTTTGTGGGGCAGTAAATACTGCACGCGCTTTTTCACGGAAACGACGTAAAGAAGCTTCTGACCTACGACGATTTGAACCACGAATATCAATTTCTTCTTCGTCTTCACCACCGATAACTATGTCATGTAAAGATATTTTGCCACCCTTTTTGAATTCTTTTTTCAGATTGGATTTTTGACGAACATCTTCATCATCGGTACGTGGTTTGCGTACAACTGTATTGTTAAATATTTTTTTAGACTGATTGTCAGATTTTTCTTCTGTTGTTTCAGGAGTAGTCACAGTCTCTCTGGCAGCAAGCTGTTCTTTTACTTGTTCGTATTCACGATTTTCACGTGCTATCTCAGCTTCACGTGCGGCGCGACTGGCTTCTTCTTCGGCTTCGCGTGCACGACGTTCTTCATCACGAGCTTTGGCTGCTTCTAATACTGCACGCAGTTTTTCATCCGCAGCAGACCGTGCTGCAACTGGTGCCTTGGGCTCGTCACGCATTTCATTACTGCCAGGTGTCATTACCCGACGGCGACGCTCTACGAATACGGCGTCGCCTTTTTTACTTTGAACTGCGTCAATAGTTACTGATTTTCCAAGTGTCAATGTTGCCATTAAATTTACTCCTTAACGAAAAAATTATTCTTCGTCCTGGGTTATGTTATAAGCCAATTCACGGGCTTTCATTACTACGCGGGCTGCCAAGCGTTCCGACATAGTATCTTCACCCAAAATTTCGACCAATTCGTCAGATGCCAAATCAGCCAGATCTTCTAATGATTTTATACCTGCGTTGCCCAGCTTCATTATAATCGGACGTTTAATAAAGTCAAAGTTCAATAGATCATCTTTCATACCCAGTTTATGACCTTCGTCTTTATAATCTTGTTCAACTTTGTTCAAATATACTTTTGCACGAGTTTGCAGTTCTGATGCCAATTCTGTATTAAATCCTTCGATTTCTGTCAATTCTGATGAGTCAACAAATGCAACTTCTTCAATTGTTCTGAAACCTTCGGTAATCAACAGATGTGCAATCATTTCATCAACATCCAAACCACGGATAAATAATTCTGTTTTTTCTTTGAATTCTTTTGCGCGACGTTCTTGTTCTTCGGCCTCAGACATAACATCGATATTCCAACCAGTCAACTGAGATGCCAAACGAACATTCTGACCACGACGACCAATTGCCAAAGATTGTTGATCTTCGTTAACTACAACAGCCGCTGTATGTGTATCTTCGTCAACGATAATTTTTGCCACTTTGGCCGGCTGCATTGCATTAACAATGAAAACAGCTGGGTCTTCTGAATACAAAATAACGTCAATTTTTTCACCGTGACATTCATTGATAACAGGTTGAATACGAGTCCCCTTAATACCAACTGTCATACCAACTGCATCAATTGATGGGTCACTAGTTTCAACAGCGATTTTTGCGTGTGAACCAGGTGCACGTGCAACTGATTTAATTTTGATTATACCTTCGTAAATTTCAGGTACTTCTTGGACGAACAGTTTTTCCATAAACATTGGGTGTGTTCTGGTCAAGAAAATCTGTGGACCAGAATTAGATCGTGCAACATCCATAATCAATGCACGAACACGATCACCTGCTGCCAAGCGTTCGCCTGGGATTAATTCTGTACCTTTGATATAACCTTCGGCTTTTCCATTGATATCAACAAAAACGTTTCCAAATTCGATACGTTTAACAACACCGCTTATAATATCGCCAATATTATCTTTAAATTCTTCAAACTGGCGTCCTTTTTCTGCATCACGAACACGCGCAGTCATAATCTGTTTTGCAGTCTGAAATGCCATACGACCAAATTCTGGTTCTGGTAATTGATCTTCAATAACATCACCAACCTTGGCATCTTTGTTGTATTTCTTTGCCTCTGACACAGTCAGCATTTTATTTGCATCATATTCCTCACCAGCAGATTCAGGGGATTGAATTACTTCAAATAAACGATTTACATGAATCGAGCCATTTTTACGATCAATATGAGCTGTAATTTCAAATTCTTCGCCATACTTATGTTTAGCGATTTTAGCAATAGCAGCCTCTAATGATTCTATGACAACGTTCTTTTCTATTTGCTTTTCCTGTGCCAAAGAATCGATAGCCAACAGTAAATCCTGACGTGGCATTGAAACAAAAGACATTTCTTTTCTCCTTGTTATCATAAAAAGCGGTTTTCCGCCTTTTCTATTTACAAGGGCGGGGTTTTTCAACCCCGCCCTTAAAAAATTTTTATTTAAGAACAACCAGATTATTACCACCGAATCGGGAAAATGCAAGCAAAAACATGTTAAGTTACCAATAAATTCAGGCTTGATGCTTGACGCTGGCATATTTGGGCTTTATACTTCAATCTATGAAAAAAATTATTAATAAATACTTTACAAAACAGCTGGTGACCATATTCATAATGCTGTTACTGGTTTTGACTGGCTTGGCGTGGATGTTGCAAATTATGTCCATGATGAAGTTTTTGCTTAACTATGGTATAGAACTTCACAGTTTCTTAGGTTTAACTGTTTTGATGATTCCATTTATTGTATCAATAATAATCCCATTTGTAACATTCATTGCTATAATATTCGTTTACAATAAAATGATTAGTGAAAACGAAGTTACTGTTATGGCGGCATCTGGTCTATCACCACGTCAGATTGCGCGCCCTGCCATGACTTTGGCTGTATTTTTAACCTTAATAAACTGGGGATTAAATATGTGGGTTGTACCGATGACCCAGGCAAAGTTTTATGATACGCAATGGGAACTGCGATATGGTTTGGCACATATGAAATTAAAAGAATCTGCTTTTAATCAAATGGCAACTGGATTGGTTGTTTATGTGGATAAAGTATCTGGTTATGATTTGTCACAATTGATGTTGTCAGACACAAGAAATAAAAAATCAGAACTGACAATTTTTGCAGAAAAAGGAAAACTAGTTTCTACATCCAGGGGATTGTCCATAGTAATGAGTAATGGTTCATTACAATCAAAAGATGAAAATATAACCGTTGGAACATTTGATAGTTTTGACATGGATTTAAATGTGGCTGACAAAGCTGGGGAATCTGTTTTTAAAGTCAGAAGAATTCCAACTTTGGATTTATTAAAATCAGTAAATTGGCAATCAGATCAAAAACAACATAAACTTATTCTGACAGAAATTTACACCAGAATTCTAAGTCCTTTTATGAATTTAATTTTGGCAGCTTTGTGTGTAACAATATTGTTACGCTCTTCGCTTTTGCGTCGCAGAACCAGCTTTGCACCAGTTATAGCAGTTGGTGCAATGGCTGTTGTTATGGCATCATTTATGTCGGTATCAAATATAATAACCAGCTTAACAGGGCTGGGTGTTATTTTACTTGCACAATTTGTGGTTTTGACTGTAATAATGATATTCTTGTCTAAGAAATGAAAATTTATAAATTATTTTTGTCATTTTTAATTATTCCAAGTACGGTGTACGCTGGGGCTGATGGTTTTGATACAAATGTACCAAAAACAATAACGGCACCAAAAATAGAATACAATATAAAATCAGACACAATTAAAACTTCTGGAAAGACCGAGGTTTCAAATCAATCTGGTCAAAAAATAACTTTAGTTGATTCTTATATATCCAACAAAGGAACCAGCGCATATGGTGGTGATATTCAGTTGTGGTTGGGGAAAAATGTTTTTATAACCGCAGACAGTATTACAAAGAAAGAAGATGATACGGTTTCAGAAAACGCTGTTTTCACAGCCTGTTACAATTGTGATAAATTTGGAAATGCATGGGAAATTTCTACAACTAGGCTTTCTCACAATATGCAAAGCCATATGATGAAGTTTTATAATCCTGTGTTCTGGGCTTATAATTTACCTATCTTTTGGTTTCCTTATTTTGAAATGCCAGATCCATCAGTAAAACACAAATCTGGTTTATTGATTCCTGATTTTAATTCTACTAACAATATGGGAACTCAGTTCAATTTACCAATTTATTTGGCTTTTTCTGATATACATGATGCCACGTTAAAAGTTTCATATTTAACCCTTGAAAATCCGCTATTTCAACTAGAACATAGACTGAATACAAATCATTCTGAATTCAGAACTTCTGGATCTTTTACACATAACAAAGATGGCGAAAATCGTTGGCACTTATTTAATGACGATGTTGTTGAAATGGGCGAAAACGTCAGAACAACAGTTTTCTTGGAACGCGCATCTGATAAAACATATTTACAAAAATATGGATTTTATGGCGACCAACCATATTTGGATTCTGGGGCTAAAATTGAATTATTTGGACAATCTGGATATGCAGTTGCGGACACTCATACTTTCCAGGAACTGCGTGCCGATAGTACTAAATATTCAACACCAAATGGAAATATTTTACCAAACATCCGTGGTATTTATCAGACAGATCCATTATTTAATGAAACATATATTAAATTAAACGCTGACGTACTGGGGGTATCCGGTGCTGGTGTATCCAGTCAGCGTATAATTGGTGAATCTAGTTTGGTATCACCTTGGACATTATGGGGTGGAAATCGCATAACTGCGAACATGTCTGCACGTTACGATGTTTATAATTTCAATAATACAGAAATGGAAGATGGAACTATATTTTCTGGTGTAAAAACACGTTTCTTACCCAGCGGATATTTAGAATGGGGATTGCCTTTAATGCGTCCTGGTGTTACGTGGAAACAGGTTATAGAACCACGCGCCAGAATAACAACAATGCGTAATTTACAAGACCCAGTATTTGCAAAAAACAACGATTCTGCTGGTGCTTTATTATCTGATTCAACATTATTTTCAGATAACCGTTTTCCTGGTTTAGACTTATGGGAAAATGGTACTTTTGCGGACTATGGTGTACGTTGGGCTGCTTTTGACAATGACGGTCATAACATAGAAACATTTTTGGGACAATCATACGATTTTACAAAACGCAATGATACCGATCCAAATAGTGGATTCCATAATGGTCAGTCTGATTATGTCGGTCGCATTGATTACGAAGATTCAAAATGGTTGGCACTGTCCAGCAGATTCAGATTTGCACAAGACACAACATCACTTCGTCATATCGAAAATTCCGCACGTTTTGGAACAGCCAGAAATTATTTCGAAGTTGGACATATTTGGGCTGCACAATTCATAGACGCATTGACAATCGATAAAAATATAAATGAAGTAACTTCTGGATTCGGTGTACAATTAACCCAAAGAGTTGGAATAAAGTTCAACGCTATTTACAACGTAACCGAACAAAGGTTCCAACGTCATACTGGTGGAATATTCTATAATCATCCTTGTTATTTCTTGTCGCTTGAATATCGTCGCGATAATACAATCAAGGAAGATTACGTTGGAAATACAACTATACAGTTTCGTTTTGGTCTAAATCTTGACGGAACAAAATTATAATTAAAGAATAAGGGTAAAAAATGAGAGATTTCAAATCAAAAACAATTTTTGTGATTTTATTTTCATTATTTGTTACAAACGCTGCAATTGCATCATCTGTTGTTGCAACAATTGATGGAAGACCGATTACAGATTCCGATATAACCGCCAGAACAAAACTGATGGCTAAACAGGGTGATACATCAACTGATAACCGTCGCAAGGCTTTTCAAAACATAATAGATGATTATGTAAAGCTTAACTATGCTTCAAATTTCAACATTTCACCTACTAAACAGGAAGTCATCAAAGAATTAAACTCTATGAAACTGGGTGAAATCAGTGCAACAGAAAAAGAGATGGCAAAAACGGCAGTTCGGGCAAACATTGCTTGGCAAATGGTTGTTGCAAGGACAATTGTTCCAACCATAGATGTATCAAGTGATGAAATATCCCAAGAAAAACAAGACCTGGAACGTACACGTGGTTTACCAATTGAAATGACTATTGTTCGCCTGGTTGATGTTCCACAAAACATTGTTGCAAAACTGACCAAACCAAAAAATTGTGATGATGCTGTACAACAGGCAAAAAATTTGGGTGGTGAACCACAAAGATTTACAGCCCTGCAATATGAACTATCATCGGACGTACGTGATATTATTGCTGGTCTACCAAATATGACATGGTCTAAACCAACAGATGATTCTATTTTGCTTGTATGTGATTCTAAAAAAACAAAAGAATACGGTAAATTGGATGATATTATAAAACAAAATGCTATTTATAAAAAAGCTATGTTCACAGCCGATCAGCAACTAAAACAACTTCGTCGCAAAGCAGTTGTTGTTATAAATGATACAAACTATAAAATATGATTGATAAACCAATACTTTTTAATATTACAGACGCTGAGTTGGAACAATTTATTGTTTCAATCGGACAACCAAAATTTCGTGCAAAACAAGTTGCCGAGTGGTTATCCCGCGGTGCACCAAATTTTTCCGTTATGAAAAATTTACCAGAAAATTTAAGAAATGATTTGGATAATTTGGCTAGAACTATGCCATGTACAATTATAAAAAAATTGGAATCAACAGACGGTCAGACTACAAAATTTTTGTTGGAATTAAATGACGGAAATCAGATTGAAACTGTTCTGATGCGCACCAGTTATGGCAACAGTGTTTGTGTCAGTTCCCAGGCGGGTTGCGCAATGGGGTGTAAATTTTGTGCCAGTACACTTCTTGGATTAAAAAGAAACCTGACTGTTAATGAAATGTTTTCACAAATTTTGACTGCACAATGGGAACTACGGGGCGATAAAGATAATAAAAATATCAAACCGAACGGTGACCCTAATAACAACGATGTATCACATGTTGTTATAATGGGTACTGGTGAACCATTACAAAACACACAAAATACTATTGGATTTATGGAAAGACTGCATAGTGATATGGGTATAG
>ENA-UOWO01005205-UOWO01005205.1-activated-sludge-metagenome-genome-assembly--contig:-NODE-5205-length-13900-cov-5.638787_pt1 | contig 13900 bp, 11 predicted proteins | sample MGYA00238148_ERZ761564 | MGnify/ENA primary metagenome ERZ761564 (study PRJEB28885, sample SAMN05720194) | activated sludge metagenome | isolation source: Anaerobic digester | place: USA...
GCTCATATTTATTTGTTAAAATAATATCAACAATTAAAATCATCAATGAAAAATTAAAAAAACAATGTTTGGGTGTCGGACACCCAAACATTGAAAAACAAATGAAAAACATTTTTAAAAAAGTAAAACTAGTTTACCCGATGAAATTTATGCCATTTAATCGGGGTTTTACTTTAATCGAACTCCTCGTCGTGATCGCAATCATCGGCATCTTATCCGGTCTGATTTTAATTACTATGAATAGTGCTACGTCTTCTGCTAATGACGCGAAAGTAAAAGCAGAACTAAATCAACTAGAAAAAGCGATCTTAGTTTACGCAACCAATAATTCTCTGCCTGTGTCAGAAGTCACTCCCTGCACTATTGGCACTGGAGGCACTTGCACAGCCCTAAACAGTGCTCTTTCAACTAACGGTTACACCCTCCCTCCTTTATCTAAGAATTACGAATATTCAAGTAATGGAATGAGTTTTACTTTACGTGGATCTCTTTCCACTAACAATGACTACGAAGTGAATTACTTTAATTCAAACAGCTTAAACTGTTCCAGTTTAGCTGGTGGAACCTGGATTGACTCTGGCCACGGCTTTTGTGTCATGCAATACGAAGCCAGAAACGTGGGAAGTGTTCCTACTTCCCAAACTGATGGCACGATCTGGGTAAATGTTACCCAAACCGCAGCTGCCACCGCTTGTTCTAACCTCGGCGCTGGTTATCACTTAATCACCAACGCAGAATGGATGTTACTCGCGAGAGATGCAGAAAATATTGCCACCAATTGGACAGGAGGAGTAGTTGGTTCTGGAGTATTAGCCAGAGGTTTTGTGAATACAAGCAATACGGCTGTTGCTCCTTCTACTGGCTCTGGTTATGAATACAACACTGGCGCTAACACAGTCGGAAGTAGTGGCACGATTGACTACCGTCGCACCCTTAACTTGGCTAATGGAAATACGATTTGGGATTTGTCTGGCAATGTTTGGGAATGGACTAATGATACTAGAGAAACATCACAACTGCCTAATTTATCTGAAACTTGGAGACAAATCAATTCAATCACTAATTGGACGACTGGCCTATCTTACAATGATGTTGGTCCAGCAAATTCAACCTATGCTAATTCTTCTTATGGCGTAGGACAGATTTATACGGATAATGGTACAGCTTATCCGTCTGGAAATACCCACGCCTTCGTCCGTGGTGGCACTTGGAGCCATGGTGCGCTTGCCGGGGCTTTCACGCTGCGTTTGAACGGTGCCCCTGCGAATGCGAACAGCAGCATTGGCTTTCGCTGCGCGAAGTAGCTATGCAAACAGAAAGATATTTGATTATTTAAACCAAGTATCGTCAGTTCAAAACTAGGTGCGTTTGGGGCTTGTAGAAAATAAAAATGTTTGGCGAATGCCAAACAATACCGAAAAATAATCTTATTTCTAATTTCTCCAAACTGATTATTGAATAAAGATATTCTTGGTTATGCGATAATGAAGAATTTTAAAACTAAGGTTTTGTTTTGCTACAAGTAGCAAAACAATTATTTTAAAAGAAAAAATGACAGAAGATTTAATAGTTTATCAAAAATCATATGATTTGCTTTTTTGGATAAAACCAACGGTTCAAAGATTTGCCAAAGTGCATAAATATAGCTTAGGAATAGAGCTTGAAAAATCTGCCATCATGCTTTTGAAAACTATTGCGTCCATAAACTATAAGAAAAATAAAAGTGAAGTGATAGAAAATTGTTTGATTGAATTTGAGGGGGTTAAAATTTTGATTCGCTTAAGTAAAGATTTTAAATTAATAACAATTGAGCAATACGAATATTCAGCTGGACTTCTTGTAGAAATAGAAAAAATGCTTTGGGGAATAAAAAAAAGATTACAGTAGCTATTTATTTTTGGTACCAAGGTAAATAGGTGGGTTAAGTTCAATTATGCGCCTTCATCCGTGGTGGCAATTGGAACAATGGTGCGAATGCCGGGGCATTCACGCTGAATTTGAACAATGCACCTGCGAATACGAACAGCAACATTGGCTTTCGCTGCGCTCTCAAAGGGATATTATATTTTATTTACGGCCGGAATTTCTTTTTGATAAAAAAGAAAGCGAGCCCAATAAGCCCCAGAACTTAATCCTTCCCAATTATCGGGAAAATATGCGCCCCTATCCTTGGCTGATAATTTTAAAAATCAGCCAAGGTAAATAGGCGTCAATAAAAATGCAAACAAATTTATTTGAACAAGTTTGTTCTTTTAAAAATATATACTTAGCTTATAAAAAAGCCAAAAGAAATAAAAAGTATCGCCCTTATGTTTTAGAATTTAGTGCTGATTTAGAAAGGAATATTATAAGCCTTGCGAATGATTTAAAAGCTGGACGATATTGCCATGGAAAATATAAAGAAAGATATATTTCTGACCTTAAAAAGCGATTGATTAAAATAGCTCCCTTTCGTGATCGGATTGTTCATCACGCTATTTGTAATATTATTGAGCCAATTTTTGATAAAAATTTTGTAAAAGAATCTTTTGCTTGCAGAACTGGCAAAGGTAATCATAGGGCTGTTTTAAAATTTAAATCAATGATGCGAGTATTTGAAGACGGCCATTGCCTTAAATGCGATATTTCAAAATATTTTGCAAGTATACAGCATAATATTTTATTAGATCTAATTAAGAAAAAAATAAAAGATGAAAAGTTAGTAAATTTAGTAACAAAAGTTATTTATTCAAGTTATGACAGCAAAATGGATTATTTGGGGAAAGGATCAATTTATGCAGGTATACCGATCGGCAACCTAACCTCTCAACTTTTTGCCAATATTTATCTAAATGAATTAGACCATTTTATAAAAGAGGTTTTAAAAGAAAAGCATTATATTAGATATATGGACGATTTCTTGATTGTTAGTCCGAATAAAATTATTTTGCAAAAAGACAAATTTATAATAAGCAAATTTCTAAAAAGAAAATTAGGGTTAACACTTCATTCGCGAAAAGCGAATATTCTTTTATTAAATCGGGGAGTAGAATTTTTGGGTTATAAATTTTTTAAAAATTATCGTTTAATCAGAAAAGCGACAATTGGCAGATTTGAAAAATCATTAAAATTATATAGAATTAAATTGAAGAAAAGAGAAATTGATAGTGCTTTTTATTTAAGCTCTTTAAGATCTTGGGGCACATTCGCCCGATTTGCAAATTCCTATAAATTAAGGCAATATCTATTTATAAAATATTCTTTGCCCATAGAAGCTCATTTTTTAGTATAAATACTTTCTGCCCAATAATTATAAACATGCAAAATAAAATTATTATCAAAGGTGCGAGAGAGCATAATCTAAAAAATATATCTTTAGAAATTCCTCGCAATAAAATGGTTGTTTTTACAGGTGTTTCTGGATCTGGAAAGTCCAGCTTGGCTTTTGATACCATTTTTGCCGAAGGACAAAGGAGGTATATAGAGTCATTGTCTTCTTATGCTAGGCAATTTTTGGGTGGAATGCAAAAACCAGATGTGGATGAAATTGAAGGATTGTCTCCGGCAATTAGTATTAGCCAAAAAGCGCATAGCGCTAATCCCAGATCAACCGTGGCTACAATTACAGAAATTTACGATTATTTAAGAGTTTTATTTGCACGCGTGGGTCATCCATATTGTCCTGATTGTGGAACAGCGATTAATAAACTAACCACCGATGAAATTTTTAAAAAGATTGAGGAAATTTTAAAAGAAAAAAATAATTCTGGAGAATTGATTATTCTTTCTCCGGTAGTAAGGGGAAGAAAAGGAGAATATTTTCAAATGCTTCAAGATCTTTACGAATCCGGTTTTTCGGAAGTGAGGATTGATGGAAAAATAAAAAGTTTGCGCGAAAAATTAATTTTAGAAAAAACTAAAGTTCACACTATTGAAGTGGTGATTGATAAAATATTTTTTACCAAAATTGACGATGATTTTGAATTTCGTTTAAATGAAGCCATAGAAACATCAGTGGATATGTCAAATGGTTTATGCTCTGTTATTTTTGGAGATCAAAAAGAGCAAGTTTTTAGCACACAATATTCTTGCCCTAAATGCGGATTTAGTTTTCCCGAAATTGAGCCAAGATTATTTAGTTTTAACAGTCCCTATGGTTTTTGTGAAGAATGCCATGGCTTGGGAACAGAAAATCTTTTTTCAACTGCTCCTTGCCCGGTTTGTAAAGGAAAAAGATTAAATCGAAATGCTTTATCTGTAAAAATAAACAAAAAAAATATTTGGGAGATTACAGATTTGTCTATAGAAAAAGCAGTAGAATTTTTTTATCAACTGGAAAAAGAATTAAACGAGAAAGAAAAAGAAATTGCGCAAGTAATTCTGAATGAGATTAAAAATCGGTTGCAATTTATGTTAGACGTTGGCTTACATTATATTAATCTTAACCGTATGGCTGGATCGTTATCGGGCGGGGAGTCGCAAAGAATTCGTTTAGCTTCACAAGTGGGTACAAAATTAGTAGGCGCATTATATGTATTAGATGAACCCACAATTGGTTTACATCAGAGAGATAATGAGATGTTAGTTAAAACCTTGCGTAATCTTTGTGATGTTGGTAATTCAATTATTGTGGTTGAGCACGACGAGGAAACCATTTTGGCTAGTGATTGGCTGGTTGATTTTGGCCCTCGGGCCGGTGTTCACGGAGGAGAAGTTATGTATTCTGGACCATTAGACGGGTTATTATTAAATAATAAAAATAAGAGTGATAAGAATGAAATTGATTGTAAAATTATTGGTAGTGCTAAAAAATCTTTAACTGGAAAATATTTACGCAACGAAGAAAAGATAGAGATGCCAAGCCAAAGAAGGGGAGTTCAGGATAAAACTTTAAAATTAGGAATTAAAAAAGCTCACGAACATAATTTAAAAAATCTTAGTGTGGAAATTCCATTAGGTAGATTTGTTTGTTTAACTGGAGTGTCTGGCTCTGGCAAATCAACCTTAATGAACGATATTATCTATCGTTATGTAACTGGGAAGATTAATCATGTTAAGAGAAATATAAAAGTAGAAGAAATAAAAAATGTTGAATATTTAGATCGGGTAATTAGAATTGATCAATCTCTTATAGGCCGAAGTTCTCGTTCCAACCCAGCTACTTATACCAAAATTTTTGATGAAATTAGAGAAATTTTTGCTATGACCACTGAAGCTAGGCTGCGAGGATATAAAGCCGGACGATTTAGTTTCAATCGGTCTGGAGGAAGGTGCGAGAATTGTGAAGGCAAAGGTACGCTGGAAATAGAGATGCATTTTTTACCAAACGTTGAGATAGAATGCGATGTTTGTAAAGGAAAAAGATTTAATAAAGAAACTTTGCTTATTCATTATAAAGGCAAAAATATTTCAGATGTTTTAGAAATGACGATTGAAGAAGCGGTAGAATTTTTTAGAGATATTCCTTATATTTACGATAAGTTAAAAATTTTAAATGAAGTGGGTTTGGGATATTTAACTTTGGGCCAGCCAGCCACAACTTTATCGGGCGGGGAGTCACAAAGAATAAAATTAAGCCGAGAACTATCAAAGCATGGAACAGGTAAAACCCTTTATTTATTAGATGAGCCAACCACAGGATTACATTATGACGATATTAAAAAATTAATTGTAATTTTACAGGAATTAGCTTCACACGGAAATACAGTTTTGGTAATTGAACATAATTTGGATTTTATTAAATGCGCTGATTGGATTGTTGATTTGGGGCCAGAGGGTGGAGATAATGGTGGATCTTTGATTGCCGAGGGAACACCAGAAGAAATTGCAAGAAAGCCCGGCTGGACAGGGAAATATTTGCGTAAGGCCTTGTCTAAATAATTATATTTTTAGTATATCTTTTTTCCGACACGGATATTTTTCTGCTGAAAAATTCCTCTGGCTCGCGCCGTCGCGCTCCGCATGGTCTGAAAAAAGATATAACCAAAAATATTTCAAATCAGAATTAATGCCCTCATAGATTAATATATTTTTATATGGTCAATAATATATTATTAAAAATTAAAAACATACCAGATAGTTCAGGGATTTATCTTTTTTATAATCATAAAAAAGAGCTGATTTATGTTGGCAAGGCCACTTCTTTAAAAAATAGGGTAAGGAGTTATTTTAGTAAACCCAAAACATTTCGTCCTATTGAAGTTATGATGCATCAAGTGGCGGAAATTAAATGGAAAGAAACAGATTCTGTTTTAGAGGCCTTAATTTTAGAAGCCAATTATATTAAAAAATTTCGTCCGAAATATAATATTAAAGAAAAAGATGATAAAAGCTGGAATTATTTAGTGATTACTAAGGATAATTTTCCAAAATTACAAGCCATCCGAGAGCACCAACTAAAGGAGTCAAAACAAAAAAAAGTTTTTAAATATATTTTTGGGCCCTATGCTCAGATTAAAACTACCGAGATTTTAAAAATACTTCACTCTCTTTTTAATATTTCTCGATGCTCTCCTTCGTCAAAGGATGGGCAAAAAAGGCCTTGTTTTGATTATCAAATAGGTCATTGTTTGGGTGTGTGTGTTAATGAAATTTCGCCCCTCGAATATGATAATAAGGTCATTAAACCCTTAGCTGCTTTTTTAAGTGGCAAAAAGAAAAGTTTAATTAGGTCTTTGGAAAAAAGAATGAAGTTAGCATCTAAACAACAAAATTTTGAAGAAGCAGGAAGATTAAGAAATCAAATCTTTGCCTTAAAAAAAATCAAAGATTTTTCTTTAATAGATAAAAGTTTTTTAGAAGAGGCAGAGGTTTCTAAATTTAAGATTGAGCGAATAGAAGGTTATGATATTTCAAACTTAGGCATAGAGGCCAAAGTTGGATCTTTGGTGGTTTTCAATGCGATGAGGCCGATTAAAAGTGAATATAAAAAATTTAAAATTAAAACCGTTGAAGGGCAAAGTGATGTAGATTGTTTAAAAGAAGTAATAGAAAGAAGAATAAAACACAATGATTGGTCTTGGCCACAAGTAATTTTAGTTGATGGAGGTAAACCCCAAGTTAATACTGTTAGAAAAATAATCCAAAAAACTGGTAAATTAGTTTTTATTGTTGGGATTGCAAAAGGTCCGGAAAGAAAAAAAGATGAATTTATTTTTAAAGAAACTGATTTGGATTTTTTAAAATGGTTAAAACATAATGAAAATCTATTAATTCGGGTTCGTAATGAAGCGCATCGTTTTGCAATTAATTATCAAAGAGCTATTAAGAGAAGGAGTAATCTTGTTTGAAAAATAAACAAATGGTATAATTAGATCGATAATAAAAACAATAATAACCAGCCTTCGCCCCTTGGGTTATGGCGATGTAAATAAATATATGGAAAATCAAACAAGCGTTAATGGACAATTTGGTAGTTTCCAAAATAAGAAGTGGCCATGGATAGTTGGTGCTGTTGCCGTGGTCGGTATTTTAATTTATTTTGTAATAGATGGTGGCGGGTCTTTAGTAAACAATTGGTCTTCTATAACAGAATTTCAGAATACTAATCTTAATCAAACAAATCAAACAAATTCAAATAACTCATCTACAGAAAATAAAGATATAGACAATTTGCTTAATCAATTAGATTTAGAAGAAAGCAGGGTTAATCAATCTTTAAATGATACTCCTATTGATATTATGACCGATGATTAGTATTTACATATAATAAATAAAAAGATTTTAATACTATGAAAAAAAATAATTTAATAATTTCAATTTTAATATTTTTTGGAATTATATTTTCTGTTAGCGTTTTTGCTAAAAATAATATAGCGGAAGTGCCAGCAGGATCAGAAAATACAACAGCGCAAGCTGTTTTAATGGCCAAGCAAAAAGACAAGGCAGTTCAAGAAGTTGATCGCCGAATTGCTTTTTTAAACGAAGCTATTGAAAAAATTCAAATTACAAAAAAAATCAATACAGATCAAAAGAACGCATTAATTATTCAAGTTCAAAACGAGATTACCTTTTTGCAACAATTAAAAGAAAAAATTAAAGCTGATACTGACAAAACAACTCTTTTGGAAGATAGAAAATTAGTTGTTCAGAGATATAAAGTTTTTGGTTTGTTGCAGTCCGAAATAGCCATAATTGCTTATGCAGATAAGATTTTGAATATAGCAGATTTAATGGATCCGCAAACAACTAATACTGAAGCTAAAAATAAAATAGCCGATGCTAAAAGCAAAGCTCAAAAAGCAATCTCCGATATTTTGGTTTTAACTTTTGATGGTTTTCCACAAAATAAAAGCGTTCTAAAAGCCAGTAAAGATTTATTAACTTCGGCCAGACAGGAATTAAACGAAGCCAGGGTAATAATAAAACAAGGAACCACACAACCATAGAAATATTATATATCTTTTTTCAACGAGTTATAGATTTTATAACCCAAACAACCTTAAAAGAATGTTTAGTGGTGTCACTCCTAAACATTCTTTTTTTGTTGCGCTTTAAAGATGTTTTATGGTAAAATATTCTTAATGACAAAAAATAAATTTATTATTTTAACCATTTTCTTTGTTGTTTTAGGTTGGTTTTGTTTTGGGAATATTGCTTTGGCTGAAGAGGTAAATAGTTTTGATCAACAAATTATTGTTAATCCAGATAGCAGTTTGGATATTCAGGAAGCCATTATTTATGATTTTGGATCTGATTATCGTCATGGAATTTTTAGAGATATTCCTGTCCGTTATACTAGAGATAATCTGAGTTATAATTTGAGGATTTACGATATTTTTGTAAAGGATGAAAACGGAAAAAATTATAAAGTAGAAAAATATTATTCTGGTAATAATTTAGAAATTAAGATAGGAGATTCGGATACGGTAGTCACTGGAATTAATACTTATATTGTTGGTTATAAAATAGATAGGGCTATAAATTATTTTAATGATTACGATGAACTATATTGGAATATAAATGGATTTGGCTGGGAAGTCCCAATTTCTAAAATTAGTTCTACAATAATCTTACCTAAAGAAATAAAATTAGTACCAGATATTGATTTTAAATGTTTTGTGGGTGGATATGAGTCTACTAAAATTTGTGGTTATGCAAACAGCTTTACAGATAATGGAAAAACGATAATTAAATTTGCTTCTAATGATTTATTAGTTAATGAAAATCTAACCGGGCTTTTGAAATTTTCTAAAGGCATAGTTAATGCTCCAACCCAAAGCCAAATTATCAAAAATATTTTAATCGATAATTGGATTTTGGGGTTGCCATTGATAATTTTTTTAATTCTTTTCTTTGTTTGGTATAGATTTGTTAAAAGGCCAAAGGGCAGAGGTATCATAATCCCAGAATATGATATTCCAGATAATTTAACCCCAATTGAAATTGGAACAATTATAGATGATCGCACAGATAATGGAGATATTTCGGCTGAGATAGTTTATTTAGCTATTAATGGTTATTTAAAAATAACCAAAATAGAAAAGAAATGGATGTTTGGAAATTCTGATTATATGTTAGAAAAAATAAAATCTAAAGATGATTTAAAAAACAAATTTGATAAGGATTTAATGGATTATCTATTTATTGATAATGAAAAAACAGTTTTTCTCTCCCAGATTGTAAAAAGAAAAGACAAGTTTGATTTTAGTCACGCAACTGTTAATAGTATTATGACCGAAACATCAAAAGCTTTAGAAAAGAAAGATTATTTTGATAAAAATCACTGGAAGCCAAGATTAATGATATTTTTTATAGGAGAAGTTTTATTCGCTTTGGCAAATTTATTTTATTTTAACAACGCCATCCCTTCTTTATGGCCTATTTTAGCAGTTCTCTTTTCACAAGTTATTATTATAATTTTTGTATGTTTTGTTTCTAGGAAAACTCAAAAAGGAGTTTATTTGAAAGAACATATTGAAGGATTAAAGCTTTATTTGTCTGTGGCAGAAAAAGAAAGAATTAAATTTCATAATGCTCCAGAAAAAAATCCGCAAATTTTTGAAAAATTTTTGCCTTATGCCATGGCTTTAAAAGTGGAAGAACAATGGGCTAAACAATTTGAGGGGATTTATAAAGAGCCAACAAACGGATGGTATTATTCTCCAACTAATATGGCTTTTTCATCTGTTTTATTTACAAATGATTTAAAAAGTTTTAGCCATACTGCAAATACTTCTTTTGCTTCTGTAGCAGGTTCGGGTGGATCTGGGTTTTCTGGTGGAGGAGGATTTAGTGGTGGAGGATTTGGAGGTGGTGGCGGTGGAAGTTGGTAATAGTTAGAATATAGAATATAATTTAAAAAAAAAGACGGACATAGTCCGTCTTTATCATAAAAGAATGCGCTATTCGTAACAGCAAAGTAAGCTATAAGTGGTTACAAAATAAAAGAAGATAGATAAAATAATTAATGGAATTATGGGCCAGATAACTTTTTGGTAGCGGAATAATGATTTACCTCTTTTAGCGCGCATAGCTCGATACCACTTTTCAAATCCAAAAAAAGAAATACCTCCGATTATAATACTAAGAACTAATTTATCCATTCCCCAAATGGTGTGTTGTGCATTGCCGATTACTTCAATTGAACGAAGTGGCCAGATAGTTAAAGCATAATAGGCAATTGTTAAAAGTATGGCTCGTCCAGGAAATTTAACATTTTTTTTATCAAGATATTGGATAGTCCACATAATTAATAAAACCACAAAACCTCCAATCCAAAGACCAGTGATGGTATCATCTATTTTTAACCAGCGAGCTAGGCCCAATCCAGCTGCTGTAACAACTGTGCAGACTGGGCAGACTGCTTTGGCCGCAGAGGCAAAAAAAAGACCAAGAGCAGAAAAAGAAAAAACTAAGTTAAATTTTGTTTTGTTTAGCATATTTTTAAATTTTATTGTATCTCTAAAATACCTTATCCTTTTAAAAAGAGCAAGTCTTTTTAAAAAACCAATAAAAACAGTTGATTAATATAAGTAAAATGATGTATAATAAAGATATAAATTATGGAAAAAAGAGAAATTGCTAAATTTTTATCTGGTTTCTTTACTGCCGGGGTTTTCGTTGATTTGGCAGTAATTTTATTGGCTTCTTATTTTGAATATAAGATATGGCCTGGTTTTTTTGATTTAAAGATTTGGACTTTAGTCCTGATAGGTTTTTTGGTTTTGGCAATTACTTTTTCATTTTTGGGATGGGGAATAAAAACTACTAAAAGAAACGTCCCCTTATTGATGTTTATTTTTACATTTTTTTGTTTTTACGCTGGATATGATATTTTAGAAAATAAAAATATAAATATTTTTCAGTCTAATCTTTCGGTTGCTTTATCTGAGAATAATCCCGAAATCATAAATACAATTCAAAACATTGTTAATGGAGAAGAAAATAAGAGCTCTAATTTTTCTTTTGCTTTAGGAGGAGATAAATACGATGCAGGAAAAATAATTGCGGTTGATAATGATAGTAATCTTTATAGCGTGGGATATTTTCAAGGAACAATCAATTTAGATGTTGCCGGTGGATTAAGTGAAGTTTCTTCTGTGGGCAATTCTTTAATTAATAGTGCGATTGATATTTATGTTGCCAAATATTCTCCAGAAAAAAAATTAATATGGGGTTTTAGTATTGGTTCTTCTGGAAAGGATATACCTATTGATTTAAAAATGGATGGGGATGGCAATCTTTATTTGACCGGTTATTTTAGTGGTTTGGCAGATTTTAATCCTGATTTAAGTGTAGAAAATAATTTGGATGCAGAAACTGGGAGAGATATTTTTTTAGCTAAATATAATAATGATGGAAAATTTCAATGGGCTAAAAAAATAGGCAATCCAGAAAAAATACCATTCACAGATAATGATTTAAGATTTGAAGAACCGAGAAGTATAGCGATTAAGGGCAACAATCTTTATTTAACTGGAGTTTTTGATGAATCTATTAATTTAGACGATCCAAATCAATCAACCGAGAATAATACTTTTAGCAGTCATCCAAAAGTAAGGAATGTTTTTTTGGCTAAGTATGGTTTAGATGGAGCATATCTTAGTGGGGGTGTAGTTGGAGGTGCTACGCGAGATGAATCATCTGCAATCCAGGTTAACGATCAAGGCGATGTTTATTTAACAGGTTATTTTATAGGAAAAAGCAATTTTGATTTAAAGAATAATAAAAATACTAAAGCTTCTATTTTTTCAGACGATGATTTTGATATATTTTTAGCTAAATATGATAATGATTTTAATTTTATTTTTGTAAAACAATGGGGAGGAGAAGGCAACGATATGCCAGCAATCAATGGATTGGAGATTGATAAAAATAAAGACCTTTATTTATCTGGGATTTTTTCGGGAACAATGGCTATGGGTAAAAATTTAACTAGTCATGGAGAAAGCGATGTCTTTTTTGCTAAGATAGATAATCTTGGAAAAATAATTTTTGCGAAAAGTTTTGGGGGAGCAAAATCAGAGCGATCTACAGGAATAAAATTAGATAATTTCGGAGATTTATATTTGACTGGATCATTTAAAACAATTTCTTATTTTAATACTGGAAAAGAAGCAAAGGCCCTGATTTCTATTAGTGATGGATTGTCTAGCGATGGCTTTTTAGTTAAATATTCTTCTGGTGGAGATTATTTATGGGCAATCAACACGGGTGGATCTGTATCTTTGGAAAGCGAGTCCCAATCTACGGAAAGCTTAGTTATAGATAAAGATAATAATCCCATTATTACAGGTTATTTTTATGAAAATGTTAATTTTAACTCTACGGAATCGCTTAATTTAACTAGTCATGGAAGTACAGATGTTTTTGTAGTTAAATATAGCGCTAATGGCGAAATAGAATAATAATAATTTATAAATTATATAATATGGAAGAAATAATAAACAACCCATTCGCAGAACAAGCAAAAAAAAAGAAAAAAATTCCAATTGTACAAATCATTATCGGATGTATTCTTGTTTTGCTAACCATAGTAATAATAATTATTTTGAGTATTTGGCTTGGTGGAAATAGTTTAGGTGGAATTACGAAAAATAAAACTTTTGAATCTTCGTTTGGGTTTATCCAAACAAGCCTTTCTGATAAAAGTTATGGAGTAATTTATACAGAAAATGGAAAATGGTATGTAGAAGTAAATGGAGCGAAAAAAGGGCCTTATGAAAGTAATCCAATTTTAATAACCGTGGCTGATAAAAAATATGGATATGCTTATCAAAAAAATAATGGCTGGCAAGTGGTTGTTAATAATAAAGAATATGGTCCTTATCAGGCAATTATGGGTTTAGCGATTACAGATCAGAGTTATGGTTATGTTTATCAAAAAGATGCTAAAGTTTGGGTGAATATTAATAATAAAGAATATGGTCCATTTCAAGCAGTAAAATCGATTTCTATGGATGGAAAAAAATTTGGATTTATTTATCAAACAGAAGGTGGGTGGAAAGTTAATCTGAATAATACAGAATACGGCCCGTATGAGAATATTGATAATTTAAATGTTTTTGAAAGCAATCTTGGTTTTAGTTATCAAAAAAATGGAAAAACATATTTTGTGTTAAATCCTTCCAAATAATTTTTAATTTTTGTTAATAAAATTTTAAAATAAGATTGTATTAAGTTTATTTATTGGGTATAATAATTTTAATGAACAAAAGATCGTTCACTTTAATAGAATTATTAGTCGTAATTGCAATTGTCGGAATTCTTTCTGGCGTTGTTTTAATGTCTTCAAGTGGAGCGGTTAATTCAGCAAATGATGTTAGAATAAAAAATGATATTGATTCTATTCGTAAAGCACTACTTTCCTATAAGGCACTTTATGGAGCAGCTCCTGTGGAAGAAGATGTGTGCGATATTGGAAGTACTTGCTCTCAATTATCTTCAGATCTTAGCCATAAATCCAAACATTTCTTTCCCA
>ENA-UOWO01005208-UOWO01005208.1-activated-sludge-metagenome-genome-assembly--contig:-NODE-5208-length-13893-cov-29.754806_pt1 | contig 13893 bp, 11 predicted proteins | sample MGYA00238148_ERZ761564 | MGnify/ENA primary metagenome ERZ761564 (study PRJEB28885, sample SAMN05720194) | activated sludge metagenome | isolation source: Anaerobic digester | place: USA...
GGTCTTGCGCAGCCTGAGCGGCTGCCAGCGCTTCGGCCGCCTCGGCGGCCTGCTGGGCATGCGCTGCCTGAGCAGCTGCCAGCGCTTCGGCCGCTTCGGCCGCCTGCTGGTCTTGCGCAGCCTGAGCGGCTGCCAGCGCTTCGGCCGCCTCGGCGGCCTGCTGCGCTTGCGCTGCCTGAGCAGCCGCCAGCGCTTCAGCCGCTTCGGCGGCCTGCTGGGCGTGCGCTGCCCGGAGGGCTGCCAGCGCTTCGGCCGCCTGGGCGGCCTGCAGCGCGTGCGCTTCCTGGGCCGCCTGCAGCGCAGAAGCGACCTGATCACGCGCCTGACTGCTGCGCAGCACGTCCGCCTGCAAGGCTGCCAGGCGGGCCTGGCTGTCCTGCCATTGGCTGGCCTGCTGCTGCAGGGCGGCGTCGCGCTGGGACAGCAACTGAGCCTGCTCGGCAAGCTTCTGCGCGCCGGCATCGCGCTCGGTGGTGCATGCAGCCAGGCGCTGTTCGATGTCGCGCCGGGCGAGGAACATGGCCTCCAGTTCAGACTGGACCTCGTGCAGCTGCTGCAGCAGCAGTTCGCCTTCCTGGCGCAGCGCGTCCATGTCGCGCTGCAGGCCTGCCCCGCTCGCCAGGGCGTCCTGCAGCGCCTGGGCCTGCGTCTGGTGGGCCTGGGTCAGGCGTGCCAGTTCGTCGCCGCGTGCGGCCAGTTGCTGCTGCAGCGCACGCTGCGCAGCCGCAGCGGCAGCCAGTTCGCTGGTGTGGCGCGCAACGTCGTGCTCGGCGCCTTGCGCGCGCAGGCGCAAGGCCTGCAGGCCACGGGCAGCGGCCAGGGCATCGGCCAGGAGCGCGGGCTGGGCCGTGTCGCCCACCGGCATGGCGGGGGCGAGCAACACGCAGCTGGCCTGCAATTCGGCGAACAAGGCGCCAGCGGTGGGGTCGGCCGCGCAGAGTGCCTCAGCCAATGCGCGGCTCAGGGGGTCGAGGGGCGCCAGGTCGGTGGGGGCCGGTGCGTCCAGTGCGTCGGCCCCGAAGCGCTGCTGGATGCCGGCCACCAGTGCGGCCGGCTGCTGCATGGCTTCTTCGGCGTCGACCAGCAGGCAGCGCACGGGGTCACGCTGGGCCAGCAGCAGCAGCCGGCGCGCTCCGTCGCACCAGTCTTGCAGCCACTGCGCCGGGTCGTCGGCGGAGCCGGCGGCCAGGGCTGCAGCCAGGCCCGGCGCGGGCCGCTCCACCAGCACCAGCCAGTGGGCATGTGGCAGGCGCTGCAGCCAGGACTCGAGGGTGGCAGGGCCATTGCCCGGTGCCTGGCTGTCGACCAGCAGGTCGCCGCTGCGGCCGGTCCATGCCGCCCGCTGCCACCCGGGCTGGCGCACGGCGTTGCCGCCCGGCCCGGCCGGCTTGAACCCCAGCAGCCCATCCAGCCAGGTGCACCAGCGCCCGCCCGGCGTGCCGATGGTGAGAAAGACGCGATCGCTCATGGGAGAGTCTGCAGTTCTTGGTGTCAGTGGTGGCGAGCCAGGGTGTCCAGCAACTGCTGCCACAGCGGCAGCACCTGGTCGGGTTGGTAGCGGGCTGCCACCGCGGCGCCACGGTCGGCCAGCGCTTGGCGGCGCGGCTGGGCGTCAGGGCCCAGCAGGTGGCTGAGCACCCGCACCAGGTCTTCGGTGGCATAGGGGTTGAAGTAGTCGGCGGCGTCGCCGTAGATCTCGCGGTGCACGGGCAGGTTGGACGCCGCCACCACGCCGCCACAGGCCATGGCCTCGACACCCGAGAAGCCGAAGCCTTCGCCGAAGCTGGGGCAGACGGTGACCAGTGCATGGCGGTACAGCGCGCGCAGAGACGGCGCCGGCACGTCGTCGAGGATGTGCACCACGCCGCGTGCCACCCAGGGCAGCAGCTTGCGCACGATGGCGCGGTTGTCCCAGCCCAGCATGCCCACCAGCACCAGTTGCAGGCCGGGGTGGGTGGTGGCGCGCAGGGTTTCCCAGGCGGCCAGCAGCGTGAGGTGGTTCTTGCGCGGCTCCAGCGTGGACACCATCAGCAGGTACCCTGCCGCTGCGGCCGACACCATGGCGTTGTCGGCCTGCCGGCCACCCGCCTCGGCCTGCACCTGGCGGTTGGCGCGGGTGCTGAGGATGTCGTCGATCAGCTCGGGGGCGGTGTCCTCGGCGTAGTAGCGCTGCGACACCATGTTGGGGATGGTCACCGCCCGCGGCTCAGCCTCGGGAAACACCGCCAGCAGGTCGTGGCGGCTGGCGTCGGACACACAGGCGAACCAGGCGCCGTCATGCACGTTGCGCCGCAGCGCCTGGTAGTGCGATGCCTGGTGGTGCGCGCGGTCGGTGATGGTGTGCGGCATCAGCATGGGAATGGCATCGTGGTAGCGCACCACCAGGCGGGTGCGCGGGCTGACACGGCCTGGGTAGGGCGTCTCGGCCACCAGCAGGTCGTAGCCCCGGGTGTCCAGCCGCGGGTAGACGGCAGTGCCCAACCGGCGGGTGAGCAGCGCGCCGGCATGTGCCGCCGACCACGGCAGGCGCGCCACGCGGTAGCGCGCCGCCGTGACGGCCGCAAAGTCTTCGGGTGGCAGGGTGTTGGCGAACATGGCGCGCCAGACAAAGTCTTCAAAGCCGGCCGCCTCGAAGCGGGTGAGCGGCTGCGACCGGCCCAGCAGCGCCCCCACGACCGTGCCTGCCGACGCCAGGCCCAGGCGCAGCAACTGGGCGGCGCGCCGCACATCGCCCTGCTGCTCACCCGGCTGCAGCGACAACACCACCCGCGACAGGCGGTTGACACGCCGGTCGGCCGACCAGGCCGCGCCTTCGGTCTCATCGACCGGCACGCCCCGGGCCAGCAGCTGGTTGCTGCTTTGCAACAGGCCGTCCACCTGCAGCCCGGCCAGGCGGGCCAGGCCGCGAAACAGCAACCGCGTTTCTTGCGGAATGCCGGCATGGCCATCCAGGGCCGGGCGCAGTTCGAGCAGGATCTTCACAACAGCGCAGTGTCGCTCAGGCCGACACCGGGGCAGGCGCCGGTGCGGGCTGGGATTCATAGAACGCGTAGGCCGCGTCCACGGTGTCGAACTCGAACAGGCGCCCGCCGTGCAACACGCAGGCGCGCTGGCAGTACAAGCGGATCACATCGGCGTCGTGCGTGACCAGGATGAAGGCGCGGTCGCGCCGTTTCTGGAACAGCTCGACATGGCAGCGGTCGTGGAAGCGCTTGTCGCCGACGACCATGGCTTCGTCGATGAGGAAGCAGTCGAACTCGATGGCCATGGACAGCGCAAACGCCAGCCGCGTGACCATGCCCATCGAGTAATGCGACACCGGCTCCTTGAAGTACGTGCCCAGTTCGGTGAACTCTTCGACAAACGGCAGCAGCGGGCGGTGGTCGACGCCATAGATGCGGCAGATGAACTTCAGGTTGTCCAGCCCGGTCAGGTTGGTCTGGAACGCGCCGCCGAAGGCCAGCGGCCACGACACGGACATGCCGCGGTGGATGCGGCCCGAGGTGGGCATCTCGGCGCCGCTGAGCAGGCGGATCAACGTGGACTTGCCCGCGCCATTGCGGCCCAGGATGCCGACATGGCGGCCGGGCTCCAGGCGCAGGTTGATGCGGTCGAGCACCGTGCGCGGGCCGAAGCGCGTGCGGTAGACCTTGCTGACGTTGTCGACGTGGATCACTGCGCCTCCACGCGACGCCCTGCCACCCGCAGCAGCAGCAGGCCGACCAAGGTGAGCAGCAGGCTGAAGGTGGCCATGTAGCCCAGGTCGTAGTGGGTGCGCACGCTGTCGCCGAAGAAGCCGTCACGCACCATTTCCACGCCGTGCACCATGGGGAACAGCAAGACCACCTGCTGCCCGGCCCTGGGCAGCGCGTCGACCATGAACGCGGCGCCGGACAGCGGGAACAACAGATAGGCGACCGGCGCCCAGATGCGCGTGACGATTTCGTTGAAGGCACTGGCGGCGCCCACCGCCAGGCCCAGTGCAGCACCGAACCAGCAGAGCAACAGCCAGCCGGCCAGCACCTTGAGCAGATCATCGGGCGACGCCATGGCATCGACACCGACGAAGATCGCCGACAGCACGGCGAACGACGCGGTTGCACCGGCGATCTCCAGCAGGATGCGGGCGGCAAAGACATCCAGCACCCGCACGTTGCGGTGGTACAGCAGGTTCAGGTTCTGGTGGATGGCATTGACGCAGTGGGTCACCGTGTTGCGCCACACCAGCACCGACGAATAGCCGGTGATGGCAAAGGCCACGATCGGCAGGTTCGACCCCTGGCTGGCGCCCACGGCCGTCCACAGGGCGGCCACACCCAGCGTGAACAGCATCGGCTCGACCACCAGCCACAGCAGACCCAGGTTGCGGCGGCCGAACCGGGTGATCAGCTCGCGCAGCAGCAGCGCGCGGATGACCCGGGCCTGGATCACCAGCGACCGGCCCAGCGACGGCGCGCCAGCCTGCCTGGACACGCCGAGGTCAGTCGACATGTTCCCTGACGCCGGCCAGGATGAGGCTGAGAACCCCCCAGGCCACCAGCCCGAGCAGGAACACCGTGAAGACCGACCGGACGCGACGCGGCTCCATCGATTCGTCGGGCAGGCTGGGTTGCACCAGCCGCTCCAGGTAGAGCTGCTTGCGCTGGGCATCGAGGCGCGCCGTTTCCAGGGCCGTCATGGCCGAGGCCAGCTGCTTGTCGGCGAAGCCCTTGTCGAGGACCAGACGGTCATAGGCCGGTGCCTTGGCACTGAGCGAGCCCTTGCCCCCGGTGACCTGCGCGGTCTCGGCGGCCACGGCCTTGCGCAGCCCGTCCACGCGCGTGGCCAGCGACGCCAGCTGCGGGTTGTCGGGCGACAGTCGCTTGACTTCAGTCAACTGCGCCTGGGCCGAGAGCAGTTCTTCCTGCAGCCTGGCCACCGCCTGCAGCCGCAGGGCCGACTCGCCGGTGGGATCGAACACCGACCGGTCGCTGCGGAAGGCGGACAGGGCCAGGGCGGTCGCCCTGACCTTGTCTTCGGCGAGCGCCACCTCGGCCTTTGCGGAGGCCAGCAGGTCTTGCTGGCCGCGCTGGTTCAGGGTGTTGACCAGGCGCTCGCCCATCTGCAGCAGCAGTTCATTGATGCGGCGCGCGTCGTCGGCGGTGTAGGCAGACACCCGCAGCACCGAGATCGACGCGCCCGGGTCGTAGTCGATCTGCACATGCTTCAGGTAGTGGGCATGGAAGGCCTCGAAGCTGTCGTCCAGGTCGAACCCGGGGAAGCGGTTGAACCGGTCAATGGCCGGGCTGCTGAAGGCGGCCTTGACCTGCAGCTTGTCGTCCAGCTCGCGCAGGGCGTCGCGCGAGAGGGCGAAGTGATGCACCAGGTAGGTGTCATCGCTCGATTTGGAGAATGCCGCTCCGCCCAGCAGGGCACCCAGGCCGGTGGCCTGTGCCCGGGCCGGGCTGCGCACGACGAAGCGGGCCTCGGAGATGTACACATCGGAGGCGATCAGGCCGAAGTACACGGCCGCCAGCACCGTGGGCAACAGCACCGTCAGCGCAAAGGTGGCACCGAGCCGGCGCCTGAGGCGGGTGAACAGGCCGATCGGCAGCGCGGGCTGCGCCGCCTGGTCAGGAGATAGTGGATCCACGGTCTGGGTTCGCTCCGGTCTCAGTGCGCCAGCAGCCGCCGGTACAGATCGACGACATGCTGGGTCATCAGCACCGCGTCGAACTCGCGCAGGTAGCGCTCTCGGGCGGCCTGGCCCAAACGCGCGCGAAGTGCGTCATCCGCCAGCAGCTGCGATAGTAATCTGGCCAGTTCGTCCGGCTGGCCGACGGGCACGTTGAAGCCGGTCAGCCCATGCTGGTTGACCCAGGGAACGCCCGAGCCGACGATGTCGGTGGCGATGATGGGCTTGCCCATCATCATGGCCTCCAGCAAGACGACGCCGTAGGCTTCGGACCGCACCGTGGACGACATGCAGAAGACGTCACAGGCCAGGAAGTAGCCGGCCAGCTCACCGTCCTGCACATGCCCCAGCAGCCGCACCTTGTGGCCCAGGCCTTGGCTGGTGACCTGGGCACGCAGCTGCGGCAGCATCTCGCCGTCGCCCCCGATCAGCACGACGGTGTCGTCGGGCAGCGCCGCAGCGGCCCGGATCAGCACATCGAAGCCCTTGTAGTACGCCATGCGCCCCAGCGCGAACACGATGCGCCGGCCACCATAGCGCTGCCGCAGCATGTCGGCGGCAGCGACGTCGGCAGGCGCCCGGTCGTCGCTGATGCCGATCGGGATCACGCGCACCTTGGACCGCCATGCGCGCAGGGGCTCGGACGAATCGGCATAGGCCTGGCTGGTGGCGATGATCGCGTCAGCCCGCCGCAGCAGCCAGGTCTGCAGGGGCTCGTAAAGCTTCATGGCCTTGCGCTGGCGGATGACGTCACTGTGCCAGTGCACCACCACGGGCACCCGCGGGCGCACCAGGAAGAGCGCCAGCGCGGCCATCGGATCGGGCATGTGCAGGTGGATCAGTTCATGTTGGCTGGCGAGCCGCCGCAGTTCGCGCACCATCGCCGGCGCCATCGAGGTGGACAGCACCATGCCGAACGAACCGGCGCGCACCACGTCATAGCCCGCTGGCTGGTGCTCGACGACGGTGTCACGCTGCTGGTTGGAGCAGAGCACATCGCTGCGCACGCCGACGCGGCCCAAGCCCTCGGCCAGTTCCCAGGCGACACGCTCGATCCCGCCCATGACCGGCTTGTAGAACTTGCTGACCTGCAGGATCTTCATGATGAGGCGGCGCCGCAAGAACGGGCCGACAGCAGGTGCTGCACCAGGGTGCGGGCGGCATGGTCCCAGCGGAAGCCGGCTGCACGCGCCGCCCCGGCCTGGCGCAGCCGCGCGCGCAGCGCCGCATCGGTGCGCAACCGGTCCATGGCGGTGCTGATCTGTGCGACAGAGGTGGGGTCGAAGTACAGCGCGGCATCGCCACAGACCTCGGGGATGGCGGCGGCGCTGGACGCGGCGACGGCGCAGCCGCAGGCCATGGCCTCGAGGGGCGGCAGGCCGAAGCCCTCGTACAGCGACGGGAAGACCAGCGCGACGGCATGCTGGTACAGCGCCTTCAGCACCGCGTCATCGACAGAGCCGGCGTGCACCACCTGGGGCAGGTCCCCGGCGCCAGGGTTCGGCCCGTCGCTGAACACCTTGGCATGGCGGTCACCAACCAGCACCAGCTGGCAGCCATGCCCGGCAGGCAGGGCCGCAAAGGCCGCTTGCAGCGCAGGCAGGTTCTTGTTGGCGTTGACGCTGCCGACCGCCAGGAAGTAGCGGCCGTCCTGCAGACCGAGCCGTTCCAGCGCTGCCGGGTCGGGCGTGACGTCGGCCAGATGCTCGGCCCCGTTCGGCACCACGCCGATCGAAGTCTCGGGCAGCCCCAGCACGGCAGCCAGCCGCTGCCGCGAGAAGGCCGAGACCGTGAGCAGCTGCGCGCCCAGCCGCGGCAGCAGCCAGAACAGCGCGCGGTACCACCGGCGGAATGCCGGCCGGTAGGCGGCCGGCCGGTCGAAGACCGCCGCATCGTGGACCAGGCAGGATTGGCGACGGCCGAACAACGGCGCCGAGCCCGACAGGTTCAGCAGCCGGCCATGGCGGGCAGCCCAGGGCAGCATGACCTGCTCCCACAGCGCCAGAGGCAGGGGCCCGCGGCGGATCACCTGGGTTCTGATGCCGTGCATTGACGCCAGCTGAGCGCCTGGCGGCACCAGCAGCACGACATCGCAGGCCGCTGCGACCAGCCCGCCGGACCGACAGCGGTCCAGGGCTGCCATGAGTTGCCGCGCGACACGTTGGACACCGGTCGTGCGCTGCGATGCGAACTTGCCGTTGACGTAGAGCGTTGGCCTGGAAGAGGCAGCCATGCCTGCAGGAATCTTTCGGGAAACGTCAATGCAAGGTGGGTGAAATGGCTGTCAGGTCGGCCGTGGCGAAATGCTGGTTGCTGCGGGCGGTCACATCAGCGTGGTGACGCCGTGCAACCCGACGTCAGCCACCCCAATTATCCCCTGCCCCCATGCGGCGCCATGCCAGACGGCGCCTGCCCGGGCAGGCGCCCCAGACTGGGCTGGTACTCGGGAACAGCCTGCCTCAGATGGTCGCTCAGTTTACAGGTGTCCATCGGCTGCGGACCGGCCGCCCAGGCCAGCAGCGCCCGCACGCGATCAGGCTGCTCGTCGAGGCGGGCGCTGCGCAGGCGGGCGACGGCGGTCGGCAAGGTGTCATCGGCGTCGGCCAGCAGTTCCTCGTACAGCTTCTCGCCCGGCCGCAGGCCGCTGAACACGATCGGGATCTCGTCGACGGTGCGGCCCGACAACCGGATCAGATCGCGCGCCAGGTCGACGATCTTCACCGGGTCGCCCATGTCCAGCACCAGCACCTGGCCGCTGTCCCCGATGGCCGCGGCCTGCAGCACCAGGCGCGCCGCCTCGGGGATGGTCATGAAGTAGCGGATGATGTCCGGGTGGGTGACGGTGACCGGCCCGCCGCGGGCGATCTGCTCCTTGAACTTCGGGATCACGCTGCCGCTGCTGCCCAGCACATTGCCGAAGCGCACCGCCATGAAGCGGGTGCCCGGGTGCTCGGCCGCCATCATGCTGACCACCATCTCGGCGGCGCGCTTGGTGGCGCCCATCACGTTGGTGGGGTTCACCGCCTTGTCGGTGCTGATCAGCACGAAGCGCTCGGCGCCCGCCTCGGCGGCCGCACGGGCGGCATGCCAGGTGCCCAGGGTGTTGTTGCGCAGCGCGGCCAGCGCGTTGTGGTCTTCCTCCATCAGCGGCACATGCTTGAAGGCCGCCGCATGGAAGACGACCTGCGGCCGCCACTGGCCGCAGGTGTGCTGCAGGTGGGCCAGGTCCTTCACGTCGCCGATCACCCGCACCAGCGGCAGCTGGGGGAAGCGCTGGCCCAGGTCCTGCTCGATGCTGTAGAGGTTGAACTCGCTCAGCTCGTACAGCACCAGCCGCGCCGGCATGAAGCGCGCCAGCTGGCGGCACAGCTCACTGCCGATGCTGCCGCCGGCGCCGGTCACCAGCACGGTCTTGCCGGCCAGCACGGCGCCGATGCCGGCCTCGTCCAGCTGCACCGGCTCGCGGCCCAGCAGGTCTTCGGGCTCGATGTCGCGCACGCGGTCGATGGCCGACTGGCCGTCCTTCAGTTCGGCGGCCGAGGGCACGGTCAGCACCGGCAGGCCGGTGGGGGCGGCCAGGTCCAGCGCATGGCGGCGCTGCGCCGGCCTGGCCGCCGGCATGGCCACGATCACATGGGTGGCGGCGCCGCGCACCCCCTTGTCGGCAATGGCCGCCAGCGGCCCCAGCACCGGCAGGCCGGCGATGCGGGCGCCCTGCTTGGCGGGGTCGTCGTCGAGCAGGCCCAGCACGATCCAGCCCTGCTGGTGGATGCCGGCCAGCAGGCGGCGGGCGGCGTCGCCCGCACCCATCACGATGGCGCGGCGGATCTCGCGGTCGCTGCCGGTGATCTGGGCGCGGGCATGCTCGTAGACCATGCGGTAGACCAGCCGCACCAGGGCCAGGCCCATCAGCGCCACCACCGGGTGCAGGGCCAGCACCGCCCGCGGCACCTGGGTGAGCTGCATCATCAGCACCATCACCGCGCTGGCCAGGCCGGCCAGGCCGCAGGCTGCGGCCAGGCGCTGCACCTCGCCAAAGCCCGAGAAGCGCCACATGCCCTGCGGCACCTTCAGCGCGCTGAAGGCCGCCGCATAGGCCAGCACGATGGCCAGCAGCACCCAGCCGTCATAGCCGGGCCGGGCGCTGATCCAGCGCTCGAAGCCCAGCCGGAACAGGTAGGTCACATTCCAGGCCACCGCCACCACGGCACCGTCGATCAGCAGCGACAGCGGCTCGCGGTGCGGGCGCAGGCGCGCCAGGAAGCGGTCGAGGCGGTGCCAGATGGTGATCATGCGGAGAAGCCCAGGTCGTGCCAGCTCAGCACCTGATGGTCAGGACGGTGGTGGCTGTGGTCGCCGCCATACACCAGCAGCGGCTGGGCGGCATCGGGGCCGGCCGCCTGACACCAGCGCCGCACCGGCCCCGTCCAGTCAGCGCTGTAGGTGGTGCCAGACTTGCACTCCACCGGTTGCAGCTTGCCGCCATGCTCCACCACCAGGTCGACTTCGAGACCATGGTTGTCGCGCCAGAAGTAGAGATCGGCTGCCAAAGCGCGGTTGAACCGGTGCTTCAGCGTCTCGGCCACCACCCAGGTCTCGAACACGGCGCCGCGCTGGGCGTGGTGCAGCAGGTCATCGGGCGCTGTGATGCGCAGCAAGTGGCACAGCAGCCCGCTGTCCAGGAAGTAGAGCTTGGGTGTCTTGACCAGGCGCTTGCCGAAGTTGCGGTGGTAGGGCGGCAGCAGTGCCACCAGATGGCTGGCCTGCAGCACGGTGAGCCACTGCCGCGCGGTGGGCTGGCTGATGCCGCAGTCGGCCGCCAGGCTGTTGAGGTTGAGCAGTTGGCCGCTGCGCGCTGCACACATGCTGATGAACCGCTGGAACGTGAGCAGGTTGGACACGTTCAACAACTGGCGCACATCACGCTCGATGTAGGTGGCCAGGTAGCCGGCAAACCAGTGCGCGGGCTGGGGGTCGCGGTGCTCTGCATGCAGCGCCGGGTAGCCGCCGCGCCACAGGCGCTGCTCCAACGAGGCGACAGACGGCAGCTCGGCATGGCACAGCGGCAGCAGGGTCAGCATGCCCACCCGCCCTGCCAGTGATTGGCCGATGCCATCCAGCAACCCGAACTGCGGCGATCCGGTCAGCACCCAGCGGCCCATCTGTGGGGCGCTGTCGGCAATGCCCAGCAGGTAGGCCATCAGCTCGGGCGCACGCTGCACCTCGTCGAGCACGGCGCCCCCCGCCAGGCGGGCAAGGAAACGGCGCGGGTCGGCCAGGGCCAGCTCGCGGGTGTCGGGGTCTTCCAGGTTGACGTAAGGCAGGTGCGGGAAGGCGCTGCGCGCCAGCGTGGTCTTGCCCGATTGCCTCGGCCCGGTGATGGCCAGCACCGGGAAGCCGCCGGCCAGGGCTTGCAGTGTGTGGCGGGCATGGCGCGGCAGCATGTCTGTACTGTTTCAAGCTTGCGTTTTGAAATTGTACAGAGGCGACAACCATCAACGCGCCAGCAGCACCCGCAGTGTGCGCCCCAGCACCGCCAGATCGGACCACAGCGTGGCGCGGGACGCGTACTCTGCCTGCAAGGCCAGCTTGTGCGGCAGGATCTGGTCGATGTAGGTGCGCTCGGGGTCGGGGCTGCCGGCCAGCAGACTGGCCTCGTCGATGTGGGCCAGGGCGGCGGGGTCGGTGATGCCCGGGCGCACCGCCAGCACCTGCGCGGCCAGCGCCGCCGGATAGTGCGCCACGAAGCGCGGCACCTCGGGGCGCGGGCCCACCAGGCTCATGCGGCCCAGCAGCACGTCGATGAACTGCGGCAGCTCGTCGATGCGGCGGCTGCGCAGCCAGTGGCCCACGCGGGTGATGCGCACGTCCTGCCCCACCGTCACCTGCGGGCCCAGGGCCGGTGCGTCCGCGCGCATGGTGCGGAACTTGTGGATGCGGAACGGCACCCCGCCGCGGCCCACCCGCTCCTGGCGAAAGAACACCGGCCCGGGCGAATCCAGCCGGATGGCCAGCGCCACCAGCAGCAGCAGCGGCGACAGCAGCAGCAGGGCCAGGCTGGCGCCGACCAGGTCGAACAGGCGCTTGGCCATGGACAGGGCCATCCGTGGCGGGTGCAGGCGCTCAGGCCGGCGCCAGCAGGCCACGCACCGCGGCGATCACGCGGTCGGCGTCGGCGTCGGTCATGCGGCTGTAGACCGGCAGGCTCAGCATCTGCTCGTAGGCCTGCTGGCTGGCCGGGAAATCAGCGGCGCGCAGCGCGTAGCGATCCCGCCAGTAGGGCTGCAGGTGCAGCGGGATGTAGTGCACGCTGCAGCCGATGCCCAGCGCGTACAGCCGCTCGATGAAGGCATCCCGCGCGATGCCGGCGGCCGGCAGCAGGCGCAGCACATACAGGTGCCAGGGGTGCAGGTCGCCGGCCGGCGCCACCGGGGCGGTGACCACCGGCAAGTCGGCAAAGGCGGCGTTGTAGCGTGCCGCGATGGCCGCCCGCCGCGCCGCGAAGGCATGCGCCTTCTTCAGCTGGTGGATGCCCAGCGCTGCGGCGATGTCGGTCAGGTTGTACTTGAAGCCCGGCGCCACGATCTCGTAGTACCAGCTGGGCACGGTGGCGGTGAAGCGGTCGAAGGCATCGCGGCTCATGCCGTGCAGGCGCATCACCTGGGCACGCTTGGCCAGCGCCGCGTCCCGCGTGACCAGCATGCCGCCCTCACCGGTGGTGATGGTCTTGTTGGCATAGAAGCTGAACACCGTGGCGTCGCTGTCCAGCGTGCCCACGCGGCGGCCGGCGCTGGTGGTGGGCAGGGCATGGGCGGCATCTTCCACCACCTTCAGGCCATGCCGCTGTGCGATGGACAGGATGGCCGGCATGTCGGCCGCCAGGCCGGCGTAGTGCACCGGCATGATGGCCTTGGTGCGCGGCGTGATGGCGGCTTCCACCGCGGCGGGGTCGATGTTCAGCGTGGCCGGGTCGATGTCGACCAGCTTCACGTCGGCGCCCAGGTAGCGCACCACCTCGGCGGTGGCGGTGAAGGTGTGGGTGGTGGTGATGACCTCGTCGCCCGGGCCGATGTCGATGGCCTCCAGCGCCAGGTGCAGGCCGGCGGTGGCCGAGTTGACGGCGATGCAGTGCAGGCCGTCGGTGTTGTCGCCGGCGTCGCCCAGCCAGGCCTTGAAATCGGCCTCGAAGCGCTTGGCCTTGGGGCCGGTGGTCACCCAGCCGCTGCGCAGCGTGTCGACGACCTCGGCGATGTCGTCGTCGCCGATCTCGGGCAGGGCAAAGGGCAGGAAGGGCAGCACAGTGTGGGACGGCAGTTGATCGCAATGGACCGGCATGCATAGTTTAGGCCTGCGCCCTGGCCGCCCGGCTGGGCCAGAATGCGTGATCGGAGGTGATGCGATGGCTCTGCCGCAGACACAGTGGACGCTGGCCGACTTCCTGACCTGGGAAGACGCCCAGCCTGACCGTCATGAATTCCACCGTGGCGAGGTGTTCGCCATGGTGGGGGCAAGGCGCACGCATGGGCGCGTTGTGCTCAATCTCGGCCGGCGCCTGGCTGAACAGCTGGATGGAACGCCCTGCCAAGTGTTCACAGAGGGCATGAAGGTGCAGATCGCCGAAGACACGGTGTTCTACCCGGATGTGTTCGTCACCTGCGACAAGGCAGATCTGGTCACTGACATGGTGTTTCGGGCACCCACGCTGGTCATCGAAGTGCTCTCCCCCGGCACCCAGTCCTACGACCGCAGCCAGAAGTTCGCCATCTACCGCCGATTGCCGTCGCTGAAGGAGTACATCCTGGTCGACCCGGACACCCGGCGGGTGGAGGGCTTCCGCCGTGGCGCCGACGATTTGTGGGTGCTGCACGACATGAGCCAGGACGCGGCCATGCAGGCGCCAAGCGTCGGCTGCAGCGTGCCGCTGGTGCAGATCTTCCAGGGCATGGTGCCCGACGCCGACGCCGACACCTGACACCGACGGCGCGGCCAGCCGGCCCGTCAGCGCTTGCCCAGCCAGGCCAGCACATGGGTGCGCAGCAGCGGCAGCGCATTGGCCACCGGGTACAGCGCCGGGTGCAGCCGGCACAGCGGCCGCGCCAGCGGTGGCGCCAGCGTCACCCGCCGGTGGGTGATGGCCGCCTGCGGAAACAGCTGCCGCAGCCGTGCCAGCGGCACGCCGCGCACATCGCGGTTGCGCGGGTTGTCGACGGTGAAGTCGT
>ENA-UOWO01005212-UOWO01005212.1-activated-sludge-metagenome-genome-assembly--contig:-NODE-5212-length-13891-cov-50.714224_pt1 | contig 13891 bp, 8 predicted proteins | sample MGYA00238148_ERZ761564 | MGnify/ENA primary metagenome ERZ761564 (study PRJEB28885, sample SAMN05720194) | activated sludge metagenome | isolation source: Anaerobic digester | place: USA...
CGGTTCAAAATCGAATAACTCTTGATCATTCGAAATAAGAACCACGAGAGCGCGGATGCGTTTACCTATGCTGTAAGGATAAGGATTACGTTTTTGTAATTGATACGGTTCACATAACTGCGGAAACACTTATAACTTGCACGAAAATACGGTTTAATGGAGCACTGACAGTTAAGATCGACTCCCCTGTTGTTCCTTTAGGAGTCGAAATGACGGATGTGCGACAACTTTGAGAGAATTGCGTTCGTATTCTTGATTATCGTCTTTTAAAGGTTTTCCTTAGCGAAAAGGTTAGCCATTCCCGCTTCTAGAGAACCTTAGGTGGAGCGCCTAACTTTAGTTAGGCTTCCCTTTCTTTTAGAACACCTTCGCGCTAAAGGGGCTAAACACGAAGGAAGGGATAAAGAATAAAGCATGCCCGACTAAAGCGGCGCTCCATTTATTGAACTTTCCACACAAAATGCTCCGCGCCGAGGAGATCGCGCGGGCTCGTTCTTCTTCGTCGCCCGCGCAAAGTGATACTTTCTTGAGTACGATAGAACATTTCCGAGCCTTCGTTGCGACTTGTCTTAGCCGAATCGAGGTTCTTCTGTTAGGAGGCCATTCGGCGCTCGGCTTAGTAGGAGAGTTGATAAAATCTTTTCGTTTAAAATTCGACAATTCGTTTCAAATACGGGCTTTTTTCGCCGAAACGGGGAACGATGAATTGCATGTGTTTGCGCGCTGGAATAGTTACGAAGCCCCCCTATACCATAGCGCAATCGCCCTTTCCCTCAAAAACCCGCGTACCTTGTGCTCCTCCCTGCGGGGCGACGGAAACGTCTATCCGGATGGAGTTAGCCCGGTAGAGATGTCCATAAAGGGATAAAATGAATTCGGGTATCCTGATTCAAGATCAACGGCTTAAAAAGCCAGAAGGCGAAGGTTAATCGTAACTTAGATATTCATCGAAGAAATACAGCAAGGAAGATAAGCCTTTCTTTTTTTTGGACGCCACGCTACTCGTAGATCTCGATTCGGTCTTTCCCGTTTTGTTTCGCTTTGTATAAGGCGCTGTCCACCTTCTCAAGGATTTGATGCGTCGCTTCTTCGCCCACGATCTCATATAAGCCGGTCGAGATCGTTATCGTATAAAGGGCGCCGGGCGCTTGCCGAATCCGCTCGGCGATACGTTGCATAATCCTCGCGGCCTCTTCGCGCTTTTTCCCGTTGAATAGAATGATGAATTCGTCGCCGCCAAATCTTCCGATCGTATCCTCTTTACGAAGTTCGTTTTTAAGGATGTCGGCCATGAACACGAGCGCTTTATCGCCTTCAAAATGACCATACGTATCGTTAATACGCTTGAAGTCGTCTACATCAAACATACAGACAGTCGAGGGAAAGTCGTCGGTTCGTTCAAGAATTTGCTTAACGTATTCGCTTGTATAGACGCCGGTTTTTTGATCTCTTATAGAGTGAAAATAGAGTTGTTCAAGCTTTTGATTCTCCATTCTGAGCCATGCTTTGTGTTTGGAGATTTCGATGATGATCAGGAAAATAACGGTGGAAAAATAGAGGAGCAATATCAAAGAAGGGCTGATCGAGAGCGCGTTAAAGTAATCGTTGTAGGTGATCAAAACCAGATTGGCGCTGGACAACAGCATAAAACTGGCTCCTATTAGAAAGATAGACGCAACCGTTTTATCTTTCTTGAGGTTTTTGATAAAAACCCCTATCCAATAAACGAAAAGAAGAATCAAAAACACATTCCAGGCATTATAGAATTTTTTGAACGACAAGATGTCTTGGATAATGATCGCCGCGGCGCCGATCCCCCCAAGGGCGATCCAGCTTAAGCGTAGTTTATCCCGGATCCCGAATTGAAGATGGACCATTCGAGACCCGAAAAACGCGGTCAGATACAGGCTGACCACGACGATTTTTTTATAAGTGAGGTAAGAAAAAGGCAACCAAACAAGCGTGAGGTAGTCCAGCGAGTAGATGCAGATGAAAAAAATCGAAAAGAATACGGATAGGTATTTGTAACGCTCTTTTATTTGCGTATTGACGATATTTAAGGAAAAAAGCAGATAAACGAGGATAAAACTGCTGATAAACGCAGCGCTGATGCTGGTCAGCGTAAGCCCCTCGGAGAACAGCGTTTTCCAGGTCATCATCTTGTTGTACCGATTCAAGTCCGTTATCAGGATTGGATACGCGGAACCTTTCGAATACTTGTGGCGCGCTTGGATGACCAGTTCTTTACCGGAATCAAAAACCGCGCGGCTGAATTGCAACCCCAGCATAGAACTCCACAAATTGCTCCGGCCGCCCGTGAGGTCTCCGATCGCGCCGACGAAAGAATCGTCTATATACACCTCAAAGCCCTGGCTGTTGAGTCGGTAGAGGATCAGTCCCAGATGATCCCCTTCCAGACGACTGATATCGATTTGGTTTAACGGAAATCGATAAGTGTGAATCCCTTCTTCTTCGCCTTTTTGGAAACTTCTGTACGTGTAATCGCCTCCCTGCTCATCGATAAAACCGTATGGAGACAGGATCACGGTCGAAGCGTCCGCATTGAAGAAACCGTATGTTTTCTGTTGCACCCAGATACCAAATAAGAATATGGCGACACAAAAAAAGAGATACACGATGACGATCCGGCGAAAGGATCCAATGATCGGTTTTTTCAGACTCATGCCTGGTATTATACCGAATAAGAGGGTTAATCAGTATATTTGCCCGGAAATCGTTCATGAAAATCCGAACTCAAAAAGCAGCCGATCCGATTTGTCGATTTGTAACCCGTGAAGAGGTTTTCCCATACCTTTAAACTATGATATACTCCACCATTAACCATAACCGAATTCAGGAAATAAAAACACGTTCCGGCCGGTAGTCCGGAAGGGGGTTTTGCCCTCCAGTAACCTTCCCTCTTTGAGGGTCGTCCGTTTTCCTTTGTTTTTTGATGGAAAAAGGAGGAAGAATGGTTACTTTAACCGTGTTTTTTGAAGACCCTTTCTGGGTCGGTGTGGTTGAGCGCGCAGAAAATGACTGCCTTTCCACAGCGAAGATCGTGTTCGGCAGTGAACCCACCGACCGGTTGGTCTTCCAGTTCATTCTCGACAGTTACCAAACGCTTCGCTTTAGCGAACCGGTTCAGGGAGGGTTGACCGCTATAAAGGCGAAAAACCCGAAACGGCTTCAAAGAGAGATTCGCGACGCTCTTCTCCAAAAAGGAGTTTCCACCCGCTCCCAAATGGCAATGCAACAAGAGCGCGAACGACTGAAATCCCTTCATGAGGCCGAAAAGAAAAGAAACCGCGAAGAGAATGAAAGAGAACGGTACCGGCTCAGACAGCAGAAAAAGAAAGAGAGACACCGCGGGAAATGAGAGAGCTTTTTTCAGCGCGCCTAACGCATGTTCGGCGTGATTCGAAAACCCGAAGTGCTAAACAATCTATCCACGAAGGCTGCGAATGGACAAGAAGAATCCGCTCGAAGAAGGGCTTGGAGCGCCGGATTTTAGTTTAATGTCGAAAAATAAGGACTATTGTGAGGGTTATACGGTTGCGGAAAGAGAAAAATTAACCGAATTATCGCGGCTTATGATGCGCCTTTGGCGGAGCGCCGACATTCATGTCGGCATCGTTTTTTTTGCCTTTTTCCAAGATTACCGATGAAAAACGAAGAATTTCGTATTAGGGTCTTATGATAGGTTTTTCGGAACGTTCCGGCTAAGTTTTTCCCGTAGGTGAGACTTTAGGCGAGCATGATTTTTTCTCCGAACTATAGACGTTAATAGATACCTTAGAGGATAGGCCTGATAGCGCCGGGACTTATTCTTTGCGATTCGCTATCGACATCTCTTAGTGCTCATGCCCGACTAAAGTCGGTCGCTCCAACCGTCGGGTATGCTTCTAAGCGCAAAATTAAAATGACTCTATCCGCGAAGGGCACGAAGCAAGTTTCGATGCGCCTTCAGAGTATGAGTTAGGTCTACAAAGAATTAATAAAGGGAGGAGAAAGGGTGGATTCAGTCAGCAAGACGGATTTCTGGAACCTAACCTGGGTTGGAAGGATGCGGCGTCTGGGCCGACTCGCAGAGGCAGCAATAAAAGAATTCGATTTGGAAGTAAGAGATATGCGGGTTCATTCCTTCGCAACGAATTTATTGTATCGGATTCGTTCACGTTCAGGAACGCGCTACATCTTAAGAATGGCCTATCCTGGGTGGCGCACCTTTGAAGATCTGCGCGCCGAGGCGGCCTGGTTGGATGCGCTTCATCGTGAAACGGACATCGGAGCGCCTCAAGTGATCCGCTCTCGAAAAGGCGATGTCATTCTCCCTATGAGCGGTTTCGGAGTCTCCGGCACATGGTATGCCACTCTGATGACTTGGATTGACGGGAGGCTTCTGGCACACGCCCTCACCCCTGAAAACCTGGAGCGTATGGGAGAGCTTTTCGCCAAGCTCCATCGTCACGGAAAAGCATGGCTACCGCCGAAAGATTTCACGACGAAACGGTTTGAAGCGTTTTTATCGAGAAGAGAGCCGGATATTCTCTTCAGCAATGGGACTTTACAAAGCTTCGCTGCTGAAGATAAACAGGCGTTTCTAACCGCGCGCGAGTGGGTCGAAAAGGAGTACAGTCACCTTCCTCGCAATGATTTGCGCGTGATCCATTGCGATCTTTGGCATGAGAATATCAAGGTGGATCACGGCAAACTGCGACCCTTCGACTTCGAAGACACGATCTGGGGGTATCGGCTTCATGATATCGCGATGGGTATGCTCGATCTTTTGGAAACGGTCGGGAATGCCAGATACCAAGAGCTTCTCCTGTCTTTGCGCTCCGGATACGAAAAGCTTCTGGAATGGCCGGAAGGCAATTTGGAAGTCTTGCAAATCGGCAGGCTTCTTTGGAAAGTCAATTGGACCGCCCGTTTCTCGAAGGATGACCTCGCTGGGATGAGTATAGCATACGGGGGGATCTTCCGAAACTTTGAAAGAACCGGGGAGCTCCGTTGGCCAGAACCGCTCAAGCAGCCTTAGCGCGATTCCCAATAGAATCATTCCGGGAGGGGTGTGAAATAAACCCGAAACCATCCCAAGAGTATAACGATACGCGTTTGGTACGATAGATGCGTGTATCGTATGCGCTAATCTTATTATGGAGGGATTCCGATGCTCGGAGCGATTGCGGGAGACATTATCGGCTCTGTCTACGAATTTTCAAATACCTCCGATAAACGTTTCGATCTATTCACGGCCCGTTCCGAGTTCACCGACGACACCGTTCTCACCGTTGCCGTAGCCGATGCCTTAATGCAAGGAGAGCCTTATCCATTTAAAGAGAAGATACGGCGATGGGCGCTCGCATACCCGCATAGGGGCTATGGCGGAAGATTCCAAAAATGGATGCATTCAAGCGATGACCAACCCTACGGCAGCTTCGGAAACGGTTCCGCGATGCGCGTCAGCCCGGTCGGATTCGCTTTCGGCGACGAAACCCAAACGCTGGCCGTCGCCGAACAATCCGCCACAGTAACCCATAATCACCCCGAAGGATTCAAAGGCGCCCAGGCGGTGGCGCTGACCCAGTTCCTCGCTCGCCGAAAAGCCAGTAAAGAGACGATTTCCGAACGCATTCAAAGAGATTATGGTTATGATCTTTCCAAACCGATCTCCGAGATTCGGAAGCATTACCGGTTCAATGAGACCTGCCAAGGCTCCGTACCCCAAGCGATACGCGCTTTTTTAGAATCCGAAGACTATGAGGACGCTATTCGCTTGGCCATTTGGCTGGGGGGAGACAGCGACACGATCGCCTGTATCGCCGGCGGCATCGCAGAAGCATTCTACGGAAGGGTTCCAAAAGCAATCGAATCAGAAACCCTCAGACGGTTGCCTCAAGAAATGAAGGATGTCATCAACCGCTTTTACGCGTGGAAACCCGGTTAAAGCCCGTAATTCCGCCGAGAGGGTTCTGATAAGACGCGAAAAGTCCGAGGCTATCTGCGCCTTCTTCGCGGTTTTTAGAGAGTTCCGTAGATTGCCGGTACCTGTACAATCGAAAGAAATAACCCGAGCCGGCGTATGGCGTCTACGAAAGAATCGTACTCCACCGGTTTCGTGATGTAGTTGCTGCAACCTAAGACGTGGCAATGCTCTACCTCTCGGGGATCGTCGGTGGTGGTCAGCATAATCACGGGAATCTTACGAAGTTCAACGTCCGTTTTGATCTGCTCCAGTACCTCGGTACCGTCCATTTTTGGCATGCGGATATCGAGCAGCAGCACATAGGCTTCTCCCGATTTACAGTGCGAACCAGGGCCCTGGCGAAAGAGAAAGTCAACCACCTCCTGCCCGTCACTGAAATGGATGATCTGATTAGCGATGCCTGCCCGGATCAGATTTTTTCGGATTAGCTCAGCATGCCCGTCGTCGTCTTCGGCGATTAAAATAATAACTTCCCGATTCATCGCATCGCTCCTTTCTTTGTTTTTCAAGCCTCATTAGCGGCTGTTTCTATTCCGAACCGGCGGGAGAATAACAATAAATGCGCTACCCTTACCTGGTTGGGATTCCGCCCTTATTTCTCCGTACATCCGCGAAAGCGCCTGTTTGGCAATGGTCAGCCCGATTCCTTCACCGGCGGTTTTTCCGGGTTCGAGCCGATGGAAGATCTCGAAAACGTGTTCAAGATGGTTTTCGGCAATGCCGATACCGTTGTCCTCTACCCGGTACACCGCACGATCCATTTTTATCTCGCCGCATACGCGTATCCTTCCCGCGCGATCAGGATGGCGATATTTGATCGCATTGTCGATCAGATTCGAAAAGACCTGGGTTACCTGAACGGCGTCACCCCGGCAATCGGGCAGTTTTTCCACGGTCAACGCGATGCCGTGTTCTCGCAATGAGAACGAAAAGGATTCGACGAGTTGAGCGATTAGTTCGTTCATATCGATGTCTCCGATTTGCAGGGCTACTCGACCGAAACGCGAGAGCTTCAGCAACCCTTTGAGAAGACGGTCCATCTGGCTGACACTGGCGCGTATGCGACCGATCGATTTTTCCATTTCGGGGATCTCCGCGTGAAGCGCTTTGCCTATTTTTTCGATATCTTTATCGCTGTCGAGCAATACACGGAGTTCCTTAAGGGAGTAATCCAACTCTTGGCTGAAGCCATCCACATTCACCAAAGGCGAGCGCAGATCGTGGGAAGCGACGTAAACAAGTTGTTCCAGCTCTTTATTCTTGGCGTCTATGATCGCCTGGACCCGCTTTGGTTCGGAAATGTCGGTCGTGATGGTGGCGAAACGGTTTTTTCCTGGCGAAACGACCGAGATGGAGAAATGCTTGTCCATGGGCGCGAAGTAAGTTTCGTAATGAAAAGGCTTACCGTTGATGCCCACTCCCGTGAATTCGGACAGGTAAGGCGGTTCCGGGGTGCCGTAGACTTCGTTGGCCAATTTGCCGATAGCGTCCTCGCGACGGATGCCGGTGATGCGCGTGAAAGCGGCGTTGCAATCGGTGATGCGGTAGTTCACCGCCTCGCCGGCTTCGTTGAAGACCACCTCGTGAAGCGCCACCATCTCAGTCATCGAGGCAAACAGCGCCGACAGCTTGGCTTCGCTCTCCCGCAGCGCCTCCTCCGCCTGCTTACGCTCGGTGATGTCGGTATGGGTACCGATCATGCGTGATGGCGCTCCCGCTTCACCCCTTTCCATGGTTTTACCACGCCCCTGAATCCACATCCAGGACCCGTTTTTACACTTGAATCGAAAATCGATGTCAAAGCGGTCCGATTCGCCGGAGAGGTGGGCTTTGATCGCGGCCTCCGCTGTGGGTAGATCGTCCGGGTGGACCCGCGCGGTCCAGCTCGAGAAGTCCTGAGGAAATTCCCCCGCCTCGTAACCCGCCATCGTGTAATACCGATCATCGAAAAACGCCTGGTTAGTGACCAGATTCCAGTCCCATACCCCCTCATTCTTGGCCGCCATGGCAAGCTCCAGACGTTCTTCACTCTGACGCAGGGCATTTTCCATTCGTTTTCGATCCGTGATATCTTGATGGGTACCCGACATCATAAGCGGTTTGCCGCCGTCCGTCCATGAAACGACCTTACCCCGGCCGAGCACCCAGATCCATTCTCCATTTTTATGCCGCATTCGCGTTTCACATTCGTAGTAGTCTAATTCACCGCAAAAGTGTTTTTCGAGCAGTTCCCCGCTCGCTTTCAAATCTTCTGGATGCGCGAATTTTTTCCAGGTTTCTATGGAAACCGGGCTAATTTCCTCAAGGGTGTAACCGATGATATTCGCCCAGCGTTCGCTGAAAACTGTCTCTCCGGTCTGAACATTCCATTCCCAAGTCCCGGAACGGGTTCCTTCGATGATTCCCGCAAGCCGGTTCCGTTCGGCTTTCAATCTCTCCTCGGCTTTAATGCGTCCGGTAACGTCACGAGCAGCGGCATAAATGAGATTCCCCTTCGGATGGGAACGCCATTCGATGTACCGATAAGAACCATCCTGGCTACGGTAGCGGTTGGTGAAGCCTAAAACCTCATCACCACTTTCCAACTTTTCCATTGCCTCCAGCGTGGCCTGTAAATCTTCCGGATGCACAAAATCCGTGAATTTGTGTTTGTCCAGTTCCTCCGTGGAATAACCCAGAATCTCGCTCCACGCTTTGTTGGTTTTTACAAAATATCCATTTATATCCGCGATGCAGAGCAAATCAAGGGTTAAGTCGAAAAATCCTTCCAATTCGTCCGACTTTTTCTTACTTTTAGTGATATCGCAGAACAACGTCGTAAAAAACAACTTCTCCGTAGAATACACGTACACTTGGTACCATCTGCCAAAAAATTCTGAAAAGTGTTCAAACTCCTTCTCCCCACCGTTCAGGGCAATGTCGCCGCAAAAACCGATCCAGTCAAACCTGGCTTGTTCAATGCATGGAATGGCTTGACAAAAGCTTCTGCCAATCAGGTTCTCCCGTTTCATACCGGTCAGTCTTTCGAAAGCGGAATTGACCTCAAGGAACTCATAATCGCAGGGTTTGCCCGCATCGTTAAGAATGATGCGGTGGCGGGCATAGCCTAGGATCGGGTTACCGATGATGTGTTCCATACGTGTCCATGTTCTCCGTTCTCCTTAGCAAGCTCCTATCATCCGTAAGTCTTGGTCTCAAAATAGGAAATGGGTTTATCCATGATTAACGCTATTTGGAATAAAGGCGAACTGATTCCGAATTTCGATGAAAGTAGACGTTTCCCACGATACGCTTTTCTATTGTACCATAAGCGCGTTTTTCGTTCCTCAGTCTGTTGCCGTCTTTTGTCCATTTTTCGATGAAAGGTTTAGAAGCTTTTAGTCCGAGAAGAACGTTTTGTAGCGTGAGGAACACTCACTTTTTTTCGAGCAACGGCCGCTCATCCGTTATCGTCCCCTTTCAGGAAAGACGTTTTACCCGTTGGACGTCTCGATAGACGATCATCATTTCTTCGACTTAGGGGATTAACGAACGACTGTCACTTTCCCCCTAAGTTCAAGTATTTTCCGAGAATTTTCCTCATCTTTTCCGACTCGATCGGTTTTGTTAAGTAATCGTCCATACCAGCCTCACGGCATTTCTCTATTTCTTCGCTTGAAACGCCGGCAGTTAAAGCAATGATCGGTGTGGAACGCCCTAAAATGCCCTCCAGAGAACGGATGGCTGTTGTCGCTTCCAATCCATCCATTTCCGGCATCTGTATGTCCATCAGAACGATGTCCGGATTCATGTTTTTGTATTCCTGAAATGCTATTTTCCCGTTTTTCGCTTCAATCACAACCGCGTCAGGCACGATTTGGCTCAGAATCGCTTTAACGAGCAGCATGTTTAGCGAGATATCCTCCGCTACCAAAATCGTATTTTTTTTGCGGGTGACCAATTCAGGGGCATCGTTCTGAAGAGGTTGATCGGATTTTTCGGCGCGCTCGATTTTTTCGGCCGATTGTTTGTCTTGCAACGCGGCGAGGCATGTAAAGAGCTGTTCTCGCTTCAAGGGATTAGCAACGCAGAAATGAACACCCGGTTCTTCGTATTTTTCACGAAGTTCCCCGCCTTCCGAAGAGGAATGGAGTAAAATGATCGGCAGTTTATCCGGTGTTAAGCCCAACTTTTCGCGTATCGTACGAACGAATTCCAGCCCGTTGAAATAAGGCCGATCGGCGTTGCAGATAATCGCGTCAAATGGGTTGTGGGATTCCAATATCTTTAGCGCCGCCGGTCCATTTTCGCAAGATTCATACTTGATCCCCCGCTCCGTCAGCAGGCGTTCCAATATCGAACGATTGTGGGCATGATCGTCGATAATCAAGCACCTTTTGACACGGAGAATTTCAACCGGGGGGCTTGCTTCTCCCGCTTCGGTTTCTATGATGAGATCAAAGAAAAAGGTGGTTCCCTTGCCTTCAACGCTCTCAATGTGAATGCTACTTCCCATTTTACGGGCGATCTTCTCTGAAATAATCAGTCCAAGGCCAGTCCCGCCAAATTTACGAGTAATTGAACTGTCCGCTTGCGAAAAAGCTTTGAACAACTTTTCCTTTTGCGCCTCGGCGATTCCGATGCCTGTATCGCGGACAGACAGGGAGAGCGTGCCCCGGCTACTGTTAATCGGAGAGTACCGCGCTTTCAACTCCACTTCTCCCTTTTCAGTGAACTTCACCGCATTGCTCATCAGATTGGCGAGGATTTGCTTCAGACGAACTGGATCAACCATGGCATAACGAGGAATAGCGCTGTCTATGTCAAGCAAAACCTCAAGATTCTTCTTTCCCGCCGCGAATTTGATGATGTCCGCGCTGTTATTAAGCAGTTCGACGATATCCGTCTTAATTATTTCCAGCTCCATCATACCCGCTTCTATTTTGGAAAAATCGAGGATATCGTTGATGATTCCGAGCAGCGTGCGCCCCGACTCGTTGGCGTTTTCCACAAACTGCCTCTGCACTGGGGAGAGCTCTGTGTTTTTAAGCAGTTCAGTAAATCCGATCATCCCGTTGAGCGGAGTGCGGATCTCATGGCTCATGTTGGCCAAAAACTCCGTCTTGGCTCTGCTGGCAATTTCGGCCTTTTCTTTGGCTGCTGTCAACTCAGCTTCGGTTTTAATACGGTTGAGAACATTGACCATGATGAGTGCGAAAAGTCTTAGTAAATTTCTTTCCTTTTCGGAAAAATCATGTTTGGATTTCACCGCATCGAAACCGACGAAACCGACACAGGTCGTCCTATCCATCATAGGCAAAACCAATACGCTTTGAACCTCTCGGGATTCTAAAAACTGTCTTATTTTGTTGTCTAGCTCAAACGTCTCTACATCGTGGATGAGCATCGGATTCCCCGAAATAAACGACTCGACCCATTCCGTGATGCGTTCGTACGGTACTTCCTGAAGTTTTGAAATATGAGGAGTAATTCCTTCACTGCACCATTCGTGAGTATTGCGGCACACCTTTTGCTCATGATCATACATAAAAATGTACGCTCGGTCGGTATGGGTGAACTGACCCAGCATCGCAAGCGCGGAATTGATTGCTTCGTCAGTTTTTTCCAATGCGATATTGATGAAATCGTTGGAGATATTCATCAGCACCTTTTGCAACTCCGTTTGCTCGGTAAGAGCGCGCTGCGCTTTCTTTTGTTCAGTGATGTCCCGCGCAAACACGACCATTTTTCCCCCATGTTCACGCAACAAGGAAACGCTTACCTCCACATCGATCAGAGACCCGTCTTTACAGCGATGTTTTGTCTGGAAGCGATCAAAACCAACTTGAAGCAGCTTTTGTATGCGGTTCTTCACATCCTCCGGCTTCTCCACCGCTTCGATATTCGGAATGCTCATTTCAAGCAATTCGTCTCTCGTGTAGCCGAGCATGGTGCAATAGGCATTGTTTACTTCAATAGCGCGAGCATTTGCGTCGAGGATGAGGAAACCGTCTGGCGTCGTTTCGAGGATGGCTTTTTGCTCTTCTTCGGATTTCTTTCGTTCGGTGATGTCCCGCGCAAACACGACCATTTTTCCCCCATGCTCACGCAGTAAGGAAATACTAACCTCCAGATCGATCAGAGACCCGTCTTTCCTGCGCTGTTTTGTCTGAAAACGGTCAAAACCAACTTGAAGTATCCTTTGTTTGCGGTTCTCCACATCATCCGGCTTCTCCGTCGCTTCGAAATCCGGAATGCTCATCTTAAGCAATTCGTCTCTCGTGTAGCCAAGTATGGTGCAGTAGGCATTGTTAACCTCTAGAATACGGGTGTTTGCATCGAGGATGAAGAAACCGTCGGGAGTCGTTTCGAGAATAGCCTCCTGTTCCTCCTCAGCTTTCTTGCTCTCGGTAATATCCAGATGCGTGCCCATCATGAGGAGCGGTTTGCCCTCGACAGTCCACGACACAACCTTGCCCCGGTCGAGCACCCAGATCCATTCTCCATTTTTATGCCGCATCCGCGATTCGCATTCATAGTAGTCCAATTCGCCGCGGAAATGTTTTTCGAGCTTTTCCACGCATTTTTTTAGATCATCGGGATGGGCGCATTTTTTCCAGGTTTCGATAGAAACCGGGCTGATTTCCTCGAGGGTATAGCCGAGCATTTCCGCCCAGCGCTCGTTAAAAATCGTCTCCCCGCTCTGAATGTTCCATTCCCACGTTCCCGCGCGGGTTCCGGCAATGATACCGGCCAATCGGTTCCGTTCGGTTTTCAGCTTCTCCTCCATCTGCGTACGCTCGGTGACGTCCCGGGCAGAGGCATAAATCAGATTCCCTTTCGGACGGGAACGCCATTCGATATGCCTATACGAACCATCCTTGCAGCGATAACGGTTGGTGAAATGAAGGACCGCGTCACCCCTTACCAATATGGCCATTGCCTCCAGGGTGGCCTGCCTATCTTCCGGATGCACAAAGTCCAGAAAGTGCCGTTTGCTTAGCTCATCAGTAGAATAACCCAGGATTTCGCCCCAGGAATTGTTGGTTTTTATGAAATGGCCTTCTAAATCGGCGATGCAAAGCAAATCAAGGTTTACATCGAAAAACCCTTCCAATTCTTCCGACTGTGTTTTAATTTCGGTGATATCGTTGAAAAATACTGTGAAAAACATCTTCTCCGCCGAATACGCATACACTTGATACCATCTTCCCAGCGGTTCACTAAACTGTTCGAAATCTTTCACACCACCAGTTAGGGCAATGTCACCGTAACAACCTATCCAGTCGAATCCGGATCGCTCTATGCCCGGAATGGCTTGACGCGCGGTTTTACCAATCACGTTCTCTCGTTGGAGCCCTGTCATCTTCTCGAATGCGGTATTGACCTCAAGGAACTCATAATCGAAGGGTTTCCCCGCATCGTCGAGAATGATGCGGTGCCGGGCATAGCCCAGAATCGGGTTATTGATTATGTTTTCCATAGCGTTTTCATGTTTTATTCTCCTTCAACGAATAAAAATCACCCATTTGGCATTTAATCAAATAGCGGCTTGTTCATTTTTTTCTCGATTCTTGGAAAAAGCTTTCAATTTCCGTAGCTGCAAGACGAGGAGACAGCCCTCGAGAGAGATCATCTAATTTTACCATGGGGAGAATCGCTATGCCCGAGTTTTCTCAAAATATTTACTCTGCAGTAAAAATCGGGATATCCCCTTTCGATGATCGCTCGGATGGCAATCAATCGGGCGATCAATTCCCGGTAAACAAGGTCGTCGATTGGATTGGTATCTATTCAATGGTCATTCGGAAACCGCCTCCGCTAAGGCGCATAAAATACCTGAAAGAAGCTACAGCAAATCTATCCCCCGTTCCCGACAAGCCTGATGTGTCTCTTCCGGCCATATCGAAGCCTGGACTTCTC
>ENA-UOWO01005213-UOWO01005213.1-activated-sludge-metagenome-genome-assembly--contig:-NODE-5213-length-13891-cov-7.843741_pt1 | contig 13891 bp, 9 predicted proteins | sample MGYA00238148_ERZ761564 | MGnify/ENA primary metagenome ERZ761564 (study PRJEB28885, sample SAMN05720194) | activated sludge metagenome | isolation source: Anaerobic digester | place: USA...
GAGGAGTCGAGAGGGGGGTGCGGTCGATGACGCGCAGCGCCTTTCCTATTTCACCGAGGGCATACGAGGCGGACACCCGGGTCGTATTCTCGGCATCCGACAGCATCCGCTCGAGCTGGAACAGCACGCCCAGTTCTCCGATCCGGAACAGGGCTTTCGCGGCATTGGCCCGCGTGCGATTGTCGGGATCCTGGAGCAACGGCTTCAGGGAAAGCGAAGCCCCTTCCCCGAGAACGGCTTCGAGAGCTTCGACGGCGTTCGCCCGCACCCGTGAGTCGCGGTCCTTGAGGGCATTCTGGAGCACGGGAACGGCCGATGGATCGCCGATCTCCCCGAGGGCCGAGATGATGGCGGACCGGATCTTGAAGTTCCGCTCGCTGCCGAACAGGTGGGCAAGAGCCGTGACGGATGGAGCCGCCTTGAGTCGTCCAAGGGCGGTGACGGCATGCAGACGGACGAACGACGCGGTATCTCCCAGCAGCTTCAGCAGCAGTTCCAGATCGCCGTCGCCCGCCCGGATCGCCAGGGCACGCGCCGCGTTCTTCCGGACATCGTTGTCCTCGTCCCGCAGCAGCTCGACGAGCAAGGGCAAAGCCCGTGGATGGTCGAAGGCGGTCAGGACGTATCCGAGAGTCGCCCGGACCCATTTGTCCGGGTCGTCACGCATCGCGTCGAGTTCGCTGGTCAGGTCCTTGGCTCCCGTGACCGCGACGGCGATGATGGCATTGCCCCTGACGCGGTGATTGCCATGACGGAGAAACGGCTGGATCAGCGAAAGCAGCTTTTCTTTCGGCAGGTCGAGCCTGCGCAGGCTCTCGATCGCGTTCGCCTTGACGCGGTCATCCGCGTCCCGCAGGGCTTTCGACAGGGTCGTGACCGCGGTGAGATCCTTCAACTGGCCGATCGCCGTGATCAGAGCGGAGCGCTTGCGTTCGTTCGGTTCCTTGAGGAAGAACGCCGTCAGCGGGTTCGTGGCCCGGTGATCGCCGATTCTGGCGAGCGCATCCACCACATTCAGGAAGATCCACTCGTTGGCCTCGCCGAGACACCCCAGCAGGGGCGAGACGGAGGAGGCATCGCGGCGTTTCCCCAACGCGTTTGCGCACTGGAAGCGGATATTCGAGTCGGCATCCGAGAGGCCGGCATTCAGGGCCGCCGTGGCCCGGGAATCCTGGAAGGCGCCGAGCGCGGCGGCAATGTTCGGCCGGACCTCCCGGTCTGCTTCGCGGAAGGCAGCCAGCAGGGGTTCGACGGCCGAAACGTCCCCGATCTCGGCAAGGGCGGCGGCGAACGCCTCGTCCTGGGCCTGGCGGCTGAGTCCGTCCACCAGGGGTACGACGGCTTCGGGGTCGCCGATGCTTCCCAGGGCCCGGGCCGCCTCTTCCCGCAGATGTGCATCCTGGTGGTGCAGAAATCCGATCAGTTTGCGCGTACAGGGCTTTATCAGCACCAAGCCGCGTTTTCGCAGGTCGTTATCGTCCGGCATCCTCTCACCTCGCTTTCCACGAATCGGCACGATGCGGGGCTTTCCGAAGCGTTGCAACCGATCGGATGAAAACGGCCGGAAACAAAACACCGGAGCCCTTTCGGACTCCGGTGCAGGTGATCGTCTGATCAGTCAGGAGGTCTGACCCATGCGCAGATTTTTGAGACCGACCTTGTCGAAGTGGACCTTCATTTTGCGAATGCCGTCTTCGGTCATGCCGACCTCGACCACTTCGCCTCTGTCGTCCCAGATCTTGTGGTAGATGACTTCGCCCTCTTCGTAGGTTTCGGTGGCCTCGTAATCACGCGGAGCGCCCTGAGCCGCCTTCTCTTTTTTCCGAACAGGAGCCTCGACCGGCTTTGCTTCCGGTTTCTTGATGGTCTTGGCCTTTGCCATGCCTCACCCTCCCAATGGAAGTAATGATGAATTCTACTATAAATCAGGTATGAAGTCAATCACGCCCGAACCGGGCCGTGCCCCCGGCGATCGTCTTCCCCTCTTCGTATTGACACCCCCCCACTCCCTCAATATAATCGAAAAAAGGCTTTCGATCGCAGCTCAAACTGGAGGCACAATGCCGTGTTGCCTGTCATGACATCCCCGCGCCGCCGCAGTCCGGTTCTTCTTCTTCTCGCTCTCCTGGTGGTTGTCGCGTGCAGCGAAGGGTTCGCGGCGCAGCGACGCACGACGACACGGCGGCCTGCCGCAACGGCAGCGGAGACGGCCGGGCCGGCGGCGGCGAAAAAAGACTGGACGTTCATGGTGTTCATGGCCGCCGACAACAATCTCGAGGCCGGTGGCGAGCTCGACATGAACGAGATGGAGACGGTCGGCTCGAACGAGCGGGTCAACATCGTCGTCCAGCTCGACCGGAGCGGCAAGTATTCCCAGGACTCCGACATGAAATGGTCGGGCTGCCGGCGGTATCTGATCAAGAAAGACTCCCAGCCGAAGAAAGTGACCTCGCCGATGCTCCAGGATCTCGGCCAGATCGACACGGCCGCGCCCTCGACCCTGCTCAACTTCGTCGACTGGGCGAGCCGCGCGTACCCCGCCCGCAGATATGCTCTGATCCTCTGGAATCACGGCACCGGCTGGAAGGAGATCCAGCCCGATGTCGCCGCCTCGATCATGACCACCGAGCCCGGCATCGAAGCGGCTCCGTTCGGTGATATATCATACAATATATCGTATGATGACACGACAGGCTCCTCGATGGATATCCCCACCCTCGGCCAGACGCTCGCCAAGGTGAAGGAGATCCTCGGCCAGCCCATCGACCTCCTGGGCTTCGATGCCTGTCTGATGCAGATGCTCGAAGTCGCCCACGAGGCGGCCGCCCATGCACGGTTCCAGGTCGGCTCGGCGGATCTCGAACCCGAGCGGGGCTGGCCCTATGATTCTTTCCTGGCAAAACTCGCGGCAAATCCGGCGATGGACGGCCGGCAGCTCGGCACCGCCATCGTCGACACGTACAAAGCCTCTTACCAGATGGGCTCACAGGGCAACACGGCCGTGACCCTCTCGCTTCTCGATCTGAGCAAGGTCGCTCAGGCAGCTCAGGGCATGAACGCCCTCGTCACGGCACTCAAATCCGGCATCCGCGAAATCGACCGGATCGAGCACGCCCGCGAGGCAACGCTCAAATACGTGTACAAAGACTACGTCGATCTCGGTCATTTCCTCGAGATTCTCGGCAAGACCGTCGAGACGGCCTCGATCAAAAACGCCGCCGCCAAGCTCCGCGCGGCACTCCAGGGCGAGAACGGCCTGATCGTGAAGCACGCATCGGGCGGCGACAAGTACAAAGACGCCACCGGGCTGTGCATCTTCCTGCCCGACCGGGCCGGCTTCCGCACCTACAAGAACCGGTACAAGCTGCTGAGCATGTCGAAACATACCGGCTGGTATAAACTTCTCGACGAGCTCGAAACCCCTTCCCTGCCGTATGTGAAGCTGATCGAAGTGGTTCTCGAGGATGAAAACCGCGACGGTCGTTTTGCCGCCGGCGAGAAGGTGGTCTCCCACCTCATCCTGCAGAACTTCGGCAAGGAAAGCGTCGGCCAGCTCACCGTGACGGCCGAGACGGCAAGCGGCGGCCTCGACAAGAAAGAGCAGTCGATGGAGATCACCCGCATCCCGGGCCCCGGAAAGAAGCTGGCGGCCGACGGACCGGCGTTCCAGATCCTGCCCGATGCGAAGATCGACAGCGAGGTGACCCTCACCTTCACGATCCGCGGCGAGAAGAGCCCTGCCTCGACCTTCCGAACGACCTTCTACGTGAAGGCTCCCTTCCAGACCAGCGGCCACGTGCTGCTCGCCTTCACCGACGCTTTCTCCCCAGCCACGCCCGTCCTCCAGGCCATGTTCCGTGACGGCAACGTCACCTTCGACCCGTGGGACCGCATGCTGGACGGTGAGCTGAAGCCCGACGTGCTCAAGCGGTACACCGACGGCTGGGTGTTCGTTTCGGTCCAGGACTCCTCCGACCAGCAGCAGTTGAGCGCAACCGAGATCGAGGCCCTGACCGGGTATCTCAAATCCGGCGGCCGGCTCGTTCTGAGCGGCCAGGATCTCGCCTTCTCCCTGCGCGACACGCCGTTCCTCAAGACGATGTGCAAGGCCGGTTTCGTCCAGGATGACACGAACGTGCATGTCGTATCGGGGCTGGCCGGAAGCTACAAGGGCCAGACCTACCAGATCTTCGGGGGCGACGGCGCCAACAACCAGAAGTGGCCCGACGAGATCGATCCGCTCACCGGCGCAAAGGCCATCATGAAGTTCGACAGCGCCGCCCGGGATCTGGCGAACGACCGCGACATGAACGGCCCCGACCTGAAGCCCAGTTCCCCGACACGCGGCATCAAGTCCTCCGGAGCGGCCGCGATCGAGGTGATCGACGGGTATCGGCTGCTGTTCTTCTCGTTCGGCATCGAGGCGATCAACGATATCGGTCAGCGGAATGCCGTGTTGAAGAATATCGCGACGTTCATGAACCCCTCGCTCGACACCCAGGTGCGCGATCTTGCCGGGGCGGCTTCGCGACGCCCCGCGCGCCGCAGCACCAGCAACTCCCGCCAGTATCTCGACGACGTCGACTTCCTGAGCGACGTGCGCCAGAACATCACCCGACGGGTCAAGAAGGAGATGGAGCGCAAGCCGGAAACGGCCTCCACCCTTCTCGAGACGATCGAACGGCTGCCGGCCGGTCAGCGCGAGGGCGTGTCGGAACTCGAAAAACAATTACATGACCTCTTGGAATTCCAGCGCCAGCATGGTACGTTCTTGAACCGGTAACCCCTTCTTACACGACCGCCAGGGAAGAAACCTCCGGGTTTCTTCCCCTCGTTTGTACGTACGCACAGGCCGCTCGAGGAGACGATGAAGATTCACCTCTCATGCATGCAGGGCAACATGCCGATGGACTTCCTGAGACAGAAAGTCACCCGTTTCGGCAAACTGATCATTCGGGAGTCGGCATGAAACGCTCACACTGGTTCGTTCCGCGCAAGGCAGACGTCGCAGCAGCCCGCATGGCCGGCCGTGACGACGCTTCCGCATCGGCCGACCTCCGGCGCCGGAAAATGCTGCGTCTCTACATGACCGCGATCCTGCTGGTCAGCATGATGCTGACGATGTACATCTGGCAGCAGACGAAAATGGTCGAGATCCGGATCCGCCTCCAGGAGTCGGAAAAGCGGTGCGACAACCTCGAAACGAACAACGCCGTCGTCCGTGCCGAGATCTCGAAACTCCAGTCGATCGCCCGGATCGAAAAGGTCGCACGCAGCGAACTCGGCATGGTGCCGCCCCAGCGCATCTGTTACATCCCTCTGCCAACGGAGTTTGCGCCGCAGCGCTGACCATGGAACACTCAGGACACATTCCGGTTCTCGAGGCCCAGGTGGCCGGATTCGCGCTTCCCGAGAGAGGCGAGGTGTTTGCCGACGTGACCTTCGGCCTCGGAGGCCACACACGGGCCATCCTCACGTCCTTCCCAACGGTCCGGCGGGTCATCGCCATCGACCGGGATCTGGACATCCTGCACCGGTCGGAACGGGATCTTCCGGATCCGCGGATCACGCGTGTTCACGGCAGAGCGATCGAACTGCCGGATATTCTCGGCGAGTTGGGCCTGTCCGGACTCGACGGCATTCTCGCCGATCTCGGCGTCTCCTCTCCCCAGCTTGACGAGGCGGAGCGAGGCTTCTCGTTCACCCGCGACGGCCCATTGGATATGCGCATGGATCGCTCGTCCGGGGGCCCCACGGCGGCGGATCTCGTGAACACGGCCCGCGAAGACGAACTGTCGCGGATCTTCCACGAGTACGGCGAGGAACGTCACTCGCGGCGTATAGCATCTGCTATTTCAAGACGACGGGAAACCCGCCCCTTTGCGACGACCCGTGATCTTGCCGTCTTCATCGAGGGGGTTGCGCCGAACCGCGGCGGCATCGGGATCCACCCGGCCACGCGCGTCTTCCAGGCTCTCCGGATCGCGGTCAACGACGAGCTCCGCGAACTCGAGCAGTTCCTGCCGAGCGCCCTTTCTCTGCTGAATCCGGGCGGCCACCTGTCGGTCATCTCGTTCCACTCCCTCGAGGACCGGATCGTGAAGACCTTCTTCGCGGCGCAGCAGAAGGGGTGCACCTGTCCCCCGAAATTCCCTGTCTGCGTCTGCGGGAACAAACCGACGCTCGAGATCCTCACACGGAAGCCGGTCACTGCCGACGAGGCGGAAATGGCCGCAAACCCGCGTTCCCGATCGGCCAAGCTCCGGGTGGCCCGGCGTCTCGGGAAGGATGAAGCCGGATCATGAAGTGGCGTGCTCTCCGGACGCGCACGATGCGTGCGCTCATCGCCTGCGGGATCATGGGGGCCATTCTGGGCCTGTACATGCTCCGGCTGTTCCAGCTCCAGGTGCTCCAGTTCGATGACTGGTCACGCCGGTCGCTCCAGAACCACCGCACCCAGCACACGCTGGAGATGAAGCGCGGTTCGATCACCGACCGCAACGGGGTCGAGCTCGCCCTTTCGGTTGAAACCTACACCGTCTATCTGTACACCCGCGAAATCCGCTCGATGCCGGACATGGCGGCCCAGCTCTCGACGGTGCTGCCGATGAACCGCGAGGAGATTCTGGCGAAAGTGAAGGGCCGCAAGGGCTATCTTCCCATTTTCAAGAACCTCGAACGGCATCTGGCGATGAAGATCAACGAGATGAATCTGCCCGGGGTCATCCTCGAGGAAAACTACCGCCGGGTGTATCCGCAGAATGCGCTCGCCTCGAATCTGCTCGGGTTCGCCGGTGGCGAGGGGCACGGCCTCGAGGGCCTCGAACTCTCGTTCGATCGCACTCTGCGCGGGTATGCCGGCATGGCCGTCGAAGAGGACGTGAGCACGAGCGAGGAAGGCCCGGGGCGCATGCGGATCGTCCGGCCGCCGATGGGCGGCAGTAATATGGTACTCACGATAGATTCGATCATCCAGCACATCCTCGAGACCGAGCTGGCGAAGCTGATGGAGCAGTGGAAGCCGATCGACGCCATGGCGATCGCGATGGACCCGTACACGGGCGAAGTCCTCGGTATGGCGGTCCTGCCGAACTACGATCTGAACAAGTTCGCCGATTCCCCGCCGGAAGCCCATCGCAACAGGCCCGTGACGGATCTGTTCGAGCCGGGTTCGTGCATGAAGATTTTCGCCACGGCCTGCGGCATCATGACCGGCACGATCAGCGGCGGAACGCGATTTTACTGCAAAGGCGCCGGCGAAGTTGCCGGCAAGCGCATCAAATGCCACGGATCGCACGGGCTGGTCGACATCGAAGAGGCGATCGCCGAGTCGTGTAACGCCACGATGGTGCAGATCTCGCAGGCTCTCGACCAGCGTGCGCTGTATCGCTTCTACCGTCAGCTCGGCTTCGGCGAGCCGACCGGCCTCGAGGTTCCCGCCGAGACTCCCGGGATGTTCAGCTCCCCCTCGAAATGGTCAGCCCTTTCGGCGGCGTCGCTGTGCATCGGTCAGGAAATCGGCGTCACCGGCGTCCAACTCGTTGCCGCCTACTCCGCGATCGCAAACGGCGGCCGACTCCTGCGGCCCAGGCTGGTGAAGCGGATCGAGTCGCCGAACGGGGATCTGAGCGAGGAGTTCGGGCCCGAGGAAAAGCGGCAGATCATGCCCCCCGAGCTGACCCGGCGCCTGCGCAGGATGCTGGCGGGCGTCGTCGATCACGGAACGGGGGACCTTGCCGCCGTTGCGGATTATACGGTCGGCGGCAAGACGAGCACCGCGCAGAAAGCCAACCCGGCAGGCGGCTACTACTGGGACAAGGTCGTCACCTCGTTCATCGGCATGGGCCCGGCCATGAATCCGCGCATCGTCCTGTTCGTCGCGGCCAACGAGCCGCGAGGTGACAACCGGACCCTGTTCGGCGGTAAAGTTGCAGGCCCTTACTTCGCCACGATGATGGATCGCATCCTGAAGTATCTCAAAGTCCCGCCCGACAAGGGGAACCATGCGGTGAGCGCCACAGGAACCCCGATCGTCACCGCCTTCGACAGCAAGACGGAGCCGGAGCGCCCTGCACCGTCCTCCAAGTCCCCTTCCCATCTCCCGCTGTCCGCCTTCGTTCCCCCCCTCTCCACGGCGGCATCGGGCACCCAGAGGGGGACGTTCCCACTTACCTGCGATCTGGTCCCCGACTTTTCGGGCATGACGCTGAAGGAAGTCGCCAGTCTGGCTCGCAGCCTCGATCTCGAGCCAACCTTCGATGGGAACGGGATCGCCGTCGATCAGTTCCCGAAGCCCGGCGCCTCTCTTGCCGAGACGCGGACGGTCCAGGTGAAATTCTCTCCCACCCCGCGCCCGTAACGACACCGAAATATTATGTAAACTCGCTCCGCGCGAACTCATCCGAGGTAGTCATGAAGTCCTTCCAAATGCTGCTTTCCACCCCTCCCCTCGAACGCTCCGGCAATCTCGACGTCCCCATCACGGGCGTGGCCTTCGACTCCCGCAGGGTCGAACCGGGCTTCCTGTTCGTGGCCATGCCCGGCTCAACAAACGACGGCGCCCGGTTCATCACGGATGCCATCCAGCGCGGAGCCGCCGCGATCGTGACCCAGGACGCCCTCGAGGGGATCACCGTTCCGGCCGTGCGCGTGGCCGACGCCCGCCGCACCCTCTCCTCGATCGCCCGCGCCTTTCACGACGATCCCTCAAAACGGCTGCAACTGATCGGCATCACCGGAACGAAGGGAAAAACGACGACCACCTACTTCATTCAGTCGATCCTGCGTGCTGAGTTCGGCCAGGCGTTCCGGTTCGGGACGGTCGAGTATGACCTCGGCTTCGATATCCGGCCCGCCCGGAACACCACCCCCGAGTCGCTCGACCTGAGCGCTCTGCTCTCCGAAGCTCTTGCCCACGAGATCCGAGCCGGGGTCATGGAAGTCAGCTCCCACGCGCTGAAAACCAGCCGGGTCGAGGACCTCACCTTTTCGGCCGCCGGATTTTCGAACCTCTCCCTCGAACACACCGAGTTCCATCCGGACATGGAAGATTATTTCCGGGCGAAACGCCGGCTGTTCCTCGACCTGCTGCCCCCAGACCGGGAAGCCGTGATCGGCATCGATGATGACTGGGGCCGCCGCCTCGCGCACGAATGCCGCGCCGCCGGCCGGAAGGTCCGGACGATCTCGGTCCGCAACGAGGCCGATATAAAAGCTATCAATATAAAACTTAGCGGTATGCATACCGAGTTCGAGATCGCCGTCGAGGGCCGTACGTTCCCGTGCCGTCTGGCACTGGCAGGCGAGTTCAACGTCTTCAACGCCCTGATGGCCGCCGGCCTTTCCCGGGCCATCGGGATCGGCTGGGAAACGATCATCCGCGGCCTGACCGCTCTCACCTCGGTTCCGGGGCGGTTCGAGAGCATTCCGAACCACCGCGATCTCACCGTGATCGTCGATTACGCGCACTCCCCGGCCGCCCTGGAAAACCTGTTGATCGCCGTGCGACCTCTCGCGGTGAAGGGGCGCGTCATTTCGGTGTTCGGCTGCGGTGGGAACCGGTCGACCGAGAAACGGCCCATTATGGGCCGACTCTCGGCAACCCTCGCCGACATCACGGTCGTGACGAGCGACAATCCCCGCAAGGAGAAGCCCGAGGAGATCATCGCGCAGATCTTCGCCGGTATCGAAGCGGTTCCGGCGAGCGAACGACGGGAAGTGCACGTCGAAGCCGACCGGCGCAAAGCGATCGCGAAGGCGATCGAGTTGGCCAGGCCCGGAGACGTGCTGCTGATCGCCGGCAAGGGCCATGAGACAGGCCAGACGTTTGCGGATCGCACCCTCCCCTTCGACGACCGGCTGGTCGCGAAGGAGCTTCTCGAAGGAGCAAAGGCATGAGCACATCCCCCGACTGGAGTTTTGCCGATCTTCTTGCCGCCACGGGCGGCATCCATGCGGGCGGATCCCCCCGGCCGATCACGGGATTTTCGATCGACTCGCGCTCCCTGGCTCCCGGCGAGGTGTTCGTCGCCTTCAAAGGGGAGCGCACCGACGGCCATGCCTACATCGCCCAGGCCCTCGCGAAAGGGGCTGCGGCGATTGTTTCCTCACGCTGGATCGAAGGCGCCGCTCCTGCGGCTGACGATCCTGCGTGGATCCGCTGCGATGATCCCCTGCGCTCGCTCCAGGACGCGGCCCGGTATCACCGTGCCCGCCACAAGGCCCTGTTTATCGGCGTCACGGGCAGCAACGGCAAGACGACGACCAAAGAGATGCTGCTGCACCTCTTTTCGGGTGTCTCGAAAACCTGGGCCACGGCGGGCAACTTCAACAACGACATCGGGCTGCCGCTCAGTCTGGTGCGGATTCCGCTCGAGACCGAGACGGCCATCATCGAGATGGGAATGAACCATGCCGGCGAGATCCGGTTTCTGGCGGGCATCGCCCGGCCGCACGCGGCGATCATCACCAATATCGGGCCGGCGCATATCGGCAACCTCGGCAGCCTCGAGAATATCGCCCTGGCGAAGGCCGAGATTCTCGAGGGGCTCGGCCCCGATGGACTCGCCGTCCTGCCCGGGGATGACCCCTGGCTGTCGACGCTCCGCTCGAAAACCCGCGCCCGGGTCGTCTGTTTCGGGTTCGGCCTCGGGTGCGACTGCAGCGGCCAGAACGTCACGATGGAAGCCGACGCGATCTCGATGGAGATCGTGCAGGGCGGATCCCGGACCCATGCGCGGCTCGGTCTGCTCGGCCGGCACAACGCCCTGAATGCTCTCGGCGCCCTCGCCCTGTTCGTCGGCCTCGGTCGTCGCCCGCTCGCCGAAGGCGTGGCTCTGCTCGAGCGGTTCCGGCCCGTCGCCGCGCGCATGGAGTCCCACGAAGTCGACGGGAAGCGCGTGATCCTCGACTGTTACAACGCGAATCCCTCCTCGATGAAGCAGGCCATTGAATATCTTGCCGTATGCAAAGGCCGCCGCGTCGCGGTTCTCGGCGACATGCGGGAGCTGGGCGACCAATCCGAGGCTCTTCACCGCGAACTGGGCGCATCCGTGGCCCGGCTCGGGCTCGACCGGCTCGTTGCCGTCGGCGAGCAGGCGCAGTTCATCGCCCAGGCGGCGCTCCAGGCCGGCATGACTGCAATCGCCGTCCATCCGTGCGGCGATGTCGCCGAGGCGGCAAAGCTGCTCGAAACCCTCCTGCTCGGCGGGGATACGGTGCTTCTGAAAGCCAGCCGCGGCATGCATTTCGAATCGATCGTGAAGGCGCTCTGGCCATCGCTGCCCTGCGATCTTCACTGAGTCCGGATCCCCGAAGGGAGACACCGTTACGTTCGCAGCCATTTTCAGCGCCATGACCGTCCGCATCCTGTTCGCTCTCGTGACCTCGTTCCTCGTGGCCGTTTTCATCGGCCCCCGGGTGATCGACCATCTGAAAAACAGGCAGATCGGCCAGACGATCCGCGAAGAGGGGGTTCAGGAGCACAAAAAGAAAGCCGGCATCCCCACGATGGGCGGCCTGATCATTCTGATCCCGTTCCTGCTGACGACCATCCTCTGGGCCCGCTGGCATCCGGCTGTCGGCATCGTGCTGTTCACGACGTTCGCCATGGCCATGCTCGGAGCGACGGATGATCTCACGAAGGTCATCAAGGCGCGCAGTCTCGGTCTCACCCCACGGCAGAAGCTTGCCGCGCAGATTCTCACGGGGCTGGTCACGGCCTATGCCGTCAAGACATGGCTGGGATCGGGCAACGAACTCGCGACGCCGCTTTCCGGAGAGACGGGCGGCCTTCCCCTGGCATCCACGTTCATCCAGGTACCCTGGCTGGGAATCGTGGATCTCGGCGCCCTGTACATTCCCTTCGTCGCGTTCGTCATCGTGGCGTTCAGCAATGCCGTGAATCTGACGGACGGGCTCGATGGCCTGGCAGGAAGCGTGACCCTGACGGTGCTCGTTCCGATGATGGTCATCACCTTCGTCAGCGGGGTACCCGCCCTTGCGCGAGGGCTCGGGACCGCGTTCATTCCCGGCTCCGCCGAACTCACGATCCTCGCGGCGGCGCTGTTCGGCGGCTGTCTGGGATTTCTCTGGTACAACGCGAATCCGGCCCAGGTATTCATGGGCGATACCGGCTCGATGGCGCTGGGAGGGGCGGTCGCGGCGCTCGCGGTTTGCACGCGAACGGAATTTTTCCTTGCCCTGATCGGCGGCGTGTATGTGACCGAAGCCGTGTCGGTCGTTCTCCAGGTCTCGTATTTCAAATACTCGGGTGGAAAGCGCATCTTCCGTATGAGCCCGATTCATCACCATTTCGAGCTGTGCGGATGGGCCGAGCAGAAGGTGGTTGCCCGGTTCACGGCCGTCAGCCTTCTTCTCTGCCTGGGCGGTCTGGCCCTGTTTGCGATGCGGCTCGCCGCCGGGTGATCCGCAGCTCTTCCCGAAAAAAGAGACCCCGGCGAGATAGCCGGGGTCAAGCAATTGGGATGTTTTATGGACGTTTAGAACGTATCAGCGGTAGAAGATCGAGAGCTGGACGTTCTGCATGCGAATGTCGAGAGCATCTTCGTTGCGGGCCGCGAAGAAGTAGGATGCGCTGGGGTTGTTGCGGACGTAGTCCGTGACATCGATCGTGTAGCGGGTCATCGGGTTGGTCGCGCCAAATTCCCCGAGATGGAAGCCCAGAAGGGCATTGTTGCCAACCCACCAGCCGCCCAGGTTCTTGATGACCTGAACCTGCTGCGCCGAACTCATATACGCCTGCATGCGGGCACCGCCGTTGAACCGGTATTCGGCATCGAACACCATCTCGGCACGAGTGAACGCGAGGCTGACGAAGTCGATCGCCACCGGGATTTCGAGGGCCATCTCGGCATACGCGCCATTGGCCTCGGACCAGGGGAAGAACTCCGAAAACCAGCCCGTGTTGGCAACCGTGCTGCGGATCACAACGGGATTCATCTCGGCGACAAGCTCGGACACCTCGCCGCCCTTCACGATGACGGTCGAATTCCGATCGAGATACTCGGGATGTGTAAGCTTCACATCGTACGTTCCATTCGGCACTTTCGAGAAGGCGAAGGTACCATTCGCATCCGATACGGCGCTGAATGCCGTTCCAGATAGACTCACGGACACGCCGGAGAGCGGGGTCTTCTTCACGTAGTCGAAGACGGTACCGGACACATCGCCATCGGCGGCCACAACGACCTTCTGGACGAGCGTCGAACTGATCTTCACGATGGGAAGAAGCATGTATTCCGTCGATTTCTTCTTCCCGTTGCCTTTCACCTTCAGAGACAACTTATTGAAGAAACGGATCGATATTTCCGTCGTATACCCATCCTTGATTTCGAACGAGCCAAAGAACCGGACGCGGTTGCTCGGAATGACGAGCGGATAGGACGCACCACCGACGACGACGCGGCCGCCCTTGATGCGGAACTCCATGTAATTATATACACCGGCGGGCAAGGGGGTCTCGGCCAGGATGTTGGTGATCACGGAAGGATTGCTCAGGTCGATTTCTTTCGAAACGACATCATAGGATATCGGCTTTCCGACCTTCGGCTTGACCTTCATGGAATCGAGGGTTATAAAGATATTATCCGCGCTCGAAGCGGAGAGAACCCGCATTTTAAGGCACCCGGGGCCACCCTTGGATGAACTTCTGACTTTGTGAGAAACGACGAACGAAGGCTCCGCATACGAGTAGCGGCTCTTCCCGAGCGCCAGGGGGCGAGCACGCGCAGCGAGAACCTGGGTGGAGGCGAGTTGCTCTTCCTGCGCGGTCAGCGCAGCGTTCGCCTGCTCCGAGAGGGAGGAATCGGCGACCGGGTTGAACCCGCCGCTACCGAGACAGCCAGCGACCATCAGCGGCAACGCACCGAGT
>ENA-UOWO01005216-UOWO01005216.1-activated-sludge-metagenome-genome-assembly--contig:-NODE-5216-length-13889-cov-4.825069_pt1 | contig 13889 bp, 5 predicted proteins | sample MGYA00238148_ERZ761564 | MGnify/ENA primary metagenome ERZ761564 (study PRJEB28885, sample SAMN05720194) | activated sludge metagenome | isolation source: Anaerobic digester | place: USA...
CACGGTCTCGCCCAAGGCATCGAGTCGGAACGGCAGGTGATCCCGACCCGCGGCGACCTCGTCGTCGGCGATCCACAAAACCCAGCCGTGTCCGTCGATGAATGTCAATGGGCCGACGATGTGATTGGTCTGGCCGGCGAGCGAGGGATCGTCGGTGAGGACCATGCCGGCCAGGTTCACGGGGAGGGCATCCAGGTTGTAGAGTTCAATCCAGTCCGGGCCGTCGGCATTTGCCAACCACTCATTCAAACGCACGTTGAGCGGGTTGCCAAGGCCGGACGGCGCGGCGTTGGCGGCCGCCGGGGTGGGCTGACCAAGCAAGACCCAGTTGCCGTTCACCCTTCCGATCGAGCGGTCCGGCAGTTGAAAACCATACTCGACGCCATCGACGATCTGCCCCGTCGCGTCGAAGAGGCACACACCGCCACCCTGGCCGCTCAGAGCCCGGCCACAATTGAGTTCCGGCTCGTTGACGAGCGAGGGGGCTCGAGTGGAGTCGCACCAGACCGTGAGGCGTCCGCCTGGGTCGAGAAGGACCCCGACGGGAAAGAACCATTGACCGGCCCAGCGCTCGTTCACGCTCAGGCTCATGCCCGCCAGCGAGACGGCGGTGGCAGTGGGATTGTGGAGTTCGATCCAGCCCGCGAACTGGCCCGCGGCGGTGGCGTTGTGTGTGAGGTTCCGCGCCAGCACTTCCTCGATCACGACCCCGCGGCCGTCGGGGACGTAGTTGGCGGCGCCGGGGCTGGCGGAGAGGTTGAACGCGACGAGGTTCGAGTTCCCATCCGGCAGGCGGCCCAGAGAGACGCCTTCCAGTGCATTCGTGTAGCTGACCTGGTTGAGGACCTTCCCGAGGGCGTCGTGGAGGGCGATGGAACTCCGCGCCGCGGGAAGCCGGAAATCGACATGGTCGGGCCCGGGCTGCTCGTCGGCATGGAGGAGGACATGGCCACCGGGAGCGACGAAAGCCAGTGTGGTAATTTGGAACAGGGCGTTGGTGATGCTCAGCGAAAGCCCCTCGAGCGCGACCGGCAGGTCGGCGTCCCCGTTGTACAGTTCGATCCAGTCGTCCGCGCCGGGCAGGGCGTTGGCGACGAACTCGTTGATCACAAGGCGGCTGGGCGAGCCGAGCGGGGTGGCGGCATTCGGGGCGCCGGGCGTCGGCTCGGTCAGTTGCCAGGCTGCATCGGACCCCAAGCGCCCAAGGGTGAAACCATCGGCCTGCGGACCGAAGCGCAGCGCATCGACCCGATGGCCGGCGGCATCATGAAGGAAGAGTTGATCCCCTTGCCGGTCCAGGGCGAAGCCGGTGTGCAGACCCGCCGCCTGGGAATCGGCGTCGCAGAAGACGATCAGGTATTGATACGCGGGCAAAGTCACGCTGGGAAAGAGCAGGTTGCGGCTCGCGCGACCGTCGCCGAGCGTCCAGCCCGTCAGGTCGGCGTCGGTCGGACCGGCATTGTAGAGTTCGCACCAGTCGGAGCCGCGGGTGCCGGGTGGGGCGTACGGCGGAGGTGTCGCGGCGATTTCGTTGAGACGGACCTGTGGCAGGGGGGGCGGTGGGTTGGCGGCGCCCGGGGACCCACCCGGCTGGGCGCTGGCCTGCCAGTTGGCCGGGTCATCGGGGTCGCCGTTGGGGTCGATGATCTCGAGGGACCGTCCGGCGCCGTCCGCGTCGGCCGGCCATCCCGTCGCGTCCTGGTAGTCCACCGAGACGATGGTGCGGTTGGCGCCATCGAGGAGCGCAAGGCGTTCGCCGCCGTTGGCGAGGCTGCCGTCGTACCGCCCAAAGACCGCGACGCCGGGATAGCGCTGGGCAAAGGCGGTCGGGCTCGCATCGGAGATGAGCACCAATCGCGCGCCGCCCGCCAGCAGAGCGCCCTCGGCAAAGAGGAATCTGACCCCCTCGAAGTGCACGCCGCTCAGGTCGATGGGCACGGCGCTCAGGTTCTGGAGTTCGATGAACTCGTATTCCTCGCCCCCAGGCGGGTGATACATGATCTCCGTGATGCGGAGCGGGAGAGCGAATTCATCCACCTGGAAGGCGGCCTCGGTCACCGCGCTCCAGTTGGTGCTCCATTGGCTGCGCGCCCGGACCAGCACCGAGCCGTCGATGACAATCGAGGTCCCCGGCACGTAGGCGAAGGCGTCCGACGCGACCGCTCCGCTGAATCGAACGCGCGGGTCGGCCCCGTTGGTGGTGTAGTGGATCGTGCCCAGGCGGTTGGTGAGCGTGAGGTTGAAGCCGCGCGGGACCCGCCCGCCGAACTGTTTGAAGACCGGTGCGTTCGAGGAGGCGAGCAGGCCGGCTTGGGCCAGATGGTTGGTGAGGTAGCGCCGCCTCGAGGGAATCCAACTCGTGGCGATGGTGTTGTTGAAGCCCGAGATGGCCGGGGCGATCATGGCCCGGAGCCGTTCGTAGCGGGTCTTGAGTCGCTCGTCCGTCATCGCGCCCCCGTTGAAAAAGTGCTTGTGAACGCGATCGGCAAACAGGAGCCGGAACTCGGGGCTGGCCTTGAGGCGGATGAAGAGGGTCTGGATTTCCGAGCCGCCCCAGGGCGGGCTGAGGTTGCTGAGCTGATTGGCGATGGTGTTGTGCGCGACGTCGTTGGCGTAGCCGAAGGACCACTCGGCGTCCCAGGCGTAGAAGCGATAGCGGCCGCCGGGGGCGCGCTCGCGGGCGGCCCGCCAGTTGTTATGCGGCCAGTCGTCCGTGTCGGCGTAGATCAGCGGGATGAGGTATTCGACGAAATTGGTCGTGTCCAGACGCCGCTCGATTTCGAGGTACTTGTCGGCGAGCGCGAGGTTGTTGGCACTCGCATAACTGCGCAGCGCGTTCCAGGCCACGGTGTCCCCTTCGCGCACTTCACCGCCCATCGCCATCAGGTCCCAATCGTTGGCGCCCCCGTGCCAGGTCCGCAGAAAGTCGACGTCGATGCGTTCGGTCGGATTGTAGTAGCCCTTGTAAACGCCGTTGAGAAAGAGATGGACGAACGTGCCGCGGGCGGACACCTGGCCGACATCGGCTTCGAGTTGGCGTACGAATTCATCGCGCAGGAATGGGTTGGTGGCATCGTTCATCCCGGCCCGCAGCACGATGGTGTCGAAGGAATCGACCGGCACATCGGGGAAAATCGCCTGGCGCAGCCGGCCCTCGCCGTAGTCGCCCCGGAAATAGAGCCGGAACGAATACTTGCTCTCGGGGATAGCGCCGCTGCGGTAGTTGTAAAGGTTTCGAATGTAGCCGCCGCCCTGAATCCGAAGGCCACAGTCAATCTGAAAGCCTCCATTGTCCTCGGGCTGTATCCACTCGGCCGACACCGGTCGTTCCCAGGCCAGACCGTGGTTGAGCGTGTTGCGCGGGTTGTACTCCATGATGCCGGTCTTGCCGTAGAGGTGGTTCGAGGCGGTGACCAGCGAGAGCGCGGGCAACGTGCGCCGAAGCGGGCTCTGGTTGTACAGATACGTGTGGGTGGTGACCTTCGAAGGGAGGCTGTCGCTCCGAAACGCCGCGGCCCGAATGACGCGCGTCGCATTGACGCCGATGAGGTTCGTGTAGAGCAGCCCGTTCGTGAGACTGGGCACGCTCCCGTCAATCGTATACCGGATCGCCGCCCCGGGCGTGGGACACGCGAGCGACAGGTTGAAGGGCTTGCCGAAAAAGCCGCGCGGCACGCTGAAATGAACCGGCTCGACGACGTCGCTCATCCAGGTCGAGGCGTTGGCCGCACCCGGTGTGGCGGTCGTGAAGTAGCGCCAGGCGCCGGACGGGTGGCGCCCAAACGCAACGTCGTTGCGCTGTTCGGGGTATTGGGGGGCGAGTTCGCTGACGGCCAGGCGCGGCGACTCGGCGTTGTAGAGGCCGAGGTACTCGCCCGCGATGCCGAGCTTGAAGTTCGTATGCAGTCGCGCGTTCGCCGCGGTGGGCCGACGGTTCTTGCCCGAGGCGAACACGACCAGGTAGCGCTTCGCCGCCAGGCTCACTGGCGGAAAAACCCACTGGCCGGGCTGTTGGGGATCGTCTGTCAGGGACCAGCCATCGAGGTTCACGGAGGTGTCGCCGGCGTTGTAAATCTCGATCCAGTCCTCCCAATCCCCTTCCTCGTCTTTCAAACCGCTGACGTTCTCCGCCATGAACTCGTTGATGACCAGGGCCGGCACCGACACCGCGGGATTCGCCGTGTACGACCACGGCTCGCCATCGAACGCGTGCGCCTCGGGCGTCAGATCGACAATGCCGGACGCCGCCGCCCAGGCGATCGACACCGCGCCGGCGGGCGGGGGTGGAAAGACGAACACGTAGGGTCCCGCGGCGGCGCCGGTCACCGCCGCGGCCGGAACGCCGTTGACCAGGAGGTCCTGCGCGTCCACGCCCTCGACGGCCTTGTCGAAGAGCACCTCGACTTGGCTCAGTTGGCGGACGATGGCGTTGGCCGGCGGAATGAGGCCAGCCAACGTGGGCGCGCCGGGGTCGTAGAGTTCGTAGTACCAGGTCGCACCCGCGCCGGCGGGATTGAACGCATTGGGGGGCTGGCTCAGGTCGGTGATCCCATGCCGCATGTCCCACGAGGCTTGGATCGTGCCCCACACGGGCTGGGGAAACGTGAAGGTGTAGGTGGTGTCGCTGCCGCTCAGGCCGGTGCAGGGCGTCCCGTTGAGCCACAAGTCCGCCGCGTTCACGCCGGTGACCGGCCTGCTGAAGGTGACGGTGATCTCCGTGAGTTGGGTCAGGGCAGACTCCGGCGCGGGCGTCACGGCGACCAGGCGCGGGTCCGGGCGCTCTTTCAACCTGGCGATGAGCGCGGCATCAAACACCAGGTCGCTGCTGCCGGCAGACACGTTGAAGACCTGCACCGCCAAAACGTTCGCACCCGTCACCAGGAAACCGTCCGGCTCGGTGATAGGATAACCGAGAAAGGGCGCCGGCTCGACCGAGGCGGCGGTGGCCGTGGCGTTGAAGAGCGGATCGCCGGCGGGTCCGTTGACGTTCGCCACGGGACTGCCGTTGATCCAGGCGACGAAGCCGTCGTCGCAGGCGGCGATCAGTTCGAGTTCGCCGATCTCGGACGCGTTGGTGATGGTGAACGAGCGGCGCAGAAACACCGTCGTGTAGCGGTTCTGCATGTCGCTCAACACCGTTCCCGGCGAAAGGTAGCTCTCGCCATAGAAGAATGGCGCCGCCCCGCTCGCCCAGCCGGCGTCCGCGAAGCCGCGTTGACGCCAGGCCGTTGTGTCGGGGAGCGAGGCCTCATTCGTGCCCTTGACGTAGCGCCACGTCGCGTTGGTGTCGAAAAGCCCAAACGTCTGACCGCGGGCCGCAGCCGGGCTGAGACCGAGGAGCAACAGGGCCAGCGCCAGCCTGAAGTCGAGACAACAGCGGCCGCCCTGCAAAGGCGGTGCGCTTGGTTCGGAACAGAACTTCACGGGCGTGGACCTTAGCCCTGATTTCTCACCGATGGAAGGGTGTAGCGGAAACTTGGGCTATGCCCTCACCGGGCGGCATCGCACCGACAGCGAGCAGACGCACCGCCTTTCCAGCCCGCATTGGTCCACGTCCTGGAGTATTCCGCTTGGCGCTGGTCGCGTGCCAAGAAACACGCAGGCTGGAATTCGCGTTTGAATTCGGGGCGTCTGTTGCCTTTAATCCCGGTGTGCCAAGTCAAGTCATCGCCGTCGCGAACCAGAAAGGGGGCGTCGGCAAAACCACCACGACCGTCAACCTGGCGGCGTGCCTGGCCGCGATGGGGCAGCGTGTTCTGCTGATCGATCTCGATCCGCAAGCCAACGCCACAAGCGGTCTGGGCCTCCCCAAAACCGAGGGCGGCAGCGCCTACCGCGCCTTGCTCGGAGAGGAACCGCTGTCCGAACGCATCAAGACCACAGGCTGCGAGCGCCTCGAACTTCTCCCCAGCGAACTGGACTTGTGCGGCGCGGACGTCGAATTGCCCCGCGTGGAGAATCACTTGCAGCGGCTGGCGCTCGCCCTCGATCCGGTGCGGCGCGACGCGGGGCGCGACCTGATCCTGATCGATTGCCCCCCGTCTCTGGGCATTCTGACCCTCAACGCCTTCGCGGCGGCCGATTACGTCCTGGTCCCGCTTCAGTGCGAATACTACGCTCTCGAGGGGGTCACGATGATGAAGCGTCTGCTCGATCAGTTGCGGGCTTCGGGAACCAATCCCAACCTGCGACTGCTCGGCGTCCTGATGACGATGTTCGACATCCGGACGCGCCTCTCCCAGCAGGTCGTGTCCGAGGTGCGCGAACACTTCAAAGAGGCTGTGTTCGACACGGTGATCCCGCGCAGCACGCGCCTGGCCGAGGCCCCCAGCTTCGGCAAGCCGATCATCCAATACGATCCCTATGGCGCCGGCGCCGCCGCCTACGAGGTCCTGGCCCAGGAAGTCCTGGCCAGGCTCGGACGCACACCGACTGACGCCCCCGCCAACTAGAATCCTTCAATCCCAGAACATGGTGCAATCAAGCCAAGTCTAGCCCTCACCCCTATCCCCTCCGTTTCGCCAGGATTCCAGCTGTAGCGAGGCGCGGAAGAGAGGGGAACGGAAGACACTGGGGCTGTTCATGTGGCCAAGGACTTGGGATTGGTCTGAGGCGCGCCTCGCTAGCCCGGACGTTTCCCAGAAGACGCACTCCGCAACCAGGTCAGGCTTTCTTCAACTGCTCGAACCGGGCGATGCGCGCCTGGATATCGCGCACGATGGCACGAAGTTCCCGCAGGTCGCTCTCGCTGAGGTGAGAGCGCAAGCGCCCGAACAACGGCTCAACGTCGCACCGGTGGCGCTGAATGAGGCTCGTGATGTCCGCTTCGTAAACGGTCACGCGGTCGATTTGCCCCTGCCGGTAAAGCGACGGCAGCGCGTAGAGTTTCAGCAGCACCAAGCCTTCCGGCGTCGCAGTCGGAACGTCCAGTTCGGCGAAGCGATGGGTGGTGCCAAAGGACTCTTGCGCCTCGGCGAACAGGGCGTTGGCCGTCAGCAGCACATCCACCCGCACGCTGCGGAAACGGCCCTTGATGGAGAACTGGTTCTGCTCTTGGATGGCGACTTCGGGAAGTTGCTGGAGCGACGGCAGCGACATAAGGAGGTCAATGTCCTCGGTGTTGCGGCCTGTCACGTAACGCAACATCGCAATGCCCCCCACCAGCAGGTAGGGAACCTGTCGTTGCTTCAGAAGCGTGAACAGTCCGACCACATCGCGGTCGGTCGGAAGCAGGTTCTGACGTTGGGGGGCGTTCGCGCCGCGCTCCGGCCGCGAAGCCCCGTCCCAGGCGTCTTGGCCAAACAGCGCAGCGTTGCGAACGATTTCCGCAATTCGCCGCAGACTCGCGCCTGGAGCAAGGGTCGCATTCATACCAACCAAGGCATCGTTGCATAATCCCTTCGACAAAGGAATCTCGAAGTTCCAGGCCGACTCCAGGGACTGGCTTTCCACTTTGCCGCGCACGTCGCAACCGACTGCGAGCAATCCGCTTGGCCCAGCAGCAGTTCTGCCCATGAATCTCAGAATGCGCAAGTCGTTGTTAATCAAGAATGGCATTTTGAGGTTCATGGGCAGAACTGCTGCCTGATTGCGTGTTGCCGGACGCCGATCGAACTGCCAAAGTTGTTGCAGCGGCAAGGTTCGGCCCGATGGCGCCGAGAATGATGAGCGCATGGTGGCATCCGATGCTTGGTTTGCTGGCGGCAATCTGCGCGGCGGCAGCGGCGGAGACCGGCTCGAACGTGTTCGAAGACCCGGCGCCCCCGACACCGCAGAACCGCATCGACGAATTGGTGTTCGCCAGACTGTCGTCCCTGGGCATCCAGCCGGTCCTTTGTTCGGATGCGGTCTTTGTCCGCCGGGTCTTTCTCGATCTTATCGGCACGCTGCCAACAGCGGACGAGGCCCGCCAGTTCATCCGAGACCCCGACGCGCAAAACAAGCGTCGTCTCCTGATCGACCGGCTGTTCGAGCGGGAGGAATACGCCGACTCCTGGGCCATGAAGTGGGGTGACGTGCTGCGCATCAAGGCCGAGTTCCCGGTCAATCTCTGGCCCAACGCGGCGCAGGCCTATCATCGATGGGTCCGAGCCTCCCTCGCCCAAAACAAGCCTTACGACCGGTTTGCCCGGGAGTTGCTCACGGCCAGCGGCAGCAACTTCCGCGTCGGTCCCGTCAATTTCTACCGCGCCATCCAAAACCGAACGCCCGATGGAATCGCCGGAGCGGTGGCTTTGACGTTCCTGGGCGCGCGCATCGAAGGCTGGCCGGCGGACCGCGCGTCCGGGATGGCGGCGTTCTTCGCCCAGGTGGGCTACAAGCCGACCAGCGAGTGGAAGGAGGAACACGTCTTCTGGGACCCCCTGGGCGCCAGCCGCGTCGCAGCCAGCACCGCGCCCGGACGCGATGCGGTGTCGGCTGTTGGGCAGGCCCATCAGGACACGCCGCAACCGTGGGTCGGCGCGCGCACGAACAGCCCACCACATGCAGCGGTCTTTCCGGACGGCACGGCTGTCGTGCTGCCCGCGGACCGCGATCCGCGCGAGGTTTTCGCCGACTGGCTGATCACGCCGCAAAACCCGTGGTTCACGCGGGCGATTGTGAACCGGGTGTGGGCCTGGCTGCTCGGGCGCGGCATCATCCACGAGCCGGATGACATCCGGGATGACAACCCGCCAAGCCATCCCGAACTCCTGGCCTATCTCGAAGGGGAAATGGTGTCCGGAGCCTACGACCTGAAACACCTCTGTCGCGTCATCCTCAACTCGAAGACCTATCAACTCTCCTCGTTGGCCCGCCATCAGGGCACCGAGGCCGAGGCCCAGTTCGCCAGTTACCCGCTCCGCCGACTCGACGCCGAGGTGTTGATCGACGCCATCAACCAGATCACCGGCACATCGGACCTCTACACCAGCCCCATCCCGGAACCGTTCACCTACATCCCGGAAGACCTCCCGGCCGTTGCGCTGCCGGACGGCAGCATCACCAGCCCGTTTCTGACCCTGTTCGGGCGTTCGGCGCGCGCCACCGGCATGGCGAACGAACGCGACAACAAGCCCATGCCGGCCCAGTGGCTGCATCTCCTCAACTCGAGCCACATCCAACGCAAGCTCGAACAGGGTCCCCGGCTCAGGACGCTCCTCGACTCGAAACGGAAGCAGACCGAGATCATCGACGAACTCTTTCTGACGATTCTGTCGCGTTTCCCAACCCCTGACGAAGTGCGGATCGTCGACGGCTATGGCCAGGTCCAGCCCTCGAGGGCGGCCCGACGCGGGCGTCCTGATGGCCAAACCGCGGCGTCCGGGGAAACCGTCGTCGCAAAAAACCGGGGCGACTGGGTGGACATCGCCTGGTCCCTGATCAACAGTACCGAGTTCTTGTACCGTCACTGACCGCAATGCACAGCCAGAGTGGCCGAACAATGCAGCACGCTCTTTCCATGAACCGAACGTTGGAGGGGGGACGGCTCGTCCCCCGCCGACGAGTGTTTTTGAAGGAGTTTGGGGCGACGAGGCCGTCGCCGCTCCGCACCGGTTCATGGCCCCCGTGCGCATTCGACCGTTGAATGTCAACGCCTCCCATGAAAGAACACCCTCACGACCGACAGGACGCTTCTGGTTCCCTTTCTGGGCGCGATTCTGCCACGGCTCCGACATCAGACGCCGCGAAGTCTTCGAGTGCGAGCGCCCGGAATTTGCGCAGCCGGCGACGGGTTTCGGAGGCCCGATCCGGCGGCTGCTGGAGAGGCCCTGTCTGGGAGTCGCTCAATCAGCAATCCACGGCCTCTCCAGCAGCCACCGGATCGGCCCTGCGACCTTTGGCTACAGCTCTGCCGCACTGCGAAACGTCCGGGCTGGGACTCAGCCTAAGCCGGGTCTTGTCCCGGCGCGACCTCCTGCGGATTGGATTGTTTGGCGCGGCGGGATGGATGGTTGCGGACCGGGCGTTGTGGGCAGGGACCGACGCGCCCGCTGCCGGGCGGGCCATCGGAAGCCCGACGATCGAGCCCAAGGCCCGGTCGGTGATCCAGGTCTTCCTCTGGGGCGGCATGTCGCAGATCGACACGTGGGACCCGAAACCGGACGCGGGCTACGATTATCTGGGCGAGTTCAAGAACGTCATTCCCACCAACGTGGACGGCGTCCAGCTCGGCGAACTCTTCCCGAAGCTGGCCCGGCAGGCGGACAAGTACTCGCTGATTCGCAGCATGACGCACCGCAACAACGGCCACGAGACGGCGGCTTACCTCATGCAGACCGGCCACACGCCCGGCGAACGGCTCGCGTACCCGAGCATCGGCGCGGTGTTCGCCCTGTTCAAGAGCCCCTCATATAAGGGTCTCATACCGCCCTACGTGGTCCTGACCCAGCCGCAGGGGCGGTTCTCGGAAGAGGGTTTCCTCGGACCCAAGTACAAACCGTTCGCCACGGGCGGCGATCCCAACGCGCCCCAATTCGAGGTGGAAGGGATCGTCTCCCGGAACATCACCGACGCCCGGCAGAAGAGCCGACGCGAACTGCGCGACCGAATGGACACGCTGGGTCGCGCGATGGCCGGAAATCCCCAGATCGCAGCCTCCGAGGCCGCCAAGCAGCAGGCATATGAACTCATCCTGGGGCGGGGCCGCGAGGTGTTCGATCTCTCGAAAGAGAAGCCCGAACTCCGGGACCGCTATGGCCGCCACACGTTCGGCCAGGATTGCCTGGCCGCGCGCCGGTTGGTCGAGGCGGGTGTCCCGTACATCGTCATCAACTACCCCGGCGGCTGGGACACCCACAGCAATCACTTCGCAACCATGCGCCGGCAGTGCCCGCAACTCGACCAGGGGCTGGCCATGTTGCTCGAGGATTTGCACGATCGCGGCCTCCTCGAAAGCACGATCGTCTGGTGTTGCGGCGAGTTCGGACGCGGCCCGAAGATCGACTGGCAGCCGCCCTGGAACGGCGGTCGCAACCACTACGGAAACGTCTTCACCGTGCTGGTCGCCGGCGGCGGCTTCAAGGGCGGCCGCATCGTGGGTTCGTCCGACGACAAGGCCGCGGAAGTCAAGGAACGTCCGGTCTATCCGGTCGACCTGCTCGGCAGCATCTACGCACTGGGAGGCATCGACGCCCGCGCGCGACTCCCCCATCCCATGGGCGCCGAGGCCTGCGTGTTGCCCTCCGCCGCCGAAGGGGTGAAGTCCGCCGGGATTCTGCGGGAGATCATGTGACTGCGACTTGGCACACCTCACTGCTCTGGCTCGTCGCCTGCCTGATCCTGGCACCCGCCCTCCGCGCCCAGCCGCGCCCCTATATCGGCTTTGTCTATCCCCCCGGAGGACAGCAGGGCACCTCCGTCCAGATTCGATTGGGCGGCCAAAACCTCGATGGCGTCCATGCCGCGACGCTCACCGGCCCGGGCGTGACCGCGCGGGTGGTCGAGTTCCATCGGCGCCTGAACAACCAGGAAATCCAGTTGCTCAGGGACCAGTTGAAGGAGTTGAAACGGGCGCCACAAACCGCCGCTGTTCGGGCGGAGTCCGGGCCCTCGACATCGGCGGCCCCCTCGATGATGGCGCCGATTGACCCCGATCCCGATCCGGATGCCCCAGGCCGGGCGCAAGAAGGGGCGGCATCCGATCTCATCGCGCGGATCGAGAAGCGCACGCGCGAGTTCGTCCAGACGCCGGCCTGCGCCGCGATCGCCACGGTGACGACCATCGAGGTCGCAATCGCCCCGGACGCCGAGCCCGGCGAACGGGAGATTCGCCTTGTCACACCCCGCGGCGCGTCGAATCCGCTCCCATTTCACGTCGGTCAACTCCCGGAATACATCCGCACACCGATGCCCACCACGCCGCGGCAGGTGCTTGGAAAAGAGGCCCAGGCCCTCCGGAAAAGACCGGCGGGCGAAGTCGAGGAACGCATCGTTGTGCCGTGCATTGTGAATGGCCAGATCGCCGCCGGCGAAATCAACCGCTATCGGTTCGAAGCCCGCCAAGGCCAGCGGCTGGTCATCTCGACGTTGGGCCGCCAGTTGATCCCGTTCATCGCCGATGCCGTTCCGGGCTGGTTCCAGCCTGTGATCGTTTTGTACGACGCCACTGGAAAAGAGGTGGCGTATGCCGACGACGACCGGTTCAACCCTGACCCAACCATCCTCTGCGAGGCGCCCAAGGATGGCGAATACGTGCTCGCGGTCCACGATGGCATCTACCGGGGTCGCGAGGATTTCGTCTACCGCATCACCATCGGCGAGGTGCCATTTCTCACGAGCGTCTTTCCCCTGGGCGCCCGGGCGGGCGAACCGGCCGAAATCCGCATGGCGGGCTGGAATCTCGATGACACTCGATTGTCGCGGCCGGCGACGGACGCGGCGCCCGGGATCGAGTGGCTGACCGCGACCCGCGGGGGCCTACGTTCCAACCGCATGCCCTTTGCCCGAGACACGCTGCCGGAGACCTTCGAGCAGCCATCCGACAACGACACGCCGGACCAGGCGCAGAAAGTCACGCTGCCAATCATCGTGAACGGGCGGATCGAACGACCGGGCGATTTGGATGTGTTCGCCTTCGTCGCCGACTCCAACGAAACGATCGTTGCCGAAGTCCAGGCCCGCCGACTCGATTCGCCTCTCGATTCCATGATCAAGCTGACGGATGCCGACGGCACGGTGCTGGCGTTCAACGATGACTTCGAGGATTTGACGTTTGGCGCGAAGACACACCACGCCGATTCCCGCCTCATGGTCACCGTGCCGTCCGATGGCCGCTACTTCCTCCACCTGGGCGACACGGCGCGCCAGGGCGGCGACGACTACGGTTACCGCCTGCGCCTGAGCCAGCCGCAACCGGACTTCGCGCTGCGCGTCGTGCCATCGAGCATTGGACTGCGATCGAAATCCACCGCCGCGCTCACCGTCCATGCCCGACGCACAGACGGCTTCGGAGGCCCCATCCGGCTGGCCCTCGACAATCCGCCCGACGGATTCTCGTCGCAGCCAGTGACGCTGTCATCGACGCAAACGGTGGCACGCCTCACGGTCCGAAGCAGCGGCGGACCCACCGGGATGCCGGTCGATTTGTCTGTCGTGGGCAAGGCGAAGATCGGCGGACGTGAGGTCACGCGCCGGGCGGTGCCCGCGGAGGACATGATGCAGGCCTTCTTGTGGCGGCACCTGGTGCCCGCCAGCGATCTCAAGGCCGTGGTCTCGGTCCCCGCCGCCGCCACCCGGCCCGACCGACTCGTACAGACGCGTCCGCAGCCCTCGAAGACGACCAATGCACTCGATGTCGCCATGACCAACGCCGCAACAAACGCCTTGGCCGCCATCAATCCCGTTGGCGCAACCAATGCGCCCGTTGCGGCTGCGGGCGCGACACCCGCCGCTCCCAAGTTCACCAGGCAACAAATCGCCGGACGCCTGCGTCAACTCCGCATGCTCCGCGAGGAGCGCCTTCTCACGGATCAGTTCTATCAGGCCAAAGTGGCCGAATGCGAAGTGGCGCAGTGAGTTGCGCCCCACCGTCGAACGGGGCTTCCACTTCGAGGTGCCCCATGAACCGCGAGTTGAGAGTTGAGAGTTGAGCGTTGAACGTTGAACGTTGAGCGTTTCCGGTTCATGGCCCCGCATGCGTTCTTGAGAAAAAAGAAACCGGGCTCTCGATAAGCCTCGGCATGAAAAGTGGCGCTGAAGGCTGAAGCGCCGCACTCCGGGACAACGAAGGAGATGAACGCGTCTGCCCGCTCGTGCCTTGCTGCGCCCGAGGACGGGCGCACTCCCGCGGCCGCGCATACGCGTCAACCTAAGGGTCTGTGCAAAAACTAATTCCGGTTTTGCTGGAGGGGATTTGGCTCGCTGGCGAGGCGCGACGAGGGAGCATACCCGAAGCGGTCTGTGACCGA
>ENA-UOWO01005218-UOWO01005218.1-activated-sludge-metagenome-genome-assembly--contig:-NODE-5218-length-13888-cov-6.124123_pt1 | contig 13888 bp, 15 predicted proteins | sample MGYA00238148_ERZ761564 | MGnify/ENA primary metagenome ERZ761564 (study PRJEB28885, sample SAMN05720194) | activated sludge metagenome | isolation source: Anaerobic digester | place: USA...
TTTATTTCCAAGCTTTCTTTAGCTAAATTCATTAATTTTAATAATCTTTCTTTAAAATCTTTTTCATCTTTAGCTAAATATCCTAGTCTAGCCATATTAACAGTTACTACACCCAGACTTCCTGTTAAAGGATTGGCTCCAAAAAGTCCACCACCTCTTTTTCGAAGTTCACGATTATCTAATCTCAAGCGACAACACATACTTCTGGCATCATCACGACTCATGTCGGAATTTACAAAGTTTGAAAAATAAGGAATACCATATTTAGAAGTCATTTCCCACATCGGTTTTAAACTTTCTCTATTCCAATCAAATTCTTTATCAATATTATAAGTTGGGATTGGAAAGGCAAAAACTCTTCCGCTAGCATCACCTTCTATCATTACTTCAGCAAAGGCCTTATTGAAAAGGTCCATCTCAGTTTGGAAGTCGCCATATTTTTCATTCATTATTTTTCCACCAATAATAACATTTTCTTCGGCCATCATTTTTGAAGGAATCACATCCAATGTAACGTTAGTAAAGGGAGTTTGAAATCCGACTCTGGTTGGAACATTAACATTAAAAACAAATTCTTGTAGCGCTTGTTTTACCTCTCGATAGGATAAATCATCATACTTAATAAAAGGAGCCAAATAGGTATCAAAATTTGAGAAAGCCTGAGCTCCAGCAGCCTCACCTTGCATAGTATAAAAGAAGTTTACAACCTGGCCCAAAGCACTTCTAAAATGTTTTGGTGGTTTGCTTTGAATTTTGGTATCAACTCCACCAAATCCTCGAAGCAATAAATCTTTTAAATCCCAACCGCAACAATATGGGGCTAATAATCCTAAATCATGAATATGAAAATCTCCATCAACATGAGCCTTTCTAATATTTTCTGGATATAATTTATTCAACCAATATTTAGCTGAAATTGAAGAGGCAATATAATTATTTAATCCCTGCACTGAAAAGCTCATATTACTATTTTCTTTTAAGCGCCAATCAGCCTTGCCCAAATAATCTTCCATCAATTTTTCCTCATCACCTTTGTTGATCTCTCTAACTTGGCGTCTTTGGTCTCGATACAAGATATAAGCCTTGGCTGTTTTTATTAATTTATTTTCGATTAAAGTTTCCTCTACTATGTCTTGAACCTCCTCTATCGCTGGGATAGTTTTATAATGAAATTTCTTACCAATTTTATCTAAAACTTGTCCTCCTAATTTTTCAGCCAATTCAGGATTTTCTTCTTCCGCAGCCTTCATCGCCTTTAGAATAGCTGAAGAAATTTTAGAAATTTCAAAATCAGCAATATCTCCGGACCTTTTTAAAATTTTAGTAATATTGGTTGACATAGAGTTCTTTATTAATTTATATAATTATTTTTTTTTATTTTTTAATAATTTATCTAACTCTTCACTAAATTCTTCTAAATCCTCAAAGGATTGATAAACGGAAGCATAACGAATATAGGCAATTTTATCTAATTTTTTTAAATTTTTCATAACAATTTCACCAATTTCTTTAGAATCAATTTCGTCTTTATTTATAACCTGTAAATCTCTTTCTATACAATATATTAATTTCTTGAATTTTTCTCCCTCTATGTCTCTTTTTTCTAGAGCCTTCTTTAAGCCACCAACCATCTTGTCTCTATTGTAGATTTCCCGACGACCGTCTCTTTTAATTACCACTAAATCTAAAATTTCCATTTCTTCGTGAGTAGAAAAGCGAAAATTACACTTCAAGCACTCCCTTCTCCTCCTAATCAAAAAACCATCTCCGGAAATTCTTGAGTCCACAACTTTGGTATCTTCAAAATGACAAACGGGGCATTTCATTGGTATTTTTAATAAATTCTAAAATTCTCTTAAACACAATATATAGTATAATATAATTGAATCTAACCACTATATATTGTTAATTCAAATTATAGCAAAATTTTAGATATCTGCCAAATAAACAAAAAACAGCTAATATTAAATATTTTTAAAAACTTTTTTTAAAAAATAAATAAAATATATTTTTCGACTGTGGATAACTTTTTAAAAAATAAAAAACCCGATCTTGATGATCGGGATTTAAGTTATTTTATCAAAAAATTTTTACAAGATTATAATAGTCAGTATAGCAGAGCTGTAAAAGATCGCTATAAAAATTTTTATAATTTTAAAAAATTTAATTGAACTTTCACTCTTAAGGAATGCTTTTATCGCTATTGCTATTAGCAGAAAAAATAATGTCAGGATAAAAAATGATCCAAAAAGTATTAACTCTAATGTCGGAAGCATCATTACCAATAAAAATCCTAAGGGCAACATCAATAAAACCGCGGCGACCATTAAGTAAACTTTTTCGGTGCCTTTTTCCTGGCTCTTTTTTGTATGAGAAAACATAAAGAAAACTACGGACAAAAGAAATAATGAAAGAATCAGAGAGCCATTTCTTTCATCAGGGTCCATCTCTTCTTTGAAAGGACTTATTGTCTTATTTTCTCTGTCATAAATAACACCTTTGGCTTCTACGGCCGTCGCTTCTTTAAATGGCAAAGAAAACCCTCTAATTATCGGCCTACATTCTATATACAAAATATCAATGCTATCGCCCACAATCTCCTCAAAATATTGGCTATATTTTTGAGCTTCGCCAACCACAGAAATTTCTTGTCCGTTAATTTTATACACTACTGCATCTTGAGCATCTTGCCCCCAAATTAAAATAGGAAACAATGCTAAAATTACAAAAATAAACAAATTCTTCATATTAAGGTTCCTTTCTTTAAGTTATTAATGTACCAAACAAAAAAGCATATCATAAGATACGCTTTTAGTCAAGATGTAATATTTTAAGCTAAATATTGGAATAATAATCACTAACATCCTCTAAATTGTCCAACTCGTCGATAAACCGATCAATTTTTTCCTGTTCTTCATCGGACAATTCTTGTTTATCTTTGGAAACATATTCTATTTCCGAAGATTCTGTTTTTATATCCTTATCATCCAATATTGTTTTTGTCTTTTGTAGATTTTCTACTTTTGTAAAAATAACTACAACATCTTCTTCTACTTTGAAGTCATCTATTTCAGCGTCAATCAATTCTAATTGTAATTCTTCTAAATTAATATTTTTTTCTTTAATAATTTCTTGAGAAATAACAATAACTCCTTTTTGCTCAAAATTCCACATTACTGAACCTAAACTTCCACCGAATTGCGACAAAGCATGTCGAACCAAAGAGGCGCTTCTATTCTTATTATCAGTTAAACATTTAATAACAAATTGAACGTTATTTGGTAAAACCCCCTCATAATATAATTCTTCAACAGCCGCTCCACCTAATTCTCCAGTTCCGCGCTTAATAGCTCTTTCAATATTATCCTTTGGCATATTAACGCCACGAGCCTTATCAATCATAGCTCGAAGAGTCGGATTTTTTTCGGGGTCTCCGCCTTTTTCACGAGCAGCCACGGTAATAGCATTACCTAATTTAGTAAAAATAGCCCCTCTTTTAGCATCAACTACTGCCTTAGCTCTTTTGGTGGTAGCCCATTTAGAATGTCCTGACATATTCTATAAAAATTAATTATTAATACTTCCCGGCACAATAATATCAAATGGTTTATTATTACCATAAGCCTTAGGACCATAGTCCTGACAATAATTCTTAATATTATTTTTAAAGTAAGCCGGTTTATTTTTTTGTATTTGTCCTACTAAATAATAAGTTAAACACAAAATAAAAGCAAAATCAACCTTATTTGGCAATTCTATTTGCCAACGACTCTGGGTTTCTCCAAAATATAAATTTTTTTCTTTTCCTAAAGTTATTACTAATTCCTTTTTATCTCTGATAACAAACTTGGCATGACGAGCGTGACCAAAACTAAAAGCTCTCAAAGATATTTTGGATCCAAATAGTTCGCTCTTTTTAATATCAATCATCGGAGTGATAGCGATAAAATCATCGGGCAAAACCATGGCATAAGAACTATAATTCTTAAATCCACTTTTAATTTTTAATTTCTTAAGAAAATTTAAAATTGATTTAGGATTTTCATTGGTGGCTGATAAAATCATTCCCAAGTAGGTAGAAACATTATAGGTATAAGGCTCGGCAATTTTTGGATAAGTAATCACTTCATCAGCGATTTTAGATGAACTAGAGTCAGGCGAGCAAGTTAATAAAATAGTTTTAAGTTTATATTTTTTAGCTAGCTCTATTTCCCAAACAGAATCTTTTTCACCTGAAGCTGAAATAACAATAGCCTCTTTTATTATTTTTTTATTAATAAGATCTTTGTAATTTTCTATAGTTTTTTTAAAAGTACTTTCATCGGCAATAATAGCCTTTTTTCCAGAAAATAATATTTGACCAGTATTATAAGCGTTGCCACTACCAACTACAATAGGAAAAGCAAAGCGATTTAAATTTAATTTCGGTAATTTATTTTTATCAAAGAATTCCAGCGCTTTAATAACGCCTTGATCTAAATTCATTATATTTTTCATATCAATTTAATTTATTATTTTATTTTCCCTTGATTTTTTATACTATCAATAGTTGCCTTAATCTTTTTTTTATCTCCCAAATAATACCATTTAATTACTTTAAAGTTTTTATCTAATTCATAAACCATGGGAGTAGCATAAGGAATATCAATCTTAATTATTTCTGCATCTGTTAAATTATCTAGATATTTTTTTATGGACCTAAGACTATTTCCACTAGCGGCAATAATTATTTTTTTTCCAGATTTTAAGTCTGGTATAATAAATTCTTTCCAAAAAAGAACAGCCCTCTTATTAACGTCTTTTAAACATTCTGATAAAACTGGTTTTTTAAGAAAACTATAGCGGTCATCTTTTAGGTTATATGGATTATCTTCTTCTATTTTTGGAGGAGGGGTCTCATAGGACCGTCGCCATAAAAGAACCTGCTCTTCGCCAAATTTTTTAGCCATTTCCTTTTTATTTAGTCCTTGCAGGTTGCCATAATGCCTCTCATTTAAACGCCAATCCTTAATAACAGGTATCCACATCAAATCCATCTCCTCTAAAATAACATTTAATGTTTTAATTGCCCTTTTCAAATAAGAAGTGTAGCTTATATCAAAAACAAAATCATTACTTTTTAAACACCTTCCAGCCTCTTTGGCTTGTTTAACTCCTAACGGCGTCAAATTAACGTCAACCCAACCAGTAAAAAGACCTTTTTTATTCCACTCACTCTCTCCATGACGAATTAAAACTATTTTATACATATTTTTAAAATAAATTGACTTAAAAAGTTAAAAATGTTAAGCTTTTATAGTTAATTTTAAATATATTTGGCTTAAAAACTTATCAAAAACAATTCTAATAATTCTAATAAAAACAATCTTTTTATTTAAGAAACTGATTGTTTTCATTTTTGAATTAATAAAAAAGATAATTCTGTTTATTTTGAATTTTTTGTTTTTCAAAATTATCGTTAAGATATATTATAATTATATCTTAATTTACAAAAAAATAAAAGAAATTAATCAAAAAAATAATTCTAAACTATATCTAATTAAAAGAAATTCCTCTATTTTTGTTATTATTATTCTAGTTTTTGTAGTTATATTAAGAAGTAATATTAAAAAGACAGAGGCTCAAAGCCTATCCAATCAAATATACAAAACTACTTTAGCCCAAAATATTAAATCTGATTTTGAAGACTTTGAACCAGAAGAATTGATAGTCGAAACAGCTGAAGATGGGAAACTAGATTCTATAAGCTCCCCTCAATATGTTGAATCAGTTGGATCTTTACAAGCTAAGACAAGAATAAGCACAAAAAAAGCCACCGAAGAAACTAATACCGTGCTATCATATGAACATGGAGATGTTTTAACTAACCCAGGATTAACCTCTATAGAATCTAATAATGCTCGAGATAAGATTATAGAATACACCGTCCAAGCCGGAGAAACTATTAGTAGTATTGCTGAAGATTTCGGATTAAATGTTAATACCATATTATGGGAAAATAATTTAACTGCTAGATCTTTAATTAAGCCAGGGACAAAAATAACAATATTACCAGAAAATGGAGTTATGCATACTGTTGCTAAAAATGAGAATATTACTAAAGTAGCTTCCAAATATGGAGTCTTAATCGAATCAATTGTAAATAGTAATGATATTGATGTCGATGAGGCTTTAAAAGTTGGTCAAAAAATATTTATACCAGGTGGTAAAAAAATAACAGAAACAACTACTGTAACAAGCAGAACATATTCAGGAACAACTATTACTCAAAATTCTGGATCAACTGCTAACCAAAAACCAGCCTATACGGGAGGAAAGTTATTATGGCCAACCGTCGGATCAAGAATAACTCAATACTATTCATGGAGTCATAAAGGCTTAGATATTGCCAACAAAACAGGAACCCCTCTTTATGCTTCTGAGGCTGGAACAGTAGAGAGATCCGGTTGGAATAATGGTTATGGCTATAATGTTGTAATTAACCACGGAGGAGGCCTAAAAACTCTATATGCTCATGCTTCTAAACTACATGTTAAAGCCGGAGACAAAGTTAGTCGTGGTGATATTATAGCTGATATGGGGTCAACTGGTTGGTCTACTGGACCTCATATTCACTTCGAAGTTATTGTTAATGGAGTAAAACAAAATCCATTAAATTATATAAAATAAATTAATACAAATATATGAAAATAATTGGGGGTTTAATCTTGATGGCCATAGGAACACTTTTTACTGCCAAATCAGAAGTTCTATTCAGAAACTTTGGCAGAATTGCTTGGTTTGAAAAAAACTTTGGAGCTGAAGGTGGTTCTCGATTAGGATATAAACTAATTGGAATTATTATAATCTTTTTTGGATTATTATTAGCTACTGGTACTTTCGATGGTTTTATAAATCTAATTTTATCGCCATTAACTAGGGGTCAATTATAATTTTCTTGACTTATTTTGTTTTATTAATTATTATATTTCTATTGATATTTTAATATCTTTGGGCCTTTAGCTCAGTTGGCTAGAGCACCTGCTTTGCAAGCAGGGGGTCAAGGGTTCGAGTCCCTTAAGGTCCACCTTAGAAGACTTCTCATCCAAAGAAGTCTTTTTTATATTCAAAATCAAGGGGATTCTAGTGGTTCGTAATTTTTTTCCATCAAAGATGATTCCTTCTGGAAATAGGAACCATTGAAGACTTTTTCTTTTCTGAATTTCCAAATCTTTAATACGGCTGGAGAGGTTTCCAATAAAATCAAGGCCATAATTCAGAACTTCGGCAACATTATCGGAATCTTCAAAATTTTTAAGCTCATATGAAAGATTACTAATTTCATTGCTTATTTTGTCTAATTGCTCCCTTGCTAAATCATCATTAATAACACTTTTTAAGTTTTTATCAATAATCTGGTTTTGTTTTTCTTTTAAAAAGTAGATGTTTCTTTCTATCTTTGATCTTAATTTTTTATTAGATAAATTTCTATACTCCCAATTAATTTCGATACGCTTCTTCAACAGATTTATAATTTCAGGTTTAAATTCAAATTTTTTAATAAAATCAATAAACACACCTTCAAGCAAATCTCTCCTAGTATTAAAGCCATTAAGACCCCTAAATCGATAGTATGGCATTTTTTCTTTAGCATTGCCTTTAGACCAGCTCCCATCTAATTTATGACCGCTCTCGCTCTTTATTAAGCCTCTAAGGGGAAAGTCTGGGTTATTAGTGTTATAGCCCGTCATTCTTTTACCCTTTCTTTTTAAAACAAGCTGAACAGCGTCAAAAACGCCCTCACTAACTATAGGCTCAAAAGACCCTTTAATTTCACCCAAATTAAAGCTCTTAACATCGATAAATCCTTTATAAACCTTATTTCTAATTATTTTATGAAAATATTGCTTACTTATTATTTTATTTTGACCCAATCTCACTCCTTCCTTGGTTATAATTTTTCTAACATCTTCTGGAGAATAGAGTTGAGTAGATAACAATTCAAAAATTCTTCTAATATATTTTGCTTTAACTTCGTCAATCAATATATTTTTTTCACCATTTAACACTCCATTCTTATAACCAAAAGGAGCTATAAAGACGTATCTCCCACTGCGAACTCCCTCTATCATACCTCCTCTACACTTTAAACCCCTTTCTTCGTTGTCTAGTTGTGATTTTGCTGCCAATACAAATTCTAAAAATCTGCCGGAAGGATTATCTTCAAGCCTTTCTGTGACAGATTCTAATCTTATTTTATAAGTTTTGAACAAAGTTCTTAGGGTTGTATAATCATCAGTATTTCGAGACAATCTATCCACTGAATAAACTATTATATTATCTATTACTAAATGGTTTACACGACAATACTCAATCATTTTTAAAAGCTTAGTCCTATTAGTAGTTTTTGCGCTTTCACCTTCTTCAATAAAAATACGATCAACTTCATAATTATGCCTAGAAGCATAATCACGGCAAAGTCTTTCTTGAGTAATTAAACTATTACCTTCATCAACTTGTTCCCTGGTTGAAACGCGACAATATATAACTGATCGTTGTTTTAATCTATTAATATTATCAAAATAATTTTCTTTTATCATAAATTTGCAAAAAATTTAAATTTTTAGCTATTAAATCTTTATTCCACTCGTTAATTTTTTCATCACATCCATCAAACAATTTAATGATTCCGGCTATTAGAGATCTCATCGAAATTATTATCCACAGATCCTCATTCCCAAAAAAATTTTTTAAAATACTGCTACCGTGTGCATACTCACAACAAGCACTATGCATTTTTATTAAACTAAATTTCATTTTATCTTCATTTAAACCAGGTAAAATATTCTTAAAATCAGCATTTTTTATTATTTGCTTTACTCCCGGAAAACAAAAATTATCGACTAATTCTTTTTTCATATTTTTTTTAGGAAAATTTCCAAAACTAGAAACCTCATACCCACAGTCTTCGAAAAGATTTTTACATCTTTTTAAAATTTCATAAAAGAGTTTTATATTATCAATTTCTTTTGATGTCTTTAAATATTGACAAGCAACAATTCTTGACTGATCTTCTTCATTTTTATTGTACAAATATAATATTTTAGCATATATATCAATTAATGTTCTAACGTTTGGAAAATAAAATCTAAGATTTTTTTTATCGTCTGTTTTTATTTTATTTATCAGAAAATTCATAAGATTATAAAAATACTCCAAGCTATCAGATTGAAACAATAAGACCTCTCCAATCTCAAAATTTTTGCGAGAATCTTTTCCAATTGAGTCTATTTTTGATCTTAATAACAAAGATTGTTCCTCAATTATACCAACCCCCGACTCTAATAATTCAACTTGTTCTTTTAAAACAGATTCTTCATCACAAAAATTTGTTTTTTTTAAGACCTTTTTAAATTTTGAATATTGGCTATGCATTTTTATTTTTTAAATAAATATCGATCAATAAATTTGCTAAAAAATCTACTTCTGTTTCAATATTATGATTTAACTCTTTTTTTAGATCAACTTCATTTTTTAAAATTTCTTCATTTTTTTCCATCTAATTACAAATTGCATTCCATCAAAGCAGGTCGTCTGCTACTTTAGAATAATTTATAATTAGACTATTTTCGTATAGTCTATTTTATTTCTTTTTCAATAACAATTTTATGAGCCCCAAAATCATCTGAATGAATTGTAGTTGACTGATTTGGCTGATTAATTACCTTTTTCAAATCTTTTACTTCCCTAATATTTTTATATTCTCTTTTTTTTATTTTTTTAATTTTTAAATTAGAATTATCAGAGTCTAAAGAATTAATTAAAAATTCTGTTCCATTAGCGCTGTCAGAGTTTAAAATAGCATTAAGCAATAAAGCTAATTTACTATTATAATTTTCTATTTTGATTTTTAATTTAGCCAATAATAATTTTATATCTATAAAAAAAATTCCTATATTTTCTTCATAAATTTCGCTCATCGCCGGGCTAATTCCTGTAATAATTTCAGCGAAAATCAGTTCTGAAAAGAAATTAATACTACAACAACTTGAGTTAGAAACTAAAAAATAATTTTCTCCATTATTTAAAACGCTTAATAATGCATTTGACAATGGTGTAATCGGTTGTTTAATTTCATAAATAAAAATAACATTACCATCCGGAGATCTGAATTTTTTATTTATCATTCTCTTTATTTTTAATATTTTATCTAAAGAGAAGCCCGCAATTCTAAATTCATTATAAATACTAATTTCAACAAGCTGTATAAAAGAAAATTTATGCCACTCTTTCTTTGATTTGCGAAAATGATCAATTAGTCCTTTTTCACTCCAATTGTTTATGATTCGATAGGTTAGCCCCGTATCTTTTATAGAAAAAGATTTATTTATAAACAAATCCTGAATATATTGATCTGTTTTTGATTTTTCCCCCTCTTTGTTTATTTTTTGTTTTTTCATATAATTATACATTAATGTATAATTATATTATAAATCAAAAAATTATTACTGTCAATATATAAAAACTAACAATAAATAAAAAAATGGGAACACCCATTTTGAAATTATCTGTGCTAATCTTACAGACAGTTTGTTTAATAATATTTTAAAAAATTATAAAAATATCAAAAAATTACTTAAAACCTACGGATTCTAAAAATGCCTTTGGTTTGCTTATCCTCTTTATGCCCAGAAAATTACAAACATCCGGTATTTTAAATAAGGCATCTGTGGGGGTTTTTTGTTTTTCCATAGAAAAAACTCCCAAGCCATTCCTTTCTGCAAAAGCCAACAAATATGTATCTACTTCTGACTTCCCAGTGATATCATCAATCATTTTATAGCTATTATTTATACTTATAGCTCTTTTTTTATCATCCTCAGTATTTTTACATACCAAACCATCTTCCACTTGCTTCTTACACCATTTTTTGAAATCCTGATCAAAGGTTTTTTCGATTTCTTGGACAACACAATCTAATAAAAACCATTTTTTTTCCTTAAGTAACTGACTTAATTTATTCCAAAAAAATTTGTTCAACTCCAAAGACATTGGCTTCCAAAGAGCGAATCCTATTAAAATATTTGAGTCTAATAAATATTTAGTTTCTTTATTTTTCATAGACTTTCTACTGAAAACCGAAGGATATTAGAGGCTTCTGTGTATCCTATCCTGTTCTCAAAATAATATTTAGAAACCATACTATTAAATAAATTACCATTAGAATCCCTCATATTATAAAAATAATTCCCTCCACTTTTATTCTTTTCTTTATTTTTTTTTAATTTTAAATTTTCTTCCTGCTCTTTCTTAATCAATGACTCTATAATTTCACTGTCAATAGACTTTATTTTTTTTAGTTCCTTAAGTCTATAGAATATAGCTAAAGTACTAACTTTATAAACTTCCGATAAATAATCAATATCAGATTTAGTATAAAAAATTTGCTTAAAATCATCAGATGGTAATAATAATTCAACTGCAACTCTATTACAAAACGTTTCCTCTTTATTTATGCCATCGTCTTTTCTAAACTCTAAAGAGTTAGAAACAGCCTCTGTCTTTCTAAAAAAATGAGCTAACTCGTGAACAAGAGAAAATATCTGAGCTGATTGAGAATCTTTTCTATTTATCACTATAAAAGGACAATAATCGTGAGAAATAAAAAGACCCCTCATTTCCTTAACACTTATTCTGTGGTGAGAAATTGTTTTGCCAACAAATATTCCACGACTCTCAATTTTTTCTATTAAATATTTCAAGGTATTTTTTTTACAATCAACCCCCGTAATATTTTTTATATCATCATTTGATATTCCAAGCTTTGTTTTTATAAAAAAAGCCAATTGTTTGGGATTTAAGTCTTTTCCACTCCCTTGCAACAAATTCTTATGCCCGTCTCTTTTCATTTTTTCCCCAAGCCATTCCTGTCTTTTTATAACAAAGTTAACTAGTTTTTTTATTCGATTACTGTCATCATCATAATTACTAACCCTATAATCAGGGATAGTTTTATTTTGCTTTATAATATCATTAGAAAAAAATAATAATTCCGGAATATTAAATGTTTTTGCTAATACACTAATCTGTCTCCAGGTTGGCAGATTTTCTCCACTTTCCCAAGAAGCAACAACATCTTTACCAGATTTATTAAACTTACCAGAAACAAAGGATGTAGACATTCCCATATTTTCTCTGGCTATTCTTAAATTTTCTTTATTTATAAAATCAACTTTTCCCATAAAAAATAATTCTATTTTCTAAAAATTTTATTTAATCTTATAATTTTTAAAACATTTTTGAAGCGTAAGAATATTCTTTTTAATAATTTGAATTTTTTTACTTGAAAGATTATCTTTTAATCTATCTAAAGCCTCTTCGTTATTAGAATAAAAAAACATTGATTTAAACAAACCCCTTAATGCTCTCTGAATTTTATCGTTCTTCTTGTCGGTCATAAGAATTGTAATAGCTGATAATATTTTTTCTTTACTATATGGTAAAAAAGATTCCGGTATTTTGTCAATAAAAATAGACCTGAGGGCATAATAGCTCCAAGGATAATTTGTTTTTAAAACAACGGCAACTATTTTTTCGGCCTCATTATAATTCATATCCAATATAACAATACTGACTATAAAGATAATAACATTTTTTGCTTTATAAGTCTAACAACAAAAGGACCATATTTGGATTCAATAAGCAAACAAGAACTTATAAATAATCAAAAATGACAATAATACCAAGCAGAAAGAGAAATTAGCATTCTTCCCAAATATTTTATTGAATAACCATATTTTTTATGTTATATTAATAATGCGAAACTACAATAAACCGTTAAGAACCAAACAATTTTTATAATTGTTTTTTGCTCGTTTGTGCAAAGGATCGGATACCTCGATCAAAACCACAAGCGGGCGTCTTAACGGATACCTTAATGTAGTTTCGCAGATCTGGGGTATCCGGTTTTTTATTCCAGAACTTTAATAATTTTATAAAAAAATATGACAAACCTATTAATTATAATTAGTTTAGGACTATCAATCTTATCACTTTCGTTTATTGATATTTATAAGGTTTTAATAATATTGGCAGTTTCGTTTGGTGTTGCTTTATTATTTCCAACAAAAAAATACGAAAGCAAAAAAGAAATAAAAAAGATAACAGAAAAAAGATTTTTAAAAATCTATATTTTTCTAATAATATCAAGTATGACAAATCTTTTTGCCTCTTTTTTAATTTTTGCTCTTTTGTATGTTATTTGGGAGATTGTAAATTTTATAATATTCAAATTAATGATAAAAGAAGATAAAAAAATTATAACAACAAACTCTAAAAACAATATATCAATTGATAACTCAATAAAATCTATATTTACTAAATTAAACAAAAGAAAAAAAATTAACTTAAAAGAATCAACCATTGACGAGGTGGGCAAAAAATTATCTGCCCTACAAGACACTATGCCGATAGAAAATGTGTCAGAAATTTTTACATCCTTTATTTTTTGGTATATTTTAAAAGGAAATATGTTTAATAACCCAACAAATATTTCAGATGAATATATTCTTTCAAGTGTAGAAAATATGAATATTAAAAAAGGAAAAAAGGGCTTTGAACTAAAATACAAACAAAAAAAATGAAAATTTTATTCAAAATATTAATAACATATTTTCTATATAGTTTGTTTTTAATTATAAAAGATAAATATAGCAAAAACATAGCCAATAAGCCATTTTATTTAACAAAAAAACCATTAACCACAAAAACCCTTTTATTCGCTATTCTTTATAGACCAATAGAGCCAATTATTCATTACACAACAACCCTCGGAGAAAAAGGTAAAAGAGATAGAGCGGAAAAAGAGTTTCAGAAAGAAAAGAAAGGGAAAGAACTAGAAAGACTAAAC
>ENA-UOWO01005219-UOWO01005219.1-activated-sludge-metagenome-genome-assembly--contig:-NODE-5219-length-13888-cov-4.990313_pt1 | contig 13888 bp, 14 predicted proteins | sample MGYA00238148_ERZ761564 | MGnify/ENA primary metagenome ERZ761564 (study PRJEB28885, sample SAMN05720194) | activated sludge metagenome | isolation source: Anaerobic digester | place: USA...
TCTCCGTTAAAAAGCGATGGATTACATAGGCAGGAATATGGCCTTCAAAGACATAACCATCTTTCGATATTGCTGTATGGCAGGATTGATACTTTGGCGCGATACCACGCTTTACTTTTTCTTGATTGAGATCGGCTGGATGGTGAGCAACCATGTGAAAACCCTTGGACTCAAGATTCGAAATCCATTTTTCACAACACATGCAGGTTTCACTTTTGTAAACATCCAAGTGAACCGCGCTGGCGGCTGGTTTAACAATGGGTTTGATTAATGGTGCGGTAGCGGGTGCTTCTGCCAATGCAATGTTCGCAAAGCCTAATACAGTAAAAATAGAGAAAACCAAAAAATAGCGGAATTTGCGTAGAAAAATCATAACTGCTCCGAAACGGGACTCAGGTGTAAAACCTAAATAACGGGGAGCGCAAAAGCTCCCGTTAACACTAAATAGTTAAACAGACGCCAAATTTGAGGCGTAGCTGTGCTGTGTTAACGGAAAATTGGTGGTCGGAAGAGTGAGGAGATAAGACTTTCAGGGATAAAGCTGGTGAAGGAAACATTCAAATCAGCCTGAGTAGCAGGCAGCGATACAGCGAAAGAATGACCGAACAGTGCGAGCGAACAACTGCCTGAACTGCAATGCCCAACGGTTTTACAACAATCACTCATGGGGTTCGTATCAGTTTCGATATCACTGGCCATCTCTGAGTCATCCATCCCCACCATATTGGAATGATCCATACCCCCTATACCGGAATGATCCATACCCCCTATACCGGAATGATCCATTCCGGCCATGTCATCCATATTTATGGAATGAGACGCTTGCGATAAGAACTGGCATGGCATCACCAACGCCGCAAACGATTGGCTGGTAAAAGCCAACAGCAGCAATGCGATGAAGATATTTTTATAGCCAGTTTTGGTCATGGTTCAGGCACAGGAGGTAGGAATCTATGAGATTCAATCGATAAAGGATAGTTCAATCCTGCCCCCATCGTCCACATCTTTTGTGTGGCGGACGCCTTTACGATTTCTGCCCGTAATCGAATAAAACTCTAAAAATCACTGCTTAAAACTCAATAAATTTTAACGTGGGTAAGTGATTGAAATCGCAGAAATAACTTTTTACTAAAGAATACTTATCAGCACTTGGATCTTTTTCAATGTACTCCAGCGAACTGTTAAAGGCGCCGTTCAGGTCTATTCCTATCTCCCTATTGTAAAAAAACAGCCGTACCTCCTCACTTATATAGGAACACAATTATGAGCCACGTAATGGATTCTAACTGCATCGATATCTGTTCAAACTGCCACAAAACCTGTTTGCAAACCGCCATGACGCATTGCTTGAGCATGGGCGGAAAACATCTGGAAGCGGAACATTTTCGCTTGATGCTGGACTGCGCAAAAATTTGCGAAACCTCGGCCTGCTTTCAATTAAGCGGATCAAAATACTGTGCAGATATTTGCAAGGTATGCGCCGAAATATGCACCGCCTGTGCCGATAGCTGCGAGGAAGTCGGTGGAATGGAGGAATGCGTTGTTGCATGTCGAACTTGTGCTGAGAGTTGTACCGCAATGGCGTCGCACGCGCATTAATACTGATCACCATACCGAATTTTTCCCCAACTACGAGGTTCACTATGTACTCACTTCAGCTTAAAAAATTGGTTCGCGGTACCGCTTCGAGCTTAATGCTTACGGGCTTTATCGTATCCGCTTTATCAACGTCAATGATGGCTAACGCCGATCCCTCCACCTCTACCCATTCCGGTATGAATAAAGATACGTCGATGAGCCATATGGATATGGACATGCATCATAAACATATGAAAATGACGGGAGATCAAGATTATGACTTCGCCATGATGATGCGTATGCACCATGCAAACGGCGTAAAAATGGCGCAGAAAGAGCTCGATAAAGGTAAAGATCCTGTCATGCGTGCCGCGGCAAAAAAAATTGTCGAGTCACAAACAAAAGAAATTGCTGAGTTTGATAAATGGCTTGCAGAGCATCCGCAGAAAGTAAAATAAATGCATTTCTTTTAGTAATGGTACCGTGTTGAGTACGGTGCCATTGCTACTTCTGACAAGCACCATTCCTTCACTTGTATTGGAGCTTGTAGAGTTGTGGAAAGGTCACACGCACCTAGCGAGTCATAGCTACGCCGAGCTAAGCCTTTTGTGTAAGCAGTTTTAAGTGTTAATGTCATGTGCAAACGCGGTTGAAAATTCGACCAAAAACAGCCGGAATGCACTGCCACACAAAGAGGTAATTTTGTTATGAATAATTCCGAATCCGCTGACCACAATCACGTCTCAACAAGCGCTGGTGACAAATCCTACACCGATCCAGTATGCGGAATGAAAACAACGGCTGATCCAGCCAAGTTGGTTGAGAACGCGGGAGTGAATTACTATTTTTGCAGCCAGAAATGCGTGGAAAAATTTCGTGCAAATCCTCAGCAATATTTACAACCGCAAGCCGTTAACACTGCCAATAATTCCACCTCAAAAAACACGACTTACACTTGCCCGATGCATCCACAAATTCAGCAAGCTGGCCCCGGCACTTGTCCCATTTGCGGTATGGCACTTGAGCCGATGGATGCTACTGCCCAAGCGGACGATAGTGAATTACAAGAAATGACACGCCGCTTTTGGGTCAGCCTTGCGCTGAGTTTGCCGCTGCTCTTTATTACCATGAGCGAATTTATTCCGGGCTTGAATTTGCATCACCGGATTGGTTTGAATGTCTTTAATTGGTTACAAGCAATTCTTGCAACGCCAGTTGTACTGTGGGGTGGCTGGCCATTTTTTGTGCGTGGTTGGGCATCGTTCAGAACATGGAATCTCAACATGTTCAGTTTGATTTCGTTAGGCACTGGGGCTGCGTTTATTTTTAGCGTCTTTGCATTGTTGTTTCCAGCGATGTTGCCCGATGCGTTCAAAATGAACGGCATGGTTCCGTTGTACTTTGAAGCTGCCGCAGTGATTGTCACGTTAGTATTAATGGGGCAAGTACTGGAGTTGCGCGCACGTTCGCGCACTAACGATGCGATTAAATCATTGCTCGAACTTGCACCTAATACAGCATTACGCGTTAAGCCTGATGGCACTGAAGAAGAGGTTCATTTGGATCAGGTACAAGTTGGCGATGTATTGCGCGTTAAACCGGGCGGTAAAGTCCCGGTGGATGGCGAAGTCACCGATGGCCACTCCAATATTGATGAATCCATGATTACTGGCGAACCCTTACCGGTTGAGAAAAAACTGGGCGATAAAGTTACCGCAGGCACAGTCAACCAAACCGGTACTTTTTTATTGCGCGCCAATAAAGTGGGTGCGGATACTTTGTTATCGCGCATCGTACAAATGGTCAATGACGCAGGGCGCTCACGCGCACCTATACAAAAATTAGCGGATCAAGTATCCGGTTGGTTTGTTCCCGCCGTGATTGCAATAGCGGTGTTGGCATTTGCTATATGGGCAGCTTTTGGGCCTTCACCTGCATTAGCAAACGGTTTGGTTGCTGCTGTTTCGGTGTTAATTATTGCGTGCCCCTGTGCATTAGGTTTAGCGACACCTATTTCAATTATGGTTGGTGTTGGTCGGGGCGCAACCGAAGGCGTATTGATTAAAGATGCCGAAGCGTTAGAGCTTATGGAAAAAGTCGATACGCTTGTCGTCGATAAAACCGGTACGCTTACCGAAGGAAAACCAAAAGTTCAGAGCATTGTCCCTGTAGCCGGAGTTGATGAAAAAGACGTATTAAAATTTGCTGCCAGCCTTGATGCTTTAAGTGAACATCCCTTAGCTGTTGCCATAGTTAATCATGCAAAAGAACAAAACGTGCCGTTAGAATCCATAGACCAATTTGAGTCCGTTACGGGAAAAGGTGTGCGCGGAATGTTAGTCGGCAAAAAAATATCTCTTGGCAATTTACGCATGATGGAAGACGAAAAAATTGATATTGCAGCTTTAGCCTCAGAAGTGGAAAAGTTGCGCGAATTAGCGCAAACCGTGATGTTTTTAAGCGTTGAAGGAAAATTAGCGGGCATCATCAGCGTTGCTGACCCGATTAAATCGACTTCACGCGAAGCCATCGAAACCTTACATGCCGCAGACATAAAAATTATTGTACTCACTGGCGACAACGCAACAACCGCTGCCGCTGTTGCCAAACAATTGGGATTGGATGATTTCAAAGCGGATGTCTTGCCTGAAGATAAATTAAATTATTTAAAAGAGCTGCAAGCGAAAGGTCATATTGTTGCGATGGCGGGTGACGGGGTAAATGATGCTCCAGCATTAGCACAAGCAAATGTGGGGATTGCCATGGGAACCGGCACGGATGTAGCAATGAACAGCGCCCGCATAGTCTTGGTTAAGGGTGACTTACGTGGTATTGCCAAAGCGCGATTACTTAGCCAACACACCATGAAAAATATTCGCCAAAATTTATTCTTTGCGTTTATTTATAATTTTTTAGGTGTGCCGATTGCAGCAGGAATTCTCTATCCGTGGTTCGGTATTTTATTGAGTCCGATGATCGCAAGTGCAGCCATGGCGTTAAGCTCGGTATCTGTTATTGGTAACGCTCTTAGATTACGGAATAAAACATTGTAGAAAACTATATGATCATTCCCGCATGCAACGAGATTGTTTATGGGATGAGATTTTACAAGGCGAATATGTTGCCCAAAGAATCGTCCCTCTCAATGGGCTTCGAATCTTGGTGAACGGAGAAGAAACGAGACTGAAGGTTGAGGTTTTTCGCCAGCTTTTAATGCAATATAATGGGCCAATAACTCCAATGATGCAGGCAAATAGAGAATGGCTGGTTATCCGGTGAAACATTTTAAAAAAATTGCACGAGAAGATGTCCCTCAAACTCTGCAATGGTTTGAGCAGCAACAACTGGGTACCCAGTGGCACCTCAGCCGCGATGAGCAGCTGGCGTTATTAGGAAGTGTTGATGCAAGCACGTATCAACGTTGGTTAGCCGATATAACTCGCGGTCAAATTCCTTCCTTACCTGAGAATGTCATCAGTAGACTAGAAGTATTATTGGGCGTTGAGAAATCGCTGGAGATTTTAGTTCCTGAAAATCGTCCGGATTTAGTTATCAGCTGGTTTAATACACCGAATAAAAATCCTCTTTTTCAGGGGAAAAGCATTAAACAGTATTTGCTAGACAATAATAATCTAGATGCTTTCCACGCATTGGAAGCTTACTTGGTTGATGCTGTGATTGGTTTCCTCTCTGGCTCTTATACTTAGTGCTTGCTCAGCAATTTAGTTTTTGGAGTCGTCATGCGAGTTGAAGGCATTTTATTTGGTTGGTTTGAAACGGGACTAGAGGGAACTGTGTGGGCATTGCAGGCCGATAACGACCCAGGGTACGAGGGTCTATTTGTTATTGATGATGGCGATCACCTCGTAATTACTTCTCCATCTGAAGAAATTTTGTTCAGTGGGTATATCGTGCAAGATATTGAAATTGGAAAAGCTCAAAGACCGTTCAGCCCAGTAGTTCAACCACAGGCCAAAGGCAGATGGATACACTGGACTCAGAAAGGTTACACGCCTGACGATTGGGCAGCCTTATTTCTTAGCGAAACAAATCGCGCAGTTTTAACTAAAAGTACACAGTCCGATTAATCTTAACTGATTTTACTTCGCCATAATTTTTTGAACTGTTAATGCAATTGCCAACGCATCATGGTCGGCTCGATGTTGCGTTAATTTATGGCTTGCAAATATCTTGGAAGCTCGCCAGAAAAGCCTTCGCGTTGTTTATTGCCGATTAACTCGCCAATATCAGCGATGCGAAGATTAAATACTCCCAACCGTCGCAACCATAAACTTTCCCATTCTGGGGCATCAGAATAAATCACCTGATAGCCAACCAGTTTATCGATCATTTCTGCGTACACCTGATGAGCAGGAACACCATACTCTTCAATATACGAGCGCTTTAGTCCATGGATAGCCTGACTTTGAAGTGACCAGTCGATCCATTCGGGTTCGGGTTTTATAATCCAGTAATAAACATGACCGGATAATACTAATCCAGCGGTTATGGGATAGCTGGTATCCGACAAACTGCTGGCTTCAAAATCCAGTATTGGGGGTAGCTCTGCCATAAAATATTACGTGTTAGAAATGTAAGCTTGCAGCCATTTGCGGATCGACGGTTTTTCGATGGCCGTTGCCGACCAAAATGTAGACCGTACTACGGGTGATGAAAAAACAATTTCTCTCAAAGGTAACCAACGCTGAGGTTTTTACATTCCACCCCTCTGGCCAGCGATCACGACTGTCCCAGATCAAATAATTTGCAAAAATAATCGCAGGCTGAAAACCGCTTGCCACGAAACGATTTTTGTCTTCGTCTGAAATGTCGTAATCCCACCACATCCACTGTTTAACGGCGCTAATGCCTTTAGTGGGGTGTGACGCACGAGCCTGTTCGATCATTTGCGGCAGAAACGATTCGTCTACGCCAAAGTCGCAAGCATCTCCTTTGCAGTAAAGTAAATCCGCGACTTGTTTAACGGCCTCTTGAGGTGAATTCATTAAAATAAATTTTCCAGTTAAGCGCAAAGTCGATGCAGGGTTAATAATTCCTGACGGAAGCGACCAAACATATTGATATTGGCTTCATAGTAGGTCGCTAGCAACGAGCCTTGCGGAATGGGATTAACATCCTGCGAAGAAAATGATGGGGATGGATACTCATTGAAATCAAGATGCAATGCATTTACCCCACCGCTTGGCGGTTCACTCTGGTCAGGCGGATTTGCGTCATCTGCTACCAATACCGAAGGCATAACATCACGACGAAGCGTACCGACATCAGGTATTTCTTCAATGACACGTCCAGCATACTCGGCCAGACTGGGTTCGGCGGGAACATACAGATAGCTATCACCGGGATGGATACCATCCATACGTAAAATACGGCCCAACACTTGTCGGAAATGCAACTCCGTTTTAACGCGCGTCAAATGACAGCACACGCGTAAACGAGGAATATTGGTACCTTCGCTCACCATACCGACAGAGATAATCCAAGGTTCACTGCCTGCTCTGAACGCTGCAATCGTCGCTTGCGGATCATCTTCCATGTAGGTGGCAATCACTGCCGTTTCACCAATACGGCGCTCCAAAATTTCGGCAATTCTGTAGGCATGCTCCACCGTTGCAGCCACAATCAGTCCACCGGCATTGGCATGTTGTTTACGCAATGTACGCAGCTTTTTGGAGGATTGTTCAAGCATGTAGACAATCAAGGCTTCGTTGCCAATGAGTTCCTGATAGGAGCAATCAGACTGCTTCAGGAGATCAGCAAAGCAGGTAAATACTTTTTCTTCACTTCCCTGATTTAGGCATATGCGGTCATTGTCTATAAGCGTAATTGCCGGAGCGCGGCATACCTTGTCCAGTACCGCTTCTCGCAAACCGTACATAAAATCACAATGGACTTTATCGTCTTGCGTGTAGCTCGCTAATGAGATAGGAATGCGGTCAGAACGCCAAGGTGTTCCCGTCAAGGCCAAACTAAACGTTGCGCGCCCCTGAATACGCTGAATAATCTGTTCACCCCAAGCATTAGCATTTTCTTGGGAATCACCGGCGCAGTGATGAATCTCATCAAAAATCGCAAATATGCGGTACCTGTCGAATAATGCCCAAAACTTATCATCCTGATGCAACATGGATTGATACGTCAGTGATTGGCCTTTTGATCCCAACCGACCATCCATTGGGAGGTGGATTTGTTGCTCAAGCGCGCTTTGAAAATCAGTAGCGACGATGACGGAAGGAGAAAAACACAGCACCAAATCAATTTTATTTTTTTGGAGCAGCATCCCCGCCAACGTAGAGGCCATTCGCGTTTTCCCCGCAGCAGGCGTGGCCAAACAGAGAAAATGGTGGTGGCCGCTGTTATATTTAATTACCGCTTTACGAATGCAGGTTGATTGCCATTGACGCAGACCCATAATTAACTCGCTTCCGCTACCAATAAGCTCTCCAATGCTTTTACCCGTCCCAGTAATCGTGAACACCGCTCGCGCGACTCGTTATAGCGAGGCTGTGCAATTTCGCGCAAGTGAGGGATTTCTTGGCAAATCGCTTCGTATTCTTCCATCTCACCCATAGCGGTCAACACTTCTGCCTGATGTACTTTCAATCTGTCCTTCAGGCTTGCCAGCGGATCAACTTTCAATTCTAAAGGTGACTCTGCTGGCGCGAGTGATGTTGATAAGGTGGCTTCACACAACCGGATAAATGGCTGAGTCAAACTATAGTGTGGCCATCTACCTTTGACTTTCACGTGCTCCATGTAGCCTGACTTCATCAACCGCTGCATATTACGATAGACAAATTGCCGAGCCGCTTTCTTTGAGGTGTGCGAACTGGAAGGGTGCCGTAGATAGGCCTCTGTCAGTTCATCTACCGTAAACGAAGCCGCTTGAAGGTCTTTCAGTACACCAAACAAATCTGATTTTAAAGCAACGCTAATCATGGTAATTATTATCATCTGTGCCGCGAATTTCGCGCCATTCTAGCTTGTCTCTATCATCGAGACAATGAAATCCTCTCCTTATTCACCTCACTATGAAAAACTCCAAGCCTGGCTGAAAGAGCAGCGGGGAAAGAGTGGCTATTCACAACGTGACGTATCCGAAATTATGAATCGCCATCATTCGATTGTTGGCAAGATAGAGCAACGTAGAAAGAAAATTGAGTTGTTGGAGTTTGTAAAATACTGCGAGGTATTGGGTGCAGATCCACATGAGGGACTAGCGCTACTCATACAATCACTTCACGAGGAAGATAAGCCGAGCGTCACTACGGTTAGCTCATCCTGAGCAGCTAACAACGCTTCGTTTGGGTTGATGTGCAACACATCCTGTGACGCTTGCGATCGAGATAACCTTTCTAGCAAACCAATAAGCCGCGCCCGAGGTCGTTTTTCTTCCCGTCAAATAGTATCAAGATGGCTTGCAATCAGGGAATGTCCGTAGCTCATCGTCGATAAAGGCGCAGGCCGAAGGCAATTCAGTAGGCTCCTCTAATGCGCAAAAATCATTTAGTTTCCCTCCACACACGCAACTGCACTTCCAAATCAGGTGGGCATACACCCGTCAACCTTGCGTTGACCAAGAGGTAGCACTAATCACTTTCTGCTTTGCTCTAACAACGAATTTCTTTTCAGTTCAGAGATCCTTCGTTCAAACCATGTATTTCCTCCTATTTCACTTAATGGCGAGCGGATTCGCAAGCCCAGCCCCGTCTCGCATTTCCAACATAGCGTACTGGTTTTATCCTCCATATATGCAAAAATCACCCATAACATTAGATAAGTCATGATTATCTAATGTTATAGATGGCTACTATTTGATCTTTAAAATTGAGTGATGTAGTATGTATTTACATGGTATGTACTACAGTACGAAACAATCAGGGCAATTGAATATGGCAAACGCTGGCATTAACAAGGCACAGGTCAAAAAGGCTCGTGATGCCCTTATCGCACGGGGTAAAAATCCTTCTATTGATGCAGTACGCATTGAGCTTGGGAATACAGGTTCGAAAACCACAATTCTCAAGCATTTGAATGAGTTAGATCAGGAAAGTGGTATCGCACTTGGTGAAAATGTTGCACTTGGCGATACGCTCGGGCATATCGTTGCGGATCTAGCAAATCAGTTGCAGGAAGAAGCGCAAGCCATCGTCAAAGAGGCCTCAGAAACTCATCAAGCAGAGGTAAAACGTCTTAATGATCGGTTAGCGGAACAGCAACGGCTGCTTAATACTGCGAAGCAGCAGCACGAGATACTTAGTCAATCGCTCGCAGAAGCCGAACACTCAAAAGAGCTGTTAGTAAGGTCAGAACAGGAGCTTGCGTTAAAAACTGAGCGATTAGCCCAGCAACTTGAAAGTCAGGGAGAACTTATTGCGCAAAAAGACGCGCACATTATTTCCCTGGAAGAAAAACATCTGCATGCGCGGGAGGCATTAGAGCATTACCGCAACTCGGTTAAGGATCAACGCGAACAGGATCAGCGCCGCCACGAGCACCAAGTGCAGCAGTTACAAGCGGAGATTCGACAGCTCAACCAGACGATATCTCTAAAACAAACTGACATTACCCAGCTCAACAAAGACAATGCTCGCCTCGCTACAGAAATAAGTGAGGCCAGAAAGCAACTTCGCACGAGTGAGCAAAGCCACCAGTCGCTTGCTGCGCAACTTAAGGCGTGCGAAGAATCGTTATTGACTATGACCACAAAGTTTACGGATTCAGCCAGGCAGCAGCGAGAAGATGCTGATGTAATTACGGATCTCAAGCAACAACTTGCCGCGCTCCAGCAAGCATCCCAATCAATGCAGGTCGAATTAATTACCACAAAAACAGAACTGACCGTGAAAAACCAATTATTTGAAACGCTACAGCCAAGAGCGCAATAACGCTATTGATTGAAAGATTGGCAAACCATTATCTGTCCTTTTTGAGTTTTCGAAGCAGGACATCTACACTTCAGCGTAATTCATGGAGAATGAATCATGGCTACGAACAGCAAAATAGAATGGACCGAACAAACGTGGAATCCTATTACTGGTTGCACGAAAGTATCACCCGGTTGTAAATACTGCTATGCCGAAGTAATGGCTAAACGCCTGCACGCCATGGGCACACCAGGGTATGAAAATGGCTTTAACAAAATCACGTTGATGCATGAGCGACTTGATCAGCCACTACAGCGCAAGAAACCCACCATTTATTTTGTAAATTCAATGAGTGATATGTTTCATGAAGACGTTCCCGATAGTTTTATCGATCTTATTTTCGATACGATTCGGGCAACACCACACCATGCCTATCAAATTCTCACCAAGCGCGCTGAGCGAATGAATGTCTATTTTCAAACGCGTACAGTACCTGACAATGCCTGGTTAGGCGTGTCTGTCGAAGATAAACGCTACGGCGTACCACGCATTGCTTTTCTACAAGCGATTAAAGCAAAAACACGTTTCCTATCTGTTGAGCCACTACTGGAAGATCTCGGGCGAATTTCGCTGAAGGGAATTCATTGGGTAATTGTTGGGGGCGAATCCGGTTCCAAAGCTCGACCTATGGAAGAAGCGTGGGCGCTTAAGTTGCGCGATCAATGCCAACGTACCGGCATAGACTTTTTTTTCAAGCAATGGGGTTCCTGGGGGCAAGATGGCGTCAAGCGAACCAAAGGTGCTAACGGTAGAGAATTACAAGGTGAAGTCTGGGACATGATTCCCGCAATCGCTGTCTAATAATCTAAGGAAAAGGAACATCCGTGTGAGCAAAAATAATAAAAAATATGGCTGGCAAATAGGATCTGAATTACCGCAACTGGATGAGCACAGTCATACCAAGCATCTAATCATTGCCGATTACCTTAAGCGTTATGTTGAAGTGTACATGAGCAACACCAACATTGAGAAGTTACCGTTAACCATTGTGGACGGTTTCGCTGGTGGTGGCAGGTATCGTGGCTTTGACGATGAAAACGTTGTCGATGGCTCACCATTTCTTATTTTAAAATCTCTTAAGGAAGCAGAGGCATCAATTAACAATGGTCGTAAAAAACCGCGCCAGATTCAAGCTGAATATCACTTCATTGAGAAGGAACCATCTCATCTGGAATTCCTTCGGCATGAATTAGCCCTCTCCGAGTTCTCGCACTTACTTGATAAAACCGCACATCTTTATAAAGGTGTTTTTGCTAAAATTGCACCAGCCATTATAAACAGAATCCAGCAACGAAATCGTTCCATGCGGGCAATCTTTATACTCGATCAATACGCCTATAAAGACGTTCCATTCCTTTAATCAATACCATTTTATCCAGCACGAACAGCGAAATTATTCTCACGTTTAACTACGGTAGCTTACAGGGATTTCTTTCAGAACATTCTACCAATCATAAGGCGTTGGAAAATATTGGGTTAGCTCAGCACATCGATTGGCAGCGTTTTAACCTACTTAAAGAAGCCGGTATGTGGCAGCAAGCTATACAAGAACAATTAGCGAATGCAATTCTTCAGGCATCAGGTGCAAAACATATTACGTTATTTTTTATCAAGCCCAAAAAAGGATGGACCTATTGGCTTGTGCATTTATCGAAGGTATACCGGGCTCGCGATGTCATGATGGATTTGCACTGGAAGCACTCCAATATCTCCACAGGTTTTGAGCATCATCTGGGAAAAGGTTTATTCGCCTTGGGTTATCAAGCAAGCAAAACGCCGGGGCAAAATACCTTAGATTTTGGTGAAATATTTGATTTTGGTTCTGACGCTCGGGAAAAATGTATTTCAGATTTATCAGAAGCCATTCCACGACTGCTGGATGATCAGCGATTAGAAATTCCTTTTAAAACACTGACCGATACTATTGGTAGTTTGACTCCAGCATCTGCGCAAGAAATCAGGATAGCGCTTCAAGGTGCAATGAAAAATAAAGAAATTATTGTCATGAATCAGAATGGCAATCCAAGATCAAGTGCTGCTCAAATTAATGGTGAAGACATTATTAAATATCATCAACGGCAATTCATTTTTTTATAATAATCAACAGGGAGCACATGATGGCACTGCCACAGGAATACATTGGTCGCGAACAAGCATTTATCAAACACACCATTCTCAAAACCTATCTTGAGCGACTGTTCATGATCATCGGGCAGTCCGAGCTCGTCATCAACTATGTTGATTGCTTTGCCGGCCCGTGGTCGGACGAAAACGAAGAGTTAAGGGATACATCTATTGGAATATCCATTAACCAAATGAAAAAATGTGTGGCAACGTTAAAAAAAGAACCATTCAAGCGCTCCGTAAAGTTTCGTGCGCTATTCATTGAAAAAGATAAAAAGGCTTTCGCTCGCCTTGCAGAGTTCCTGGACAAACATAACGATCCTGATGTTAGTGTCACTTGCCGACAAGGCGATTACACAACGCACATACCGGAAATTGTTAGTTGGTCAGAATCCCACTTTACGTTCTTTTTTGTTGATCCGAAAGGATGGAAACGTATTATCGGCCCATCAACACTGAAGCCATTATTGGAGCGCCCAAAAACCGAATTTCTGATCAACATCATGTACGACTTCGTTAATCGTGCAGCGAATATCACCAAGCACGATGCTGATATTGAAGAGTTATTAGGTAGTCCCATTACTTACACCGGAAGCGAGTCGGTTCAGCAACGCCAAATGCTTTTGCTTTCTCACTATCGCGCGGGAGTTAATGACATATTCAAGGGAAGGACAGCGTTCGTTCCGATTGAAAGACCCGGTGAAAAGAGAGTTCTTTATTTTTTGGTTTACCTGACTCGCCACGCCAAAGGTATTATTGTTTTTAAAACTGAAGCTGAAAAAATGATAATACTTCAGCGTGAAACTCAAGCCCAAGTCCGGCTTCGAAATCAGATCAATACCCGATCAACCATGGATATGTTTGGTGAATCCAGTGCAGTTGCTGAGGTAAACTTTTGCGAAGCAGAAGGTGTGCGAAGGGATGCAAAGGAATATCTGTTGAAGCAACTCACTAGCACACCATTATTAATTGATAATGAGTGCTGGGCACGTTTTCTACAGGAAACAAATTTATATCCACGAGACTTACAAGACGCTATTAAAGAACTTCACGATTTAGGATTGATTAATAATCTTGATGCTGACATTAGTAAGCGACGCTCACAATTTGTAAGGCCTAATTGGCCGCAAAAAAGTGAGCGTTGGACGCTCAACCAGCAACAGATACGAGCAATCCAATGTTAATGCGGATTTTTACAACTATGAACACCCGTTTTTGCGTAGCGTGAACACTAGCGC
>ENA-UOWO01005222-UOWO01005222.1-activated-sludge-metagenome-genome-assembly--contig:-NODE-5222-length-13881-cov-9.659771_pt1 | contig 13881 bp, 7 predicted proteins | sample MGYA00238148_ERZ761564 | MGnify/ENA primary metagenome ERZ761564 (study PRJEB28885, sample SAMN05720194) | activated sludge metagenome | isolation source: Anaerobic digester | place: USA...
CCAGCTCGGTATTTGGTGGTGGCGAGACACTATCCTGTATGGCTGGTACGCCGCGATTGCGGTCATTGACGTTTGATAGCTGAACGACAAATTTGCGCCCAGTTGCAGACCATGGCAAATGACTGCTTTGAGGTCGTGATTTAATCGCTTCCGGAAGTTGCTGCTTGGCTCATCCCTGTATCTGCTACGTGTATCATCTCGGCCGACAAGAGCGAGACAAGAACGCATGCAAATAGCAAACAATATTGCCCTATTGAGCCCATTTTTAGGGCTGATGCTTTGTGCCTTTGCACATGCCGCCCCGGAGAACTACGATGGCCCAGCCATTACGGTTTTTCCTGATCACGAAAAGATCGGCAAGCAATACCCCCTGAAACGCGCTGTTGCTGACGGCAAAGTGTTGTTTGTGACCAAGTTCAATTTGTCGGACGGCGCTGGGCGCCCGCTGGCAACTGAACACTCTTTTCCAACTCGACGTTCTGCGCCAGGCCCGAGCTTTCAGCGAATTGCTGGACCGGATGCTATGTCGTGTGCGGGTTGTCATAACCAGCCAGCGGTAGGTGGCAGTGGCGACTTTGCGTCTAATGTTTTTGTCGCCGCACCGCAGTTTGGCGAAACATTGAATGAATCCATCAATGCTGTATTTGCAAACGAGCGAAACACCCGCAGCCTTTGGGGTATCGGCGGAATAGAGATTGCTGCCACTGAAATGTCGCGTGAATTGATCCGTCAGCGCGACTCGGCAATTGCACGAGCCAAAAAAAATGGGCGTGACGTAGAAATTAAGGTCAGTGCAAAAGGCATACCGTTCGGCACTATCGTGGTTACACCGGACGGTGATCTCGATTCGAGCCGATTAGTCGGCATTGGCCCTGACTTGATAGTTAGACCATTCAATGCAAAGGGCACAATGGTGTCGATTCGTGACTTCACCGTAGTAGCGCTCAATCAGCACCATGGAATTCAATCGACTGAAATGTTCGGTGAAGCCAGAACCGGCTATAAGGATTTTGATGGAAGTGGCGTCGGACCAGAATTTTCTACCGGCCAAACAACGGCTTTGAGTCTGTGGCAGGCTTCGTTGGCTGCACCTGATAACCGTGGGTTCCAAAAGCACCCAGGCTTCAAACTCTTCAAACAAAACCGCTGTGATTCTTGCCACATTCCGTCCATGCACCTGCAATCCAATGTGTTTCTGGAGCCAAACGAATTCAACCGTGAAGGCGTTTTGGCACCAGAAGACACCAAAAACACTGTCAAGATGGTGCTGCGGCTAGCCCGCGATGGCAAAGGATTTGCTATCAATGCATTCACCGATTTAAAGCGCCATGTGATGTGTGATGAAAAGCGCAACTATTTCTGCAATGAACGTAAAAAACAGGACAAGGTGCCATTGAATGAGTTCATGACCAGCAGGCTTTGGGACCTCAATACAAAAGCGCCCTATTGCCACCGTGGGGACTCCACCACCATTACCGAAGCGATTGAAGCCCACGGAGGCGAGGCTGGTGCATCAGCCGATGCCTTTGACGCCATGTCACGCAAAGACAAAATTACTTTGGTGCAATTTCTAAAATCGCTGGGTTCGCGAGCGGCACCACACTGAGTTGTAAGGATCAAGAAGGGGTCCGAACTGGAGGCGTCCATTGTGATGCGCCTGACGCCTTGTCAATGTTGTAGAAGCCGTTAGGCTTTAACGTCGTCCAAGGGCCCCAAGTGCCGCCGTCGTTAGGCCACTGAACGCGCACTTTGATGTCCTGTGCGTTGCCAAGCCCAAAATGCAGCCAATCCAGGTGTCCGCTGGCGTGCCCGCCACCAATCGTGTTCTCTCGCCGGATGATGCGGCCTCCCAGATCGACTTCAATCCACGCGCCAATGGCATCCCGGTTGGAGTCGCCCTGGCGTAATCGCAATTCCAACCATCCACCAAGACCCATGCTGACATTTCGCCAGATGTTGGCATTGGCTAACCGGTTGATCACTACCATGTCGAGCAGGCCATCGCCATTAAAGTCTGCCAGCATCCCGCCCCGCCCTGCTAGGTAGGTAACGATCCCCGCTTTGTCGCCCACTTCCTCAAAGTTGCCATCTGACTTGAGAAGGAGGAGGTTGTTAGTGTCGCGGCTGGCAAAGTCGGCCATGGTCGACACATTGCCTTTAACAATCCACAAATCGGCAAAGCCGTCGTTATTCACATCTTCAAATTGCGCGTGCCATGCAGTTGATGGCTTGTAGTCGCCACCGACATAGGGGCGATGTGCAGTGACGCCTCGCTTAAACGCAACATCAGAAAAGCTGGGGCGCAAAATGCCATTTGTACTGTCCAGCTTTTGTAGTTTGTTGTCTGCCATGCTGGTAATAAAAACGTCGGGATAGCCACTGCCATCCAGGTCCATGCTGGCAATGCCCATGCCCCATATTTGCAATGGCTTGAACCCGTCAGCATGGGTATAGCTACGAGGTGCTTTTCCAGGCGTCATGTCCCACAATTGCTCACGACCGTTTCGATAGTATTCACGGTCATTTGCAACGCGCAAGTCGGCGTGCCCTGATCTGTTCCAGTCACTGAACAACATAGATAGGGCGCAATAGCTTGGATCAAGTCGGATAGGCGCTCCGTAACGAATTGCATCTGCTTCAGGGCGGTACATCACAGCGGGAGTACATGTGCCCCATGGGTAGCGCTTACGCTTCAGATCGGTATAGGTCCCGAACGCTAGCGTCGGTAGCTTGTTGCCCTTCTCCCATGTCGCACTAAACGCAGTGTGCCAACGGTCTGGCGTATGGATGTGCCATCTGTCGTTAGCCAATTCAAATTTGCAATTTCCCACTCCACGGTAGACCTGCACTGCTCCAACGCGCAAAACAACTAGATCCGTCTTGCCGTCTGCATCAATGTCTATGGGATAGGCGCCTATGGCATTGCCGGTCTCTAAGCCGGAAACCTCTTCATTGAACTTAAGCGTGCCATCAGCCGCAGATGCATTGCGGTAGAACTTGGAACGGTTGGCGCCTGCCGTGATGTACATACTTGGCAAGCCACTGTCATCACAATTGAAGGTGGCAACGCCGCCACCGACCAGGAATTCATCTTCGGAGTTTTCAAAGCGGCTGTTGATTCCGGCGGAAACAGTTTCGTCCGCAAACTTTGGAATATCAGGCATTTCTGCTTTGGCTGCAACTTGGATCACCAGCAATACAAAGAGACCTGAACAGACTTGTCTTGTTGTGGAAAGCGTCATTTCTAAAACTGCTGATGCCAATAATGAGGCTATCAATCATAGTGGCTGGGGAAAAGTGATTAAGACAACTGAAGTTGCGGGATAGGTGCTTCGATTGGATCAGTTGTTAACAACTTTCGAACGGCCGCTTTTGCGGCGAATCGGCTGTTGACCCCACCCACTTTGGTATGCCAATACCTGAATGTCCGCTACCGGGCATTCAGTTTAGGCCCTCCGATTTCCGCTTTGGGTCGGAAGCTGCCCTTTGGTCGGTAGAGGTCACTGGCTGGAGTGCGTCGACAGTGGAAGAAAAAAGTGGGCATTCTTGTGCATGAAGTGCGCCATTATTTTATACCTTACATGCGTGAATAGCTATCGTACTGATAGCAAAGTTTCTTGTGAAAAGGTATTGGCGTCACCCCAATCAAACATCTTCGCAGACGTGTCGGGAGCCTGCTTCGTGTCCAATGCGCATCACTCTGTTACTCAATCGCGGGCGCCTTACGCGCTCGTAACTCCACTGAAACCAGCGCAAGACCAAACAAAATATCACCGCAAAATTAGCTACTATTTCAATAGCGGTTCACGCATATTTGACTAAAGCTTAGGCCGTATTTCTCTCAAAAGTAACCACATGGTCCACCTCCGCCCGAATGCCGATCCACTCGCCAATCTTGTGGTCATGGTGGCTGGGTACATGGGCCAGCACAGTCTCACCAGTGTGCAAGCGCAGGGTGTACAAAAACTCTGAGCCGCGAAAAGCCTTGCGCACGATCTCGGCTTTTACCGGGGCGTTGTCGTCGTGGACGATGTCGTCAGCACGTAGCAGCACATCACATTCCCCAGAAGGAAAAGCGCCTGGCAGCGGACATTCCGCCACGTCAGGCAGATCGCCCAGCGCTGTGTGCACCACCACCCGGTTGCCGCCCACTTCACGAAGCTTGGCGGGCGTAAATACGCCATGCCCGATGAAGTCTGCGACGAAACGGGTAGCAGGGCGATGGTAGAGCGAATAGGCGTCGTCCCACTGATGCAACTGGCCTTCATGCATCACGCCAATGGTGTCGCCAATGGCAAACGCTTCCAGTTGGTCGTGCGTAACAAATAGCGCAGTGGCTTTCGCGGCCTTGAGGATGGTGCGCACTTCATGCGCCAGGCGTTCACGCAGGTCCACGTCGAGGTTGGAGAACGGTTCGTCCAGCAGCAGCAACTGGGGTTTGGGCGCCAGGGCGCGGGCCAGCGCCACACGTTGCTGCTGACCGCCGGACAGTTCGTGTGGGTAACGCGCCTCGGAGCCTGACAGGCCTACCAGCGCCAGCACCTCCGCCACGCGGATGGAGCGCTCTGCCCGCGGCAGATGGTGAATGCCAAAGCTCACGTTGTGGCGCACGTCCAGATGTGGGAATAGGGCGTAGTCCTGAAAAACCATGCCAATGCGGCGTGCCTCCGGCGCTACCAGCTGCCCCGCCGCGCTCACGACATTGCCAGACAGCTTGATGGTGCCACTGGTCACAGGCTCCAGCCCAGCCACTGCACGCAACAGGGTTGTCTTGCCGCAGCCAGAGGGACCGATAAGCACGCCAATATCGCCGGCGCGCAAGCCAAATGACACCTCTTTCACAGCAGGTTGGGCTCGCCCGCTGTACTGCACGCTGAGTTTTGTCAGTTCCAGAAACATGCAGAAGATTGTAGATGCTTACAATTCTCATTTGCATCTTGCTGGGGTTCATTCATTTATGCCGTCTCGTCGGCTCCGTCATTTCTTTCTGCTGCTGCTCACCCTGGCCTTGATGCTGCCCGTGCTGGCGGTGCTGGCGTCGTGGTGGCCGTCGTCTGGCGACGCGGCAGATCAGTCGCGGCAGATTTTGTCGGAAATGTCCCGCACGGTTTTGCCGGACTACGCCTGGACCACCCTGCGCTTGTGTTTGATGGTGGGGCTGGGGGTGATGATGGTGGGATTGGCCTGCGCAGCCGCTGTGACTTTGTTTGAATTTCCCGGGCGCCGGGTTTTTGAATGGGCCTTGCTGTTGCCGTTGGCCATGCCCGCTTATGTGGTGGCCTATGCCTATACAGACTTCCTTCAATTCAGCGGGCCGCTACAAACTGCGTTGCGCGCCGGTCTCGGGCTGGAAGGGCGCGTGTTTCCGGAAGTGCGCAGCTTGGGCGGTGCCGCTTGGGTGTTCACCTTTTCCCTCTATCCCTACGTGTACCTGTTGGCCCGCACCGCTTTGGGTGAGCGGGCCACCCACCTGATGGAAGCGGCCCGTCTTTTGGGCGCGCCGTTGTCCCGGCGCATCCGCGTGGTGGCCTTGCCGCTGGCGCGCCCGGCGGTGGCTGCCGGCATGGCGCTGGCACTGATGGAAACGCTGGCTGATTTTGGCGTGTCCAGCTACTTTGGTATCCAGACTTTTACGGCAGGCATATACAAAGCGTGGTTGTCGATGGACAACCGCATCGCCGCTGCCCAGCTGGCCACCATGTTGCTGGCTCTAGTGGCGGTGTTGATGGGTCTGGAACATCGGGCGCAGCGGCGCATGCGGTTTGCTGCGCCACAAGGTTCGCGGGCTGGTTCTTCTGAAGCGCAGCCTATCGTCCTCGCTGGCTGGCTCCAATGGCTGGCGGTTGGCGTCTGCTTAGCGCCCGTGCTGGCCGGCTTCGTCTTGCCCACTCTATTCATGCTGCGCCCTCTGGCGGCGGACTGGTCGCTGCTGTCGTGGGGGCAATTCATCGCGTGGTCGCTCAACAGTATCCGGCTGGGTGCCATTACTTCGGTGCTGGCGGTTGCTGTGGCGCTGGTTCTGGCATTCGGTCTGCGGCGCGCGCCAGACTGGTGGACCCGTGTGGCCGCGCAACTGGCGAGTCTGGGTTACGCGATTCCCGGCGCGGTGATTGTGGTGGGTCTGCTGTTGCCGGTGGGCTGGCTGCAGGCCGTGGCGCCGCAAAGCAGTGTGGGTTATTACATGACGGCCACGTCGATGGGTCTGGTGTGGGCCTACCTGGTGCGGTTTTGTGCGGTGGCGCTGCAGTCGGTGCAAAGCGGCTACACGCGCATTCCTGTGAGCTTTGACGATTCGGCCCGAATGCTGGGCACGGGCGACGCGGGTTTGCTGCGCCGCGTGCACTGGCCCTTGCTTAAACGCTCCACCGCGGCGGCGGCGTTGCTGGTCTTTGTCGATGTGATGAAAGAACTGCCTGCCACTCTGGTGCTGCGCCCCTTCAACTCCGACACGCTGGCAGTTGTGGCTTATCAGCTAGCCCGCGACGAGCGACTGGGTGAGGCGGCGCTGCCATCGCTGGCTTTGGTGCTGGTGGGTTTGATCCCAGTGCTGTTGCTGAGCCGCACGCTGCGCACCACGAAAAAATCAGGGTAAAACCGGGCAAATTCAAGTGCCAGATTGGCCCTTAGCCCTCTGGAAATAGGCGTTATTAGCTATTAAAAGTATAGCAGCATTCATATCTACTCCGCAGACTAAAAAAAATTTGCACCAGGCGTGGAAAAGATCACAACGAGTGAGCGAAATGACACAGCGACCTCTGCGTGCAAGGAGCTTTCACGGATACTGCAGGTACCGAGGAAGTCAATTGAAAAAATACAACGTCTACAAACATCCTGTCCATGGCTTCGATGCAACAAAAGTGGGCTTTTCATGGCCCGCTTTCTTTTTCAGTCCTGTCTGGATACTGGCGGAAAAACTATGGGTACAAGCTGGCTTATGGCTGGCTGCGCTGGTTTTACTCCTTATCATGGGAACAGTCACCTACCGGGAGCTGGAGGGTGACGACTACGTACTCGTCTCCTCATTTCTCTTCGCGGGTTGTTTGAGTTTGTGGCTCGTGCCAGCTTTCAGGGGGAACCAGTGGAAGGTGGCGAGTTTGGGAAAGCGGGGCTACGACTGGCAGGATGACGTTCAGGCCCCGACGCCCGATGCAGCTGTTGCCCAGATCGTCAGTTCGTCAACCCTGTACCGTGAACTGGCTCGCTCGCGCATGTGATTCACATGAGACCGTCTGGTTTCACCAGATGGTCCCCCCGACAGGAATCGAACCTGTATCTAGCACTTAGGAGGCACTCGTTCTATCCATTGAACTACGAGGAGGAGCGGGCATTGTAGTGGTGTAAAACCCGCCAGGACAAACAACACTTAGCGATGCAATTAGTCGTACGGCAAGGTAAAAATCAGGTCGATGGCGCTTTGTTCACCGGTTTTGGCCCGCAGGGTGAAGCGCCGGGACAAATCATAAAAGATGGAGAAGGTGCCCATTGTTCCCGCCAGACTGCGCTCATACGCCACATAAAAGTCACGCGATAGCCGTTTGCCCAGCGTAACTGTCGCTGAGGTGGTGCTGCCATCCGAGTTGGCTGCAGACCCCGCAAACGAGAGCTCATCCAGCCCCAGCGCCGAGGCCAGACCGCCCGATAAGCCTTTGCCATTGCCGCCCAGCAGCGCCAGAGCCGCCTGTTGCAGCATGGCCGATTCTGCACCGCCATTAGCGCCAGACCGGCCCAGCACCAGCCAGGCGAGTTTCTCGCTCTCAGGCAGATCGGGGTCGGCGTAAAGGCGCACCCGTGGCGCCAGTGCAGTGCCGGTGATCTGCACGCCTACGCGCACCGCCAGGTTCGGCCGTATCGCCAGAATATCCAGCGCAGGGTTGTCATATGCACCGGTGAAACGCAACACACCCTCATCGATGTCCAGCCACTGGCCATAGGCTCTGTAGGTACCGCGCAGGGTTCGAACCTCGCCGGTGAGGCGCGGTATGGCGCCCGCACTGGCCACGGTGCGCAGGTTCAGAACGCCCGAGAGCCGGGTTGCCAGCCCTCGGCCCTCCACCCGAAAGTCTGGGCCCAGATCGAGCGTCACCATCACATCCGGCAACACGCGCAACCCCGTGGTGTTGGCAACCGGTGCTACAACGGCGGTCGTGGTTGTGTCCAGTCTGGGCACAACAACCGAAGTGCGTGATGATGACTTGATGATCACGTCATTGCCCAAGCTGGGGGCGGTTTCATCGGGCAGGATAAAAAGTGCCTGATCAGCTTTGAGGTCGCCCCGTATTTCCAGTTTGGCGTCGTCCAGCCTCGCCTGCAAGTTTCCCGAGACCACCAGCCGCCGGTCGGCGCGTGCGCTCAAGCGCAAGGCGCTGGCAACGGCACTGAGCTCCATGTGTACGCCCGACAGGCCGGTCTGCACGGCTTTCAGACCTGCACGGTCAGGTTGCCAGATGGCAAAGCCTGTGGCGGTGAGTTGGCCGCCGCGTGTCGCTGCGCTGCCGACTCCACCGTCCGCTCCACCTGCGCCCTGCAGGCTCAATTCGGTGATGTCGAGCCGCTGGCCTTTCAGGGTTGTGCGCAGGCGTCCGTTGCTGAACTCGATGCCGTCCACCACTGAACGCAAGGCCAGGTCATTGGCCTGCAAGGTACCACTCCAAAGGGGTGCTGAGCGATTGCCCGCCAGTGCAATATTGGCGTCCAGCGTGCCGCGAATGCGCCAGCCCGGCGGCGCCAATACCGACCAGACCCCCACTTGCGGCAACTGGGCTTGCAAAGAGCCCGTCAAGGGCGCGTCCGAAGGCCAGCTCCAGCCGTTGGTACCGCTTGAAAAACGGCTGCTGAAGTCGGCCTGCGCATTGCCGGCGCGCTCGCTGTCCCAGCGCAAGGACGCACGCAACACATCGCTGTCAGTTGAAATGGATAGGCGTGCGTCCTTGACGCCTGCATTGACGGTAGTGCCTGCGCCTGCCAGATCGGGTCGAATCTGAACATCACCGCTGCGTCGGACCAGCGATGCACGCAGCTTCAGTGTGTCGGTTGCTACTACATCCCATTCGCCGTCGAACAGCAGATTTCCGCTGAGGCCCATACCGGATAGCCCCGCGTTGCCGAAGAGTTCGAGCCAGGCCATGGGTAGCCCCCGTACCTGGCCTTGCGTTTTCAGCTCTGTGCGCGGTCCATTGCTGCTCCACTGCACAGTTTGCCAGGCGACGGTTGCTGTCCCCGGAAGTGGGCCCGTCAGCGAAGCCTCACTGGCGCCGATGCGAAGTTCGCCGCCCGTTGCGCTGGATGGCTCCCATCGAACATCGAATGGCCGCAATGCCTGCATGCTCCAGGTGCCAGCGCGCAAGCTGTCCTGAGCCTGCAGCGTGGTCTGGCTGACCTGGCCTTGCCAAGTGCCGTCCCTGTTGCGCCCGCCCGTGGCCTGCGTCTGCAAATGCATGCGCCGCGTACCCGCTTGGGCGTGACCACGTAAGGTTAGCGTGAGTGCGCTGATGCGTCCCACCAGATCCGCGTGGATCTCCCGCAGGCGCAAGGCAGTTTCCGGGGGCTGCGACTTATCCCTCAGGTCGAGTTGTGGCATCTGCAAGTCGCCTCGCACAGTCAGTTCGGGGCCAGACGGGCTGGTCGCTGATCGCCAGCCACCTTCCCAGTGCCCAGCGAATGAGCCGTTCCCATGGACAGCAGTTTGAGCCAGTACAGAAGGTGCCCCCGGTAGTCTGGAGAGCCAGGCCGTTGCCAGTGCAGCGTCTACCACCCGCAGCAAGACATCACCCGCACCCGTTTGAGCAGAAAGCTGTCCTTCCATCCGAGCCTGGCCGCCGGGCAGGCTCAATTGCAGCTGGCCACTGGTTGCTTTGGTGTCCAGCCGTACGGCCACATGGCCTTGGAGCAATGCGTCGTCGGTCTGGATACGGAGGGTTTGCAGTGTGAGCAATTGGTCGGCCCAGAGACCTTTTGCCAGTGCGCTTTTCAGACGCAAGCCTTGCAGACGGGAGCCCTCAGGCTGTTTGCCGGAAGGTTGCAATTGCGCATCAAATTCGACGCCCTGCACCATGCCAGGCGGTGTGGCCTTTGCCGTTACCTTGCCATCAATGCGGGCACCCGCCAGCTGGCTGTGTATGGCATTCGGGTTGATGTTTAGCAGCTGGGCATTGCCTTGCCAGTTTGACGTGGCACTGATCGGCCCCGTCTGGCCTAGCTGCCCCTGCACCTGAAAGCTGCCGCCCGCCACTTTGGCAGCCAGTGATTGAACCAGCCATTTCCCCTGATCAAATATGACCTGAGCCTGCGCGTTCTCAATCGGCAACCGGCCTTTGTCGAACGGTCCGGTCAGGCTGTTGGTAATGCTGCCTTGCGCGTGCCAGATGATGTCGGTGCCTTTGTTTTGTGGCACAACCTGAATGTTGCCCGTCAGCAAGGTTTGTGGGGCCTGAGGCCACAACGTGGCGAGATTGAGCTGGCTGAAAGTCGAGTCGGCATTGACAACAGGTTGTGCAGCCCAGGGTTTGATTTTTCCCGACACGTTTGCCTGCGTCGCCTGTGCGGCAGGGTTCGACGGCTGCAGCTTGGCCTGCACATCAAGCCATCCCTCCAGGCCTGCCAGATCGCCCTTCAACGAAGCGGTCGCATCTAGTGGCAAGGATCGTTTGCCACCCGGTACATCAGTGTCCAGCTTGCCCTGCAGACTGGCATCCAGCATCAGCGGAGCGCGGGCCAGCAGTGTTGCCTGCGCGCTGTAATGGCCCGATGCTACTTGCGCGCTGGTCAAATTCAATGAATGACGCTGGTTGTCGAATTGGTAACGCCCCGCCAGGTTCTGGACATCCAGCGATGGTGGCCCGGTCCACCGCAGCCCATTGACATCAAATGTCACGTCAACCTGAAACGGCAGCTCCAGATGATCCAGTGGCGTGTGTGCGGTTGAAGGGCCAGTGCCTTCGATCGTGAGCTGACTCACCCGCAGTGACTCCAGTTGCAAGCGGCGATCAAACAGCGCAAACGGTTGCCACGACAAATCAACCTTCCGTGCTTCGATGGTCCAGTCCTTGTTCTTCCACCGCAGCACTTCAATTTGGCCGCCACGCCGCAGTGAGCCCCGCACACCCTCAGTTGACAGCGATTGATCTGCGGGCAGGTATCGCGCAGCCTGGCTCAAAGCATTGGCGAGCGAGGTATCCGTGTCAGTCCAGAACCAGAGTGCCGCCAGCAACGCAACTATTGCGGCAAAGGGCAATGCAATAGCCCATACAAGAAGCCGTGATTTTTTTTTGAGAGGCTCAGGCGACGCCATCAGAAAGTGAATCCCACATTCAGGTGCAGGCGCAACTGCTTCGCTGCAAGGCCATACGCCAGATCAATCTGCAACGGCCCCACCGGGCTTTTCCAGCGAACGCCAGCGCCGACACCCACCTTGGCCTTGAGCTCGGACGGTTTGTCTGCGACGGCCCCGGCATCGACGAACAGCACGCCTTCCCAATCTGTCAGCTTGTCATTGGAGGTAATCGGTCGCTGCCATTCAACGCTGCCCACCGCCAGATAGCGTCCGGCCGCAATTTGGCCACCAGGCAGCGTGGTACCAATGCTCTCAAAGCCATAGCCACGCACTGTGGTGTCGCCACCCGTCAGAAACTGCTGGGTACTGGGTAGGGACGCGCCAGCGCGTGCGAGCAATGCCCCGCCTTCCACGCGCACCGCAATACGCCCTGAGCGGGAGGAAGGCAGATAACTTTCCTGTTGGCTGGCCAGTGACCAAACGCCTAGCCAGCGAGCCTGCGTGCGAAAGTAGGGTTCGCGATTGTTGCCCAGCGTTGTGCCCCCGCCCAGTTCGACACCCAATCCATACCCGCTGGAGGGAAACGGCAGGCTGTCGAAGTTGCGTTGCGTCCAGGCGTAGTTGGCACTGATCGAGTCGGCCACGGTCGCGCCGTTGGCGCCTGTGGTTCTGGCCCGGTCGTACTGCAGGTAATAGTTGCGGTCGATGCGGTCACCTTCCTGGGTGCGGCCTGCACGGAGGCGCTGGCTGATGACATCAAAGCTGCCACTGGTCTCTTTCTTCAGCAACGCAGAGGTCACCCAGCGCCAGTTGCCCTGGTCCGGCGGAGCTGTCAGCTCTGTTCCCGCAGACTTCGTATCGCGATCAATCGAAATTTTCGACACGGCGCGCCAGCCAATAACTGGCACCTGATGATCCGTGTGTTCCAGCGAAAGACGGGGTCCGCTATCAGTGCTGGCACCTATTCCCAGGACCAGCTTTTTCCGTTTGGCTTCTCGCACCTGAATGAGAACGGGCGCTGCATCCACATTGCCAGCGGTATCGAGAGACACAAAGACGGAGTCGAAATAACCGCTGTCCACCAATCGCTGTTGCGCCTCCTGCAACCGGGCCCTGTCGTAGTCGGCACCCGGAGTTAGCCTGGCCACCCGTTCCACCGTTGCAGCGTTGAAACGCTCCGTCCCGCTGATTTGCAGGGAACCCAGACGGTAGGCGGGGCCGGAATCCAGTGTCACATTCAAGCTGGCTAAGTGGCCGTCCGTGTCGATCTCGGCCCGGCTGTCAACAATCTGGCCAGCAGGGTACCGCTGGCCGGTGAGCATCTGTTGGGACTGCGTTTTCGCATGGTCCCAGCCAGCTTGCGTGAAAATCATGCCCGGGCGCAAAGGCCAACTGGCCCGAATGGCATTACGCCGTGCCACCGCTGATTCATCGGTTCCCAGCTGACCTGCGAAGGCCAGATTGACTGCCCCAATGCGGGTCGGTTCACCCGGGGCGACATCAATCGAAACCACTTGCCGTGCTTTATTGACGGATGAAATTTCCCCCCCGGTCTGGCGCCGGGACAGCTTGATATCGGGCGAGAAGTAGCCCAGGGTTCCCAATAGGTCCCGCGTGTTGCGTTCGGCGGCTTCCATCAATCTTTCGAGCTCACTGGCGTCCAGATCGTTCAGTTCACGGTAGCGCAGCAGCTCGAGGTGGCTTTGCAAATAGGCCTGAATCTCTTGCGGCGCCCTGATTTCAACTTCAAAAGATGGGCCGGCAGGGGCCTGTAGCGTGGCTGGTTGTGCCTGTAGCGAACCCGAAAACGCAATCACCCAGACAAAACAAACTGGCAGCAGGGCCAGCTTGTGGATGGTTCTGATCATCTGGCTATTTTGACAGCAGGCGCATCGCTTCTTCGAGACCCTTGATGGTGAGGGGATACATGCGCTGATTCACGATCTGCTGAATCACGCTAATGCTTTGACGGTATTGCCACACCCCTTGCGGCTCGGGATTGATCCAGGCGAACTTGGGAAATGCGTTGGTCAAGCGTTGCAACCATTCGGCCCCGGCTTCTTCGTTGTTGTATTCGACGCTGCCACCAGGCTGCAAAATTTCATACGGGCTCATGGTCGCGTCGCCAATGAAGATGAGCTTGTAGTCCTTGTTGTACTTGCGGATGATGTCCCAGGTAGCAAATTTCTCGCTGAAGCGGCGGCGGTTGTTCTTCCACATGAAGTCATACACACAATTGTGGAAGTAATAAAACTCCATGTGTTTGAACTCGGTCTTGGTGGCCGAGAACATTTCTTCCACGCGCGCAATGTGCTCGTCCATGGTGCCGCCGACGTCCATCAGCAGAAGCACTTTCACATTGTTGTGGCGCTCCGGGCGCATCTTGATGTCCAGATAGCCCGCGTTAGCAGCTGTTTTGCTGATGGTTTCGTCAAGATCCAGCTCGTCTTCGTGACCCTCGCGTGCGAACTTGCGCAGGCGGCGCAGGGCAATCTTGATGTTGCGCGTGCCCAGTTCCTGCGTGTCGTCGTAATCCTTGTACGCGCGCTGATCCCAAACCTTCACCGCGCTCTTGTTTCGGCTTTTTTCCTGGCCAATGCGGATGCCCTGCG
>ENA-UOWO01005225-UOWO01005225.1-activated-sludge-metagenome-genome-assembly--contig:-NODE-5225-length-13877-cov-11.873824_pt1 | contig 13877 bp, 6 predicted proteins | sample MGYA00238148_ERZ761564 | MGnify/ENA primary metagenome ERZ761564 (study PRJEB28885, sample SAMN05720194) | activated sludge metagenome | isolation source: Anaerobic digester | place: USA...
CCGGTCGCGTCCTTCTTGTAGCGCTCGTAGAGTATCTCTCGGTAGAAGGGGTCCAGCCCGGCTGAGTACGCCCGCATCGCCGCGACGCCCTCGTCGGCTGCCATCATGCCGGCCGCGGCCATGAGGTCCAGCTGCACGAAGCGCGAGATGTTGGCGGTCAGGGCTGTCTCGTCGCCCGGCGCCGGTTCCGAGCCGTCGGCGAAGGCGGCCGTGATGGTAAGGGCAATGAGCGCCGCTATCGTGATACGCTTGAAAGCCATGGTTTTCTCCGTGGGAGCCGCCGCCTCGCAGTGGCGGCGGCTCGGTAGCTCGCTCGTCAGTCTATGACCCTGATCTGGGACAGCTCGACGGCCGATTCCATCGGGATGTAGACCTTGGTGTCCAGCTCGATGCGCCCGCCGACCACCGCGTTCGCCGCGATGTCGTAGCCGGTGAAGTAGAGGATCGAGTCGTCGCCCGAGACGTCGTAGTTATTAATCTCGATATCCTTGCCCAAGGGCGCGAGCAATTCTTCCTGGGCCCCGCCCACGAAGTTCTGCCTGGCGATGCTGTGCTTGCCTGTCTCCTGGTTCGCGCCGTCGAGGATGGCGTAGCGGTAGTAGATGTAGTCGCCCTGGATCTTGATCTGGCTCGGGTACTCGGCGCTATGACCGAGCTGGACCACCCTCAGGTCGGGATCTCCGTTCCTGTCGACCAGCTTGACGAGCTTGGCGTCCGACGAGGAGCTGCCCCACCAGGCGCTCGAGTAGAGGCCGTAGAGCCCATCCGAGGCCCAGGCCATGGCGCCTATGTTGTCGAAGTTGATATTTTCGAATCCGGGGTTCTCGGCGAGCCAGTCCTTGAAGAGCTTGTTCGCGGGGTAGAGCTCCCTGAGCACCTCTTCAGGATACTGCTGGATGAGCGAACCGAGAGTTGTGCCTCCGTCTACCGCGACAGTAATCGGCGAGGTGCCGATCGTTACCGATGACCCGGGGGGCCCGATCGGCACCTCGGGATCGTCCTTCCACCAATCGGGCGTGGTGGTGGGGAAGGCGAGCGTCTCTCCAGGCTTGAAGTACGAGGCGATCCGAGCGGTGAACTTGGCCCCGTCGAACACGCCGCTCGTCGTGACCTCGTCAAGCCAGTCATAGCTGGTCGGCCAGCCCTGCGTCGTCTGCTTGATGACCGCCGTGGGGCTGGTCCAGCCGTCACCGTAGTACTTGGTTAGGCCGATCCAGGTGTTCATGCCACAGGAGTTCGGGTACAGGAGCTGGTACTCGACGGTGGTAGCGTCGACGATGGTGGCCTTGATGATGCCGTTCATGCCGCGGATGTTATAGCCGTTCATGATCAGGTAGTTGCCGCTCGGGTCGGTGGTATAGCCGCGGACCCAGGTGCTACCGCTCGTCGAGGCGTAGTAGATGATATTCGGCGATGTGACGCCGTCCGTGTAATAACGCATGAACGAGGCCTCGTAGTCGCCGCCCGGCCGGCCCTGGATGAACAGGTGCCCCTTGGCGTCGACCACGAAGTTTTCGATGGAGAACGTCGAATTCTCAGGCGTGATGCGGATGGGCGCCTCGGTCGGTCGGCGCGGGTCGTAGGCATAGATGTCGTCGGCGTTCGCGCTCATGTTGAAGCGCGAGACCTTGAAGTAGAGGCGGCCGTCGGGGCCCTTGGCCAGGGGCTCGGAGTCCATGCCCCACCAGCTCCAGGTGGACACCTGGCCCGTCGAGTCGTAGGCGAAATTCGCCGGGTCGATCGGCCAGATGATGTCGTAATGGTTATCGGGGTAGACGCGGATGAACTGGACCGAGCCGTCTATCGTGCTGGCCATCTGGTCGAAGCAGATATAGATGGAGCCATCGTCGTCGGTCTCGGCGGAGCCGGTGGCGATGAAGGCCACCTTGGGGCTCCAATAGCCGTGGCTCGACTCGACGAGCGGCAGGGTCGACCCGTCCTCGAGTATCTTGATGAGGGCGGCGTCCTCGGAGGTGGCCCTCGCGCCGGTTCCCCGGGCGCCCGGAAGGCTCCTGCTCTCGGGCGACGAGGCCGCCACGGCCTTGGCGCCGGACATGTCGAACGTGATGTCCGTGCCCATGGTCAGGGTCGCGAAGAACGGCACGAGGCCGCAGGCGCTGGCCAGGGTCGCCAGTGTAACAGCAATGACGAGCGCGCTTCTCTTGCTCATGTTTCCTCCGAAAAGAAACGGGCTCATGGCGTTAAACGCCCGGCCCGCGAGCGCAATCATTACACCGTTGATGCGCGATGTCAATATTATATCATCTTTCCTGGGAGCCCAGGTAGAAACGACCGCTCCGATTGACCAGGGACGACGGCGCCGCTAAGCTCGCCTCCGTGAGCACCGCCAGGCGTATCGTCGACGAGTATATAGAAGCCTTCAAGTCGTTCAGCCCCAACGCGAGGCGCTTCCTGACGGGGAGCTTCCTCCTGAACGTCGGGGCCAACCAGATCAGCCTGCTCTTCAGCCTGTACCTCCAGCGCCTGGCCTACACGGAGGCCGGGATAGGGGCGGTGCTGGCGACGAGGGCGCTCGGCTCGACGATCATAGCGCTGCCCGCGTCTATCCTGGCGGCGCGCTTCGACCCGCGCCGGCTTCTACCGGTCGCCGCGGCGATGACGGCGGCCGCCTATGTCGCCCAGTCGCTGTTCGTCTCCGGCGCGGCCATATCGTCGGCCGTGTTCATGGCCGGCGCCCTGTCGACGGTGTTCCAGGTGAGCGCCGGGCCGTTCTTCATGCGCAACTCGGGCGAGAAGGAGCGGATGCACCTCTTTAGCCTGAACGGCGCGCTGTCGATGGGCACGGGGCTGATAGGCTCGCTCCTCGGCGGCGGCCTCAAGGACGGGCTCGCGGGGCTCGGTGTCGACGAGCTGACGGCGTACCGGGTCGGGCTGCTCGTCGGGGCGGGCTTCGTGGCGGCGGCGGTGTGGCCGTTCTCTCGTATCGCTCCGTCGCGCGAACCGCGGACGATGCGCGCGCCCGGCCTGCGGCGCCTCGACGGAATCGACGTCCCGTTATGGCTCAAGCTGATCTTCCCGAGCTTCCTCGTCGGCATGGGCGCGGGACTGACCATACCGTACCTCAACCTGTACTTCAAGAACGCGTTCGGCATGAGCGACGCGGCGATAGGCGCCGCCGTGGCAGCCGGACAGGTGGCCACCTTCCTGGGCATCGTCGCCGGTCCTATCATCGCCAAGCGGATAGGCAAGCCGCGCGCGGTGTTCTGGACGCAGGTGCTGTCGGTGCCGCTGATCCTGGTGCTCGGCTGGGTGCGCGCCTTGCCGCTCGCGCTGCTGGCCTACCTGGCCAGGCAGGTGCTCATGAACATGTCGTCGCCCATCCAGGATAACTTCGCGCTCGAGCTGGTGCCGCCGGAGCGGCAGAGCCTCCTCAACGCGGTCAAGATGCTGTCCTGGACGGGCAGCTGGACGGTGGCCGCGCGCGTCTCAGGCGAGCTGATCTACCGCGGCGGCTTCAAGACCTCCTTCGCGCTGACCGCCGGCCTCTATCTCGCCTCGACGATCTGCTACCGGATCTTCTTCATCTCGGGCAAGCGCGTCCGGGACGGCGGACGCGGCGCCTAGTCGGGATCGAGGGCGGTGACGCCCGGCAGGGACAGCCGCTCGAGGAACTCGAGGAAGGCCGCCGGCCCGCTCGACAGGTGTAGCCTCGAGCCTGGCGCCCCTCGGCCGTAACGGTCGGTGGCGCTGCAGACGACCACCGACGCGTTCCTGGCCGCCGCGCGCCCGAGGGCGGCCGCGACCGGGTCTCCCGAGGCGTCGGGCTCGGACCAGCCGTCGTCCGACAGGCCGCTCGCGCCCGACCACAGCACGGTGCCGGCCCCGTCCAGCGCCTCCTTCAGCTCTGCCTCCGACGGCAGGACGACGAGGCGGCCCGGCGCCTGGTGCCCGAGGGCCTCGAGCCGCGGCCGTATAGCCTCGACGCCCGGGCCGGTCACGAGCATCGCGTCGACCCGGTTGATGATGGCCGACATCACGCCGAGCTGGGCGCCGAGGTCGGTGGCCTGGCTCGTCCCCCTGAACACCGCGACGAAGGGCCGCTCGGGCTCGTCGAGCAGGGCGCCGATGACCGACAGCTCGGCGACGACCTGGGGACCGGCGAGCCGGTTCCGGCAGAAGCGCGGCACGCCGACGATGCTCGCGTGGCGGCGGTGGCAGACGTTGAAGGCGTCGTTCACGTACCAGCCGTCGGACAGCTCGGCGATGGCCATGGCGAAGGCGTCGTCGTTGTCCTTCTCGCCCGTGGCGAAACGCAGGTTCTCGAGCAGGTTGACCTTGCCCTCCAGCATGTCGGAAGCGGTGACCAGGAGGCCGGAGGTGGCCACGCTCGTCTCGTGGAACGTGAAGCGCTCGCCGAGGATGCCCGAGAGGACGTCGGCTATCGGCCGCAGGCTATAGTCGCGGTACTGCTCCTCCCGGGAGCGTACCGAGCCGGTTATCGCCCCGGGGTCTCCCAGGTGCGAGCAGACGATCGGTGTGGCGCCGCGGTCGAGCAGGGTCCGCAGGGTGTCGGCGAAGCGCAGGATGCTACGGCGGTCGGCTACCGCGCCGTCGGCCAGGGCCACGTTCGCGTCGACTCGCACGATGACGCGGCCCATGCCCCGGGCGGCCGGCGAGTCGAGGCCGGAGCGCCGCATGCTCGTCTCGCGGCTCAGGCCGGACAGCTTCTCGTCGATCAGGGCGCCGACCGCGCGCGCCGCCTCGACCGGGTCTTCTTCGCGTCGTATCGCCTCGGTTATGACGGATACGGGCAGGAAGAACTCCGATATCGGAGCCACGCCGCGGTAGATGGCGCCGGTGTTGCCGTCGGCCGTTACCCGCTCGCCCTCGGCCACCGTGACGTGGCCGGAGCCGTCCGCCAGGCGGAAGCGTACGAGGCGGGCGGCGAGGTCGAGCTCGGCGCTCTCGACGCCGACGATGCAGGTCCTGTTGATCGACATGGCGGTGATCGCCGCGTGCGAGGTGCGGCCCGGGTAGACGGTAACGATGGCGTTGGCGCCGTTCATGACCGTGAAGTCGGTGGGTTTCGTCGTATGGGCCAGGTACACGACGCTCTCGCGCCTGGCTTCGGCCTCCTTAAGGCAATCGTCGCTCAGGACCAGGGTCCCCGACACGACCCCGCCGTTGATCGGTACGCCGACGGCCAGGGGCGGGTTCCATCGCCTGAAGCGGAAATCGGCGCGGGGCAGGGCGATCGACGCGTTGGCCATCTCGAGGCGCTCGAGCCTGGAGTGGAATTCCTCGAGGCGTATAAGGCCGCGCTCGAGGAACTCCTTGTCCGCGACCAGCTGGGCGAAGGCCCCGAGCTTGGCCGCCCTGGTCTGGAGCAGGTATAGTTCGCCGTCCTCGACGGTGAACTCCAGGTCGAGGTCCTGCCTGTAGTAGTCGACGAGGCGGCGTTTGCAGGCCTCGAGCTCCGCCGCCACGGCCTCGTCTACGTGCTCTATCGACTCGGTGTCGACGGAGCCCATGACGACCTCCTCGCCCTGGGCCCGCCGCTTGAAGTCGCCGAACAGCCGGTCGGCGCCCGTGATCGGGTCGCGCGTGATGACGACCCCGCTCATCGAGGCGTCGTTCAGATTACCGAAGACCATGCGCTGGACGGTCACGGCCGTGTCGGCCCGTATCGTCGTCGCGAGCGTCCTCGAGAACGCGTCCACGGCGCTCGACTTGCGCGAGGCGTAGACGAGGCGGATCGACTGCATCAGCTGCTCGCGCGGATCGGACAGGAAGCCGTCGCCGAGCGAGGCGCGCAGGTAGGCTTCGAGCTCGTCGGTGGGCGCCGACTTAAGCTCGGCCGGAGCCCGCTCCCGTTGGTCTGAGTCGGTCCGGGGTGGCATCGCGGCGAGCGCCCCGGCGGCGTTATCCAGGAAGCGTCGGTATAGGGCCTCGGCGAAGTCGCAGTCCGAGCGACGGCAGATCGCGCGCCTGACCTCCGGGACTAAGCCGACGTTGAGCACCGTTACCATGACGCCGGGCATCGACACGGGCGCGCCGGAGCGTACCGATACGACGAGAGGCCGCTCGGGGTCGCCCAGGCGCCGGCCGCAACGCCGCTCCAGCTCGGCCAGCTGCTCATCGACGATGGCCCCGAGCCCGGCGTCGAGCTCGCCATCGGCGTCGCAGGCCGCGAAGATAGGGTAGCCGAGTATGAAGGCCGGCGGCACCGCCAGGCCGAGCCTGGCCATGTCGATCAGGCCGTTGCCCTTGCCGCCGAGCGTCGGGCGTATGCTATCGTGCGTCTCCCTCCAGGTCGCGGCCACGCAGGCCTCGCGGGCCGGGGCCGCTCCGCCTTCGGCCAGGCGATAGTCGGCGTAGAGCTGCCTGCTGACGCTCTGCCGCTCCAGCTCGGCGTCGATGGCCGAGCGCACCTTCTCCACGAATTCCGACAGCACGTGGACCTGGGTGCGCCGTATGAAGTTATTGAAGAAGCGCGTCTTGATCTGGGACAGGCGCGAGGTCGGTACGCCGTAGGCCTCGAGCGCGCGGTTGAGCGGGCCGCTCATGCGGTCTATGATATCCCGCTGCAGGTAGCCCTGTAGCTCGTCGCAGATCGAGCCGAGGCAGCGCTTGGCTCGCACGTAGTCGTAGGTCGATTGCGCGCGCAGCTCCTCGAGCGCCAGCAGGTTGCGGTCGGCGTCGCCGATGGCCAGGCCTTTGACGGTCGATATGTTGAGTAGCTCGGCGAGCACCCCGAGCGCCTCCTTGCCGTTCCTCGGCGTCACCTCGAGGAAGCGGTTGTTCGTCAGGTCGTTGGCCAGGAGGAAGATGAGGCGGCCGAGCGACAGGTCGACGAGCAGCATGTCGTACAGCGATATCCTCGACTCGGTGAACGACTCCTTGATGGACCGCTTGAAGCTGGCGAGGCGCTTGAGCATGTCCGCCGCCACGTGGCGCTTGGCCAGCCGCTCGGGCGTCAGCATCTCGAGGAAGCCCGACACCTCGGCCCGCAGGAAGCAGCGCTCGAAAAGGGGCATGCTCTGCTCGAGCGAGCGCTTGACGGCCGCCATGTCCCCGACGCCGTAGTCCCATAGGTAGTCGAGCCGTTCCTTGAGGTCCCTGGCCAGGTCGAGGAAGGAGCCCCGCTCGTCAGCCGGGTCGACGCGGCCCGGCAGGGCTACGTAGCCGGCCCTGATCATCGGCTCGGGGTCGCCGCGCTCGACGAGGGCCAGGTACGGCTCCAGGTAGGCGTGGATGATGCGCGGCGACAGCCTGCGATGCACCTCCTTGCGCAGGTCCCCGGCGAAGCCGCGCATCGGGTCGTCCTCATCGCGCTCTTCCTCGAAGGCCTCGGCCGCCATACGTATCTGCTCGATCATGTCCTCGGCGTCCTGCTTGATAGGCAGCTTCTTGACCACCTCCCGGGCGTAGTAGATGAAGCGCGACGACGGCGAGACGGCCGAGTCGAGCATGGCCCGGGTGGCGCGCTCAAGGTCGGCGTAGATGCTCTCCATGTCGCCCGACCGGGTGCGGCGGTCGGGTATGGCCTGGTCCTGTCCGAGCAGGCGCAGGTTGACGATGAGCTCGACGAGGAGCTCTATCTTTTCCGCCTCGTCGGCGGCGTCGCGGACGCGCCCGAGCTGCTCGAGCACGGCTTCCCAGGTGTCGAGCCTGGCGGGCCGTTTCGCTTGTTCGTCGATGATCATAGCGCTAGTCTAAACCCGATGTCGCTTAGGAGGAAGCGCCTGGTCAACGGCTCGACCCTCGCTCCGGCTTGCCTCGGGTGATAGTCCCTTTACAGCGCGGCTGGCCTCGGCGATACTTGCCTCTGGCGGAGCGCCACCGGCTGGCGCCGATGGACCGCCGATCGGAGGGGGTAGAGCCATGGGATGCCTGGAATATTTCCTGGACGTGATCGATGCGGAGTTCTTCGGCAAGTCGTGGAACGGGCCGTCGCTGATGGCCACGCTCGACCGCCTCTCGGCCGCCGAGGCAGCGGACGACGCAACCTGGGAGGGCTACAGCGCCTGGAGTATCGCCCTGCACTGCGCCAAGTGCAAGCGCGTCGTCGCCGTCGACCTCGGAGTCAGGGCACCCGACTGGGACTACGGCGAGGAGACTTGGTTCCCGGCGCCGGCCGACCCGAGCCCGTCGGCTTGGGAGCGGGACCGCGCGCTACTCCGCGTGATGCATGACCTGGCCATGGGCGCGCTCCGCGCCCTACCCGAGGAGCGTCTGGCCGAGGCCATGCCGAGCTGGAAGCGGCCATGGGGCGACGTGATAGCCTGGCTCGCCACGCACGACGCCTTCCACGGCGCCCAGATCAGGTCGATGGGCCTCACCGCGTTCAAGGAGAAGCGGCACGAGTAGCGGCCGGGCGGATGACGGTCGGGCCGACGGCTAGGCTGACGGCCGGTCTGACGGCTAGGCTGACGGCTAGGCCGACGGCCGGTCTGACGGCTAGGCTGACGGCCGGTCTGACAGCGCCCGGCCGCCAGCGCTTATTTTAGCAGCTCCATCCCCTCGAACTTCCTGTACAGCGACAGCTCCTCGAAGACGTCCGCGGCCGCCTCGGGGCCGTCGGCTATCGCGTCGGCGAGCAACCTGCCCAGGCCCGGGCCGAGCATGAAGCCCTGGCCGCACATGCCCACGGCCAGGAGCAGGTTCGGGCACTCGCGCGGATAGCCGACGATGGGCAGGCCGTCCGGCGTCATCGGGTACATGCCGCGCCAGGTGCGCCTGACCTTGAGGTTGCGTAGGCGCGGGTACAGTTCGATCATGCGGCGCGAGACGAGCGGCAGGAAGCTCGAGGTCGAGTCGGTGTCCTTGCCCCAGATCTGGGGCTTGGGGGTGATGCAGAAGACGATCTGGCCGGTGACGGTCTGATAGAAATAGTAGTTGCCCGATTCGTCGTCGGGACGGATGTCGACGAGCATCGGCTCGAGGAAGCGCTCGCAGGGCTCGGTGACGCCGGCCTCGTGGCAGTCGGGGTGCACCGGTATCTCGAGGTCGACGAGGCCGGCTATGTCGGCGGCGTCGGCGCCCGCGGCGTCGACGACGACGGCGGCCGAGTACTCGTCCTTGTCGGTGCGCACCGAGGCTATCCGGCGGGCTCCGGAGACGCGGTCCGGCGTGGTCGCCATCGAAACGACGCCCTCACCGAAACGGAACTCGGCGCCGGCCGCCCTGGCCAGCCTATGGAAGGCGGTATTCGTCATCAGGGGCGAGGCGTAGCCGTCGCCCGGGCTGAAGGTGCCGCCGAGGAGGCCGTCGCGCCGGATGCCCGGGCAGAGCTCGGCGACGCGCTCAGGCCCAATCCAGTCGATGTCGAGGCCGGCGGCCTTCTGCGTGACGAGCAGGTCCCGGAAGGCGCGCTCGCGCTGTTCGTCGTAGGCGACGAATAGGTAGCCGCCAGCGCGCCACTCGACGTCTATGCCGCGCTCCGCCTCGAGCCCCGAGACGATGCGGATCGATTCCTGGCATAGCCTGATCTTGGCCGGGTCGGAGTGGGTGGCGCGCAGGCCGCCGATGGCCGCGCGGTTCTGGCCGCGGCCCCAAGAGGCATTCTTCTCCAGGACTATCGTCGATAGGCCGCGCTCGGCGCAGTACAGGGCGAGCGGGACGCCGACCGACCCGGCGCCTATGATCAGTACATCGCAGGTTCTCATGCCCGCCCTCCGTTTCGTTCATCGGCTCCCACGGGGCCGGCGACGCGGCCAGCCAGCTCGCCGAGCGGCGCCTCCAGGTACAGCGGCCTGAGCGTGCCGTCGGTCACCTCGCGCGGGTCGACGCCCGCCTTGCGGAAGACCTGCGGCAGGAGCGCCGAGCAGGTCTTGGAGCCGCAGGCGCCCATGCCCACGCGAATGCTCTTGAGCTGGCTCGCGTCGCGGACCTCGTTGGCCTTGATGAACGCGACCATCTCTCCGACCGTCACGCGCTCGCAGCGGCAGACGATAGCCTGGTCGGGCAGGTACTCGTAGCGCGGCTCGGGGAGCGGCCTGGTGACGGCCTCGTCCTGCACGCGCACGCCGATGATCCTGGCGGCGTTCTCGGGCCGGGCCCGCAGCGTCAGCACCCAGGTGCGGCGCTTCTTATAGAACTGCTTGGCTACGAGCTCGGCGTCCTCGACGAAACGGCCATCGGCGTCGAGGGCGGGCAGCCTGTCGCCTATCGCGTAACGGCCGGCGTCGAACTCGAACGGTATCCTGACCTCGGCCATGCCGTCTCCCGCCCGGCGGACGAGCGACACCGCGAGGCCCGGGCAGGCCGCGACGCAGGCCGAGCAGCCCTTGCAGTCCGAGCCCTCGAAGTACGGCAGGTCCAGGATCGAGCCTTTGCGCGCCTTGAGCTGTATGGACTCGGTCGGGCAGACCGTGGTGCAGGGGTTGCACGGTATCTCCTCGGTGCAGAAGAACACCGGTTTCCACGAGTCGCCGGGCACGACCGGCTCGCGCGCTATCACCTCGCCGGGTCGGCTCTTGAGCACCTCGCGCTTGGCGAGCCACTCGGCGTCGATCTCCACCTTGCGTCCGAGTAGCTTGGCCAGGGACAGGGCGGCGATGCGGCCCCCGAACATGGCGCTCGAGGCCTCGGCTATCTCCTCGGCGTCGCCGGCCTTGACCGCGGCGAAACCGAAGCGTATCGCCTGGCGGTACAGCTCGTCGCAGGGGGACAGCCCCGTCGCGACGAGCACGGTGTCCACCTCGTAGCTGCGCGCCGTCTCGAGGATAGGCCGGTAATCGGCGTCGACGTCGGCCACGGTCACGCGCTCGACCCTGCCGTCGCCCTCGACCGACACGACGGTGGTCGACAGGTGGATCGGCACGCCCATGCGCCGGATCTTGTCGGCGTGGACCTTGTAGCCGTTCACCCTGGGCAGGATCTCGCAGATCCCCGCGACCTCGATGCCGGCCTGCAGGGCGTGGTACGAGCCGATGAGGCCCACGTTACCGGAGCCGACGACGAACACGCGGCGCGCGGCCTTGACCAGGTCGCGGTTGACCAGGGTCTGGAAGGCGCCGGCGCCGTAGACGCCCGGCAGGTCGTTGCCGGGGAACAGTATGGACTTCTCGCGGGCGCCGGCCGCCACGACGATGGCCTGGAAGTCGATCAGGGCGTAGCGCCCGTAATCCAGGTAGACGCCGGCCTTGCGATCCTTGTATACGGCGAGTACCGGGGAGTTGGCCAGTACGCGCACGTTCGGGTAGGCGCGGACCTTCTTCTCGAGCAGGGCGGCTATGTCGTAGCCGCGCGTGCCGGCGTAGCAGTCCTCCTCCGAACCGAAGAATTTATGGGTCTGTAGCACGAGCTTGCCGCCGAGGGCGGCCTTGTCGTCGGCCAGGATCACGTCGAAACCGCGCTCGGCCAGCTCGGCCGCCGCCGCCAGGCCGGACGGGCCGCCGCCGACGACCAGGACCTCGGTCCGCATCGTCTCGATCCGGGCCTCGGGCGCCGCGCCGTCGTCGGCCTTGAGCCCGGGCACGCCGTGCACGGTGCGCACGTCCATGCCGGCCCGGAGCGCGGTAACGCAGGCCTTGCGCACGACGCCGTCGACGAGCACGTTGCACTGCGAGCATTGGCCGTTGGCGCAGAAGATGCCCTGCGGCGCTCCGTCCTTGCGGTGCTCCGAGAAGCGCTTGACGCCGGCGGCGAACAGGGCGGAGCTGACGGCCTCGCCGTCGTAGCCGGCGAGCGGCTCGCCGTCGAAGGAGAAGCGGACCTCGGGCCGCGGTTGCCCGGCGTCGATTACCGGATGTTCGGTGATTCGGTTCATGGTGGTTGTCTCCGATGCGCGGATATGGAACCACGTCGGAATCGAACTGTCAATACAGAAATTTCAGTATACGCACCTGGGTTTTATTTTATGAAACCCGTGCGCGGATACATGGTCTATATAGCGCCTCTACGTTTCATCGATTATAGTAGGGGCGATGAGCAACCGACCCGGACATCCTTCGAGCCCATTGCAGACGATAGCCTACGCGCTGCTCGCCGCCGCCATCGGCTTGGCCTTCACGGCGGGCGTCTATGCCGAGCTCGCGGCCGACCGGCGCGACCGGCTCGAGGCCGGCTTCGCCTTCGACGCCGCGCAGCGGACCGAGCTGGTCAGGGAGGCCTTCGCCCACCACGGCGACGCCCTCGAGTCGATCAAGCGCTTTTTCGAGAATTCCTCCGGCGTGACGAACGGCGAGTTCACGCGTTTCGCGTCCGCCTGGGCCTCGGTCAAAGGCTTCCGCTCGCTCGTCTGGGCGGTGCCGGACGATGGGTCCGACGGGAATCCGCCCGGCGGCGGCGAGCTCAGGCCCGTCTACCGCGTGCCCACCCTCGACTCGGACGCCGAGCTGGCCTGGCTCGGCCTGTCGGCGGTCAGGTCCGCGGTCGCCGAGGCCCGCGTCAGCGGCCGCATGAACGCCTCGGAGCTGTTCGAGCTCGGCGACGCCCGGTACGATCCCTTCGTCGCGCTCTGCCTACCGGTCTACGCCGCGTGGGACGAGTCGGGTGTCCGGCGCTTCGGCCTTGTCATCGGGCTGGTCAGCCTGCCCACGGTTTCGAATGCGCTGATCTCCCCCGAGCTTCCCACCGGCCTGCCGTTCTCGATCCGCGACTACGGGGCCGGCCCCGGCGCCCCTGAGTACCGCTACGCGTCGCGGATCGGCGCCATGCCGCCCCCGGGGCACCAGTACCGCCGCCTATCGTACCCCAGGATACTCGACTTCTCCGGGCGATCCTGGTTCGTCGAGGTCCGGGCATCCACCGGCTACGTATCCGGGGTCTCCTCGGACGCCGGCCCGGAGTTCTTCCTCTTCGCGGGCGCCCTGGCCTCCTTCGTGCTCGGCTTCGCCGTCCACTCCCTGTCCCGGTCCAGGGCCCGGGCCGAGGCCAGTGCGGCCGCCGCCGGCGAGGAAGCCGAGCTGTTCTTCCAGCTCGGCCCCGACATGTTCATGATAACCGAGTTGGACGGCCGGATACGGCGGCTCAACTCGGAGTGGACGGCCTCCCTGGGCTACCGGGTCGGCGAGCTGGAGGGCTACCTCCTCATCGATTTCATCCATCCCGATGACCGGGAGGAATCGATCCGCGTGTGCCGTGGCGTCGGCGACGGCATCGCCCTCGAGGGCTACGTCAACCGGGTCAGGACCGCCGCCGGCGATTACCGACGCGTCGAGTGGCGGGCCAGGCGCGCGCCCGGTGGCGGCGCCGTCTTCGTCGGCGCCAGGGACGTGACCGAGCGCGAGTCGATGGAGGAGCGGCTGCGCGGCTCGATCGTCGAGCGAGAGGCGCTCATTAAGGAAGTGCATCACCGCGTCAAGAACAACATGCAGATCATCTCGAGCCTGCTCGAGCTCGGCTCGATGGACGAGGCCGACGCGCGTTTCACGGCCGTGGCCAAGGAGGCCCGGGGCCGCATCCGCTCCATGGCCCTGGTCCACGAGCAGCTGTACAAGCGCGACTCGATCTCGAGCATCGACCTCGGGGAGTATCTGCGCGAGTTGGCCGGCCGCGTGGTCGGCGAGTTCGCCTCGGGCGCCGTCGACCTCGTGGTGGACGCCGGGGTCGTACCGCTCGACATCGACGCGGCCATACCCTGCGGGCTGGCGGTCAACGAGCTCGTGACCAACGCCCTCAAGTACGCCGGCGCGGGCGGACGCCGCGCCTCGCTCCGTATCAGCGCGCGCGAGGAGGGCGGCTGGTGCTCCGTCGCGGTCGAGGACGACGGCCCTGGCTTTCCCGACGGCGCCTTCGAACGCTCGATGGCCGGCGCCACGCTCGGCCTGAGCCTGGTATCGGGCCTGGCCTCCCAGCTACGCGGCGAGCTACGCGCGTCGTCCGGCCCGGGCGCCCGTGTCGAGCTGCGCTTCCCGCTGGCGCCTCGCGGCGCTGGGCCGGGCTTGGCGGACAGCCCGTCGGACAGCCCG
>ENA-UOWO01005229-UOWO01005229.1-activated-sludge-metagenome-genome-assembly--contig:-NODE-5229-length-13870-cov-4.696924_pt1 | contig 13870 bp, 13 predicted proteins | sample MGYA00238148_ERZ761564 | MGnify/ENA primary metagenome ERZ761564 (study PRJEB28885, sample SAMN05720194) | activated sludge metagenome | isolation source: Anaerobic digester | place: USA...
AAATTTCATTAATCCTAGGTACTCTAAATCACTCATTTCAAATTGAGTCATACCAATACCTCCACCGTGTGCATCTCTTTGAATTGGACAGTAATTAACTACTGGGTCAGGGGTAACAATAATGCCACAAGCATGAGTAGAAATCCCCCTACATATCCCAGCTACCTTTCTAACAATCTCAGAAAGTCTTTTTGTCGTTTCAGAAGAATTAATAATTTCTCTAAACTCCGGGTTATGTTCAATCATATAGTCAAGGTCTCTAGACCTACCAAAGAGAATTTCAACCATTTTCGCTAACTTATCTGTTACTGTAAGCTCCACTCCCAAAACTCTTCCCACATCTTTAATAGCTTGCCTTGTCTGCAATTTACTAAAAGTACCTATCTGTTTAACATTTTCAAGTCCGTACTTTTCAATCGTATACTGTAAAAGTTCATCTCTTCTTTCATCAGCAATATCTATATCAAAATCTGGAGGAGAATCTCTCTCAGGATTTAAAAACCTTTCAAAATACAACTCCCAAGAAATAGGTTCAATACTAGTAATATCAACACAGTAAGCAACTACAGAGCCACAGCCAGAGCCTCTCATACCAACGACAATACCGTTGTCTTTACAGAAAAGAACAAAATCTCTAACAACTAAGAAATAATCATTGTACATCTTGCTGTTAATAATCTCTAATTCATACTCTATTCTCTCTTTTAACTGCTTGGTAACTTTTCCATACTTCTTTTTAGCACCTTCAATAGTTAACTCCTTTAAATACTGCTCTGAAGTTTTGTTAGCAGGTAAATCTAAAAAGTGTGGTTCAACTCTTTCAAATGTAATATCAAAATCCTCTATCTGAGATGTAATAACCTGAGTATTTTCAATAGCCTCAGGTATGTCTTTAAACAACTCCTCCATTTCAGAGGGTGTTTTAACATAGAATTCATTAGTAGGCATCCTTCTTCTGGTAGGATCATCCCAGGTTTTACCATCATTAATACACCATAAAATCTCTTGGATTTCTGCATCCTCCCTATTTAGATAGTGAGAATCACATGTGGCAACTAATGGTAATTTTAGTTTTTGAGATATTTTAATTAATCCTTCGTTAACTTTTTCTTGCTCTTCCATACCATTCCTTTGAATCTCTATATAGAGATTATCCTTAAAAGTTTCAGAATACTGTTTTGCAACTTCTAAGGCCTTTTCATATTTCCCTTCTAGTAGTGGCGTAGATATTGGACCCGCTAAACATGCAGAAAGAGCAATTAACCCATCGGAATATTTTGAAAGAGTCTCAAAATCAATTCTAGGTTTATAGTAGAAACCCTCCATATGAGCAACAGACACAATCTTAACTAGGTTTTTATAACCTACTAAATTCTTTGCTAGAAGTACTAAATGGAAATATTTATTATCTATCCCAAAATCTTTCTGATCCATATTACGAGGGGCAATATATATTTCACATCCAAGTATTGGTTTGAGACCCGCCTCTTTCATCGCATTTTTAAACTTTAACGCTCCATACATGTTCCCATGGTCGGTCAAAGCACAAGCGTTCATTTTACCGTCTGAAAGTTTTTTTACTAAATCTGGCAACCTAATTGTAGCATCTAACAGAGAGTACTCTGTATGCAGATGTAAATGTGTAAACATAAATTCAATAGCTCATCTAGTTCTGATATACTAGATTATATGGATAACCTATACTTTTCAAGTATGACCCAAAAAGTGGCTACAAGAAAGCCTTTTTACAAATCTAATGTCTTTAGAATTTCTCTATTTGCTATTTTCACTTTAATATATTTTTTTCTCATATCCCCAATTTTTGAGAGATATATCACTAACTCATTGCTAAACAGTGTAAGAGAAAAGAAAAATGTAACACTTAACTATCTTACCCCACTATATGCTCAAGAGATATATACAAATGATTACTCAATAGATACACTTGTAAATTCAGATATTACTAAAGGTTTTAAAGATAAAAGTAATATATTAACCGAAGATACTAGAGTAATAGCTATGCAAAAATTTTTATACGATTACAATTCCCCAATGTATCCATATGCAAAAACCTTTATAACCGAAGCTGATAAATATGGATTAGATTGGAGATTAGTAGCATCTATATCTGGAGTAGAATCTGCCTTTGGGAATCTAATCCCAAGAGGGACACATAATGGGTGGGGATGGAGAGGAATAAATAAAAACCCTCAAGGTTGGAGTCAATTTGAGAACTGGAATGCAGGTATAGCCGAAGTGACAAGAGGGCTATCTCAAGGCTATGGAATAGATTTAACACCATTTGAAATTGAACCATACTACTGTCCACCCTGTGGAGCCAACCCTGCACATGCATGGGCTAATGGTGTATCCCGATTTATGAGAGAATTAAAATATTATGCAGATAACCTTAATTAATTATAACTATGAGAATACTCTTTAAATTACTCTATATTCTAATTTCTTTTGGACAAACATTAATTATATTTAGAATTGTTATGTCTTTGATTAAGGCTAATTTAAACAATACATTTGTTGCATGGGTATACTCTATTTCAGACATATTAATTACACCATTTCAAGGTATGATGGCTAAGGAAATATATCTGGATAATTATAAAATTGAATTAACTCCTATCATTGCTCTCATCTTCTTCTCTATAATTGCCTTTATTCTCTCCGAATTGAATAAAACCCTTAGCAAGACAGATTAAAACCTTTATGGTATAATGCATTTATGGCAAAAATAGACTTAAAGCAATCCACAGGATTGCCCATTTTTTACAGTGGAGAAGATCTTTTACCCCAAGGATTAACAGTAAATCAGACATCTACAATATGTATTGATGAAATACGCTCACAACTCCTTAATCCTGATTTAAATTGCCCTGAAAATTTCTACAAAAAATACAGCGATATAGACAAAGACAGTATATTTAAGGAAAAAAATATTAAAATAAATATGTATTTAATATTCCCAAATCTCGCAGGTATAGAATATACCAAAACATTTGCTACAAGATCTAAAAGATATCCAAGAATATTAGAAATCGCATATGGAGGAGGAATTGTATTACTTCAAAGATATGACTCTCCAAGTAAAAACCGTATCATTAAATTGCAAGTTCGGAAAGGTCAAAAAATTATCATTCCTTCAGGATATACATGTGCAATAATTAATTCTAGACAGAATTCCAACCTAATTGTACTTGAAATACACTCAAGAGATGCAAAGCCAAGAATAGTCCTTGATGATAGAAAGGGAATGTCCTATTATATAATTAGAAAGAATGCTAAGCAGGAAACTGTTAGAAATCCTGAATACAAAATAGTTGAAGAACCTGAAACTCTAAATACTGATTCTATTCTTTCTAAATATGGGGTTAGAAATGGTACCCCTGTTGTTAAACAAATAATGAGGAAATATGAGAAATTTACATGGCTTTTTTCACAAGACTCTGTTTCTATTTAGTATCCTTTTTTTCAACTTACTTTTTTTTCAATCTATAAACAATGTATCAGCACAAGAGCAGTTAACTGTAAACTCAACTTTTCATCACATTTGGGATGGGGAGAGAATTGATACAACAATATATCTTACGCTATCCACCGAATCTAGTTCTACAGTAGTAACATATTACACTGTCACTATTCCAGATATAGGTATTAATCCGGAGGTTTTTTCAATTAATAGGGACAAGGTACTTGAACATACAACACATAAAGGAAAAGATAGTACAGATTTAGTCATTGATTTAGAAAAATCTCCTCTATATAAAGACAAACCTATCACTCTTCGAATTACATATTTTAAAGAATTAACTGGTAATACAATCTCGTTACTCTCAGGTTTGAATAGCACAGAAACAAAAGAGTTTCTTTTTACATATCCAAATTCTAAAGGAGAGATTTCTTGGAGCTCTGCTACTGTATTAAGTGAGAACAAAAAGGGAAGCAATATCGAAATTATGACAGAAATTCCTAATACAAATTTTGTTAAGATTACTTTTGGTAGTAAAGTAATATATAGTTTTGAAATAAATAAAACTTTATCAAACTCTGCAGATACAACAATATACTCAGAAGTAACACTACCCATTAACAACAGTTATCAAAATATTATAATCTCCTCTATTACTCCTAAACCTGATAAAGCATATAAAGATAGTGATGGCAACTATATTCTTCAATACAGTGTTGTTTCGCAAAGTGCTATTGACCTTAAGATATCTGGATATGTTGAAATGAATAAAGGGCATTATGAAGGTTTTGATGAATATTTAATCGAAGAAAATCCTTTATGGAAAATATCTGACACCTCTCTTCTTAGACATATAAACAGATATGTAAATACATATGGTTTGGAACTTCCTGAAACTTTTTCAGATATCAATGATTTAGCAGACCCACAACAAAAAGAACTCTTCTATGAATCTCTGTATAGATATGTAATTGAATATCTTCAACCCAATCTTAACTCCGTTGGTTCTCTCTCTGGTTTTGAAAGATTAGGGACAGAAGAGATACTAATTAAACAAGGAATGTCAACAAATGAAGAGTATGCAGATGCGATAGTTGGACTTTTTAGATACTACAAAATACCCTCTAGGTTTGTAATAGGATACTTAAGTAATATATCTAACTATGACTCGCAGGGAATGTATCATTACTGGGCAGAATACTATGACACAGAAAAGAATGATTGGATAATAGTTGAACCATTTTTTGAAGATTACTCCAAAACCCCTACCTGGGGTAAAGAGATGAAAGATCATATTGCATTAATATATAGATACTCTAATCCATACAATCCTAAATTAAGTTTTTACTCACCACAGGATTTTACACTTAAGCTTGTTGAGGAAACACCGGAGTATATTAATAAGGCTAAAGTAGAATTAATCCTTCAACCCTTTAAGATTTCAGATCCCTATTTAACAGGATATATAAATATTTTAAATTCTGGAAATACGATATTAGATAACTTTACATTTAAAAAATCTAGGCCCGAAATTGCTCAATATGTAGATTACATTGGAAATAACCAGAAAGTATTAATATTGCCGGGACAAGAGTATGATATTAAATTTAATATCCCATTTGAAAGCGTCGAAGAGGATCTTTTTGTTGTAATGGATATTCATAGTGGGATAAACAGTATTAAAGACATATATGTAAAAAAGGAATTGCAATTGATAAAAGACTACTCTGATTTGAATGTTTTTTCCAAGCTTCTATCCTTTTTAATATTTCTAGTAGCATGCATAAGTATATTTTTTGTTTCTAAAAGGGTAAAATTAAAAAATGAATAGTCAAACAGTTATAACCATAGTTATTCTCCTTCTACTAGGTCTACTCTTTTTTGTTGCATATTTAAACAGTAAGAAAATTCCAGTTAGAAAAAAGGAGAAAATTTTTGAGAAGATAGAGCTTCTAGGAGCACAAATTAATAGTGATGAAGAGTATGCTAGAAGAGATGCGGTAATTAGATTAGATAACGTATTAGGGAAAGCCTTAAATATTAGGTATGGAAATGAGGATCCTTGTGGAGATAACCTTAAATTAGCTAAAAAACTTTTTGACAAGAAACTGTATCAACAGGTCTGGGATGCACATAAGGTAAGAAATAATATTGTTCATGATGATGAGAATATTTCTAAAACCCAAGCACTAGAGATATATAAAATATATAAATTAGCTGTTAAACATATACTAAAATGAAAAAAATATTACTAACTCTTTTTACAATCTTTCTTTTTTCTTCACCAGTACTAGCTCAAGAGTTAGACTTAATTGATAATAGTTTGGAAAGTGAGGAGCAAGTAGGAAATGTTGTAGATGAAAAGACTACTAAAACTTCAAGTTCTTACTTTGAGTTAGAATTAAGCAGAGGAGCTCAAAACCCTTTAACTAAAAAAATACCTTTAAAAGTTATAATTACCCCAAAAATTAATTCATCAAGAACTCAAATCCTTTGGAATGTACCTACAGTATTTACCGTGCATAAAGATCATAATGAATTTGTATCATTAAATAAAGGTCAAACATATACTTATACTGCTTCACTAGAACCTAATAAGGAAGGTCCATATAATATTTCCGTAAATGTAATATCATGGCAAGTTGATTCTAACAAGTCTAATAGCGCAGATATTAGTCTCACAATAAGTAAATCTCTAGTAGTGACACCAATTGATACTATGTATTATGTATATATACTTTTATATGTATTACTTGCGGTAAGTATAATTGCAATACTTGCATTCTTAATATCCAAAGGAATAAAAATATTAGTTGAGAAAGCTAAAATTTGGTTTACTCCCCCTTATTAATCTTTCCCTTGATATTTAGTATCTCTTTAGAAATATCTTTCTGTAAGGAAATAATGATATCAAACTTTTCAGTTAGAAGAATTTCTTTAGAGTTAGAAACAAAATACTCAACAGGTTTATCTAATATCTCAGCTAATTTCGGTAATAACTCTAAATTAGGATAGGACCTTGAGGATTCGTAAGAACTAATCGTCTTGTCTGATAACCCCAAAGCCAAACCTAAGCCTCTTTGGGAGATGTTTCTCTCTACTCTTGCTTTCTTAAGTTTTTTACCGAAATCAGAAATACTCATTAAAAGAAAGTCTCTATTAATTCAACTAGTTTCTCTTTAAAAGATTTATGTTTAATTACTGGAATCCTTTCTGCCCTACTGTTTAATTCAAAACCCTCTTCATATTTCTCTACTTGTGTTGGAAAATCATATGGATTCTTTACAGTCTCTCTTAACTCTTGAATTAAAAAATTCTTTTCTCTAAGCAATTTTTCTGATTGAGCCATCTCTTGATTTAAATCTTGCACAATCTGAGTTAATTTTTTTTCAGACACTCTCACATTCTTAAGTTCCTCCTCAATACCAGGTAGCCTAAGGGCTTTTTCAATTATCTCTTGATGTTCTTTAGATTTTAAAAGCTTCTCTCTAATACCTTCCTCTTTTAATACACCATATTTGTAATATGCTATCTCCCTACTAGTAGGTTTTCTGCCTAAAACTTCGTTGAAAACTTTCTCTATCATTGGGACTCTGTCAGTTTTAATGGAGCCAAGAGAGGAAGAAGTTCCACTACTAAAGTCATCACTTTTATCTTTGAAAAAGTCTTCTCCTCCTATCATATTTGATTATACAGTAAACAAAAGGAAAAATCAGTAGAAAGCGGGAGACGGGACTCGAACCCGCAACCCTCTGTTTGGAAAACAGACATTCTAACCATTGAACTACTCCCGCTTAAATAGATTCTACTATTCAGAAGTCTTTTGGGCAACCTCTTGCTCTTGGGAAGTCACTTCCTCAGGCTCTCCTTCTACAGGTACTTCAACCTCATCTGTTTCAAATACATCTTTAAGATTACTAATCTTTAAGGCTCTCTTCCCAACCCTACCTCTTAAATAGAATAGTTTAGATTTCTTAACAGTACCTCTTTTAATTACCTCAACCTTCTGAAGCATTGGTGAGTATAAAGGAATAATTTTCTCTACACCTACACCGTAAGATATCTTTCTCACTGTAACTGTTTGAGCAACCCCTACCCCTTTGATTCCTATAACTACACCTTGGAATACCTGAACTCTCTCTTTATTACCCTCTTTAATCTTTAAATACATTTTTACAGTATCACCAACCTTAATGTCAGGTCTTTTCTTGTATTGATCTTTTTCTACTTTATCGATTATCTTGTTATCCATATCTAAAATACTAATAGTTAAATAATAATGGCTTCGTATTATAGAATAAAATCGTAAAATATGCCACAATGTATATTAAGAAACTGCCATGGAACAAAAAAAGAAAGTACTATTAATAATATTAGATGGGTTAGGAGCTGCACCAGCAAGTAAAGGTAACGCAGTTGTACTAGCCAATCCCCAAAATCTCTCCTCACTCTGGATGACTAACCCTCATACATATCTTTTGGCTTCTGGTGAGGCTGTAGGACTTCCACAAGAGGTAAAAGGAAACAGTGAGGTAGGACACATGAACATAGGTGGGGGAAGAACTATAATTCAGACTTTACCAAGAATAAATAAATCTATTGAAAAAGGGAACTATTTTAGTAACAATATCCTTAAGGAATCTCTTAAATTTGCTACTGAGAATAACTCAAGAGTTCATTTGCTTGCTCTCGCAAGCCAAGGAGGGGTTCACTCCCATACTAACCATATTATCTCCACTATCCAATTCTTCTCGAAGAATAATTTTCAAGGGAATTTGTTAGTTCATGCCTTTACAGATGGAAGGGATTCACCAATAAATGATGCAAAAAGAAATTTAGACCTTATTCAAAAATCTCTTGATGACAATGGAATCGGTCAAATCGCCTCTATATGTGGTAGAGCTTGGGCTATGGATAGAAACAAGAAATGGGAGAGAACAAAAAAAGCATACGACCTTCTAGTATCTAATATAGGAAGTACCTGTGGCTCATACTCACAATGTATTACTAATTCATATTCCAAAAACATCTCTGATGAATTTATAGAGCCTACCTTACTAGTTAAAGATAGTAATATTAGAAAAAACGACGTAGTTATATTTTTAAATTTTAGACCTGATAGGGCATTACAACTATCTCAAGCTATATTTGACGAAGAATTTGATAAATTTCCAAGAGCAGATATATATCCAATTTTCTTTGCTAGTATGGTTGAATATAAGAAAGGATTTCCTAAAAAGGTCCTTTTCCCAAAACAATATATTAATCTGCCACTAGGAAACATATTATCAACCTATGGTTTAAGACAATTAAGAATTTCAGAGTCTGAGAAATTCCCCCATGTGACTTATTTTTTTAATGGTGGAACTGCTATTCGATATTCTGGAGAAGATAGAGTGGAAGTTCCCTCTCCCTCTGTTTCTACATATGATCAAGCCCCTGAAATGAGTGCTCTTAAAATTACTGATGTAATATTAAATAGAATAAAAAACAATATTTATGACTTTATTTTAGTAAACTTTGCTAATCCTGATATGGTTGGACACACAGGAAATATCCCAGCTACAATTAAAGCCATTTCTACAGTTGATTACTGTGTAAATACACTAGTTAAAGAATTTACAGCAAGGGGGGGTATCGCAATTATTACTTCAGATCATGGGAACTCGGAAGAATTGATAAATATAGACACAAATGAGATTGACACAGAACATTCATACAATCCTGTACCCTTAATAATTACAGGGCTACCTGTTTCTACTAACAAATTAAAATATGGAGCACTGAAAGATATCTCCCCTACAATTTTAAATATTATGGGAATGCCTTTACCTCCCGAAATGACTGGAAGTTCACTTCTTTACCCTACTTCTCAAAACATCTTTAATTCCTCTACCTACATATAAAAGAAGTAAGAAAATACATACGATAATAATAGCCTTTTCATACTTTCCAACGATTACTCCTATTTTCTCCCAATGGTCTCCTAGAATATACCCTGTATAGGTTAAAACAATATTCCAAACTAGTGAACCTAGTAATGTATAGATGGTGAATTTTAAAAAATTCATTTTAGAAACACCAGCAGGAAATGAGATTAAAGTTCTAATAATGGGTACTACTCTTCCTACAAAAACAACACCATTTCCATATTTATCAAATACTTCAAAACCTTTTTTTACATCAGATTGTTTAATAAAAAGATATTTTCCATATTTGTCTAAAAACTTTAACACAGGTTTTTCACCCCATCTTCCAATAAAGTAAAAAGGTAAAGAACCTAAATATGCAGCTATGGTAGCTACAATAATTACCAAGTAGATATTCATACTACCCATTGATGCAACAAAACCACTAAAAGGAAGTATTATCTCACTAGGTATGGGTGCAATAAAACTTTCTAAAAAGACAGAAATGAATACTCCTGGATATCCTAATACTGATATTACATTTACTAGCCAATCAATAATACCTTGAATCATATATATTTAATTTGAAATTACTCTACTGATGATATATCAAAAATAACAGCATTTCCAATATCAACCCTATTTATTTCTGCGAAATTGCTATTTACTTCTAATACATACCTAAAATCTTCTTTTGGAACAAAGTTTGTACATGTCTCGCTACAAGGTTGTACATTCTTTAAAATATCTACAATATAGAAAGAGTCACTAATATATATTATATCCAATGGTATATACATATCTTTCATCCAAAATGAATATCTGTCTGTAGAATCAAAAATAAATAGCATACCTTGATAATCACCTAAACTCTTTCTATTTGATAGCCCTTGTGTTCTTAATATAGGGGTATTTGCAATTTCAAGTCCTACAACAATCTTTTTCCCTTCACTATTCAATATCTCTAAAGATGAAATCTTTTTTTGCTCTTCTACCTCTTTTTTACTCTCAATAATAGGTTTTGTAAAAGAGATATCGAATATCTCATATTTTGTTTGAATATAATAGAAAATACCAATTACAAAAAGAAGATAAAGAATAATTTTTAATTGAGTGTTCATAGTATTAATATATATAAAATCTTTTCAAAAGTATAGACAACTTAAAATATATAGCGTAAAATTGCTCTGCTCTAAATTTGCATTTCAATTTTATGCAAAACTTTGAAAAGTATCTCAATCCTTTACATACAAGGTTAGATACCTTAGCAGATTTCACTAATGTTAAATATATCAACCCCCTTGAAAAAGAGGAGTATCCCCCTTTAGAAAAGGTTACAGATATAAATATTGCTGTAGCTAAAAAAATGATCTCTAAACTTCATGATTTAGAAATAGAGTTAGAAGAGCAAGCTAAGAGAATTCAAATGGAAACAGACCTAGATGAAAGGAAAGCTGCGGTAGGTATATACAACAAGATATTAAAAGAGATACAAGAAACTATTGAAAGAGTTAACAGAGAGTTAATTAAAGTAGATACCCCATATTTTGGAAAGATAGTATTCAAAACCAAGCTTTATGGTAATGAAAGACTTCTTCCCATCTACATTGGTAAATTCGCATTAATGGATCCTAAGACATTCCAACCATTAATAAGTGATTGGAGGGCACCAATAGCAAATATTTACTATGAAAATAGCGGTCCAACAAATAACTTGCAATATGATACTCCATCAGGATTAAAGCAGGGAGATTTAATTCAGAAACGACAGTTTAGTATTGCAGAAGCAAGAATAAGACACATATATGATGCTAAGAGTGGAAATGCCGCAGCAGACGAATTCTTACTTTCTCAATTAACTGAAAGATTGGGTCAAAAGTTAAAAGATATTGTTGCTACTATTCAAGAGCAACAAAATAAAATTATTAGGGAAGAGATTGATAAGCCCGTAGTAATACAAGGAGTAGCAGGAAGTGGCAAAACTACGATACTACTTCATAGATTGGCATATCTCTTCTATACATACAAAGAAAAAATCCATCCTGAAAAAACATTAATAATTGGTCCTAACAAAGTATTCCTTGATTACATATCTGATGTATTGCCTAGCCTAGGAATAGAGCATGTAGAGACGAATACATATCTGTTTTGGGCTAAAAAAATCCTAGGTTGGGATGATAAATATACACTATTTCCTGGAGAAGAAGATTTAGAGATAAAAGAGTTTAAAGGCTCTAAACAATTTATAAGTATTCTGGATTCATATTTTGACGAATTTGAATCTAATCTTTTAGACAATATCCCATATATCCGCAAAGAGTTAATAAGAGAAAGGTACTATGAATTAAAAGAGACTCACCCATTAATTACTATGGACGAAAGATTAACTCTTGCTTTAGAGTTCGCTTTTGTTCAGAAGCAATTTAAAGAAAAAATAACTGGAACCTTCAGAGATAGAGATGGATATGATAATGAAAAAAAGAAAGAAATAACAAAATATTTTAATAGAAACACACTCCCCATTGAAATATATAGAGAGATGTTTAAGAAGGGATACATAAATAAAAAGATTTCTAAATATACTCTTGAAGGTGTTGCAAGAAAGGGGAGATTAAAGATATTTAGAATGGAAGATCTTGCTCCAATAGTATACCTTCACCTTAAACTTCACGGTCACAAAGAAAATGAAAAGGAGTACGTTATGTTAGATGAAGCCCAAGATTTAAGTATAGTACAGATTCTAACTTTACTACAAATATCTAAAAATCAAAATATCACAATTGCTGGAGATCTTGCTCAATCAATTATCCCTCCATTTTACATTAAAGATTGGGAGAGTGTAATAGATCTATTCAAAAAGTTTAATCTAGAAAAATATTCATATCATCAATTAAACAGGTGCTATAGAACTACTCTAGAAATTATTGAGTTTGCAAACAGGATATTTAGAGAAAGATTTCCTAAAACATACAAACTACCTGAAGCTGTACTTCGACATGGGGAAGATATTCATATGATTGATAATCAAAAAGATATTGATAATCTTTCAGAAAAGGAGGTACTCAATTTTATAAACTTACTTCAAAAAGAATTTGAAAAAGGAAGTGTTACATGTGCAGTAGTTTGTCCAAATAAGGAGTATGCTCTAAAAACATATAAAAGACTTTCTAAATATCAAAACAAGTTATCAAAAGATATTGTAGATTTTACACAAGAGAATTACAAAACAGGAGTACTTGTTTTACCAATAGAAAATGCTAAGGGATTAGAATTTGATACTGTAATACTGTTAGATGTAAATAGTGATACATACCCTGACACAGAACTTAGTACAAGACTATTCTATGTAGCCATAACAAGAGCACTACACAGATTAATTATTATTAATAATAGTAATAAGTCTCCATTATTAATATAATCAAGTATGAGTATATACGGATTAATAATAGGAGTAGCAATAATAGTAGGTGTTGAGTTAATAAAAAAATATAATCATAATATTTCCTATTTTGATATACTCTTTATTCTTCTATTTGTCCTATTAGGGGCAAGGCTTCTGTTTATATTTCATAACATTGAAGAGATTAAGCAAGGACTAATTAATCCAATAGCTATATGGGACGGAGGATTAGCTTTCTATGGGGCAGTAATTGGATTAATAATTGCATTAATAATTATTTCTAAATATAAAAGGATAAAATTTTTTAAACTTTCAGACAGTATATTACTCTTTCTTCCATTAATTCATTCTATCGGAAGAATTGGGAATTTCTTTAACTATGAACTCTATGGATTACCAACAAATTTACCCTGGGGAATATATATTCCAACAGAGAATCGTTATTCACAATATCTTGAGTACTCTCATTTCCATCCGGTATTTATATATGAATCAATACTAAACCTTATTAACTTCTATCTACTTTTTAAACTCTTTGGAAAGAAAGTTGCAACAGGAGTAATAACATCTATCTACCTTATTAACTATTCAATAATTAGATTACTAATGAATACAATTAGAATTGATAAAGAGTTCTTTTTGGGAATAGAAACTTCAAATCTGTTTTCAATAATATTTTTAATTATTGGTATAATAATATTAATTATGAATACGAAAGATAAAACAAAAATAGCACACTTATTTTCTAAGCCCGTAATGATTTCCCTCATTATTCTTTCTCTTCTTTCTCTTTTTCTAAAAATTGATATCCCAATTAAATATCAGATCTACCTATTCTTCTTTTCAATACTACTCCCAGTTATTACATCTTTTCTTTTTCGTTTCTTTAAACTTACCTCTGACTTTACAGTAAGTGAACAAGAGGAAAGACCAAGACTCTTTTTTCTCTTTCTAATATTTCTGTTCATCTCTTTTGGTATATCACTTAAAACAGGTAATACCCAATTAGTAAAGATATATACAGTAATAAATATCACTCTCCTTTGTTCAACCCTGATTACTATATTTTGGAAAATTAGT
>ENA-UOWO01005234-UOWO01005234.1-activated-sludge-metagenome-genome-assembly--contig:-NODE-5234-length-13857-cov-17.631575_pt1 | contig 13857 bp, 14 predicted proteins | sample MGYA00238148_ERZ761564 | MGnify/ENA primary metagenome ERZ761564 (study PRJEB28885, sample SAMN05720194) | activated sludge metagenome | isolation source: Anaerobic digester | place: USA...
TTCGGTTTTGTAATGTTTTGTATGATATCTAAAAATCCCATTTATTTTCAAACTTGAATAAAGGTAAAGTAAGTTGAGGATATTTCAGAAAAATAATTTTAACTATATATAAACATTTTTAATCGCCGAGAACCAATATTTGGTGCTACATTTGAATAGTATTAGTAAAAATCCTTTTTTACTACTTTAAACAATATGAAGTATAAAACAAACATATCTGCAATACTACTCGCAACACTTGTTTTTGTGGCAAGTAATGGCATTGCTGTGTTTGAACACATTTGTAATACTTCCAATACTCGCAGCTTTTGTGTGTTTACTGAACCAACTTGCGAAAACGAAGCAGTACTTTCTCCTTGCTGCGAAAAAATGGGATTAAAACCGAAAGAGGATTGTTGCTCTCATACTCAAATATTCAGTAAACTTTACTTTGAAGGTTTTATAGCGAAACAAATGTTTTTAATTCCGATTGAAAAACAAATTAACGCCAATTTATTTTCAATTAATTTATTTTCCTTCAGCCAACAAATTTTTGAAAATCATTATTCCGGATTATCACCACCTGATAATCTGTTTCAGATAAAATCTATACTTCAACCTTCTTCCATTAAACTGCAAATTTTTCGTTGTTAGTAGATAAGCGTATTGTTTCCGAAACAATATTCTTCATCTATTAATTATTAAAATGAAAAAACAAAACAGATGGCTTTTGTTACTGTTGCTTTTTATAAGTCTACATACATTAAGCCAAACTCCACAAAAAATAAAAATTACAATTACCGATAAAAAAACAAAAGAATTTTTACTCGGTGCCAATGTGCAATGGCTGAATACCGTTGTCGGTGCTACATCCGATGAACATGGGATTGCAGTATTAGATGTAATGGACAGCTTACCAAAAGCCATTGTTGTAACTTACATTGGTTATATAAACGATACAATTCAAATCAACAACCCAATTAATATTACTATTGAATTGCAACCAGAAATTCAACTTGGTGAAGTTAAAATAAAAGGGAAACGGCAAACCAATTTTATTTCATCCATCAATCCAATTAAAACAGAAAAAATTGAAGCCGGTGAATTGAAGAAAGCTGCCTGTTGTAATCTATCCGAAAGTTTTCAAACCAATGCATCCGTTGATGTTAACTACAGCGACGCAGTTACCGGTGCTAAAGAAATTAAACTTTTAGGACTGAACGGAACTTACGTACAAAATCTTTTGGAAGGTGTTCCATTTATGCGTGGTGTTACCGCTACTTTTGGGTTAGATAATATTCCTGCGCCTTGGATGAAATCCATTTCGGTTTCCAAAGGTGTGCCTTCCGTAAAAAATAGTTACGAAGGTATTACAGGCTCCATGAACGTTGAGTTTAAAAGTAGTTTTAACGATTCAACAAAATTATTTTTCGATCTATTTGGCAATCAAAATGGTCGTATTGAAACTAATCTTTTATTGAATCATAAAATCAACAAAAAACTGGGAACGATGCTGATGGCAAATGGTGCATTTGTGCCTTTAAAACAAGACATGAATAAGGATGGTTTTTTGGATATGCCTTTAATGAAACAGTATAATTTACTGAATCGCTGGAATTATCAAGGTGATAAATTAGAAGGCCAATACATGATAAAAGTGTTGAGTGAAAATCGCATCGCCGGGCAAACCAGTATTCATCATCAGCAAAACGATTCATTGCCTTTGTATGGCATCAACATCAACACAAAACGTGTGGAAGCATTTGCAAAAACAGGCTATATTTTTGACGACCATGGCGATAAAAGTTTAGGTACACAATTTTCCGGTGTATATCATCAACAAAAATCAACTTATGGTTTCAAACAATTTGACACGAAACAAGCAACGTTTACCGGAACTGTTTTATATCAAACAAACATAAAAGATAACGACAATCATATAATTGTTGGTGGCGCTAATTTTGTGTATGATAAAATTGATGAACAATTAGATTCAGTTCAAATCCACAGAAATGATATTGTACCAGGTTTTTTTGCGGAATATACTTTTAAATGGAATTCAAAAATAACTTTAGTTTCCGGTGTTCGCGGCGATTATCATTCACGTGCAGGATTTCAGGTAAGCCCTAGAATACACGCAAAATTTGATTTAACAACGACTACAACATTGCGTGTTGCCGCTGGCAGCGGTTTCAGAGCACCAAACATTCTAACGGAAAATCAATCATTATTGGCTAGTTCGCGAAATCTTGTTTTTCAAGAAAATCCGACAAAAGAAGTAGCCTGGAATTATGGAGTTTCTTTAACGCAAAAATTTAATTTATTTAATCGCGAAGGAAATTTTTCTGTTGATTTTTTCAGAACTGATTTTACAAAACAAGCTATTATTGATATAGATAATGCTGATAACACAGCAACCATTTCAAAATTAAAAGGTAAATCTTTTTCAAATAGTTTATTAGTAGAGTTTAATTTTGAAATACTTAAAGGATTGGATTTGAAAACGGCTTATCGCTTGGAAGATGTGCGCACCACTTATCATGGTGTGTTATTGCAAAAACCGCTGCAAGCATTGAATAAAGGGTTGGTTGCGTTGAGCTACAAAACACCAAACCAACAATGGCAATTTGATGTAAACACTAATATCAATGGTAAACGCAGATTACCGAATAGTTTTGAAAGCGATGCCGGCAAACGCTATTCACCACGTTATGTTTTATTAAATGCACAGATACTTAAATACTTCAAACATGCAGAAATATTTGTTGGTGCTGAAAACATAACGAATTTCAGACAAAAAAATCCTATTTTAGGAACACCATTTAGCACGCTTTTTGATACCTATCAGGTGTTTGCACCTATAACTGGTGCAAACGTGTACGGTGGATTTAGAATTTTTATCAATTAAAAAAATAAACAAAAATAAAATGAAAAAAACAAAATCAATTGTAACAGTCATTATGGTAATGATAGTTACATTAATCGGATTCACATCTTGCCATAATAAAAAATGCAAAGACGGTGAAAAATGTGAAAAAGCAAGCTGCTGTAAAGACACACCTTGCTGTGATAAATGCACAAATGCATGTACAACCGCAAATAAATGTTGTGACAAATGCAAAGTAGGTGAAGAAAAAGCTTGTTGTGCCAAAGCATCATCTTGCTGTGACAAATGCAATGGAGATTGTACAGCCGATAAACAATGTTGTGATAAATGTACAACTGGAAAAGCAAATAGCTGTTGTACTAAAGATTCTACCGGAAATGTAAGCGGTGAAAAGAAAGCTTGCTGCAGCAAGGATGCTGAAAATAAAGATGCTGAAAATAAAATGGCAATGTACGCCTGTCCGATGCATAAAGATATAACATCTGACAAACAAGGAAAATGTTCCAAATGCGATATGGATCTGGAAGCAACCAACTAATTAATCATAAAAAATAGAAAAATGAAAAAGACAATCCTGATGTTACTGAGTATGCTTATACTGTTTTCAGTGAATATGCATGCAAAAGATGCCATAACAAAAGCATCGTTTAAAATTTCCGGCAACTGTGAAATGTGTAAAGAAAGAATTGAAAAAGCTGCAAAAATTGAAGGTGTTAAAAATGCAATTTGGAATCAAGAAACGCATATTTTAACCGTTGCTTTTGTTCCAACTAAAACCACGCTTGACCAGATTCAGCAAAATATTGCGAATGCAGGCTACGACACAGATAAGTTTAAAGCTTCTGATACAGCATATAAAAATCTGCCGCAATGTTGCCAATACACAAAAGAATAAGATAAAGCTGTAATATTCTGAAAAACCATTCTACTAATAACAGAATGGTTTTTTATTTAAAAAATCAATGAAAAACAGTTATTTTTGTTCAACTAATCCAATTAAAATGAAGTTATTCCAACAAGGTTCAATTATTATTGCTGCTGCCATTTTCCTATCTTTTAATGTGTATGCAAAAAAAGATAAAAAGAAAAAAGAAGATACCACTGCATCTGTAAAAACGATGACAGATTCGATAAAAACAGCAGTAAAAGATTCTACTAAAAAAGAAAGCAAACCACAATTTAAAACCATTAAAGAAGTAACCGAAAAATGTAAAAAGATAAGTGGTTTATTCACCATCTATCAAGACACAACAACCGGAAAAACTTATCTTGAAATTACAGATGATAAAATTGGCAAAGAGTATATCTATTTTGCTTATGTGCTGGACGGCTATCTGGATGCAGGCTATGCACGTGGTGGCTATAAAGACAATTCTATTTTTAAAATTGAAAAATATTTTGACAGAATCGATTTCGTTTTACAAAACACCACTTTCTATTTTGATGAAAATACAGAACTGAGCAAAGCAAAAGATGCCAACATCAACAAATCGCTTTTCTTATCTGAGAAAATAGCAGCTGCCACAGGTAAAACGTATTTAATTGAAGCAGATAATTTATTTCTTGGTGAAAACATTACACAGATTAAACCGTCTAAAATGCCGACAGATAAATCGGATGCATTTTCACTCGGTAATTTAAACAGCAAAAAATCAAAATATCTTGCCGTTAAAAATTTCCCGAACAATACGGATGTTTCTGTAGAATATGTTTACGACAATCCGTTGCCGGTAAATTATGGTGCTGATGAAATTACCGATGCACGATTTGTTTCTGTAAAATTACAACACAGTTTAATTGAAGTACCGCAAAATGATTTCAGACCAAGATATGATGATCCACGCGTGGGTTACTTTATGGAAAAAATCACTGATCAAACTTCTACCAGTCCAACACCTTGGAAAGATCTAATTCACAAGTGGAATTTGGTTAAGAAAAATCCAAATGAAAAATTATCTGAGCCTGTAAAACCAATCGTTTGGTGGATTGAAAAAACCACGCCTAAAGAATTCAGACCAGTTATTAAAAATGCAGTCTTAGCCTGGAATGAAGCATTTGAACAAGCCGGATTTAAAAATGCAGTAGAGTGCTACGAACAATCAGATACGGCAAGTTGGGAAGCAGAAGACATTCGATATAATGTACTAAGATGGACAGCGTCACCAAGACCACCTTATGGCGGTTACGGACCAAGTTTCGTAAATCCACGTACCGGAGAAATTTTAGGTGCAGATATTATGTTGGAATATATTTTTATGACAAACCGTTTGCCTTTAGAAAAACTTTATGACATTACGGCTTTGGATAATCAACAACCTGAAACTCATTTACATTATGATGATTGTGCATTTGGCGAAACTATGCACCAAAATATTTTATACGGCACAGAAATGTTAAATGCATTTGGCTTTTCAGATTTGGATAAACATGAGTTTTTGAAACAAGCTCTGTATGATTTAGTATTGCACGAAGTTGGACACACGTTTGGATTGATGCATAATTTTATCGGTTCACAAATGAATAACATTGAACAGGTTCAAGATCCTGTATTTGGTGCAACCGTAGGTTTAACGGCCTCTGTGATGGATTATACGATTCCGAATATTTCATCTGATAAAAGCAAACAAGGTTTGTTTTTTGATATCAAACCCGGACCTTATGACAAATGGGCCATTCAATATGGATATACACATATTCAGGATGAAGCGGAAGAAAAAGCAGCCTTGAAAAAAATACTGTCAGAATCTGTGAAGAAAGAATACAGATTTAAAAATGATGCTGACGACATGCGTGCAAGCGGAAAAGGAATTGACCCAAGAGGCAACCTCTACGATATGTCTGATGATGCAATAACATATGCAGTTGGAAATATAAAAATGGTAAACGATGCACTACCTAAACTGTTAACAAAATATAGCACTACAGATCAATCGTATCATCAATTACGAAGTGCTTATCTGACACTTTCCGGCCATTATGCTCGTAGTTTAAATGTAATCAGCAGATATGTTGGCGGTGTGTACGTAAACAGAAATTTCATAGGACAAGATGCTACAACAAAACCATTTACACCAATTGCATTAGAAGATCAAAAACGTGCCATGCAGGCAATCAGCAAATATGCATTCTCTAAAACTGCCTTCACCGTTCCTGCTGAAATTTACAATTATTTGCAAATGCAACGTCGCGGACAAGAGTTTAGAAGAGAAACAGAAGATCCGAAAATTCACGACAGAGTATTAAACATTCAACGTGGTGTTTTAGACCAACTGTTGCATGCTAGCGTTTTACAACGACTTACAGATTCTAAAATGTATGGAAATAAATACAGTTTAAATGCTGCTTTGAAGGATATCACAAATGGCGTATTTTTAGAAGATTTAGGTGCTTCCGTTTCTACTATCAGACAGAATTTACAGGAAGAATATGTAGGCAGATTAATAAATATTGTTGACTCAAAAGGTACTTATTCATACACTTCAAAATCTGCAGCATTTGGCGAAGTGCAACGTATTTTAAAATGGATGGAAACACCATATGGCAGCGATGCAGGAACTCAAGCACACAGAGCTCATATAGCTTACGTAATTAACAAAGCATTGGATTTGAAGAAATAGAATAGTTTAATAGTTTAACTTTTCCAAAGTTTTCAACTTTGGAAAAGTTTTTTTTTAAAGCTGCACTTCCACATCAAACAACACGGACTTTCCATCGTCGTTGTCGGCAACTAAAGTGCAGGTATATTTTTTTTCTGATTGCTTAGTAATGCAAATAGATTCTATTTTTTGTTTGACAAAAACAGGATTGACGGCATCTAATTCAATTAATTCATCAATTACTATTTCCTGATTGTTTAATTTTTGATAAGCATTATAAACAACACCAATGACGCTGCCGATAATTTCACCATCATCGTAAGCATTACTGGTGTCTTCAGCAGAAGCAGTCAATAATAAAATGTCACTTTTTTCATCGTAACATGCGCCTGAAATTCCAAGATTAATTTCATTTAGTTTGCCGATAGTTATTGGCATCACCTTAAATCTATCCGGAAATTGCTTCTTTAAAATCTTTTGATCAGTGATAATTAACTGATTCGGCTGCTGTGTATTTCCACGATTAAAAAACAAGAGTTTGTCTTTGCAATCTGTAAAACCTTCAATATTCATTTCAGCAATCAGGTTTCTATCTCTGAAAATAGAATAGAAAGCAGCCGTGCTTATTTTCTTTATTTTATTGTCTGATAAATTAATCAAAAACGCAACATCGCGTTGCGGTGATTTAGAACCGGAACCAACCACATACAACATATCGCCTATTATGGTGGCACATTCTAAATCTGGCTTTTCAGGCTTTGGAATACGAACACCATCGAATTCAAATAATTTAAGTTGATTGATTTCATTCCATTCATCATTTAAACAATGCACGCAATTTATGTCATCACCTATCACATATAATGTATTCTTGTAAAATTCCAGAGCAGAACCTGACGGATAATCAATCGTTTTAGTTCTGAGAAAATTGATTTGCATATAAGATGAATTAACTTTCCAAATATTTTCCTACAATAGGCAATCGCCTTCCTGAACCAAATGCTTTTGGTGAAACACGCAAAATTGGCGGCGTTTGATGGCGTTTAAATTCATTTCTATTCACCATACGTAAAATGCGTGTCACTAATTTTTCATCAAAGCCTAAACTTTCGAGTTCATCTGGACCTTGATGTTGTTCTATGTATTGATACAACACTTTATCCAAAATGGCATAATCAGGTAATGAGTCCGAATCTTTTTGTCCTTCGCGCAATTCCGCGCTCGGTGCTTTTGTCAAGATATGAGTTGGAATTATTTCTTCATCTTTGTTGATGTAATTACATACTTCATAAATCTGCGTTTTGTACACATCCGCCAACACAGCCAAGCCACCGCACATATCGCCGTACAAAGTTCCGTAACCAACGGCTGCTTCACTTTTATTCGTGGTGTTTAATAAGATATATCCAAATTTATTGCTCAACGCCATCAGGTAATTTCCGCGAATTCGCGCTTGTAAATTTTCTTCGGTGACGTCAAAAGGTTTATTTTCAAAATGCGGCTGCAGAATTTTATCATACACATCAAACACTTCTTTTATCGGAATTATTTTATGCGGCGAGCCTAAGTTTTCAACTAATTTTAAACTATCATCTACAGAATGTGATGTAGAAAATTGCGACGGCATCAACACACTCAACACATTTTCTTTTCCGAGCGCTCGCACCGCCAACACTAATACTAACGCAGAATCAACTCCACCGCTTAAGCCAAGTATTGCTTTTTTAAATCCTAATTTTTGAAAATAATTCTGAATACCGCATACTAATGCATCATGAATTAGTTTTGTTGGATTTTTGTCTTGTTGATTGTCCACAGTCGACTGTCGACCGTCGACAGTCGACGCTAAATCGTAAAAACGAATACACTCTTCAAAATATGGCATTTCGTCAATCACTTCACCATTCGCATTCATCACCACAGAACCACCATCAAAAATCAATTCAGTTTGTGCACCTACGCAATTGCAATAAAAAACAGGCAAGTTAAAGGCTGTCGCATTCTTACGCACTACATCAATTCTTTTTTTCGCCTGATTATAATTAAACGGCGAAGCTGATAAATTGAATAAGATATCTGGTTGTAGTTTTGCCAATTCAGCCACCGGATTTATTTTATACAACGGATTTATTTCACCGGTGTCCCAAATATCTTCGCAAATAGTAATGGCTAATTTTTTGCCTTTAAAATCTACCAATTCAAAGGTGTGATTTGGCTCAAAATAACGATATTCGTCAAACACATCGTATGTTGGCAACAAGGTTTTATGCGCTATGTTTTTTACTTTGCCATCTTCAATAAAATAAGCTGAGTTGAACAAATCTTTTCCATGTTTAGAGTGATTTCTGGAAGGTGCACCAACAACAATCGCAATTTTATTTCCAGCCAGAGCAGCCAATTTTCCAATCACGTTTTCGCACTCATGAATAAAATGGTGAAACTCTAAAAAATCTCTTGGCGGATAACCGCAAACGGATAGCTCGCTAAACAATAAAATATCTGCTTTTTCTGCAATACCTTTTTCAATGGCTGATTTCATTTTTTCAAAATTGCCGTTGAAATCACCAATCATATAATTAAGCTGTGCTAATCCTATTTTCATTTTTACATTTTATCTTGTCACAAAAGAAACAAAAGGAAACAAAAGTTTCAGTAAAATTTACAATTTATTCTTCTGGAATATTTCTAAATAAATCATTTACGAACGTTTTTTGTCCATCTCTGTATAAATTTACAACATTAAAGTTTATTAAAATTCCTTTTGGAGCATCCAACAATCTCATATAAGTTAATAATTTTGCTTCGTGTATAGGATGAAATAAGTCAACTGCTTTTAATTCAACTACAATTACTTCATCTACATACAAATCGTATCTAAGTCTCGTATCGACATCTAAACCTTTATAGATTACAGAGACACTACATTCTGAAGTATAACTTATATTTCTTAACGAAAGTTCATGCATTAAACATTTGTGATAAACACTTTCTAACAAACCTGGACCTAATTTTTTGTGGACTTCAATGGCAGCGCCTGTAATTTGATATGTTAAATCCGTCAAATATTTTTTTGTCAAACGCTTATCTCTCATCTTATGTTTTCTTTTGTATCTTTTTTGTTTAAAATTATCAAAAGTAATAAGTTCTTTCAAATAAATAATTAGATACTAATTTTATCTTATTTTTGTGAGATTAAAGAATAATGCAAATGAATCTGCAAAAAAGAATACTCTTATCCATTTTTACTTTATTGATTACATTTTCATGTACATGCAATCGTCAGAACCTTCCTAAAAAGGAAAAAGAAATAAAAAAATCTGAGGTTTCAGTTGACATTATCCGATTTGAAAAGGAATTATTTGCTTGTGACCCGAATCTGCTGGATGTTGATTTGGTAAAGCTTGAAAAAAAATATCCTGTTTTTTACAATGTATTTTACAATCAGGTGTTAAACATTCCGGATGTAGGTGATAAAGGCACACAGTTAAATGTAATGCAGGATTTCATTACTAAAAAAGCGATGAAAGGTTTGTATGACACCGTTCAGTATAAATTCAACAATCTCGATTTTTTAAAAGAAGATTTACAAATTGCATTTGCAAACTATAAAAGCTATTTCCCTGAGAAACCAATTCCAAAAGTTGTTACATGCATCTCTGAATTTTCTTATTCCGTCTTCACGGCAACTGATTCAATCTTAGCCATCTCTTTAGATAAATATTTAGGTCCGAAATACATTTACTATCCGGCCATTTTTCAGGAATATACATTCATGATAAAAACGTTTGACCAGAAATATATGGCAATAGATTGTGCAAATGTTTTAATATCGAATATTGTGCCGGTGCCTGACGACAAATCTACCTTATTAGATAAAATGATTGCTGAAGGTAAAATTTTATATGCGATGAAAAGCTTATTACCTGAGAAAACCGAAAATGATATTATAAAATACGATAACACACAATGGAAATTTTGTGTAGAAAATGAAACACAAATCTGGGCTTATTTTTTAAATGATAAATTACTATACAATACTGACTTTGAGCAGTTCAAATATGTAAAAGATGGCCCATCTACTTATGGAATGCCGAGCAATAGTCCGGGAAAAGTTGGTGCATGGCTCGGCTGGCAAATTGTGAAAGCGTATATGAAAGAAAATCCAAACACCACCTTAAAAGAATTGATAGCCATAAAAGATGGACAGAAAATTCTGACTGGCTCAAAGTATAAACCGAAAACTAATTAGTGAATTATAGAATTGTATAATTACACAATTCTATAATTATACAATTCAGCAGTTAATTACTAAGCCATCATATGCCAAGAATACATTTTCAGTCAATTCTTTTTCTACTTTTTCATGTAAGCCTAAATGGTGTGAAATATGCGTAAAATATGCACGTTCAGGCTTCACCTTTTTTACTATTTCTATAGCTTGTTCTAAATTGAAATGCGAATAATGTGTTTCTCTTCGTAGCGCATTTAAAACTAAAACTTTACTTCCTTTTATTTTTTCGAGTTCTTCATCACTAATAAAGTTGGCATCCGTGATATACGTAAAATCGTTTATGCGAAAACCTAAAACTGGCAACTTATTATGTAATGCACGAATTGGCACAAACAAAATATCACCAACGACAAAAGAAGTTTCATCAATAGTATTCAAATTAATTTGAGGTGCGCCGGCATAATCCTGCGGTTCAAAGGCATAAGAAAACTCATTTTTCAGGATTTGTTGCACGCGTTCTTCTGCATATACATTTATCGTTTTACCCAATAAATAATTAAACGGTCGAATGTCGTCTAAACCAGCCACATGATCTTTGTGTCCATGTGTAAAAACCACAGCATCTAAATCTTTCACTTGTTCGCGCAACATTTGAAAACGGAAATCCGGACCCGTATCAATCACCGCAGTAGTCGTTTCTGACTGAATCATTAAAGAAGTACGAGTTCTGTTGTTTTTTTTATCTGATGATAGACAGACTTCGCATGTACAGGTTATAACCGGTACACCTTGTGAAGTGCCTGTTCCGAGAAACGTAAATTTCATAGCAGATAAATATCAGGAAAATTAATCCAGTTCCAGTTTTTGTTGTGCTAATTGCTCAAATAACCTGAGTTGTTTATCATCCAACAAACTGGTGTCTACCTCTATTTGAGATAAAATATCAATCAACGCATTGATGCGTGCTTCCGTTTCAAAAAACTTATTGACCACTGCCACTCGCTTATCCTGTAAAATACAATAACCGGATTGAAACCTGCCTTTTTCATAACGAATAACATAGTTATTCTCTTTAAAAATAGATTCTAATGTGGTTAATGTGGTGGCATTATATTTAAAACTCATACTGTAAAAGTAGTAAGGAGTAAGTAATAAGCCATAAGTTTTTACGCACAACTTCTAAAATTGTGAAAATTATTTTCTCTATTTAATCCATAGACTTCTAAAATTGAGTATATTTATGAGATAATACCATTTTCAAATTATTTCATTTTACTAATATCTATATATTGCTTAAAATGGAGTTCGTAAATAAAAATTAGTTCAAATTTTCAAATTCAAAAGTGTTATCCAAGAAAACAAAATACGCCATTAATGCATTAGTATACCTGGCCAAAAAACCACCCAGAGAGCCTGTTTTAATTAGTGAAATAGCTGAGCATGAACACATTCCTAAGAAATTTCTGGAAACTATCTTGCTCGATTTACGCAATGCAGGCATTTTAAACTCAAAAAAAGGAAAAGGTGGTGGCTACTATTTAATAAAACAACCGGCTGATGTGAATCTGGCAGAAATTATCCGGTATTTTGACGGTGCTATTGGGTTGCTGCCTTGTGTTACGCATAAATATTATGAAAAATGTGATGAATGCGAAGATGAAAATACCTGCGGTATCCGTATGGCATTTCTGGCAATCCGAAATGAAACGGTGGAATTATTGAAAAACGATACCTTGGAAATGATTATCAAAAACGAGCAAAAACTAAAGAAAAATGCTGTCAAATGATACACTCCAATTTCTGAAAGAATTAAAGAAAAACAACAACAAAACCTGGTTTGAAGCTAACCGGAAACGATACGAAAATGCTCAAACCGAGATAAAATCGTTTATTGAAGACTGGATAAAAAATTACGGCAAGAAAGATGCATCCGTTGCCAATTTAGATCCTAAAAAATGCATCTTCAGAATCAACAGAGATGTTCGGTTTTCTGCCAATAAAGATCCTTACAAAAACAACTTGGGTGCCTACCTAAACAAAGGCGGAAAAGGCAGCAATACGGCAGGTTTTTATCTGCATATAGAACCGGGAAATTGTTTCTTTGGTGCAGGAAATTATATGCCAATGCCGGATGAGTTAGCCAAAATAAGACAGGAAATTGATTATAATTTTTCTGACTTTAAGAAGATAATTTCTGCTAAAAAATTTAAAGACAACTTTGGTGATTTAAGCACTGAAAATAAATTAAAAAGACCACCAAAAGGCTACGAAGAAACGAATGAAGCCATTGAATATTTAAAATTAAAAGGCTTTACTGTCTTCAAGAAATTGAAAGATGAAGACCTGACTTCTAAAGATTTTATAAAAATTATTACAGAACTATCTGTTACCGTAAAACCATTCATCGATTTTTTAAATAATGCTATTGAGTAAATTTACATTTCATGAAGAATTTCTTTAACATATTTATATCAATAGCAATATTTGCATGTTTGACTTCATGTAATTTCAAAAAAAAATCCATTTCAGATTTACCGAACGAAGATTTAATTAATGAAATCATTCAAGCTAGTATTAAATTAGATTCAATTGGTTTAAAAATTAATGACAGTACATTTATTATGTCATTAAAAAGAAATTTACAACTCTATGATAATACTAAAAATGAATTATTAGCTCACCAACAACTAAATATTTCTTCCTTATTAACAGAATCAAAAAGAACTATATATAAACTTGACTCTACTGCTCTATGTTTCACAAAAGACGATTCTGTTTTTATTGAACGACAATTACATCGGAAGGATACTTTTTCTATAATTAGCAATGACAAATTAATCCAGTTTATTTCAGATACAACTAACCCTTCTCAGATTTCATATTATTCATTTTATGTACCAATATTTTCAAAAGACAAATTAACAGCATATATCCAGATTGACTACAACTGTTATGGTCTTTGCGGGCATGGTTGGGCATTAATTCTAAAGAAAAAAGATAATACGTGGAAAATAGTAGAAAAAAGAAGACGTTGGATTAGCTAGTTTCTTTTACCAAAACCTTAAATAAACATTGTTATCACATTGACAACAACATTATCTTTAATATTATTGCTATTTTTGATAATCATGGCAAAAGAAGTTTCATTTCCGAAAGAAAAAATC
>ENA-UOWO01005239-UOWO01005239.1-activated-sludge-metagenome-genome-assembly--contig:-NODE-5239-length-13844-cov-13.432881_pt1 | contig 13844 bp, 12 predicted proteins | sample MGYA00238148_ERZ761564 | MGnify/ENA primary metagenome ERZ761564 (study PRJEB28885, sample SAMN05720194) | activated sludge metagenome | isolation source: Anaerobic digester | place: USA...
TATGACGGCGCGACGCCGTTACTATGACGGCGCGACGCCGTTACTATGACGGCGCGCCTATTCTACGAACAGCCGCTTCGTCGCGTAGGCCGGGTCGGCGGTCAGGTTGACGCCGAGCTTACGCAGGCCCGCCTCGTCGCCGGGCGTCGGCAGGTGGGACAAGTGCATCTGGCAACCGCGCAGCTCGTGCAGGTGGTCGACGCAGGCCTGGACCATTGGCGTCAGGGTGGCACTGATCGACAGCGCTATGAGCGCCTCGTCCACATCCAGGCTGGCGCTCTTGCGGCCGAGCACCTCGCGCTTGAGCCTGGCTATCGACTCGATGACCAGCGGCGACAGGAGATGGATCTGATCGGGCACGCCCGCCAGCGCCTTGACGGCGTTGAGCACGGCGGCCGTCGCTGCGTGGAGCAGCTTGGAGTTCTTGCCGCTGACGATCTCCCCGGAAGGCAGCTCGAGGGCCGCCCCGCAGGCGGCGACGCCTCCGGCCGCGGCACCGGGATCGGCCTCGGCGCGCTCGCGGGCCTCGGCCGCGGCGGCCCTGGCGGCCGGCACCACCTTCCGGTACTCCGGCCCGATGCCCAGCTCCTTGAGGAGCAGGTCGGCCTTGTCGAGGGCCGCCTTGTCGGCCATGCCCATCATGTACTCGGCGGCGCAACGCAGGTAACGGCGCGCCGCCTCCTGCCTGGCGGCCTCCCGGGCCGCCTCGTCGTCGACGATCGCGAAGCCGACGCGGTTGACCCCCATTTCGGTAGGCGAGCGGTAGGCGTCCGGCTCGCCGGTGATGCGGTCCAGGATGCCCTTGAGTATCGGGAACGACTCGACGTCGCGGTTGTAGTTGACCGCTACCTCGCCGGTCGCCTCGAGGTGGAAGGGGTCGATCAAGTTGAAATCCCGTAGGTCGAGGGTCGCCGCCTCGTAGGCCAGGTTGACTGGGTGCTTGAGCGGCAGGTTCCAGACCGGGAAGGTCTCGAACTTGGCGTACATCGCCCGCTCTCCGATGCGGCGGTCGTGGTAGACCTGCGACAGGCAGGTGGCCATCTTGCCCGAGCCCGGCCCCGGGCCGGTCACCACGACGAGGGGCTTCGTCGTCGCTATCCGCGGGTTGGCGCCGTAGCCCTCGTCGGAGACGATACGGTCCACGTCGGTCGGGTAGCCCTTGGTCGGCTCGTGCACATAGACGGCCACGCCGCGGTTCTCGAGCTTGGTGCGGAAGGCCTTGGCCGCCGGCTGACCCTCCCAGCGCGTGATCACGACCGCCGAGACCGATAGGCCCCACTCGCCCAGGTCGTCGATCAGCTTCATCGCGTCGGCATCGTAGGTGATGCCATAGTCGGCGCGGATCTTGCGGTGCTCGATCGCCCCGGCGTGGATGCACAGCACGATCTCCGCGTCGCGCTCCAGTTCCTTGAGAAGCCGGATCTTGACATTCGGGTCGTAGCCGGGGAGCACTCGCGCCGCGTGAAAGTCGGCCAGGAGCTTGCCGCCGAACTCCAGGTACAGCCGCCCGTCGAAGCGCCTCATGCGCTCCCGGATGCACGACGCCTGCTCGGCTATGTATGTCTCGTTGTCGAACGCCTTGGTTCCCGCCATCGATGGAGCCTCCCTGACGGGACGACAGTCTACACCGGAACGTAGCCGGAACGCCAGATAACGGCCGCGAGGCGCCAGAACACGCGGCCTGCGATTTCGTCCTTGCATGCCCGAATTCGCCGGATTATAGTACCGGCACCATGAGCTGAACCTACAGGAGACGGCCGATGATCAGAAACCTATGGTACGCGGTGCTGGAATCCAAGGAAATTCCTAAGAACAAGCCGGTCGGCTTCATGCGCCTCGGAGAGCGCATGGTCTTCTGGCGCGACGATGCCGGCGAGGCCCATTGCTGCTTCGACAAGTGCGCGCACCGGGGCGCGTCCCTCGCGCTCGGCGACCTCGTCGACGGCCACGCCCGCTGCCCCTTCCACGGACTCGAGTACGACGGCTCGGGCCGTTGCGTCAGGATACCCGCCAACGGCAGGGACGCGCCGGTGCCGCCGGCGTTCAGGATGCGCTCCTACCCGGTGTTCGAAGGCTGGGGCTGGGTGTTCATCTGGTGGGGCGACGGCGAGCCCGACCCGGCCGAGCCTCCGTACTTCGAGGACCTCAAGGGCTTCACGCGCTGGGGCAGCGTCCAGGACCCGTGGAACAACCATTACACCCGCGTCGCCGAGAACCAGATAGACGTCGCGCACCTCCCCTTCGTCCACCACAACACCATAGGCCGCGGCAACAAGACCCTCGTCGAGGGCCCGGGCGTCGAATGGGTATCCGACCGGCTGTTCTTCCAGTACGTCTACAACAAGGTCGACGACGGTTCCAAGCCCCGCGGCCCGAACGAGGTGCCGGTGCCCGACCCGAGCCGCGACTATAAGATCGAATTCCTCATGCCCAACCTCTGGGAAAACCGCATCTCCGAGAAGCTCCGCGTGTCGGCCGCCTTCGTGCCGGTCGACGACGAACACACCCTGCTCTACCTGCGCTTCTATCCCGGCTTCATGCCCTTCCCGCCGCTGGCCTGGCTCATCGGCAAGATAGGCAGCCGCATGAACCTGGTCATAGCCCACCAGGACCGACGCGTCGTCAATACGCAGTTGCCCAAGTCCGACGGCACGGGCACCGGCGAGAACCTGTTCCGCGGCGACAAGCCCATCATGGAGTTCCGCAAGAAGCGTCAGGAGCTCCGGAAGGCTCTAGGTTGACGATAGGGCCTGCCCCCGAGCCGGGCCGTTCGGCCCGCCCCCCGGCCCCGCGGGCCGGGGCGTCATGACGGGCGCGTTCACGCTCGCCATCGGCGAGCGGCTCTACGGTCTCCGGTTAGCCGGCGGGCGCCTCGGCTCGCGCCCGGTCGCCGGTTCCGAGGCCGCGACGGGCCGGCTCGTACGGCTCGAGCCGCGCGGGCCCGGCGGCCCCGTGCCCGGAGGAGCGGCGGCCGGCGTCGACTGGGAGGCCGCCGAGGACCTGCTCGGCGACGCGGGGTTCTGGGCCGCCCTGTCGCCCGAGGACGCCGCGTCGCTCGCGGACATAGCCGGCCGCGTCGCCGCCGAGCTCGAGGGCGGGCGGCCGGGAGCCGAGGCCATGGCGGCCGCCTGCGCGCTGGAGCTGGTCGTGTCGGCCGCCCGCCTGGCCCGCAGCTACCCGAGCGCCCGCCGGCCCTGGCGCGAGCCCGACGGCGTCTGGTCGGTCGACGACGCGGTCCGCTACATCGAAGCCAACTACGCCGAGTCCTTCAGCCTGGACTGGTTCGTCGCCAGGTGCGCCACGAACGCGAGCGACTTCTCGCGCCGCTTCAAGGAGCGCGCCGGCTGCCCCCTGTTCGAGTTCATCAACCGCCAGCGCGTCGCCCGCGCCTGCGCCCTCCTCAAGTCATCCGACCTGTCGATCATCGAGATATCGGAAGCGGTCGGTTACAACAGCCTGTCGTTCTTCAACCGCTACTTCCTCCGCATCGTCGGCCTGTCCCCGCGCGAGTACCGATCGTCCGGCCCGCGATAGGCGCTTCCTCAAGATAGTGCCGATTCCCGCCGCGCCGAACTCAAGATAGTGTGAGACCGCGCCGCAGAACCGCCATATCATTTCAGACATACTATTACCGCTCATGGAGAGGAACCGATCAATTATGAAAGACGCTTTTATAAACGAAAAAGAATTCGCTCCACTGGACGACCTGTACCTGCTCCTCAAGGCGATGCAGGGCACGCTTAAGATGGAAATCGACGGCGCGGATTATATCGTCGGCCGGGAACAGCTGTACTACGTCTTCATGCACGAGACGATGCACGCCTTCATCGGCAAGGCCGCGCCATGGATCTACAAGCTGAACGAAGACGAGACAGACTTCATAGACGAGTCGGCGGCGAGGATACTCATCGACGACCTTCTCGGCCAACTGGGACTCTTCGACAAAGTCAGGCTGTACTACGAAAATCACGTAAACCATCGCAAAGAACTGAACTACTACGGATACGACCTTTCTCCGGAACACTACGACGAGATGGAAAAGAGATACCGCGACGCGTTCGCCGCGACGAAGGATATTGACAGCTTCTGCAGATACTTGAGCGGGCGGTATCACGAATTGGGCATGAAGAGACGGGACGGATTCTCGTACAAGATGAACGAGTGAACGGGACGATTGAGCTGAACGGGGGAGGTTGCCATGGAAGCACGGGATAATTCGGGCGCGCGAACGGCCGAGGTCGGGGACCTACGCCTCGACGCCTGCGTCGTCGTCGCCTCGGGGACGATGAGCGCGGAGGACGCTGACCGCGCCAGGGACTCGGGATGGCTCGCGATGAAGGCGCCGGAAGGCGGCGCGGCCTACCTCGAGGTGGGCGGCGTAGTGGTAGCGGAGGGCCGGCTACGGAAACGGCGCGGCAAGAACGCGTTCGTCGTAACGCGAACCTATCAGGAATCGGGAGAGGTACGATCATGAGGACGGGAACCGTGGAGGACGCAATGGTCAGGGTACAGGTGGTACTGGGCGGACGGAGCCTATCGGTGCGCGACCTGTCCACCGTCGCCAAGGGCTCGATCATCGAACTCGACTCGATCGCCGGCGAGCCGGTGGACCTCGTCGCGGCCGGCGAGGTCGTCGCCAAGGGCGAGGTCGTCATCATCGACGAGAACTTCGGCATCCGCGTCACCGAATTGGCCGAGCGCGGGGCCTCGTCATGAGCGACGTGATCAGGAACTGCGCCGATGAGCCGGAGGAACTCATCCCCGTGCCGTTAAAAATACTGGGTTCCAGGAAACAGCTTCCTCCGGGCGGCAGGATCAAGCTCTACGATTTCAGGCGCCCCGACAAGTTCTCCCGCGAGCAGCTGCGGACCATGCAGATTCTTGCGGAGACCTTCGGCCGGCTCGCCTCGACCACGCTGTCGGCGGCGCTCAGGCTGCCCTGCGAGCTGTCGGTCGACCTGGTCGACCAGATGACCTATGACGAGTACCTGGCACCTATCGAAGGCCAGTCGACGCTCGCCGTCGTCTCGATGGAGCCGCTCAAGGGCCAGGCTGTCGTCCATATCGACGCGGCCGGCTCGGACGCCCTCGTCGAGCGCGTCTTCGGCTCGCGGCTGATTCCCGTCGCCGTTGTCGGCGAACCCGGCGCGAGCGAGAGGCCGCGCTGCGCTGGCGGCCTCACCGACATCGAGGCGGCCCAACTCGAGCGGCTCCTCGCGGCGCTCGCGACCGACCTCGGCCAGGCCTGGGGCTTCGTGCCCGGCGGCCTCGAGCCTGCCCTAGCCGCGATCGAGACCGAGGCGCGCTTCTGCCAGATCGTGCCGCCGACCGAGATGATCGTGATCACGGCCTGCTCGCTATCGGTCGGGCCGGTCAAGGGCAGGTTGACGGTCGTGTATCCCTTCCTGCTCCTCGAGCCAATCCTGCACGCGCTGTCCGCCAAGTACTGGTACGAGCGGCGCGGCGACGAGGTCAATCCCAGGAGCCTGGCGGTGGCCAGGCGGGCGACGATGCCGGCCGAGCTGATCGTCGACGCGGGGGCCCCGCCGGTCAGCCTCCTCCGCGAGTTACGCAAGGGCTCCGTGATCGAGCTGCCCGACGATGACGAGGGGCGGGCCTGGCTGCGCCTCGGCGGAGCCCGCGTAGCCGAGCTGTCGGGCCTACGCGCCGACGGCGACTCGCTGTCGGCCGACTTCGCCGGGCGGCCGACCGACGCCGGAGCCTCCAAGGGCGCGGCCGACCCGATGGCCGCCCTGGCCGCCGAGCTCAAGGCCGGCCTCGCGGCCGTCTCCTCAGGCGTTTCCGAGGCCGTCTCCAGCATGGCCCGCCGCATCGACGAGCTCAAGGGCGGCCAGGAGGACCTGTCGGACCGCGTGCTGTTCGGCCAGGCCGACTCGGGCGGTCGCTCGCCGGGCAAGCCTTTCTCGTCGCTCGCCGGCGTGCCGGCCGAGGCCTTCGCGCTGTTCCTGTCCGGAGAACGTCCCCAGGTCTGCGCGCTCGTCCTGTCGTTCCTGGACGACGCCCTGGCGGCCCGGCTCCTGTCGCTACTGCCCGAGGCGGTCCGGCCCGAGGTGGCGCGCCGCATCGCGACGATGGACTGGGTGACGCCGCAGGCGCTATCGGAGACGGAACGCATCCTCGGCAAGAAGCTGTCGGCCATCGGCCGCTCCGGCTTCGAGGCCGACGGCGTCAAGAAGGTCGTCGGCATCCTGAACTTCTCGCCGCGCGAGACGGAGCGATCGGTCATCACCGCCCTGGACGCGATCGACCCCGAGCTGTCCGAGGCGATCAAGCGCGGCATGTTCGTCTTCGAGGACATCATCATCCTCGACGACGAGTCGATAGCGGCCGTGCTCGAGCGGGCCGACGAGAAGGACTTCGTCGTCGCCATGAAACCGATGAAGGACGACGAGCGGCGCCGCCTTCTCGAGCGCCTGCCGGCCGGGAGCCGCGAGCGGGTCGGGGCGGCCTACGACGCCCTCGGCCGCGTGCGTATGTCCGACTGCGACGCAGCCGGCTTCAGGGTGGTCGAGATCGTCAGGTCCCTGGAGCGGGAAGGACGCATCGGCATAGTCAGGCAGGGAGACTAGCGCGGTTCACGAGGCGGCCCGGGTCCGGTCGTACCGGTCCGATCCGCCTCGCGTTGACCGTAGGGGCATGACGGCCTACAATCAAAGTATGCTCGTCAATGGAACAGACATACTGGAGCCTTTGGGAATTTGCTACGAGAGCCTCGACGGTGATGGCCGGATCGTTCCAGCCAACGAGCGCTTCTGGGCCATGGCCGATTCGCCCATGCCCTCCGGGCCAGTCAGCCTGGACGAGGGCTTCGCCGAACTGGTCGGACTCGAGCGCGAACTGGACGCCCTGATGCATGAGGGGAGCGGACAAGTCAGGCTGAGCGGCTTCAGGCGCGGCGAGCGCTACCTGAACCTGACCATACTACCCGGTGTGGCCGTGTTGCAGGACGCGACGGGCGAAATGCTCGCCAAGCTCACCGTCGTTCAGTCCAAGAACGAGATGGCCATACTCGACGAGGCCCTGCATTCGAAAAACGCCGAGCTGCTCGAGGCCTACGGTCGGCTGGACGAGCTGATGAACACGATCAGGACCCACAACCACGATCTGGAGCTGGAGGTCAGGAAGCGAACCTCGGAGCTGTTGCGCTCGAGGCTGTCGGTCATAACGACGCTCGCCCGCGTGGCGGAATTCAGGGACACCGATACGGGCAGGCACACCTTCAGGATAGGCCAGGCCAGCGTCATGATTGGCCGGGAGCTCGGGCTGCCGGAAGACCGCTGCGAGCAGCTCTACTACGCGAGCCTGCTCCACGACATAGGCAAGATAGGCATACCGGACTCCATCCTGCTCAAGCCGGGCCGGCTGGACGAGAGCGAGACGCGCGTCATGCAGGGCCATACGCGCATAGGCGCGGAGATACTGGATCGTAAGGATCACAGCCTCTTCGACACGGCCAAACGAGTCGCGCTCTATCACCACGAGCGGTGGGACGGTTCGGGCTATCCGGAGGGGCTGGCCGGCGAGGCCATACCGCTCGTCGGGCGTATCTGCGCTGTGGCCGACGTCTTCGACGCGCTCCTGTCCAAGCGCCCGTACAAGGAGCCGTGGCCGCTCGACGAGGCGCTCGGGGAGATAGCGGCGCGAGGCGGTACGCAGTTTGACCCGACCATCGTCGCGGCGTTCATGCGCGTAGCCGACGCCATCGCGAGCCTCCATGACGACGACGAAACGGGCGAGCTATTGCCGCCGGAACTGGATTGACGCCATGGCGAACGCCATCGCCCGTGAGACGCGCAAGGCTGAGGACGATCCTAGAAAACGCGTCGAGGCGATCGTACGCGCCATGGCCCTGGCCTTCGACAGCCCGCTCACCGGCCTCGAACTCGGCGCTCGAGACGAATACGAGGCCTTGCTCGCCCCGGACGGCGGCTACAACCGCGCCACGATACGCAGAGTCGCGTCGGTACTCAACGCCTATCTCGCGTTATTCGGCCAGGACGGCGTCGCCAGGGCCGGAGCCAGGGCCGCGAGCCGGGTATGCGAGGAGAACGACGAGCTACTGCGCTACCTGGCATCGCTCGAACCGCCGGACCGGGTCGCCGAGCGCAAAGCGGGCTTCGTACCGGCCAATCTGGGAGCGTCTTTCGTTCGGAAGGGCTTGGGCCTACCGCTCTTCGGCCGATTCCGGCCGAGCGCGCCGCCCACGGCCCCGGGGCTGATCCTGGCGTATCGTTCGGCCGAGCGGGATGGCACGGCTCGCCTATACGTGACGCGCAACGGACCGGGTGCCGCGATCACGTATGCTGGATTGGGAGCCGAGCTGTCGAGCGCGGCGCGCGCGATGGAATGCGCCATCGTACCGGCCGACGTATACGAGCCTGAAGCGGGGTGCGATGCCCACGACTTCGGCCGTTACGTCGTCGTCATGGCCCGCCGCCCGTCTCGGCCCAGACGGCGACCGGTAACGACTCTCTGGGATCCGGCCGAATACGGCTTCCTATACTACATACCCGACGACGGACTCGCGGCCGACAGGCTTGCCCGTTTCCTACGGGATCTGCTCAGCGGCATGTTCGGGGTACCGCACCGCGAGGCGGAAAGGCTAGCGGCCCTGTTCAGCGAAAGATCGCCTTGAAGGTGACGCTACGGTTCAGGGCGCGTTCGTCCTCGGCACCATCAGTCGGCGCCACGGGCTCCGCGACGCCGACGCCGACCGGCCGCACGTAGTCTACGAGCGGGGCGTTCAGCTCGGCGAACATGGCCAGGGCCTTCTGCGCCCGCTCCTCGCTGACGCGGAGACCGGCCTCGTCCTGAACCTCGCCGGCGGCGTGCCCGACTATATCCACCGACACGTCCAGGCCGTATGCGCGCGACTTGCCTATAAGCTCGGACAAGAGGTCGCCGGCCGCGCGGATGGCCGCCTGCTGCCCCGTCCGTAGCTCACCCGAGTCCTGCTCGAACAGGATGACGATGCCGCCAAGCCGCCTGGCCAGCTCGAGAAGCTCCTCCGGCACGACGAGCGGGGCGTCTTCGGCTACCGGGACGCCGGGCCTGAGTTCGGGCGACCAGTACGGCTCCTCCTCGACGACGAACGCAGCAGCGTCGACGCCCATGCCCTCGGCCAGTTCGGCTACGGTCGCGGCCCCGGGGTCGCGAAGCACCCGTAGCACGCGCCGGCCGCGCGATCGCCGCGAGTCGACCAGGACGATGCCGGGCTCCTCGTCGAGCGCGCGCTCGAACGCCTCCCGGGACCTCGCCGCCGCTATGCCGAAGCCGACCGCGGTCATGGCCGCCAGGAGGATCGCGCTCAGGGCGACGATGGCGTAGACGGGCTTGCCACCCGGCGCCCGGGTATCCTGGCTAAGCAGGCAGCGGCGCAGGGCTGGATCGGCTTCCTCGAAGGGGCCGACGTCGCCCGAGAAGCTCTTGAGCCGCGAGCCGAGCCGCAGGTGGATCGTCTCGACGGCCTCCTGGGCGGCGTTCCGGAGCGACGGGTCGGGCGAGCCGCGGACGAACAAGGCTATGGACGCGTAGGGACCATCCTCGACTAACAGAGCATAGGAGCCAGTCCTGATGGACTGGACGGCGTCCGTCTTGGCCAGCGCGAGCGAGTCCTTGATATACTCCCTGACCGCCTCGAGCATCGAGGCGACCATGTCGCTGTCGGGCGATACGACGCCGGGAGGCGACGCCTCGCGAAGAAGGAGTCCGGTCTTCGAATGGATCAGGAACACGTGCTCGACGCGGTAGCGTAGCGTCTCCCTGAGCACGATTTCGACGAAGGGCGTTCCGGTCTTCCACGACTCGAATCGCCAGCCCAGGCGCTTGAACGAGAAGGCTCGCTCGAGCCCGCTGTTCATCGACTCCATCATCTCGGCCAGCATCTTGTTCAGGGCCTTGCGTATGGCGGCGCCGATTATCGGGAACAAGGCAGTCGAGAGCGCCTCGGGATTATCCTCGACGGACGCGGCTATGGCCCGTTCGGTTATTCCCGTCATCGACCTGGACAGGGGCCGCGAGCCCTCGTCGCCTATGAGCACGGCTTCAGGCAGCGTCTCGCCTACCAGGCGCGGCGTCAGCCTGGCGCCACGCATCCGCTTTGCCAGCGCGTCCAGGTTCTGGCGCTCCCGCGGGTCCAGCTCCCTCAGGCGCTCGTCGATGGGCCGACCGGCCCGGCGATCAGCCATGCGGGCGCTCGACCATGCGGCCTGCGATGTCGACGAAGGCTTCCTCGACGCCGATACCGAGCTTGGCGCTCGTCCTTAGGATCCGGCCGCAGCCGGGAGCCAGGTCATGGCACTCCTCCTCGGTCACCGCCCAGCGATCCGTCAGGTCGCACTTGTTGACGAGTAGCGATGAGCTGACGCCTTGGAACATCGAGTTCATCGACGAACAGATGGACAGGGCCGTCCTGAGCGTCTCCGGCCGCGTGCCGTCGGCCACGCACAGATAGCCGGACAGGCCGCGTAGGTAGGTGTCGGCCAGAGAGCTGAAATCGTCCTGCCCTTCCATGTCCCAGATCATCAGGATCACGTCCTCGCCGTCGCGCAGGCGCACGATCTTCTTGTCGACCTTGACGCCGACAGTGCACAGGTAGGTTTCGGAATACACGTTCAGGACGAATTTTCGTATCAGGCTCGTCTTGCCGACGCCGAGCGAACCTAGAAGGCACAGCTTCTTCTTTATCATCCGTTTTCTGCTCTCCGGGTACCAGTATCGCCTAGAATACGCGAAGCGTAAAGGAAGCTATCCCAAGGAGGCTGCCGTCATCGCCAAACCCTGATCCGCATCCCGGTCCTAACCGGGTAGGCGCCCCAAAGCCGCCTACTAACCTACATTTGACTACGGTGTCGGGGAAACCTAGACTAGATACATGATCCACTCAGCGCGACCGGGCCGCCCCGGCCTCGTGGTCGTCGGTCTCCTGTTCATGGCGCTCACGCTCGTCGGCGTTCGGGCGGAGGCCCAGACGCGTGTCCTCATGGTCACCGACACTTGGCCGCCGTTCCGGATGGAAGAAACAAGCTTCGGTACAATTAAGGACGGGATAGACTTCCAGATCATCAGGCGGATCGGCGATGAACTCGGCCTTGAGCTCGAGATCCAGTATCATCCCTGGGCGCGGGCGCTCGCGATGCTAAGGTCCGGCCAGGCGGACATCATGACCGGCGTGGCCTACTCGCCGGAGCGCGACGAGTACCTGCGCTACGTGCCGACGGCCTATGCCGCGGTCCGGCCTGTCTTCTACACGCGGACGGGCATGGCCGCGTCGCTACGGTCCTACGACGACCTGGCCGGTAAGACGATAGGCCAGAGCGCTAGCTCCGTATATTTCGAGCCGTATGACTCCGACGCTACCCTCGGCAAGTTGAGCCTGCAATACGAGGAACAGGTATTGCGCATGCTCGCCCTAGGCCGCATCGACGTCGCCGTAGGCACCGAGCCGAACATAGGCTGGGATGCGCTCCGGCTCGGACTCTCGGGCCAGGTCGAGCCGGCCCTCTTCAGACCAGATGCCAGTACGGAATTGTTCATCGTCGTGTCGGAGCGCTCGCCCCTCGTCGCGAGATCCGGCGAGATCGATGCGATCCTCCGCCGCATGCTGGCCAGCGGCGAGATAGACGCGATCATGGCCGCCTATCGATAAACGCCTCCTCCGGATCGATATCCAGCGCGTGCCTCCAGGACGCGGGCGTAGCCGATTACAGCTCGAAAGACAGGCGCACGACCGTGCCGCCGTCCGACTCGCGAGCAATATCGGCTCGGAGTTGCGTAGCCAGTAGGGACACGAGGGTCAACCCGAAACCGCCGCCGGACGCGTCGCTCGGCGGCGGCTCGGGCATACCTGGCCCGTCGTCGCCCACCGTCACCGTCACCCGGCCGCCCTCGAGCCCGGCGCGCAGGAACACGAGCCCGCTCGCTCGCCCCTTAAAGGCGTGCTTCATGCTGTTCGACACGAGCTCGTTGACCAGGATGCCGAGGGCCTGGAGCCGCTTCACGTCCAGGCGCACGTCCGCCGCGTCGGTCTCCACGCGCACGTCCGCGGCATGGGCGTAGTTGGCGACCACCTCGCGGACGAGCGAGGGCAGGTAGTCGGCCATGGACGCCTCCGAGAAGCGCGAGCTCTCGTACAGCTTCTCGTACAGGAGCGCCATGCTCTGCACACGGGCCTCGGTGGCAAGGAAGGCCTCGGCGGCGGACGGGTCGGTCATCGAATCGGCCTGCAGGCCGAGTAGCCCGCGTATCACAGCGAAATTGTTCTTGAGGCGGTGGTGCACTTCTTTGAGGATCAGGTCCTTCTCGGCGAGCAGCGACTCGACGCGGCGCTCGGCGGCCCGGCGCACGGTGATGTCCTCGATGATGCCCCAGACGACCGGCCGGCCGTCGTAATCGTCGAACTTGACGGCGTTGATGGAGACCGGCATCAGTGCCCCGTCTTTCCGTCGATACAGCTTCTCGTAGGGCCCGAGGGTCCCGCGCTCCCCGAGGAGGCTCACGAGTTCCCGGGATCGCTCGAAATCCTCCGGTGCGGTTACGTCCAGGAAGGTCATCGAGCGCAGCTCGTCGAGCCCGTAGCCGGTCATACGCTGCAGGGCCGGATTCGCGTCGACGAAACGCTCGGTGCAGAAATCGAACAACCCTATCCCGAGCGGCGACTGGTCGAACAGTATCCGGTACTTGCCGACCAGGCGGTTCCTGGCGGTAATGTCGCGGACGACGAACAGGATACGCTTGGGGCGCCCGTCTCCATCGCGGATGATCGCCCCGTTTATCTCCATATCGAAGGTCGAGCCGTCGGCGCGGAGGCCGGTATACTGCTCGGCGCCGAGCGGCTCCCCGGCCAGCATGCGGCCGATATTGGCCGCCGCCCGCGGCCTATCCTCCGGCGCCATGAAGTCCGTGACCAGGCAGCCAATGCGATCCTCGCCGTCCTCGACGCCGAACATCGTCCTGGCCTTAGGCGAGAACATGAGCATGCGCCCCTGGAGGTCGGTCACCGTGATATTGTCGGGAGACGCCTCGACGATGGTCCGGTAACGCTCCTCGAGCTCGCGGTACTCGGTGACGTCCTCCCCCGAGCTCAACACGCCGACGACTCGGCCGTCGTCGGCGCGGAGCAGGCTGTTCTGCCAATGGATGCGCAGGCGCCGTCCGTCCTTGGTGACCACGTCGTTCTCGTGCGGCTGGATGCCGTCCGCGCCGCTACGGAAGAGCGATGACAGATACGCCTCGACCCCGGGCCGAGACTCGTCCGGTACGCAACGGTCTACCCAGCGCTGGCCGATGAGCTCAGGCGGTTCGTAGCCGAGCAGCCGATGCCCGCTGTCGTTCAGCACGGTCACGACACCGTCCAGGTCGACGACCTGGATGATCTGCGCCGATATGCCGAGGAGGCGCTCCGCCTGCCGTTTACTGCGTCGTAGCTCGTCCTCGACCTTCGCCTGCTTCGTGATATCCCTGCAGATCATGACGAACTTGCGCCGCGACCGACCTGTTGCCATGCGCGACACCGACAGCTCGAAGGAGCGCCGGCCCTCCGGGAAGGCCAGGTCGTAGCGCCGGCCGCGCGACAGCCCGCCGGCCTTGGCCTCGGCCAGGGCAGCCATGACCGTCTCGGCCGCCTCGGGCGGTAGCCTGTCGCGAACCGACGTACCGATGACGCCGTCGATCGGCGCGTATAGGCTTCCGGGGTCGTTGCAATGCACCGCCAGGTACCGGCCGTCCTCGTCGAGCTCGAACAGCAGGTCAGGCAGGGCCTCGAGCGTCGCCTCGAGCCGCCGATTGGCCTCCTGCATCGACGACCTGGCCTCGAACAGCCTGAA
>ENA-UOWO01005241-UOWO01005241.1-activated-sludge-metagenome-genome-assembly--contig:-NODE-5241-length-13834-cov-7.565789_pt1 | contig 13834 bp, 14 predicted proteins | sample MGYA00238148_ERZ761564 | MGnify/ENA primary metagenome ERZ761564 (study PRJEB28885, sample SAMN05720194) | activated sludge metagenome | isolation source: Anaerobic digester | place: USA...
AAAAAGGGAAACCCTATGCGATTAAGAACTTCTTTTCCACCCATTCTATTATTATTATTAGAATGTTGAATTGTCTTGATTGGATAGGTAAAATAGATAAGGATTATTATAAATAATTTTAAGACCTAAAGGAGAATATTATGGAAAGAATCTTAGTGCTTGTACGACACGGTGAAAGCGAATGGAACAAGCTTAATCTATTCACTGGTTGGACTGATGTTGATTTATCAGCTACTGGTGTTGAAGAAGCAAAAGCAGGAGGCGTTGCTCTAAAAGAAAGCGGCATCGAATTTGATGTTTGCTATACCTCTTATCTCAAACGTGCAATTCACACCTTGAATTTCGTTTTAGCAGAGATGGATCGAGAATTTTTGCCAGTTTATAAGACTTGGGAACTCAACGAACGTCATTACGGAGCTCTTCAAGGACTTAATAAAGCCGAAACCGCCGCAAAGTACGGTGACGCGCAAGTTACATTGTGGCGACGTGCTTACGCAATTAAACCTCCACTTCTTGAAGAAGATGATAAGAGAAACGCCGCCTTTGCTCCTGCCTATCAAAAGGTCGACAAAAAGGATATTCCACTAGCTGAATCGCTATATGATACCGTCCTCCGCGTTATTCCTTTCTACGATCGAGAAATCCTTCCTCGTTTAAAAAAAGGTGAAAAAATTCTTATCGCTGCTCATGGCAATTCCTTAAGAGCGTTAGTCAAATTCTTAGATGGTATCTCTGATGATGATATCGTCGGAGTAAACATTCCCACAGGCATTCCACTTGTCTACAAGTTTGACAACAATATGAAGGTCATCTCACATGAATACATTGGCGATCAAAAAGCCATTCAAGAAAAGATCCTCAGCGTCGCTAACCAAGCCAAGAAAAAATAAATTAAAAAGGTCTCCTAATTAACTGGGAGACTTTTCATTTGCCAACTTTTGTTGGCGGAGATTATGATCGCGAATCTTCACTAATTTGGGAAGATTATATTTCAATATAAAGGCTGGGGCGACCACTAATGCCGCATTAATGCAGGCAAGTGGTATCGCCATAGTTAGGAATAGATTGCTTGTCCCTAGAAACATTTGATAATCAAGGAAGATTACTAAGAAGCCAAAAGGAACACTCCATAAGTGGATGCTGATGCCGTAGTGGGCTTCGAGAATAAAGCGGTTGAGGTAATCATTATTGAATGGGTCAACAATGCGGTCTTTATGAAAGGAAGTAAAGCCACCCAATTCAGGTACTTTTTCTTTCCATTTTTTCACCCCAATTAAATCAAAAAATTTCTTTTCTTTTTGCCCTAAACGATAGATGCGTTTGTCTTTTAAAAAAAGTCTTTCGGGCATCTTACGAATAATGATAGCTATAAGAGCGTCAATCATAATTAATGATATCGTAAAAATCACGCTATAAATAGCGTAGTAATACCAAGGCTCATTTACCGGATTAAAGAAAATATTCAGCAACGCACATATCGCAGTTGATAAAACAATGATAGTTACATAAATGAGCATGATTATTTCTTCTCCGTCTCGTAAGTTAAAGGAATTTGATAATTCTCTTCATAACATTGTTTCCACATTTTTTCATTTGTTTCAACCATTAATCGAATATTCTCTTTTTCACTCTTGAGAGGATCAGGGTAAATCGGCTTCAAAATATGAAGAGTATAACGTTGAATTGGCATTCCTTCATGATCAATAGTGGCATCATCTTTCATTGTTATGAACATTGGAACAAGAGGAACCCCATTTTGAGTAGCGAAAGTAGCTGCTCCAGTTTTCAATGGTTTTGGTTTGCGATAATTCCACCACATCGATTGTTCAGCGTAGACGAGCAAAAACTGACCACTTTTCAAGACATCATCGATGGCTTGTTTCATCTCTTTGAGTAATTCATAATCACTCGCAAGAGGAATGGTGTAGCAGTTGCGCATGAAAAAGCCGAAGATACCGGGGAAGCGGTAATTACCTTCACGTATAATTGTGTAGAGTTTCTTTTTCTTAAAATGCTTATTCATCGCCACGTGAATGGGAACGCCATCGAATGGTGAGAAATGATTTTGGGTAAGGACTGCGCCACTCTTCAAGTTCTTTAGGTTTTCAAGTCCGACAATGTCATCAATCAAAATTTGTTTTTTCTTTAACATTTTGCCAAAGAAACGATTAGAGTATTTTGTTGCCCACCAAGCTTTAATTTTGCTTGATAGACGACGACGAGAATAATCAACTTCGCCCTTTTTAAGTCTGTCAAAAGGAGGATCGTCTTCGACATCCTTATCGAAGCGACCCATCCTTTCAAGTTCTTTAATTTTATTAAGAACTTTTAATCGATATTCTGAAGTTGGAGTTGAAGCGCCCACAAATCCTCCTCACTTCTCTTGCTCTTCTCGATATTGGTGCGATAGTATTCGAAGTTTTTGGCTTCCATTAAGCAGCCCATCTTTAAATTATTGAGTTCAGCCCACTCTTTCGCGTTTTGTTCTGGGGTGATAATGCCTTTTTTGGCAATAATCTTGTCATAGACACCAGCCATCTTAGCGTATTTCCAAAAATGTTCTTCATAAAGAACTCCATCCATTCTCCAAGGTTTGAAAATCAAATTGAAGTGGATTAATTTTGGGTTCTTGATTTCAGCTCCGACAGGCATGGCATCCCATTCCCAAGAGAAATATTGGACATGGCCTTTGCAAATGACATTAAGTATGTCTTGATCTTGAGCAACCATGAAAGTCATGGTGTTAATCAAATTAATAGCTCTTTGTTCAAAATATGTTTCTCTCATTTTTTTGAGATTCATGATAATAATGCCAGCATTGAAATAACGGATCTTTGGAAGATCAAGAGCGTTTTCGACATATTGAGCGAATTCATCAACACTGTTGACGGCGTAATCTGGTGAAGCGCCAATTAAATTATCACCGATATCGATGTTATATAAATTAGCAACATCTTCTAAAATAACAATGTCACAATCCAAATATAAAATCTTGTCTAACTTAGGGAACAAAGTTGGAAGTAATAAACGGAAGTATGTGGTCTTGGTGTAATAATCTCTGATCCCTAAATTATTTCCTAATCTCATAGCACGAAGGCCAACATTTACAAACTTGATAGTAATGTTGTCTTGTTCAAAAGCCTTAACGCGTTTGCGGTTAGAAAAGGATATACGATCATAAAGAACATAAAGGTCATAGTGGTTATTCTTGCTAGCGTGATCTTTTAAAGATGCAAGCGTGACAAGTAAGTAGTCTAAGTAGTTGTCATCTGTAGCGAAGAAAATTGGAATAATGTTTGGCTTCATAAAGAGCCCTCCTTGGGTCTCAAACATAATAACTATTAAACTGTGTTTTACCTATCTAAAGGTCAATGGATTGAAAAGAGAATATAAAAATGCCACTCTACCGAGAAGAATCAGCGAGTAGAATTGATGAAAATCGCCAAAAAAACTGCAATTATTGGTTGCTTTTGGCTCTTTTTGACTAGTAAATACAAAATAATACCGTTTAATGTTTAGAGGAAATAAAGCAAAAATTATTCATCAGAATTGTCGTTATTTTCATTGTCCGGGATATTTTCATCAAGGATTTTTTCTTTATTTTCCTGGCTTCTTCGATCCTCTTCAACAGCGATTAATAACGCCGGGAGTGGAACGAAGTAATGATATATAGACTGAAAGAAATAGATGAGGGAAGAGTATAAAAGAGTAACCCCAATATAGGTAGGGAAGAAATCATCTAAGGCGGCTGTTGAATGGTTCATTATCAGAACGATCAAGGCATAAATGCCAAAAGATAAAAACGCTATTGAAGCTGGCAATAAAAGGAACTTATCCAACAGGGAAGTTTTCTTTCTTTTCTTAGGAGAAGACAGTGCCCAAATTAGTTCACTAATATTCCATATACCACCAATCATTGTAAGAATTGGAAAAAGCCATTTCTTATAATCTTGGACATCGATGATTTTTACAAGAAAGAGAATTCCTAAAGCGAGAAATATGATAGCGAAAAGTAAAATTTCTCCGGAATAAATGAGCTTGGCTTTTGTTAAATCATCCATTTTCTTTTTCATAAGTTGGTGTTTACTTCCATATTTAATAATAAAGAAAAATAAGAAAAATAAAAGAATAATACACATTTTTCACAATTCAAATAATAAAGAAGCATGTCTTTTTAAATGCCAAAAAATATATTCAAATAAAAAATGCATTTTACTTACAACAAAAACATTTTTAGTGTATTTTATTTTGAGCAAAAGCGAGGGAATAATGGCTTTTGCAAATGGCTTAATATGAGTTCAGACCCCCTTTCTGAACTCACCTTTTTTATTTTGCATAGTTGGCGCCAAACTTTCATTTGGATTTCGTTTCCTTTTTATAGATTTATGTCATGATTGAATAGATAATATAAAAGAGGTAATCATTATGAAGAAAAAGATTAAACTACCAATTTGGGCAAAAGTGTTAATTGGAATTTTTGGTTCCCTGATAGGTTTATTTGTTCTTATTGTTGGTGGTGGCAACATTGCCAAGTATGTTGTTTATAGTGAATACTATCGCATAAGTAAAGAAATAACTCAGATTCCTGGTATCAATAGTGGGACAACTCCTCAAGGATTAGCATATTCTGACACTGAAGATGTTTATTTGACAACGAGTTACAGTAGCAAAGGATCTTTCCTATATGCAGTAGGTGATGGTGTTGAGGGAGTCTTAGCTCTTGCTTTATATGAAGATGATAGTCCATTCACTGGTCACGTCGGCGGAGTCGCCACAAGCGGCTCAAATGTTTATATTGCGGATGGTGGGCATATCTACGTAATAGATTTAGATACTCAAGTCCTTAATAATACGACCAATCAAATTGATATTGGAATAGGCTATGAAGTCAACAACAACGCTTCATTTGTCTTCGCCAACGAACAATTCTTATATGTCGGTGAATTTCATGATGTTAAGCACAATTATGCCTGCGAGCATCCATATGGTGAAAACAATGCGATTGTGTCTCAATACACCATTTCTTCCTTCAACACTACTTACGATGGAATCGGAAACATCACTCCGATAGCCAATATATCAATTCGCGATCAAGTGCAAGGATTCGCCATTAGTGATGATGACACAATCGTTCTTTCAACTTCCTACGGAATTGCATCATCCCGCTTTTTTATCTATGACTCATCAAAGCTTAGTAATTCCGGCGAAGAATTATTTGGTGCCCCTCTATTTGTTTTAGATACACCAACAGATGTTATTCAAGCTCCTCCCATGATGGAAGATTTAGATTTTGATGCGGATGGAAACCTCATTGTCTTCAACGAATCAGCTTGCAATAAATACATTTTTGGGAAATTCTTTTTCGCCGATAAAATTATGTCTCTTGATATATTTGGATAAAATATTAACTTGCTACGAAAAGAGCTATGAAAAAAATAATTGTCATAATGGGTGATATTGCCAGTGGTAAATCAACCCTCGCTGATAAAATAAAAGAAGTAACTGATTTTCTATGTTTTAAAAAGGATATTATCAAAGAATGTCTCGCCGATCAGATTGGTTTTTCCTCTCGAGAAGAAAATCTCAAGCTCAGTCACATGGCGATGGATATTATGTTCAGCACTAGCGAAGTCGCGATGCGATGTGAACAAGGTTTTATTGTAGAAGCCAATTTTCATTCCGCTGACTTAAAAAGACTGCAAAACCTTATTGAAAAGTATCAATATCAAGCTTCTTTTATCTGTTTAACTGCAGATTTAGACACTCTTTATAGTCGCTTTCTATCGCGAGTTTCAACTCGTCATAAGGCTCATTTAAGCATGGGGTTACATCATGACTTTCAAGCTTTTTCTCGCTACGTTATTTCTTCTCGAGAAGATATCAAGGAATGGGAAGTCCCCACTTTTGATGTGTCCAAAACAAGTCAGGAAGAATTATTCCGAATAGTTAAAGAGTTATTAATTAAAGAAGGGTGCATATATGAATAAAAACAATCCTTTTTCTCTCTACGAAGTCAAACCAACCACAGTTCGATATGGAAAAGTCTATGTGGCAAAAGTAAAGATTGATGTTCCTTTTGAAAAGAAAAGATTGGTTCGCCTTTATATTCCTGAAGATTATCAATCATCGAACAAATATCTAGTTTTGTATATGTCGGATGGTCAAAATCTCGTCGATAAATATACAAGTGCATTCGGAGATTGGAAATTAGATTTAAGAATGCATGAACTCATAAAAAAGGGATACCCATCATTCATAATCGTCGGAATTGATTGTCCCAAAAACCCCACCCATCGGATGCTTGAATATTCTTTTCCCAATGTCGATTTTAACAGCCAGGTATTGAAATCAATTAACAGCAAAGTCAATTCGGAATCCTATGGAGACAAGTTCCTCACTTTTTTAGTTAATCAAATTAAACCGCTGGTGGATTCTAACTTTTCGACAAGCGAAATCTCGGCGATTGGAGGATCATCAATGGGTGGATTGTTCGCTTTGAATGGTTATATTTCTTATCCAAACATATTCTCTTTTTGCTTATCTTTTTCTCCCGCTTTTCAACTTTATCCCCGCAAGCGACTTATCGAATATTTTGAAAATAACTCTTCTCATATCTCTAAGAAGGGAAAAATTTTCTTTTATACGGGTTCCATGGGGTTTGAAAAGCAGTTCTTTTCTCCTACCCTCTCGATATACCGCTATTTTCAAAAGATTGGTTATGACCCAAGTCGTTTAGCCTTGATAGTGGATACTCGTATGCCACATCATGAAGATGCTTGGAGCCACTATTTCAACGAAGCAATTCAATTCTGGTTAGACAAACCAAATAATAAAGGTAAGATATAGGTATATGAGATCAATCAAAGAAATCTTTGTTGTTGGATATGGACCGAGCAGTTCGCACACGATGGGTCCTGTTTTTGCCGCTCAGTATATTTTGAAAAAGTATCTTGATTGTAAATTTATCTCTGTCACACTTTTTGGATCTTTGGCCTTAACTGGCAAAGGTCACTTGACTGATTTTGCCCTCAATCATGAATTAAAATTTGTCCCTCACGAGATATTATTCGATTTTGAAACTCCAGTGAAACACCCCAATACGATGGTTTTTACCATCACTAAAGAAGATGGAAGTATCGAAAAAGAAACCATTCTCTCAATTGGAGGTGGCACAATTGTCACCAAAGATAATGCCTATGATTTTATCGGCCATGAAATATATCCTGAACATAACCTAAAAGAAGTTATTTTATTTTGCAAAAAGAATCATATTTCTTTGGAAGACTATGTCATTATGCGAGAAGGGGAAGACATAATCCCATATTTGGATAATGTTTATCAAACCATGGAAAACGCTCGTTTAAGAGGAATTTCGGCCAGTGGTTTACTTCCTGGAAGCTTAAAAGTTGAACGAAAAGCTCGAGAAATGTTTATGAATATGCGTAAAGCAAAGGATGGTAAAACTAATATTCATATGAATGTAGCCATCGCTTCCTTTGCTGTCGCTGAAGAAAATGCTTCTGGTGGTTTAATTGTCATCGCTCCTACTTGTGGCAGCGCCGGTGTCATTCCTGGTGCCATTACCTATCTCAAAATGAAAAATTACTCGCGTCTACAAATTGTTCGCGGTCTCTTAGTCGCCGGTTTAATTGGAATTATCGCGAAAACAAATGCTTCAATTTCTGGCGCTGAATGTGGCTGCCAAGCTGAAATTGGAGTGGCTTGTGCGATGGCAGCCGCCATGCTAGCTGATGTTCAAGATATCGGAATCGATAATGTCGCTCAAGCAGCCGAAATCGCGATGGAGCATTCTCTTGGCTTAACTTGTGATCCAATTGATGGATATGTTCAAATCCCTTGTATCGAAAGATGCGCCATATTTGCCTTGAAGGCAATCAATGCCTCGACACTGGCAAAAATTATCCCTGCCACTGAAGCCAAGGTCAGTTTTGACCAATCACTAGCGACAATGTATTCCACTGGCCTAGACTTGAAGGAAGGCTATCGCGAGACTTCTCTTAGCGGATTGGCAAAACTCGTTAAATAAGAAATTTTTAATTTTTAAATATAAATAGTTTTTATTCTATGAATGTGATAATGTATTGAATTGTGAGATGATTTTTGATTTTTAAGAAAAATCTCAACAAACTACTCATCAGTCGTAAGTGAGTAGCGGTGTTTGTCTAACACCAATCCATCGGTATGATTCATGAAAAAATTTAAAAAGATAATAGATTATAGCCGGGACAACCATTTATCCAAAGAAAGAGGTATTACAAATGAGTTCATTAAAAGACACAATCAAAGAGATTTTAGCTGAAGACTTATCACATGAAAAAGAAGTCTTAGGCAAAGTCAAGGCTGAATTAGCCGAAGAGGGAGTTACCGCTAGTGATGAAGATTTATGCGCGGTTTTCTTCAAGATGAGACGCAGCTCCGCTGCTCCACGTGGTCCACGTCCAGAAGGCGGACGTAGCTACAGAAGCAATCCGAACAATCAAAGATTCTTCATCAACATCGGTTCAGTCGATGGCTTAACCCGTGATGAATTAATCAAGTTTGTTTCCAAGCACGCTTCCGAAATCAGTGAAGGCGACTTCCGCGATGTTTACATCAAAGATCGTTTCTCGTTCTTCGAAGTCGGCAAAGAAAAGACTGACGACGTTCTAAGCGGCATCAACAACCAAAAATATGGCAGCCGTGATGTTCGTGTCGAAGTTAGCGTTCGTAAAGAAAATTCTTCCCGCTAAGTAATTGCTTAATTAAATTAGAAGGAGCTTTGTCTCCTTCTTTTTTTGTGGCACCTCACTATCAATTTAATTTATATTAGAGTAGAATATTATTTAAAAATACGGAGGCTTAATTATGTATAGAAAAAATGCTTGGAAAAAATACACTGACAATCAAAGTGTTGTCTTTGATTTTGCCGAAGATTACAAACGTTTCCTTAGCGAATGCAAGACTGAGAGATTAGTCACTCGTTTCGCTATTAAACTCTTAGAGAAAAAAGGCTTTGTTCCCGTCGATAAAATTAAGAGCGCAAAAAAGGGCGACAAGATTTATTTTGTTAACAAAAACAAGAATGTGGCTGCTTTTATCATCGGTGAGAAACCTTTGAGTGAAGGATTACGAATTCTTGGAGCTCACATCGATTCTCCTCGCCTTGACTTAAAAGAGAACCCAGTTTATGAAAGCAAAGGATTTGCTCTCGGAGACACTCACTATTATGGTGGAGTAAAGAAATATCAGTGGGTCACAGTCCCACTCGCCTTACACGGTGTCATCTGCAAAAAAGATGGGACGGTCGTTGAAGTTAACATTGGCGAAGCAGAAGATGAACCAGTTGTTGGTATTACTGATTTATTGATTCACCTCTCGGCTGATCAACAAGCAAAACCATTAGGAAAAGCCATAGAAGGCGAAGATCTTGATATCTCCTTAGGAAGTATTCCTGTTGATGAAAAAGAAAAAGAGCCGGTCAAAGCTAACGTCCTACGTTTATTAAAAGAAAAATATCAAATTGAAGAAGAAGATTTTATCTCTGCTGAAATCGAAGTTGTTCCCGCTGGAAAAGCTCGCGACTATGGCTTAGACAAGAGCATGATCGCCGGATACGGACATGATGATCGTAGCTGTGCATACACCTCGTTATTGGCTTTATTAGATAGTGAAGCAGGAGCATATACTTCTTGCTGCATCTTAGTAGACAAAGAAGAAATAGGCTCAGTTGGTGCGACTGGCGCACAATCTTTGTTCTTCGAAAATGCCATTGGTCAATTAGCTGATTTATTGAAAGATAAGAATCCAATTTGGTCAGCGAGAATGGCTTTACAAAATAGCAAAATGCTATCCAGTGATGTCTCTGCGGCTTACGATCCTTTATATGCTTCAGTTAACGATCCGCGTAACTGCGCTTACTTTGGTGAAGGTATTGTCTTTAACAAATACACTGGTTCCCGAGGCAAAAGCGGTTCTAACGATGCTAACCCAGAATATTACGCTGAAGTGCGTAAAATCATGGATGAAGCGAATGTGGCCTGGCAAACGGCCGAACTTGGAAAAGTCGATCAAGGCGGTGGAGGAACTATCGCCTACATTTTAGGAAACTACAACATGAATGTTATCGATGCTGGCATCGCCGTACTCAACATGCACGCGCCGATGGAAGTCATCAGCAAAGTTGACCTCTATGAAGCTTACCTTGCTTATCGTGCTTTCTTGAAATAATCAATATAATTTCAATCATTAAAAGGAATCAGCGATTCCTTTTTTTCTTGCCCAGCTTAATAAGCAGCTATAGAGAGGAATAAAGATGATAAAAAGAAAAAATGGCAATCACTTTTTTGCTTTACAAGGTAAACTCTTTCTTGCTATTATAATAAACGCTGCAAGCATACATGGCGAGTATGGTGAAGCAGTTAACACATCTGGCTGTGAACCAGACATTGGCAGGTGCGACTCCTGTTACTCGCCCCAAACTTAAAAGCACGGCTTCCTGCTTGGAAGCCTTTTATTTTGTAATTTTATAAATGTCTTTGACTGAAATTTGAAAACAATAAAACATGATTGAAGGATACAAAAAGACACTTCTTAAATCCTAAAATGTTTTGTTATTTTGTTCAATTAGGTATTTATTACACAAAAATAGTTAATAAGTGTTGAATTATAACCATTCATCATTCATAATTAAATCAACAAGAGGTATAAGAAAAATGAAAATGTTCGATCTTAAAAGAACTGTTTTGAGCTTGTCAAAGCCCGAAATCAATTCTTTAGTCAATCCTATTGAAATGTATCGGGGAAAAACTCTTTCAGTTGAAAAACTTAAAAAACTGGAAAAATTACAAAGCATTGCTTACCGAAGTGGCGTTATTGCTTCTTGTGCGTTGGGCAATGTTTTTATTTCCGAAGTTCAGGAAAAGGAACTTTTTGAGAAAAACAAAGTCCCAGTCACTTTCCAAGAACATATGGTGAAAGGCTACGCTCAAGCAATCGATCTCATTGATGATGTCTACAAATATCAACCTTTCGATCGTTCCTTTATTAGCACCCTTCATTACTACATGTATAAGGATTATAATCCCGAGTTTGGCGGTAAGTTTAAGGATACTCAAAACTATATTCAGGAGATTCTATCTGATGGAACATATCGCACCTTATTTGTGCCAGCTGCTCCAGAAGAAGTCATCCAACTTCTCGATAATTTGATTTATCAATTTAATATCTGTGCCGCTGATGAACAATGCAATAAGTTAGTTTTAATTTGTTGCTTCTTATTAGATTTTATGTGCATCCATCCCTACAACCATGGCAATGGACGCTTATCTAGACTACTTTTATACTTCCTTTTGAAAAAATATGGATACAACATTGATTCATATTTTTCATTGTCTTATCTTGTTCGTCAAAAAATCGGCGGTTACATCGATGCGTTTGCCTCCTCCTGCGATCGTTGGAGTGAAAATGAAAATGACTATTCTCAATACGTGACCTTCCTTTTAAAAATCTTTTTAGAAGGTTATCACAAACTCGACTATATCATCGAAATTAACAACATTGATGGCACTGCAGAAGAAAAAGTCCTTCGTATTGTGGCAGATAGTTCTACTCCTATTAGCAAAAATGTCATTCAAAATGTCTTATATGCCGCTAGTGGAGCGACAATCGAAAAGGCTTTGGCTAAATTAGTTCGCGATAATCGCATTCAACTAATTACTAAAGGCCGTTACAGCAAATATTTTAGAGTCTAAGGAGATTTAATAACATGTTTGATCCAAAAAATATCCGAAACATTGTCTTAATGGGACACCAAGGAAGCGGAAAAACTTCTTTAGTGGAGTCTCTACTATTCGTGAATGGCGCGATTCCTGCAAAAGGAGAAGTTGAAAAGAAAAACACTATAAGTGATTATTCAGTTGATGAGCAAAAAAGAGGTTCATCGATTCAGACTTCTATTATTCCTCTAATACATAAAGACCACAAAATAAATATTATCGATATTCCTGGAAATGATGACTTCATTTCTGAAAGTATTGGTGTTACTCGTTTCGTCAAGGGTGCTGTCTTGCTCATCGATGCTAGCGTGGGCATTCAAGTTGGCACCATTAAACACTGGAATCAACTAAAAAGAAGGGGCATTCCAACTTTTATCTTTGTCAACAAAATGGACAAAGAAGGAGTCAATTTTGATGAATTGCTGAAAGAAATTCGCGAAAGATTAGGAAGCGAAGCGCTTCCGTTCTCTTACCCATTGGGTCACGAAAACGATTTTGACGGATTCGTGAATGTCATCAATTTAAAAGCTCAAAAATTTGATGGGCATCAATGTGTTGAAGCGGAAATCTATGAAGACAAGAAAGTAAAAGTCTTTGAACTTCATAACACGATTGTTGAAGAAGTGGCCAAAACTGATGATTCCTTATTAGAAAAATTCTTCGGTGGTGAATCATTCACTGATCAAGAAATGCGCGATTCATTGCGCAAAGGCGTTATGTCTGGCAGCTTAGTCCCAGTCCTCGTTGGCAGCGTTTCCAAGAATATTGGTGTTCTAACATTGCTCGACATGTTTGTTGACTACTTGCCGGCACCAAGTGATCTCAAACCTTTTGAAGCACTTGATGAGTCAGGAAAAGAAATCGAACGCGCCACTAGTCTTGATGAACCATTCTCGGCTTATGTTTTTAAAACTCTCGTCGATCCCTACTCAGGAAATATTAACCTCATTAAGATAAATTCTGGTGTTCTTCATACTGGTGATGATGTATCCGTTAATGGCAGTGTTCAACGCGTCAGCATGCTATTTCAGATGTGCGGAAAGAAAATGGATTCCATCAGTGAAGTTGGAGCTGGAGATATCGCTGTGGTTACTCGCCTCGAAGGCGTTTCTTCGGGAATGACTCTTTCCTCTCCAAAGTCAGTTATTAATTATAAAGCGGTTAAATATCCCACTGCGGTTATCTTCAAGGCTATTGAACTAAAGAATAAGAACGATGAATCAAAAATTGGACCAGCATTGGCAAAAATACAACTCGAAGATCCGTGCGTTGAAGTTAAACGTAATAATGAAACAAAACAATTACTCATTGGCGGCGTTTCCAACTCCCATATCGACTTTGTTTTAGCAAAGTTAAAAGACAATTTCAAAATCGAACTCGCTGTTCAGCCAATGAAGATTGTCTACCGTGAGTCAATTAAAAAAGTTGGTCAAGCCATTGGCCGATATGTTAAACAATCAGGTGGAAGTGGCTTCTATGGCGTGGTTGATATGAGATTTGAACCCGCCCCCGAAAATATCTTCACGGAAGAAGTATTTGGTGGCGCTGTTCCCAAAAACTATTACCCAGCAGTTGAAAAAGGCTTCTTTGAAGCAGTTAAATCTGGACCCCTTGCTGGATTCCCAGTCATTGGTGTTAAAGCTGTCCTTGTCGATGGCAAATATCACCCTGTCGATAGTAATGAACAAGCTTTCAAGATGGCCTCAATTCTAGCTTTTAAGGAAGCATACCCAAAATGTTCACCAATTATTCTCGAACCAATCATGCGCATTAAAGTTAATGTTGAGAGCAGATATACTGGCGATGTCCTCTCTGATCTCAACACAAGGCGTGCTAAAGTTCAAAATATTGAAGAAGGAGAGCATGGAGTTCAAGAAATTGAAGCTTTAATTCCTGAAGCTGAGATTATCGATTACGCCGCTCAATTAAAATCTATTACTCAAGCGAGCGGATACTTCAATCGAACGTTTGAATCTTATGAAGAAGTTCCTGAATACCTAAAAGATAAAGTCATTCGCGAAAATAAAATCGAAGAATAAAAAAATGAAGGCTCCCATATG